>Ga0310334_100005_pt1 | contig 81618 bp, 68 predicted proteins | sample LakMicMIDCLREDC7_FD_195548 | JGI IMG/M metagenome (GOLD analysis project Ga0310334, IMG submission 195548) | Enriched freshwater cyanobacterial communities from Lake Michigan, Michigan, United States - MI23.DCL.RED.C7 (v2) (version 2) | ecosystem: Environmental > Aquatic > Freshwater > Lake...
TTCTGGGCTGGAGACCGCGGCACTCCGATCTGCGCCAGGTCGTGGCCGATGCCGCGGCCTGGGATCAGCGCCAACGCCTGCAGTCAGTCCTGATGAGGGAGGCCACGCATGCCGTCAGCTGAACCGAGCTTTGTGCCGGTGCTCAAGCCCGGTCAGCAGGCCGTCCTGCTGGCCCTGGTGCTGGTCTGGGCGCTGGCCACAGGTCTGTTCTGGGCCTGGTGGTTGCAGCCGGCCCATTGGGCTGGCCTCTGGGGAATGGCCATCAACACGCTGTTGATGGTTGTGGTGACGGCCTTGCCTCTGTGGACGTTCTATTTCGTTGTGCAGATGCAGCGCGTCAATCCGCACTCCGCCTATCCGAACGATCTGCGCCTGGCGATGGTGGTGACCAAGGCGCCTTCTGAGCCCTGGCCGTTGGTGCAGGAGACCCTGGAGGCCATGCTGGCTCAGGATCCGCCCCATGACACCTGGTTGGCGGATGAAGATCCCACTGCTGAGGTGTTGCGCTGGTGTTTGAGCCGTGGCGTGCGGGTGTCCAGCCGACGTGATGCCCCGGCCTATCACAACCTGTCTTGGCCCCGCAGGCGGCGTTGCAAAGAGGGCAACCTCGCCTACTTCTATGACCATTACGGCTACGCGTTGTACGACGTCGTTGTGCAGCTCGACGCTGATCACCGTCCAGATCCCGGCTATCTGCGGGCAATGGCGCAACCGTTTGCAGATCAACGGGTGGGCTACGTCGCGGCCCCTTCGATCTGTGATCGCAATGCGGCCAGCAGTTGGGTGGCGCGGGGCCGCCTCTATGCCGAATCGGTGCTGCACGGACCACTACAGCTTGGTCTCAATGCCGGCTTCGCGCCGTTGTGCATCGGCAGTCACTACGCGGTGCGCACGGCAGCACTCGCTCAGATCGGGGGCCTCGGTCCTGAGCTGGCTGAAGATCACTCGACCACGTTGTTGTTCAACAGCAGTGGATGGCGTGGTGTTTTTGCCATCGATGCGCGCTGCCATGGCCTGGGACCTGAAACCTTTGAAGACGCCATGGTTCAGGAATTTCAGTGGGCGCGCAGCCTGGCCACGATCCTGCTGAGCCTGACCCCGCGTGTTGTGGGAGGGCTGCCTGTCCATCAACGGGTTCAGTTTCTCTACTGCCAGCTCTTCTATCCCCTGCGTGGGGCCTTCAGTGTTGTGGGGTTGTTCCTGCCTGGCGTCGCCATGGCGACTGCCCAGCCCTGGGTCAGGGTTGATTACCCACAGTTTCTGGCGCTGTGGGTCCTGCAGTTGTTGCTGAGCCTTCTGCCCCTGTTCTGGATCAGGCATCTCGGTTGGCTCAATCCGCCTTGCAGCACCTTGGTGGGCTGGGAGCAAATGCTGTTTGAACTCACCCGCGGACCCTGGGTGTTGGCTGGCGTGCTCACGGCCTGCGTCGACCGTGTGTCTGCGGGTGCCCGTGATTTCAGGGTGACCAGCAAGCAGCAGCAGCGCCAGCCGTTGCGCCTGACCTTCATCACGCCACACCTTGCCATTGCCGCTTCAGGTGCCCTGTTGGCTCTGCTGCTCGGCGCTCGTGCCGGAGAGGCCCGCGGCTACGTCCTGTTGATTCTGATCAGTGCTTTCTGTTCTGTTCTGGCGGCGGTTCTGGCCCTTGGACTCGACCATCGCCTGAAGCGTCTGAGCTTGCTGCAACTGGGTCATCACTACGGCCTGGTTGTGGGGGCTCTGGCTCTTGTTGTGCTGACGGCCGTGGTGCGCCACCAGGAGCTCAGGGTTCCCCTACAGGTGAGCGAAGGGCTGCTGACGATGCATCAGTGGAGGCCCTGATGCACAAGCTTCGTCAACTCTGGCCCTTTGGTCTTCTGGTGGGGTTTGTGGCCGGACTTCCGTTTTGGACACCCCTGCGCAGCACGGCGTTTCTGGCTGGCGCCTATCGCTACCCGAGCGTTGCCGAGCCCTTGCCGCATAGCAACGTCGAGGCCACGTTTGTGAGCTGGGTTGATCCCACCGCCTCGCAGCAGATCGCCGCAGCCTTGGCGGCGGCTCAGCGCCGCCGCAGTCTGGCCCTGATCACCTTGGAGCCGTTTGCTGATCCAGCGCGTGTGAATGGCACCGTGACGCTGGTCAATGATGTTGTGCTGGGGCATTACGACCGCTATCTGAAGCCCCTGTTTGCAGTGATGTGCCGACCGCAGCAACCCGTGCTGCTGCGGTTTGCCCACGAAATGGATCACACCGGGCAGTACCCCTGGTCGGTGCGGCAGGGTGCTGATTACGTGCGCCTGTACAGGGCGGTCTGGCAGCGGGCTCGGCAGCCGCGTTGTCGACGCCTCCATTGGGTGTGGTCGCCGGCAGGCAATGGTGACGCCCGACCGTTCTGGCCGGGCGACGATGCGGTCGATCTGATCGGGGTTTCGGTCTACAGCTCACCGCGCTGGAACCGCCGTGGCGAGCTCAGCAGTTTTGCCGAGATCTACGACCGCCGGCGTTGGCTGCATGCGCAGTACCGCAAGCCGCTGTTGATCGCCGAAATGGGTGTCAGCGGAACCCTCGAGCAGCGGCGCCGTTGGTTGCTCGACGCCCGCGACGCCCTTGCCCGATACCCCGAACTGATCGGCTGGGTCTACTTCAACGCACCGCAGCCCCGCTGGATGCCCCTGGAGACCGGCCATGAGGACTGGACGCTGCCGTCGGCCCTCAGCGCCCTGGTGACGGCTCCCCTGAATCGCCCTTCTGAATTCTGCAGGCTTCTCGATGTCTCTGTTCCGATGCTCAGCCCGATGCTCAGCGCGAAGCTCTGTGCTTCTGGGAGCGGCGATGCTGCTTCCGATGCTGCTGCCGCCGGCGGCCCAGGCGTCTGAGCCGCCCCGCTACAGCGCTCCCAGCCTGACCCCCACCCAGATGCCCACGGCCTTGACGGCTGAATGGGGCAATTACTTCGTCAGTACCTCCCTCTATGGCTACGACCAGGTGGGCGCGACTGAACCGTTTGTTGATGGTTGTCTGAATCTGGGCGTGGGCTTCGGCAACCCCCGCACCGCCATTGCCGTGGAGGTTGACTACAACCTCGAGAGCTACAGGGGCCTGCCTGATGGCGGCAGCGTCGATGTGCGGGTGGGGCGCAGCCTCGCCGATCAGCCTCGCTTCAAGGCGGCGATCAGTGCGGGTTGGCTGCGTGCAGCCACCTACGGTCAGCTGTCGCGGGAACCGAGCAGTCCCTATGGGGTTCTGACCCTGGCCTGGCCCCTGCGGCCCAACGACCCAGGGTTCCGGCAGACCCTGCAGCTCAATGTGGGCGGCGGTGGGGGCCGCTTTCAACGCATCGATCAGGCCGGGCTCTCCAGCCAGGGGCTGATCGCGTCTGTGGGGGTGGAACTGGCCCCCAATGTGGGCCTCAGTGCCGGTTGGGTGGGCCGCGGCATCAACGCCAGTCTGTCGGTGGTGCCGGTGCGGGGGGTGCCGCTGTTTGTCACCCTCTCAGGCGTCAACCTTGATAACAGCGGCAACGTGGGTCGTGCCGCGGTGCTGTCACTGACCTGGGGCGGCAGCTTCCGCACGGCCACCTTCTAGGCGGCTGCGCTCGAGCTCGTGGTTGAGCAGCGCTTCCTGGGGTGAGCGGGGCAGGCGTTGCTGGGCGGCGGTCACCAGGCCCTTGAACAGCGGATGGGGTTTGCCGGGCCGCGACAGAAATTCGGGGTGGTACTGGCAGGCCGTGAAGAACGGATGGTTCCTGAGTTCGATCAACTCCACCAGGCGGCCGTCGGGCGAGGTGCCGCTGATCTCATAGCCCGATTCGAGAAACAGATTGCGGTAGGCGTTGTTGAACTCATAGCGATGGCGGTGGCGTTCATAGACCACCTCATCGCCGTAGAGGCGCTGGCCCATGCTTCCGGGCGTCAGCCGGCAGGGATAGACACCCAGGCGCATGGTGCCGCCCAGGTCGATCACGTCCTGCTGTTCCGGCAGCAGGTGAATCACCGGATGGGGCGTGTCGGCATCGAGTTCGGCGCTGGTGGCCCCAGCCAGGCCGGCCTGGTGGCGGGCCCACTCGATGACCGCGCATTGCATGCCCAGGCACAGGCCCAGGAAGGGCACCCGCTGTTCCCGGGCCCAGCGAATCGCCGCCACCTTGCCGTCGACACCCCGGTTGCCGAAGCCCCCGGGCACCACCACCGCGTCCATGCCGGCCAGCAGGGCCTCGGCACCCTGGGTTTCGATCTGCTCGGCGCAGATCCAGCGCAGGTCGAGGGAGGCGTCGCAGTCGATGCAGGCATGGCGCAGGGCTTCGACGACCGAGAGGTAGGCGTCATTGAGTTGCACGTATTTGCCCACCAGGGCCACCTTCACAGCGGGGCCAGGGTTGCGCAGACGGGCCACCAGCTCGGCCCAGCCCGCCATGTCGCTGTCGTGATCCTCGAGGCGCAGCACATCGAGCACCTCCCGGCAGAGTCCCTCCTGCTCGAGCGTGAGCGGCACGGCGTAGATGCTGTCGGCATCGAGCGCCTGGATCACGCCCCGGGTCGGCACACCGCAGAAGCCGCCGATCTTGGCTTTGAGTTCGTCGTTGATGGGGCGGTCGCTGCGGCATACCAGCACGTCGGGCTGGATGCCGATCGAGCGCAGCTCCTTGACCGAGTGCTGGGTTGGTTTGGTCTTGAGCTCGCCCGAGGTGCCGATGAAGGGCAGCAGCGTCACGTGCACATAGGCCGCATCGTGGCGGCCCACTTCGCCCCTGAATTCGCGGATGGCTTCCAGAAAGGGAAGCGATTCGATATCGCCGACCGTGCCCCCGATCTCGGTGATCACCACATCGGCGCCCGAGTTGGCAGCGACCCGGTGAATGCGCTCGCGGATCTCGCCGGTGATGTGGGGGATCACCTGCACCGTACCGCCGTTGTAATCGCCGCGGCGTTCCTTGTTGATGACGGCCTGGTAGATCGAGCCGGTGGTCACGCTGTTGAGGCGTGACATGGCGGTGTCGGTGAAGCGCTCGTAGTGACCCAGATCCAGGTCGGTCTCAGCGCCGTCCTCGGTGACGAACACCTCGCCATGCTGGTACGGGCTCATCGTGCCCGGGTCCACGTTCAGGTAGGGGTCGAGCTTGAGGATCGAGACCCGGTAGCCACGGCTTTTGAGCAGCCGGCCCAGGCTCGCGGCCACGATCCCCTTGCCGATGCTTGAAACGACCCCGCCGGTCACGAACACGAACTTGCTGGCCGTGGGGGCGTGGGCCATGAAACTCCCGCTGACTCCTCAATCTACCGGCCGCTGCCAGGACTCAGCTCTCCAGCAGGCTGCGCAGCATCCAGGCGGTCTTTTCATGGATCTGCAGCCGCTGGGTCAGCAGGTCGGCGCTGGGCTGATCGTTGGCCTCATCGGCCAGGGCAAACACCCCGCGCACGGTGCGGGCGACCGCCTCATGACCTTCGACCAGCTCGCGCACCATCGCCATGGCCTCGGGCACCCCCTGGGCGTCGCTGATCGAGGCCAGGGCGCCGTAGGTGGCGCTGCCGAAAGGAGCCTTGCAACCCAGGGCGCGGATGCGCTCGGCGATGTCGTCGAGTGCGGCCCAGAGCTCGTTGTACTGCCCCTCGAACATCAGGTGCAGGGTGTTGAACATCGGACCGGTGACGTTCCAGTGGAAGCCGTGGGTCTTGGCGTAGAGCACCCAGGTGTCGGCCAGCACCCGGCCCAGTCCTGTGGCGATCTCGAGGCGCTGGGCTTCGGGGATGCCCAGGTCGATTGGCGGTGCGCTGACACCCATGGTGCTGAAGCGGAATGAGTTCGTTCTAGTCGGCCTTGGTCTCCCGAGGCAAGGCGTCTGGCTGCCGATGCCCGCGGTCATCGTTGATCCAGGCTTCCCAGGTAGTCGTGCAGCCTGCAGCGGTTCTGGGGTTGCCGCAGCTTCAGCAGCGCGCGTGTTTCGATCTGGCGCACCCGCTCGCGCGACAGGTTCAGCCGCTCGCCGATCTCGCTGAGGCTGCGGGGGGTGTCATCGCTGAGGCCGAACCGCTGGCGGATCACGCTGCCCTCGCGGGCGTTGAGCTGCTCCAGCAGCGTTTCGATCGTTTCGCGCAGCTGGGCGTTCGCCAGCTGCTCTTCGGGGCTGGCCTGGGGGTCCATCAGCAGGTCGGCCAGCTGGTTGTCGTGCCCATGGCCGATCCGGGTCTCGAGCGACAGCGGCTGGCGCAGCTGCTGCAGGGTGCGGCGGATCGTCGCTTCGCTGAGGTCCGCCGTGGCCGCCACTTCGGCCACCGTGGCCTCCCGCCCCAATGTGGCGCCAAGCCGGCGCTGGGCCTGGCGGATGCGGCCGAGCTTCTCGCCCACGTGGGCCGGCATTCGGATCGTGCGGCCCTGGTTGGTCAGAGCACGGGTGATGCTCTGGCGAATCCACCAGTAGGCATAGGTGCTGAAGCGAAAGCCCCGGGTCGGGTCAAAGCGATCGACCGCGCGTTCCAGGCCCAGGCTCCCCTCCTGGACCAGATCGAGCAGCTCCAAACCCCGTTGTTGGTACTTCTTGGCGACGGACACCACCAGCCTCAGGTTGGCCCGGACCATGCGCTCCTTGGCCCGCCTGCCCTCCTGCAGCACCCGGCGCTGCTCGGCGTCACCATGGATGCCGGGTTCGGCCGGGCCCTGCCATTGGGCCAGCAGCCGTTCGCGCCGCTGCACCTGCCTGGCGAGCAGCAGCTCCTCCTCCTGGCTGAGCAGGGCGATACGACCGATCTCCTGGAGGTACCGGCGCACCAGATCGGAGCTGGCTGGGTGGCTGGCCAAGGACAACGGGGCCGATGGGGGTCCACCGTTCACTGTTGCGACTCATCCGAGACAGGTGCCGCTTCTGTCCGGATCTCTTCAGCTTCGCTGCAGCCTGCGCTTCAGTCTCGCTCCGGATCCCAGGTGCTGGCCACGTGCAGTTCCTCGAGCTGTCTGGTGGCCACGCCGCCGGGGGCGCCGGTCATCAGGCAGCGGGCCTGCTGGGTCTTGGGGAAGGCGATCGTGTCGCGGATCGACTCCTCGCCGGCCAGCAGCATCACCATGCGGTCGAGGCCGAAGGCGATGCCGCCGTGGGGCGGGGCGCCCATGTCGAGGGCGTCCATGAGGAAGCCGAACTGCTGGTTGGCCTCCTCCAATGGCAGGCCGATGGTCTGCAGCACCTGCCGTTGCAGGTCGCTGTTGTGGATGCGCAGCGAGCCGCCGCCCAGCTCCAGGCCATTGAGCACAAGGTCGTAGGCCTGGGCCCGGGCTGTGGGCAGGGTCTCGGCCCAGGCGCCGGGGTCTGCCCCAAGGTCTGTGGCGTTGGGGGCGCAGAAGGGGTGGTGCAGCGCCTCGAGCCGGTTTTCCTCGGCGTTGAACTCGAACATCGGGAAATCGACCACCCAGAGGAAGTTCCAGGCGTCGTTCTCCAGGTCGGGCTTGACCAGGCCCAGCTCGCGGGCCAGGAACTGGCGCACCCGGTCCAGGGCCTTGTTGACCGTGGCGGTGTCGCCGGCGCCAAACAGCAGCAGCGTGCCGGGCTGTGCGCCGGTGCGGGCGAGCAGCTCGGCCTTGGTCTCCTCGGACAGGTTGTCTTTGATGGCGCCGATGGTGTCGATCTCACCCCCTTCACGCACGCGGATGAAGGCCAGACCACCCGCACCTGCGGCCTGCGCTTCGCCAAACACATCGCCGCCGGGCTTGATGCGCACGTTGGAGAGGGCCTCGTTGCCCCCCGGCACCGGCAGCACCTTGACGCTGCCGCCGGCGGCCACCGCACCACTGAACACCTTGAAGCCCATGCCGGCGACCAGGTCGCTCACGTTCACCAGCTCCATGCCGTAGCGGGTGTCGGGGCGGTCGGTGCCGTAGCGCTCCATGGCCTCGTGCCAGCTCATGCGCGGGAACGGCCGCGGCAGCTCAACGCCTTTGACCTGTGTCCAGATGGCGCTGATCAGGCCTTCGTTGAGCGCCAGGATCTGCTCCTGATCCAGGAAGCTCATCTCCATGTCGAGCTGGGTGAACTCGGGCTGCCGGTCAGCCCGCAGGTCTTCATCCCTGAAGCAGCGGGCGATCTGGTAGTAGCGCTCCAGGCCGCCCACCATCAGCAGCTGTTTGAACAGCTGGGGCGACTGGGGCAGGGCAAACCACTCGCCGCCGCACACGCGGCTGGGCACCAGGTAATCGCGGGCGCCTTCGGGGGTGGAGCGGGTCAGCACCGGGGTCTCCACCTCAATGAAGCCCTCGGCCTCCAGATAGCTGCGAATGGCGCGCACGGCCTGGTGCCGCAGGCGCAGGTTGGCGGCCATGCGCTCGCGGCGCAGGTCCAGGTAGCGGTGGCGCAGGCGCAGCTCCTCGCGTACCGGCTCGTCGTCGTGCACCGACACCGCAAAGGGCAGGTTGCCCCGCACCGGGTTGAGCACCGTGATGGCGCTGGCCAGCACCTCGATCTGACCGGTGGCCAGCTTGTCGTTGAGCGATGCGGCGGGGCGCGGCCGCACCACACCGCTGATCTGCAGCACGGTCTCGTTGCGCAGGTGCTCGGCGGCGGCCACCACCTGGGCCATGGCGGCGGCATCGATGCCGGCGGCATCGGCCAGCTCGGGATCCACCGTGATCTGCACGACGCCGCTGCGGTCGCGCAGGTCGATGAAGATCACACCGCCGTGGTCACGGCGGCGGTCGACCCAGCCGCACAGCTGCACGGCCTGGCCGCTGGCGTCGTGGCGCAGGTCGCCGCATCCGTGGCTGCGCATGCTGGGGTCTCGGGTCGAATCGGCGATTTTCCCACGGCGAGCGCAATCCTGCTCAGCGCCGGTGGAAGGGACGCCTGACCACCACCGCCGGCTCGGCCTTGCCGCGGATCTCGACCGCCAGTCGGGTGCCCACGCTGGCCAGCGCCGAGGGCACGTAGGCCAGGGCGATTCCGTGCTGCAGGGTGGGTGACCAGCCGCCGCTGCTGACCGAGCCCACGGTGACGCCCTCGTGCAGCACCGGGTAACCATGACGGGGTATGGCCCGCCCCTGCAGCGCCAGCCCCACCAGCCGTCGACTGACCCCAGCGGCGGTCTGCCGTTCGAGGGCCTCGCGACCCACGAACGCTTTGGCCATCTCCAGGTGCACCAGCCAGCCCAGGCCCGCCTCCAGCGGGGTGGTGGTGGCGTCCATGTCGCTGCCATAGAGATGCATGGCCGCCTCCAGGCGCAGGGTGTCGCGTGCCCCCAGACCGCTGGGCACCACCCCATCGGTCAGCAACTGCTGCCACAGGCTGATGCCCGCCTGGCGCGCCAGCAGCAGCTCGAAGCCGTCTTCGCCGGTGTAGCCGGTGCGGGCCACGAACGCCTCGCCGATGCCCGGCAGGGTCAGCTGCCGGTGGCCGAAGCGGGGCAGGCCCGCCAGGCTGGTGCCGGCCAGGGCCTCCAGTCGCGCCGGCGCCTCGGGCCCCTGCAGGGCCAGGAGCACGCCATCGCCCTTGAGGTCGTGGAGGCTGATGCCCTGGGGCTCGAGCTGCTGCCGCAGCCAGGCGGTGTCGGCTTCGGCGCAGGCGGCGTTGATCACCACCACCAGTTCGTGGGCGGCGGTTTCGGCGTTCCAGCCGCGGTCGTAGACGATCAGGTCGTCGCGAATGCCGCCGGCGTCGTTGAGCAGCACCGTGTAGCAGGCTTCGCCCGGGCCGATCCTGAACAGATCGGTCGGCACCAGGCCCTGCAGGGCGTCCTTGGCCCCGGCGCCGCGCAGCTGCAGCACGCCCATGTGGGAGATGTCGAAGACCCCGCAGGCGCTGCGCACGGCCTGGTGTTCGGCCACCAGGCCGGCGAACTGCACGGCCATGCTCCAGCCGGCGAAGGGCACCATGCGGCCCCCGGCAGCGATCGCTGCCTGATGCAGTGGGGTCTGGTGCAGCGTGGCCACGGCGGCAGGCATGCAATTGGTGGCCGGATCCTATGGAGCCTGGGGCTGCCAATTCCAGAACCTGTGCATACGCTTGGAGGCCGACTCGCTGGAGCCATGGGCCAGCGTCCCTGCTGCCGCAGCTGCCGCCATTGCGCTCCGCCCAGCGGGGCCGAATTCGGCTGGTGTCAGTTGCGCCAGCTGCCGATCCATCCGGAGCTCGCGGCTGAGCTCTGGTGCCACCACTGGAGCGCCCGCCCCCCACGGCTGCCGGTGATGGCTTCGGCGGGCGGGACTGGACAGCCAGCAGTGGCAGCGGGCAACCAGCAGCTGCGACTCGAAGCGGTTCTGCCTGAATCCTGAAGCAAATCTGAAATCTTTCCCTGGCGCGGGCCATGGTGATCTCAGTAACGTTTTCAGGGACCTGTCAAGGTGTACAACAGGTTCTCTTGATTCGCGGAGATCTCAGATTGGTCGCAAGTTCCACTGTCGCAACCCCGATCGAGCTGCTGTCAGCCCAACTGGATTGTGAGGTGATCACGCTGCCGACGAGGGCTCACGTGTTCAGTCGCGGCAACAGCGCCGATTCGATCTACGGCGTGCGCCGCGGCATCATCGAAGTGATCGGCGAGAAGGGTGAGCGTCTCTGTTATCGCTCCGGGGAACTGTTCAGCTTCGAAGAGATCGTCTGGCGCTCCGGGGTTTATCGCTCCAATGCCGTGGCCCGCACCCCGGTCGAGATCGTGCGGCTGGACCGGCTCCAGTTTCTCAACCTGATGCACAACCATCCGACCCTGGCGATTCTGCTGATCGCCCAGCAGCACGAGCGCCTCAGGGAGCAGCGCACCAGCGGCACCTGCTGCTACTGAACTCGCCCATCAGTCAGCCCCCAGCAGCAGCAGCAGCGAGCGGGTGACCTTGGCGGCCAGCACACTGCTCACGCCGGTGGGGTCCAGTTGGGGCGCCAGTTCCACGACATCGGCCCCCAACAGCTGATGGTGGCGCAGTTCATCGACCAGGCCCGCAAAGTGGCCCCACAGGAATCCACCTGGCTCCGGTGTGCCCGTGCCCGGCATGATCGCGGGGTCGAACCAGTCCAGGTCCACCGTCAGGTAGAGGGGCTTGCCCCTCAGGGGAACCAGGGCTGAGGCCATCTGCTCAATGGCCACCAGCCGGCCGCTCTGGCGCAGTTCTGAAAACTCGTCACGGGTGCCGCTGCGGATGGCGATCTGCAGCAGGGTCTGGCTGGGCAGCACCTCCAGGCAGCGGCGCATGGCGCAGGCGTGGCTGTGGCGGGCGCCCAGCCATTCATGCCGCAGGTCGGCGTGGGCATCGAGCTGCACCAGCACCAGCTCGGGGTGCCGGGCAGCCACCGCGGCCACCGCCCCGCTGCTGATCGAGTGCTCGCCGCCCAGCATCAGGGGCCTCAGCCCCAGAGCCAGCACCTGCTCGGTGGCGGCCTTCACCGCCGCCACCACCGGCTCGGGCGCGCCAAAGGGAATGGCGACCGCCCCCAGGTCGGCAAAGGCCAGATCCTCGAGGTCCAGCTCGAGCTGGGGGCAATAGCTCTCCAGCCCGCTGCTCACCTCGCGGATGGCCGCGGGCCCGAAACGGGTGCCCGGTCGAAACGAGGTGGTGCCGTCGTAGGGCACGCCGAACAGGCCGACGCGGCACCCCGCCGGCTCGCGGCGACTGGCCATGTAGATGGCGCCGTCGGTGTCAAACAGCTCGCTCATCGTCAGGGTCGGTTGTGGAGCGCTGGCGTTCCTTCAGCTTCTCAGCTGGCCGCCAGCTCCCGCTCGATCGCCGCCGGGATGGCTTCAAACGCACCGTTCTGCCAGCGGGGGCTCCAGATCTCACAGCCGGGGGCCACAGCGGCGGCCCGCTCCCCATCGGGATACCGGTAGCGGGGGCCATCGACGGCGGCAAAGGTCCAGCTCCACCAGCCGCTGGGGTACATGGGCACCCAGCCGTAGAGCGGTTCGGCGTGGCCGAACACCTGCCGCAGCAGCTGCACCGTCTCGAGGTGCACGGCGCGGAACGCCTCGGGCGATTCGCTCTGGGTGGCGAACACGCCACCGGGCCGCAGGATGCGGCGGCAGTGCTCAAAGAAAGCCCGGTTGAACAGCCCCTCGGCCGGGCCTGCGGGGTCGGAGCCGTCGACGATCACCACGTCATAGCTGGCGTCTGGGGCTGCGGCGGCCCAGGCGATGCCGTCGCCCACCGTCAGGTGAAAACGCGGGTCGCTCCAGCAGCCGGCCCCCAGGCTGGGCAGGTGCTCCTGGCTCCACTGCACCACCAGGCCATCGATCTCGACCATGTCGAGGTGCTGCACGCCGGCATGCCGCAGGCACTCGCGGGCGGTGCCGCCGTCGCCGCCACCGATCACCAGCACCCGCTCGATGCCCTCGGCGCCGCACAGAGCCGGGTGCACCAGCGCCTCGTGGTAGTGCCGCTCCTGGCGTTCGGCCGTCATCCAGCAGCCATCGAGCAGCAGGCCCTTGCCGTAGCGCTCGCTGTCGATGATCGTCACCCGCTGGAACGGCGACTGCTGCTCGGCGATCACCCGCCCGGCCAGGCCGTAGCGCACGCCGTCGAAGATCTCGTCGATCCAGCCGGGGGTGGGGTCGGGCGCGGTGCTGCTGGCGGTCATCGACGGGGGCGGTTGCTCATTCCAGACTTGCGCATCACCGGCATGACCCCAGATGGCTGATCTGCAGGTGCCGGTGGCGGGACGGGCGCCCGTGTGCATCGATCCAGCCGAGTTGCGCTGGCGCTTCTCGCGGTCCTCAGGGCCGGGCGGTCAGAACGTGAACAGCACCGATTCGCGGGTGGAGCTGCTGTTTGATCTGGGGTCCAGCACGGCGCTGTCGCCTGTGTTGCGGGCCCGGGCGCTGCAGCGCCTGGAGGGCCGGCTGCAGCAGGGGTGTGTGGTGATCGCCGCCAGCGAGCACCGCTCCCAGTGGCAGAACCGCGTGGCCGCGCAGCGGCGCCTGGTGGAGCTGCTGCAGGAGGCGCTGCAGCCACCGCCGCGGCCGCGGCGGGTCACCCAGCCCAGTCGCGGTGCGGTGCAGCGGCGCCTGGAGGCCAAGAAGCAACGCAGCGCCCTCAAGCGGCAGCGGCGCAGCCGCATCCAGCCAGCTGATGACTGACCACGCCGCAGCGTCGGTGTGGCCGGGGCCACCGACCGCTGGGCGAACCCGTCCGTTCTCACCACACTGAGTGTTGTGTCGAGCGACCGCCATGAGCCTGCCGCGCCGTGCCTTGTTGCGCCAGGTGTTGGGGCTCGGTGGCGCAGCCCTGGCCGCCGGAGGCCTGGGTGCTGCTCCGGCAGTCGCGGCAGGCGCGGCCGATCGCACCCTGCGTCAGGCCCTGACGGCCTGCCGGCCTGCCGGCGACCCGCTGGAAGGACTGCTGGCGGGCAACCGCCGTTTTGCGGCCGCCTGGGCTGCCAGCCGTGGTGCCGATCGGACCGCCACCGACCGCAGCCAGGCCATGGCTGCCCTGTGGTCAGGCACCTGCCAGCTCGACCCCGGTGCCCTGGCCCAGGGTCAGCGGCCCTGGGCCGCCGTGCTGGCCTGCGCCGATGCGCGGGTGGCGCCCGAGTGGGTGTTTGACGTTGGTCCTGGCGAACTGTTTGAGGTGCGCAGCGCCGGCAACACCGCCTTTGACGCGGGCATTGCCTCGTTTGAATACGCCGTGGCCGAGTTGGCCGTGCCGCTGATCGTGGTGATGGGACATCAGGGCTGCGGCGCCGTCACGGCTGCACGTTCAGACAAGCCGCTGACGCCCTTGCTCGAGGAGCTGGTGGCGCCGATCCGGGCATCACTGGTCAGTGGCGACGATCTCAATCAGGCCATTGCGGGCAATGCGCGTGATGCAGCCCAACACCTGACCACCCGCAGTGCTGTGCTGCGGGAGGCGGTCGCCGACGGCCGCTTGCGTGTCAGCGCGCTGATGTTGTCGTTGGAGACGGGTTTGGTGAGCGTTGTGTAGACGCAGCGGTGGGGGCCAGGGGTGCCCAGGAGGATCAGGCCGCCCACCCCGCAGCGGCGGTGCTGTTCGGGAAGCTGACGCTGTAAAACGCGATGCCGTCGGTGCTCCAGCCCTTGCTTTGCCAGTGCAGCTGCTCCTGGGGAGAGCTGGCCAGCAGGTGCTGACCGCCAGGAGAGCTCATCTGCCAGATCGGATCGAGTCCATACAGGGCGGTGTTGTAAGCCTTGAACACGGCGCCTTCGTTGCTGTAGCCGGCGCCTTCGAGCAGGTCAATCTGCCGTTGGTCGGCTGAATAGATCGTGTCGTTGCGGCTGCGGTTGTGCAGAGCGACCACATCGCTCACATAGCTGTCGTTGGGGTTGGTGGCAAAGGGCACATCGACCAACCGCCAGTTGCCGCTGGCCACCAGCGTGTTGGCGTTGGCCGAGCTGCTGGTGACCCTCCATTCGCCGGTGATCCGATCGCGCAGGCGAAAGGCGACTGCGAGATCATCGGCGCTGTCGTAGGCCTCAAGGCTCTGGGCCGCATAGCTCACCGTGGCCGGATTCTCCAGCGCCTGTTCGATCGCCATGGTCTGGCCGCCCGAGGGCTGGGTGTAGTTGATCTGCGGACGCGGCACCGTGCCGGGCCCACCGGGGTTGTAGATGGGGCTGTGGGTTCCTGTTCGCGGGTCGGGCAGGACCACCGACTGCAGGGCGCGGATTGCTTCAGGGCTGGAAGCCTCGACAATGATGTCGAACTGGTTGTCGTGATCTTCGCTGTAGGTGTAGCTGGGATCGGCGCTCAGGCCCGTGCCCAGATCGGCGATCCCTTTCACCTTGAGGGTGCCCCCTCTGACGGCGATGGTTTGATCGGCCTGACTGATCGTGACGCTTCTGCCCCTGCGTCCCGGGGCCTGCGCCTTGAGCTGGAAGAAGCGGGCGAACTCCTGGGGCTCAAATCCGCTCACCCCATCCGGCGAGAACCCGGCTGAGGTGAACAGACGCAGCCGATAGAGGTTGTTGCCGGTGCCGTAGTACTCGACCCCGTGGTTGGCGACTGAATTGCCAAAGGCCGGAGTTGGATAATCTCCGGCCAGTGAGAGGCGGCTGAGTTTGGCTCCCACCAGGGTGGGACCGTTGTAGGGGTCGTAGGGATTGCTGCTGCTGCGGGAAAGCCCGCTGCCATTCACCAGGCCATGCGGTGTGATCAGTTGCAGCGGTGTGTTGCTGCTCACGACCTCAAACAACACGGGGTAGAGGCTGTTTGGATCGCTGCTGGGCAAGCGGTTGCCGAAGTAGCCGTACACAACAACGGTCTGGCGCTCATTGAGGTCGTTGTTGGGGGACTGGGCGGCATACAGGGGGGTGACGATTTCCCCGGTGTTGAGGTGAATGCGGAAGTTCTGCGGTAAGACCGTGCTGGGCAGCACAGGATGGCTGAATTCAATCGGCATCGCATCCATCAGGGTTTCTGTGGCCGCGCTGTTGCTGAATCCGGAGGCCTGGACGCCAGTGACTGGCACTCCCGATGTGATGTTGCGTAAGGGAGCGGCTGGATCAAGATTCACCAACTCAGCAACGATGCCTGCTCCGGCCGCGCTGGCCAGGGTGATTCCGTTGCTTCCAGACAGGCCCGGGATGCCGATGATGCCGCGAAAGCCGGAGCTGGCCCCCAGGATCATCGGCTTGCCATCCATGCCGCCGTAGATGTCGGATCGAATAACAATGTTGCGATGCAATTGATCGTAGGCGGATCCCTGTCCCATCGCTTTTTTGGCCGAGTTCTTGAAGTTTATGACGCTCAAGCTGTGGCGTCAAAGCGTCACTCGTGAGTCCGGTAATTCTTTTTGGTTCAGAGGTTTGTGGTTGCTGTTCGGCTGCTTGTGCTCCAGCGCAGTGCATGGCGCGACGGGGTGCCGTGGTTAGGCCCGTGGGTCGCCGGTTTCCGTGCGGATCTGGGCCTTGGCAGTGCGCCAGTGTTCTTCGAGTTCGCTGATGCTGCGGCCGGCCAGATCGCCTCCCAGGGCGGCTTCGACGCGCGAGAAGCGATCGAGAAAGCGGCGGTTGGTTCCGGCCAGGCCGGCTTCGGGGTCAACGCCGCACCAACGGGCGACGTTGACCAGGGTGAAGAGCACATCGCCCAGCTCCTCCTGGGCATGGGCTTGGTCGCCGCTGGCCACGGCCTCCTTGAGCTCATCGAGCTCCTCGTGCACCTTGGCCCAGACCCCAGCGATGGCGTCCCATTCGAAGCCTGCCGCGGCTGCCTTCTTCGAGATCGTCATGGCCCCAGTGAGGGCCGGTTGACCGCGCACCTTGCCCGCCAGCCGATCGCTCAGGGGGCTGGCTGAGGTGGGTGTTGCGGCCTGCTCGCTCGCCTTGATCGCCTCCCAGCTGGCCTGGACCGCGGTGGGGTCGCCGCTGCTGCCCCGGTTGGCCGGCTCTGTGGCCTGCTCGCCGAACACATGGGGGTGGCGGCGGATCAGCTTGGCGCTGATGCCGCCGGCGATCGCAGCCAGATCAAAACGCCCTCCCTCGCTCGCGATCTGGGCATGCAGCACCACCTGCAGCAGCAGGTCGCCCAGCTCCTCGGCCAGATGGGCGTCGTCGCCGTGCCGGATCGCATCGGCCACCTCGTGGGCCTCCTCGAGCACATAGGGCACCAGGGAGGCGTGGGTCTGCTCCAGGTCCCAGGGGCAGCCCGTTTCGGGGTCGCGCAGCCGGGCCACAACAGTGATCAGCTCGGCCATGGCTTCGAGGCATGCGTCTGATGCTGCGGTGCTCGCCATGATCATCAACGGGCCGGTGCTCCCAAGGTTGTCATCGGCGCCGGCCTCGTCGCAGCCGTCTGATCAGCCGCGGCAACCGCGGCATCGGATCGCCGTCCTGAATCAGGTGCAGCCAGGCGCTGGCCTCCAGGGCCACCCAGGCGCTGATCACCAGGGGCCGCTGGGTGTTCCACAGCTGCAGCCCGGCTGCCATCAGCTGGCTTGGGCTCGGAGCTCCCAGCGGCCTGCCCAGCAGGCACAGACCCAGCAGCACCAAGCTCAGATACAGCAGCCGGCCGGTGGTGCCGATCAGCGGTGTGTGCGACAGCAGCGAGCGATGGGACAGCCCGCGGCGGTAGGGCCACCACAGCAGCCGCAGCGGTCCCCAGCGGCGGGTGGCATTGGAGCGGGTGTCCAGATCGGGTGAGAGCAGCAGACCGCCCACCACAAAGCTGCCGGCAGCCACCACGGTGCCGCTCAGCCCCAGCCACGGCCACCAGAGCACCCCGAACGGCAGCGCCAGAAGCCAGGTGGCCCGGTCGTGGGCGCGGCCACTGGCCATAGCGTGTTGACAGCTGGACCGAGTGTGCCGCCCCAGCCGGCACAATGGTGTCACTGCCCGGTTAGCTCAGCGGTAGAGCGCCTGCCTTACAAGCAGGATGTCGCTGGTTCGAACCCGGCACCGGGCACTTCAAAGCAGCGGCAGCAGCTGATCGGCCAGAGCACTGGCGCTGGTGATCGCCCCTTCGATGCGGCCGAAACCGGTTGAAGCCACAACGTCGCCGCAGAAACCGATGTGGCTGCGGGGGCAGAGCTGCAGCGCCGCCGGCAGGCCGGGCGGCTGGGGAAAGGTGGCTCCCCAGCGCATCAGCTGCCGTTGGGCTCCGGCGGTCGGCAGGTCGAGGGCTTCCTGCAGGGCCTGGTCCAGGGCAGCGACCACGGCCGCCTCGCCCTGGGGTTCACGCGGTGCCCCCAGCAGCTGCGCGGCCGACGAGCGCGAGCCATAGACATGGCGGTGGCGTTCGGCAAAGGCGGTCGAGGATTCGGCCACCACGGCCCAGCGCCCATCGGCCTGCGGTTGCAGTGACACCCGCCGCAGCTCCCATCGCTGCTGGGCCTCAGGGCTGAACTGCAGCACGCGCCAGGGCTGCCCTTGCCAGAGGGGGCTCAGGTCGGGGGGCAGGTTGAGAAGCAGGTTGCTGCTGGCGCCTGTCTGCATGGCGGCCAGTGCGGCGGCAGCCTGATCCAGTTGGGGATCGCCCAGGCTGGCGGCGGCCTGTTGCAGCGGCACCGCGTCCCAGCCCAGCATCGACCGGCAACGCGGATGGGCCAGCAGCGTGCCGCTGAGCACCAGCCAGCGGCTCCGCGCCAGCGCGGTGCCATCGGGTGCCTGCAGCTGCCATCCGGCGAACCCACCGGCTTCGATCGGGAGCAGATCGCGCACCAGGGTGCCAGGGCGCAGCTGCGTGGGGCCGGGCTGCCGGCCCGCCACTTCCAGCAACCCTGTGGCCAGCTGATCCATGCCGCCGTTCCCCTGCCACAGGGCACCCTGGGAGAACCCGTCGTGGAGTGCCGGGCCGATCTGGCCCTGACCGTTGAGGCTGAGGATTGCTCCGTCGAAAGGGACGATCCAGCCCTGCTGGGCCAGCGCGGTCAGCAACGGTGGCAGTTCGGCCGCCAGGGTGTTGAACAGCGGCGCCCCATGGTTGATGGCCAGGCCGGGATCGTGGCGCGAGCGGCGGGTGGCGGCCCTGCCCCCCGGTCCGCGGCCGCTTTCAAGCAGCACGATCGATCCGGCCCAGCCCCGCTGACGCAGGGCCGCCACCAGGCTGCAGGCGGCGACACCCGCGCCCACGATCGCCAGGTCACTCGGCATCAGCCCGGCTGGCCGGTCTCTCCCTCGCCGAGGCGTCTGGGCTGCCTGTCGGTCGCTGCTGCAGCACTGCTGCGAGCCAGGTAGGCCACCTGCTGGGGGTAGGGGATCTCGATGTCATGGGTTTTGAACGCTGTCCAGATCGCCTGGTTCACCGCGCTGCAGCTGCTGATGTTGTTCATCGGATTGGAGATCCAGAACCGCAGGGCGTAATTGACCGCCCAGTCGCCGTAGGAAATCAGCAGCGCCCTGGGGGGTGGCGTCGCCAGCACCCCCGGCACGGTCACGGCGGTCTGTTCCAGCAGCTGGATCACCATGGCCGGATCGTGTTGCAGGGCCACGGCGATGGTCACCTGGCTGCGGCGCAGCCGGTCGCTGCCGGTGTAGGTCGTCGCATCCTGGGTGAAGAAGGACTGGTTCGGAATCAGCAGCTCGGCATTGTCGCGGTCGCGCCACAGCACCGTCGCCCGCAGCCCCAGCCGGCGCACTTCGCAGGGGTCGCCGTCGATCATCAGCACCTCGCCCGGCCGCACCGACCCCTCGAACAGCAGCCACAGGCCGCTGATGAAGTTGGAAAAGATCTCCTTGATCCCGAAGCCCAGGCCCACCGACAGGCCGCCGGCGATGGCGATCACGGCGGTCGGATTGATGCCCATGTGCAGGGCCACCGCCACAACCCCCAGGCTGACCACGGCATAACGCAGGATCAGTTCCATCGCCTTGCGGCTGCTGTCGTTGATGCCCAGCAGCCGTTGCAGGCTTCGGGCCATCAGCCCGGCCGGCAGCCCGCTGCCGACGATCACCAGATAGGAGATCGCCAGGCTGATGAACAATTTGCCCAGCGTGATCTCGATGTTGAACGCCTCGCCGATCGGGATGGCGGCCACGTCGTTGATCGTGTCCAGCTGATTGATCAGGGCGACGGCGCCGGCAATCAGAAACACCGGGCGTAGCAGCCGGGTTTCCAGGTCGTAGCGCTGCTCCGGATCCAGCACCCGTCCCAGCAACGGATGCAGCAGCACCAGCACCGACCAGCCGCAGCGCCACCACAGCAGGAACAGCACCAGGCCCTGCAACTGGCCTGTGGCGCTGAGCAGGCCTGCCCACAGTGCGATCAGCAGTGGCGTTAACCACAGCTTCACCGAGCTCTGCAGCCGCTGCGGGCATCGGCTCAGCCAGCGGCGTTGCAGCAGCTGGCCGATCAGCGTCATGCCGATCACGCCCAGCACCTGCACCACCACGGCCGGACGCTGCAGGTAGCCCAGCCAGCCCACCAGTTCTGACAGCCAGGCGTTCATGGTTGCCCCTGCAGGGTGCGGATCAGCCGCTGTGCCGTGATCTCAGGCGTGCTCTCGCCGAACACCAGCCGGGTGATCAGCCCCTGGGTCTGCTGCATCCGCCGTTCATTGAGATGAATCGCGGCCGCGATCGACCCGGCCTGCCGTGACTGCTCCTGGGCCCGCAGCATTGCCTTGAGCACCATCGAGCTTTCGGCCGGCACGGTGACAAACCGGTTCACCGGCAGCACCTCCCGCAGGTTGACGGTGATGTTGCGCTGCACCAGCGGGTTGAGGGCGAAGTGGGCAAAGGCCTCGGCGGCCTGACGCTGGCCGGCGCTCGAGTTGACCCCCAGGGCCAGCACCGTCAGTTCGCTGATCGGGCTGGCCTGGCCGCCGGGTCCATCGGGCAGGGGCGCGACCCCCAGTTTGGATCCGAGCCGGCGTTGCAGCTGCTGCAGATCGGTGCTGTGGCAGCTGATCCAGTCGAGCTGCCCGCTGGACAGGGCTTCGAGCAGCAGGTCCTGGTTGCCGTAGAAGAACACCTTCTGCTGGGTGGCGGCATCCTGCAACCAGCGCGTCCAGCGCACCATCGCCTGGTGCTGATCACGGGTGAGAGGACGGCGAAAGATCGCCTGTTGCAGCGCTTCGTTGGCTCCCAGGGCGCCGGCACTCCAGAACATGCCATGGGGATCGAGCGCCAGGCCCACGGCGTTGCCGTTGGCGCTGATCGCCAGCAGCTCCTGCAGCGTTGTGGGTACCTGTTGCAGGCGTGAGCTGTTGAAGCAGGCCAGCTGAGCCTTCTGGGCCACCGGCAGGCCGGCCAGACGCGGCGGGTTGTGCAGGCTGGCCCGGCTCAGGATGGCCGGATCGATCTCGCGGCGCAGGTCTGGGGTCAGCTGGGGCGGACGGGTCAGTCCCGCCCGCGCCAGCTGCAGGGCCGTGCGATTCGAGACCAGCAGCAGGTCGGGACCCAGGCCGCTGGCATTGCGCTGGGCTACCTCTTTGAGCAGGCTGCTTTCGCGGTGCAGCTGCACCACAAAGTGGGTGCGGGGGTTGACCTGGCGAAACTGCTGCTCGAGCGCCCTGAAGGTCTGGTTGAAATTGCGGCGGTAGCCGCTGAGGTCGAAGGCATTGTCATGCACTCCGACATAGAGATAGAGAACCCCCTCCAGATCCTCCTGGGCGTTGCCACCACGAAGGTCGACAGCCTGGCGCGCCTGGCAGCCGCTCAGCAGCAGCAAGGCAGCGGCAAGGGCCTCAGCTTTCGGGATACAGAAGCGCAGCCAGTTCATCGGCATCGACGTCGTAGACCCGCGCCAGGGTGGTTTCGATCGCACTGGTCACCACGTCAGGCAGAAAGCGCATGGCGTTGAGGGCATCATCGACGATGTCATCGGTGAGCATGGCCTCACCGCCGAGTTTTTCGTCATTGATGACGGCCATCACCCAGCTCTGATAGGCGGTGACCAGATCGGAGAATTCGAGATCCGGGTCGTTGAGGTCCAGAGCCATAGCGGCGGCAGGGGCGTCTGATGGCAGTCTGCCGGCCGGTGGGGAAGATGGGAGCATGCCTCCATCAACTCCAGACGCCCTGTCCCTGCAGGCCACCCTGGTGGACTTCGCCCTGGCCGAGCTGGTACGGGCCCATCGCCAGAGTTTTCAACCGCTCTGGAGTGCCGAAAGCTGGGCCAAGCTGCTGATCTGGCTGGCCCTCAACTGCGGCTGCAGCGGTGACGAAGCCAGCCTCAGGACCTTTGCTGAGGCCCTCGGCGCTATGCAGACCGGCCGGCTGCGGCGTCTGTTTTTCGAGCGGGAGTTCGAGCCGCTCGCGCTGCGGCTCCTGGCCGATCCGGCCGAGCCCAGGGTGCTCGTACTGCCCCTGGGTTCTGCCGCCGAGGCGCTCAGCCCCGAACGGATCAGCCAGGCCATGCAGCAGGCGCAGCTCACCGCTCTGCTGCCGGCCGATCCGGGCTGCTGGCAGTGGCTGGAGTCGGCAGTGGCCGTTCCCTGGAGCCGGACCACCTGTTCAGACAGTGCCCCAGGCAACTGATCGCCCGCGGCATCGAGGCCGGCGTTGACCCTTCGCCCTGGCTGAGGTGCTCGTGCGCGGGTGCTGGTCAGGACTGTTCATGCCAGTCCCTGCCCGACGGGGTCGGTTGGTGATCTCTCCGGGCTGGATCAACGCCTGCAGCCGCGCCGCCCGCCTGAAGCCCGGCCCGCCGCTCAGGGTTGATGTCAGTCGGTTGCAGGGCTTGTGGGTTGCAGGGCTTCTGGGGTGAGGCCTTGTGGGGTTACGGGCGGAACGGGGATGCCTGGCGCCCGCACCATGTATCTATTTTGTATCGACAGGTCGCAGAAACACTGCTGCTCTCCTTTCCCTTCGCCTTTCCGCTCTCCTTTACCTCTCCTTGCCTCCCTGTCCTTCTCCTCTCCTTCCTTTCCCTTCTCCTTCCCTTCTCTTTCCCTTTCCTTTTCTTTCCTTTCTCCTCTCTCTTCTTCCCTTTGTTTTCCCGCTCCTCCTGCGCCCCTGTCTGCTGATGAAGGCCAAGCTTTTTGCCAACGGCGGCAGCCAGGCGGTGCGCTTGCCGGCCGCCTTTCGCTTTGAGGGCAGCGAAGTCGAGATCGAGCACGACCCGGCTTCGGGGGCGGTGATTCTGCGGCCGCTGCGGCCCTCGGTGTCGGTCTGGTTGTTGCAGCGAGCCCCGCTGGTGCGCCGGTTGCTACAGGTGCTGCCAAGGCTGGCGCCGGCGATCGCCAAGCCCCGGTTGCTGCCCCCCGCGGCGTCGGTGCCACCCCTCGGCCAGCCGCTGTTGCTCGATCCCGCCGCCCTGGGGGCCCTGCTGTGCGGCATGGACGTTCAGCTGGATGGCTGGTTGCAGCAGGGACGCTGCGCCGTGGCCGCCATCCATGGGTTGGCGATCGAGCGTGCCCTGGCGGCGCTGGATGAGCCCCTGATCACCGCCTTTGTGCAACAGGGCCTGGACCTGTGCATCAGCCTGCCCTGGACGGCGGCCTGCAACCGGCAGCTGGTGGCGATCGAGCCAGATCGCTCTGTGGCGGGGTCCTGGTCTGGGCTGGCGCACCAGGATGCTCCGTTGCCGGCGCTGCTGACCGCCCAGGCGCAGGCCAGTGGCGCCGTGCTGGTCAGCGAGCTTTGAGAGCATGGGCTGATCGCCCTGCCGCCTGATTGCTCCGTGACCGAGGCCGTGACCGCTCCTGCTGCTGCCGACGCGGCCCTGCCCAAGACCTATGACCCCGCGGGCACCGAAGCCCGCTGGCAGCGGGCCTGGGAAACGGGCGGAGCCTTTCATCCCGACCCTGCAGCCCCCGGCGAACCGTTTGCGGTGGTGATCCCGCCGCCGAACGTCACCGGCAGCCTGCACATGGGCCACGCCTTCAACACGGCCCTGATCGACACGATCGTGCGCTTCCAGCGCCTGGCTGGCAAGAACGTGCTGTGCCTGCCCGGCACCGACCACGCCTCGATCGCGGTGCAGACCATCCTTGAAAAGCAGCTCAAGGCCGAAGGGAAGCGCAAGGAGGACCTGGGCCGTGAGGCGTTCCTTGAGAAGGCGTGGGCCTGGAAGGCCGAGAGCGGCGGCACGATCGTGGGCCAGCTGCGGCGGCTGGGCTATTCGGTCGACTGGCAGCGCGAACGCTTCACCCTCGACACCGGCTGCAGCGCCGCGGTGGTCGAGGCCTTCAACCGTCTGCATGAGCAGGGGCTGATCTACCGCGGTGAGTACCTGGTCAACTGGTGTCCCGCCTCGGGCTCGGCGGTGAGCGATCTGGAGGTGGAGATGAAGGAGGTGGACGGCCACCTCTGGCATTTCCGCTATCCCCTGAGCGGCGGCCCCGGGGCTGGCGCTGCATCCAGTGGCCGCACCCATCTGGAGGTGGCCACCACCCGGCCCGAGACCCTGCTTGGTGACACGGCGGTGGCGGTCAACCCCAAGGACCCGCGCTACGCCGATCTGGTGGGGCAGATGCTGACCCTGCCGCTGGTGGGGCGTCAGATCCCGATCGTGGCCGATGACCACGTCGATGCCGAGTTCGGCACGGGCTGCGTCAAGGTCACCCCCGCCCACGACCCCAACGACTTTGCGATCGGTCAGCGCCACAACCTGCCGCTGATCACGGTGATGGCCAAGGACGGCACCATGAATGAAGCCGCCGGCCGCTTTGCCGGGCTCGATCGCTTTGCGGCGCGCCAGGCGGTGGTGGCGGCCATGGAAGCCGAGGGCTACCTGGTCAAGGTGGAGCCCTACCGCCACAGCGTGCCGTTTTCGGATCGGGGCAAGGTGCCGGTGGAGCCGCTGCTGTCGACCCAGTGGTTTGTAAAGACCGAGCCGCTGGCGGTCCGCTGCCGCGAGGCCCTGGACGCTGCGACAGGTGCCAACCCCCGTTTCGTGCCTGAGCGCTGGGCCAAGGTCTACCGCGACTGGCTCACCGACATCCGCGACTGGTGCATCAGCCGCCAGCTGTGGTGGGGGCATCGCATTCCGGCCTGGTTCGTGGTCAGTGAGACCGGTGGTGTGATCACCGAGGCCACCCCCTACGTGGTCGCCCGCGACGAGGCCGAGGCCCACGCCAAGGCCGAGGCCCGGTTTGGAGTTGGTGAAGGGGCCGCTTCGGCGTCCGCCGGACGAACCCTGCAGCTCGAGCAGGACCCCGACGCCCTCGACACCTGGTTCTCCAGTGGGTTGTGGCCGTTCTCAACCCTGGGCTGGCCCGATGCCGATGCCGCCGATCTGGAGCGCTGGTATCCCACCAGCGTGCTGGTGACGGGCTTCGACATCATTTTCTTCTGGGTGGCCCGCATGACGATGATGGCCGGCGCTCTGATGAGCGGCGGCTCAGCGGGCGGCGGCCGCGATGGCGATCCGGCGGTGTGGATGCCGTTCCGGGACGTCTACATCCACGGCCTTGTGCGCGATGAGAACAACCGCAAGATGAGCAAATCAGCGGGCAACGGCATCGACCCGTTGCTGCTGATCGAGCGTTACGGCGCCGATGCGTTGCGGTTTGCCCTGGTGCGCGAGGTGGCCGGCGCCGGTCAGGACATCCGCCTCGATTACGACCGCAAGAGCGACACCTCAGCCACGGTCGAGGCCTCGCGCAACTTTGCCAACAAGCTCTGGAACGTCACCCGGTTCGCGTTGATGAACCTCGATGGTGAAACCCCGGCGTCGTTGGGCGACCCCGATCCGGCGCAGTTGCAGCTGGCTGACCGCTGGATCCTCTCGCGTCTGGCCCGGGTCAACCGCGAAACCGCCGAGCGTTATGGCAGCTACGGCCTCGGCGAGGCCGCCAAGGGGCTCTACGAGTTCGCCTGGAACGAAGTCTGTGACTGGTACGTCGAGCTGATCAAGCGGCGCCTCAACCCTGGCGAGCAACCCAGTCGCGAAGCGTTAGCTGATCAACGCATCGCCCGTCAGGTGTTGGCCAAGGTGCTCGGCGAGCTGCTGATCATGCTGCACCCCCTGATGCCGCACCTCAGCGAGGAGCTGTGGCATGGCCTCACGGGTGCGCCTGCCGAGGAGTTTCTGGCGCTGCAACCCTGGCCTCAGGTCGACGTTGCTGCCCTCGATGACAACCTCGAGTCGTCGTTTGTTGAGCTCATCGAAGCCATCCGCGTGGTGCGCAACCTGCGTGCCGTGGCGGGGCTCAAGCCCAATCAGAGCGCGCCAGTGCAATTTGTCACCGGTCGGGGTGAGCTCGCTGCACTGCTGACGGCGGCCACCGCCGACATCACCGCGCTGACCAGGGCTGAGCGGGTTGTCGTGCAGACCCCTGCGCAGGCCGATGCCCAGCATGCGGCCGGTGCCCAGCGTGCCCTCGCCGGTGTCAGCGGCGAGCTGCAGGTGCTGCTGCCGATCGAGGGCCTGGTGGACCTCGATGCCCTGCGCGCTCGCCTCGACAAAGACATCGCCAAGGCCGACAAGGAGATCAAGGGGCTGGCGGGCCGGCTGGCCAACCCGAACTTTGCCGACAAAGCCCCGCCCGAGGTGGTGGCCGAGTGCAAGGCCAACCTGGCCGAGGCCGAGGCCCAGGCCCAGCTGGCTCGGCAGCGGCTGGCTGATCTCGGCTGAGCGGCTTAGCTCGCCGCGGCCACCAGCCGGCCGCCCTCGAGGTTGACGATGTGGTCGGCAATGTCGAGCACCTTGTTGTCGTGAGTGACCATTACGATCGCCGAATCTTCGTGATCGGCGAGCCGCCGAAACAGTGCGACCACATCGCGCCCCGACTCGCGGTCGAGAGCTGCAGTTGGCTCGTCGGCCAGCAGCAGCTTTGGGGAGGCGGCCAGGGCGCGGGCAATCGCCACCCGTTGCTTCTGACCGCCCGAAAGTTTCTCGGGGTAGTAGTTCACACGATCGCTCAGGCCCAGCTGCCCCAGCACCGCGGCAGAGCGCTCATCCATGGCGCCCTGGCCTCGTTGCAGCCACTGCTCGTGTACTTCGAGCCCGAGACGCACATTGGCCAGGGCGCTCAGGTAGGGCAGCAGGTTGTGGGCCTGAAAGATGAAGCCCGCCTGGCGCCTCAGGCGGGTCAGGGCAGAGCGCTCGGCCTGCAGCAGCTCCTGGCCCAGCACCCGCAGGCTGCCGCTCTGGGCGGCGCGCAGCCCACCCAGCATGGTCAGAAGGGTCGTCTTGCCCGAGCCCGACGGCCCCGTCAGGATCACGATCTCGCCGGGATGCACCGTCAGGTTGATGTCGGTGAGCACCTGCTTGGCCACGCCGGCTTCGACAAAGGCGTGGTCGAGATGCTGCACTGCAATCAGCGGTTCAGCCGCGGCGCTGCCGAGTAGGTCGGTCCCATCCATCTCAGAAGATCTCGGCCGGGTCGAGTCGGCGCAGCTTGCCGGTGGCCAACCAGCCCGAGACGCCGCACATCACCAGAGTGAAGCTGAACACCAACAGCGCGCGGCCGGCGGTCATCACCACCATCAGCGAGGTCGAACGGGCCAGAAACCCATACAGTCCCAGCGACAGGAACAGGCTGGGGCCAAAGGCGAGTACCGCCAGGATCAAGGATTCCTGCAGGATGATGTTGACCACGAAGTTGTCGTCGTAGCCCATCGCTTTGAGTGTGGCGTATTCGCTCAGATGGTCACTGACATCCGAGTAAAGAATCTGGTAGACGATGATGCCGCCGACCACAAGCCCCACCAGCACACCGAGACCGAAGATCAGTCCAAACGACGAATTGTGCCGCCAGTAGTTGACTTCGACATCGGCCAACTGCGCGATCGTATAGACCTTCACCGATGGGTCAAGAAAGCTCTCCAGTGTTGCTTTGACCCGTTGAGGATCGGTCCCTGGATCCAGTTGGATGACCCCCATCTGGATGTCATCGACGTTCTGATCGGGGAAGTAGTTCTTGAAGTTGGTGCCTGAGGTGATCAGGTTGATGTCGGCAGCAAAGGTGAGGCCCATGGTGAACAGGCCCACCACCCTCCCACGCACGCCGCGCAACTCGGTGTCGACGTAGCCATTCCGGCGTAGATCGGCGACCACCGGACCGGCATTGGGCTTGGAGCGGGTGTCAAACAGCAGGCTGTCGCTTCGTTGCAGCAGGTGGCCTTCGGTGGTCAGTTCGGGCAGTCGCAGGGCCGGATTCTCCGGAGCGATGCCAAACAGCAGGGCCTGTTTCTGCTGGCGGGTCTGCTGGTTGAGCCAGTCGATCAGACCCAGGTACAACGGCGCCACGTTGCGCACTCCCTGCACCCCCAGGGCCTGGGTCAGGCGGGCCCGGGGAAAGTTGAGCTGCTCGCCCAGATAGAGGTAGCGGCCGCTAACCATCACAAGCTCGCCATTGAGGTGCTGAATCGGGCGCTTCTGGCTGTCGTAGAGCCCACCGGAGAGACCCAGCTGAAAAAACACCAGCACGTTGGCAAAGCTCACCCCGGCGATCGCCGCCGCCAGCCGCATCGGCCGGTGGGTGGCCTGGCGCCAGGCCAGGGGAGTGCGACGCCACAGGTGCTGCAGGGCCATCGGCTCAGGGGTTGGCCGGTCGGGTCAGGCCGCTCTGCTGGCGGCGCTGGGCTTCGATCAGCTGCTGGCGTCGTTGCTGCTGCAGTTGCCGCTGCTGGGCGGTCAGGGGCTCGAACAGCACGTTGACCTGAAGGTAGTTGGTCAGGCTGGCGATGGCGGCGGCCTCAGGGGCCAGGCCGATCTTGACCTCGAACACGCGGCGGTCGAGGTTTTCGCCCGCCTGGCCGCTGAACACCGTTTGACGGCTCACTTGACGTGCGATCTCGACAACCTGGCCGTCGATCGTCTTGCCGGCAAAACCGTCGGCGCTGATCGTCACCCGTTGGCCCACCAAGATCCCGGCCCGGTCGGTCTGGTACACCTCGGCGATCACGCCCATGCGGCTGCTGTCGCCCATCTCAAGGAGGCCGTCGTCACCGACCTTGTCGCCGGGGTAGGCATTGATCTTGAACACCGTGCCGGCAAACGGCGCGCGGATGGTCGCCTTGGCCAGTTCGGCCCTGTCGCGCGCGAGCGTGGCCCGGCTCTCGGCCAGCTCGGCGGCCAGGGTCTCGCGGTCAGCGATGGCCTGATCGAGGTTGGCCTGGGCGGTGCTCAACAGGGTGGCGCGGCGATCGCGCGTCTCGGCGCTGCTGGCACCCTGGGCAAACAGCTGGCTGTAGCGGCGCAGTTCGACTTCGGCCTGCGCCAGCTCGGCCCTGTATCTGGCGATCACACTGTTCTGGGCGTTGAGCTTGCGCTGGGCCACGCCCACCGCGGCGGCCGCCTCCTGGGTGGTCTTCTCCAGGCTCGTGCCACTCTCAAGAATGGCCAGGGTTTGGCCCTTGCGCACCGTTTGTCCCTCCTGCACCAGGAGCTGGCGCACGGCGTCGTTGCTCAGGGAACTGGGCACCGACACCTTGACGACGCGATCGAGAGGTTCCACCCGGCCGATGGCGGCAATGCGGCGCGGCAGCAGGGTCTGCTGCTGGCGCTGCTGCTCGAGGCGGCGCTGCTGGTGCTGCATCGCCAGGGTCACGACCAGGCCTGCGCCCAGCAGAACTGCCAAGCCGATCAACAGAGGGCGGCGCCGTTTCGACGGCTGACTCGCGGTCATGACGCTTGGCACGACGTTCAGGCTAGGCAGGACTGCCAGAGATGATCAGCCTGTGCCCTCCCCTGTGCCGATGATCCAGGTCGAAGGCCTCAGCAAGACCTACCGGGTTGCTGCCAAACAGCCCGGGTTTGCCGGCACCCTGCGTCATTTCGTGCGCCGCCGCCGCCGAGAGGTGGTGGCGGTGCGGGGTCTGAGCTTTGCGATCGAGCCGGGCGAGATGGTCGGCTTTCTGGGGGCCAACGGCGCCGGCAAGACCACGACTCTCAAGATGCTGTGCGGGCTGATTCACCCCAGCGCCGGCCTGGTGCGGGTGGCGGGGTTCGAGCCCCGGCGGCGGCAGCGGGCCTTTCTGCAGCAGATCACCCTGGTGATGGGGCAGAAGCAGCAGCTCATCTGGGATCTGCCACCGCTGGACTCCCTGCGGGTCAATGCTGCGGTTTATGGCCTGGGCGACAGCGAGGCCCAGCGGCGCATCAACGCGCTGGCGGAGATGCTCGAACTGGGCGAGGAGCTCACCCGTCCGGTGCGCAAGCTGTCGCTGGGCCAGCGCATGAAGGCCGAGCTGTTGGCGGCCCTGCTGCATCAGCCCTCGGTGCTGTTTCTCGATGAACCCACCCTGGGCCTCGATGTCAACGCCCAGGCGCGGGTGCGCAGTTTTCTGGCCGAGTACAACCGCCGCACCGGTGCGACGGTGTTGCTCACCAGCCACTACATGGCCGACATCACTGCCCTGTGTCCGCGGGTGCTGCTGATTCACCAGGGCGCACTGTTCCACGACGGGCCGCTGGAACAGCTGGCAGCCCGGCTGGCCCCCTGCCGCCAGGTGCGTCTGGAGCTGGCCGAACCCCCGACGGCCGAGGCCCTCGCGCCCTTTGGTGACCTGGAGTGCCTCGAGGGTCGTGCCGCCAGCCTGCTAGTGCCCCGCGACCGCCTGACGGCTGTGGTGGCCCAGGTTCTGGCCCGTTTTGAGGTTCTGGATCTGGAGGTGAGCGATCCGCCCATCGAAGAGCTGATCGGGGGGTTGTTCCGCGATCAGCCATCAGCCACAGGCTCGGGCTGATGGCCGCGGCGAATAGGTTGATCAGACGTCTCTCACCTTGGCAGCCATGGCCACCGAAGCCCACTGGAACGGCACTGTGATCGCCAGCAGCGATGACATCGTCACCGTTGAAGGGAACGCCTACTTTCCGCCTGAAGCTCTCGCCGAGGGTTGCTTTCGTCCGTCAGACCATCGCAGTGTGTGTGGTTGGAAAGGCGAAGCCCACTACTACGACGTGGTCGTCGATGGCCAGGTGAATGCCAACGCCGCCTGGTTCTATCCGGAGCCCAAGGACGCTGCCGCCCAGATCAGGGGGCGGGTGGCCTTCTGGAAAGGGGTTCAGGTGCGCTGAATGCGGCGTGTCGCCCGGGCCCTGCTGGGCAGCCAGTACGCCCTGATGCTCGAGTACCGGGCCGAGATCGCCCTGTGGGCGCTGTCGGGTCTGCTGCCGTTCATCATGCTGGCCCTGTGGCGTCAGGCCCCTGCCGGGGCACAGCTGGGGCTGGGGGCCGGCGGGCTCGATCGCTATTTCCTCAGCGCCTATCTGGTGCGCCAGTTTTCGGTGGTGTGGGTGGTCTTCGCCTTTGAAGAAGATGCCCTGCTGGGCCGGCTCTCGCCCTACCTGCTGCAGCCCCTGCACCCGTTGTGGCGCTACCTGGCCGCCCATTTGGCTGAACAGCTGACACGCCTGCCCTTTGCGGCGGCGATTGCCGCCCTGTTCTTTGCGATCAATCCCGGCGCCTTCTGGCTTCCCTCGCCTGGCCGGTTGTTGCTGGCCTGGCTGGCCACCCTCGGCGCCTTTGCGATCAGCTTTCTGTTGCAGAGCCTGATTGCGGCGCTGTGCTTCTGGAGCGAAAAGGCCAGCGCCCTCGAGCGCCTGCTGTTTGTTCCTTACCTGTTTCTCTCGGGCCTGCTGGCGCCACTGGCGGCCTTTCCGCCGGGGGTGCGGGCCCTGGCCCAGTGGACGCCTTTCCCCTGGTTGATCAACTTTCCGGCTCGGCTGCTGGCGGGCCTGCCGGTGGATGCCGCCGCCGGGTTTGCCGCCCAGTTGGCCTGGATCGCCCTGCTGCTGCCGGCGGCGCTGCTGCTGTGGCGCGCCGGGGTGCGCCGCTACACCGCCATGGGGGCCTGATGCGGCGCTATCTGCTGACGCTGCGCCGGTTCTGGGGAACGGCCATCGCCGGCCAGCTCGAGTACCAGCTCAATGTGCTGATCGAGTTGCTGGCGGCGGCGGCCAACCTGGCCGGCAGCCTGTTCATCCTGTCGTTGTTCTTCCGGCAATCCAGCAGCCTGGGAGGCTGGAGCTGGCAGCAGGCCCTGGTGGTGCAGGGGGTGTACACCCTGCTCGATGGCGTGGCGACCACCTGGCTGCGGCCCAACCTCGGGGCGATCGTCAGCCATGTGCGCGAGGGAACCCTCGATTTCGTGTTGCTCAAGCCGATCGACAGTCAGTTCTGGCTGTCGCTGCGCACCCTCTCGCCGGCCGGTCTCAGCGAGCTGGTGCTGGGTCTGGGGTTGATCGTCTGGGCGGCGCCCCGGGCCGGCGCCGCTGCCGGGCCGCTGCAGCTGGCGCTGGCCCTGCTGACCCTGCTCACGGGGGTGGTGATCCTCTATGCCCTGTGGTTTCTGTTGGCCGCCACCAGCATCTGGTTCGTCAAGACCTGGAACGCCACCGAGGTGCTGCGGGCAGCCTTGACCGCCGGTCGTTTCCCGATCGCGGCCTACCCGCCGGCGTTGCGGTTGTTGTTCACCCTGGTGTTGCCGGTGGCCTTTCTGACCACGGTGCCGGCCGAGGCGATCCTGGGCCGGGCCACGGTTCCGTGGCTCAGCGCCGCCCTGCTGATGGCGGTCCTGAGCTTTGCTGCCAGCAGGACCTTCTGGCGGTTTGCCCTGCGCCACTACACCTCGGCGTCCAGCTGAGAGGCCTCCAGCTGAGAGCGTCCAGCTGAGGGGAGGCGCGATCTCAGTAGCGTCGGTTCCAGCACCCTTGCGCCCCTGTGCCGATGGCCGGCCTGCCCTCTCTGGATGCGGTTGTGGAGGCCCTGGCCTCTCCCCTGGGCGCCATCGCCTTTGTGCCGCTGTATGCCCTCTGGGTGACGCTGCTGTTGCCGGGGGTTTGGGCCTCGATGCTGGCCGGAGCCCTCTACGGCACGGCCTGGGGCAGCGTGGTGGTGTTCGTCGGGGCCTGCCTGGGGGCCGAGGTGGTCTTTCTGCTGGGCCGCTCCTGGCTGCGGGACTGGGCTCGACGCCAGTTGCAGCGGGCTCCCCGGCTGCAGGCCATCGAGGGGGCCGTGAGTCGCGAGGGCCTCAAGCTGGTGCTGCTCACCCGCCTGTCACCGGCGTTTCCGTTCTCGTTGCTCAATCTGGCCTATGGCCTCTCCCAGGTGAGCCTGCGCGACTACACACTCGGTCTGATCGGGATCCTCCCCGGCACGGTGCTGTTCTGCGCTCTCGGGGCCCTGGCCGGTGATGTGGCCCGTTTCGGTGCGGTGCTGTCAGGGCGCGCGGACCCTGCCACCTGGGCCCTGCGGGTGCTGGGCGTCGTCGCCACGGTGGTGGTGGTGGCGCTGGTGGGCAACGCTGCCCGGCAGGCCCTCGAGGAGCCGCCTCAGCCCTGATCGGGGTTGGGCAGTCGCCAGTCGCGCAGCGCCGCGATCAGCACAAACCAGCCCAGGCGCAACTGCGCCACCAGGCCTGGCCGGCCGGCCAGTTCGGTGTAGAGCGCCCTGCCGCAGTCGGTCTTGATCCAGCGAAACGCCCTGGGGTTCGGCACCGCGTCGTTGCCAGCGACCACCAGCCTGGCGCAGCCTGGCCGCTGCCGCCGGGGTCCGCCAGAATGGGGTTGCTTCCATGCCCTGCCCCCATGGCCCCGCGTCTGCTGCTGTTCACCGCACTGGCCGGCTCCTGCTGCGGCGTTCTGCTCGCGGGAGCGGCCCTCAGGCCTGCGGTGGCCGGCCCGGCAGCGGTGGTCTATTGCACCTCGCCCGGTCTGCCGGTGGGCTGTGTGGGCCGGCCAGGGGTGGGTGCCGGTGCTCCTGGTGTGGGGGTCACCCCCGGGGTGGGCGCCGGCGCCCCCGGTGTCGGTGTCCGTCCGGCGGCCGGTCCCGGCGTTGGCCCCAATGCCGGCGGGCCGGTCAACCGTCCCGGACGCCGCTGAGGCCGCTGTGAACCCGCTGCGCCGGTGGGCGTTCAGGTTTCAGCCAGCAGCGCCAGCAGACCGGCTTCATCGAGCACCGGCACCCCCAGGCTTTCGGCCTTGCTGAGTTTGCTGCCGGCTTCGGCTCCGGCCACCACGTAGCTGGTCTTTTTGCTGACCGAGCCGCTTACCTTGCCGCCTGCGGCTTCGATGCGTGCGGCGGCCTGGCTGCGGCTCAGGTTGGGCAGGGTGCCGGTCAGCACAAGGGTGAGGCCGGCCAGGGGCGTGGGGCCGCTGGTGTCTGCCTGGCTCAGCTCGGCGGGGCTGGCCGCCAGGCTGAAGCCCACCGCCTCGAGGGCCTCCAGCAGCTGCTGGTTGGCGCTGGTGGCCAGCCACTGCTGCAGCGATTCGGCGATGGTCGGGCCGATTCCCTCCACCGCCGTCAGGCTGTCAGGGCTCTCGGCGGCAGCGCTGGCCAGGGCTGTCATCGAGGCGAAGGCGCGGGCCAGGGCCCTGGCATTCACCTCCCCAACGTGGTGAATGCCCAGGCCATAGAGCTGGCGATGCCAGGGCTGGGCCCTGGAGGCCGCGAGGGCTGCGGTGAGGTTGGCCGCACTGGTGCTGCCCATGCGCTCGAGGCTGGCCAGCAGGGCCGCATCCAGCCGGTAGAGATCGGCGATCGAGCGCACCAGCCCCCGATCCACCAGCTGCTCGATCAGTTTGCTGCCCAGTCCGTCGACATCGAGGGCCCCCTTGCTCACCCAGTGGCGCAGGGAGCCCCGCAGAATCGCCGGGCAGCTGCTGTTGACGCAGCGGGTGGCGGCCTCGCCCTCTTCACGCACCAGCTCGGAGCCGCATTCGGGGCAGGTGTGAGGCAAGTCCAGGCGCGCCGCAGCGACGGGGCGCAGCTCCGCCAGCACCCGCACCACCTCCGGAATGATCTCGCCGGCCTTGCGCACCACGACCGTGTCGCCGGTGTGCAGGTCGAGCTCGGCCAGGCGGTCGGCGTTGTGCAGGGTGGCGCGGCTCACGGTGGTGCCCGCCAGGGCCACCGGTTCAAATTCGGCCACGGGCGTCACCACCCCCGTGCGGCCCACCTGGCAGCTCAGCCGCAACAGCCGGCTCGGGGCCTCTTCGGCCGGATATTTGAGGGCGATCGCCCAGCGTGGGGCTTTCTGGGTGAAGCCGGCATCGGCCTGCAGGCGCAGGTCGTCCAGCTTCACCACCACCCCATCGGTGGCGTAGGTCAGGGCGCGGCGGCCCGACTCCCAGCGGGCGAAGAAGGCTTCCACCGCGGCCAGGTCGGGGCAGAGCTCGGCGTTGGGATTCACCTTGAATCCGGCCGCCGCCAACCATTGCAGCGCCTCCCACTGGCTACTCGGCCGCCCCTGCCAGTCGTCGGGCAGATGCAGGGTGTAGGCAAAGAAATCGAGCCGCCGTGCCGCCACGACCCTGGGGTCGAGCTGGCGCAGGGTGCCGGCGCAGGCGTTGCGGGGGTTGGCGAACAGGGGTTCGCCCCGGGCCTGGCGCTCGGCGTTGATCGCGGCGAAGGTGCCATCGGGGATCAGCGCCTCGCCGCGCACCTCCACCCACGGGGGAGGGGGGTCCAGCTGCAGCCGCAGCGGCACGCTGGCGATGGTGCGCACGTTGGCGGTGATCTCCTCGCCCCGTTCGCCATCGCCGCGGGTGGCGGCCCGCACCAGCACGCCGTGCTCGTAGCTCAGGGCCAGGGCATTGCCGTCGATCTTGAGCTCGGCCACCAGGGGCAGGGCCGGCAGCGCATGCCCTGGGTCTGGTTCCCGGTCGAGCACCTTGAGCAGCCGGACGTACCAGGCCTCCAGCTCGTCGGTGCTGAAGGCGTTGTCGAGGCTCAGCAGACCGATGCGGTGTTCGACGCTCTCGAAGCTCTTGGCGGGTGTGCCTCCGACGCGCTGGGTGGGGCTGTCGATGCTCACCAGTGCCGGGTGGGCCTGCTCGAGCTCCACCAGCTCGCGGTAGAGCCGGTCATAGACCGGGTCCTCCATGACCGGTGCATCAAGCACGTAGTAAGCATGGGCCGCACCATTGAGCAGCCGCCTCAACTCGCCCGCCCGCCGCTGGGTTTCGCCACCGGTTTTGCTACCGGTGTCGCCTCTGGAGTTTCCTTCGAGGTTGCCCATGGTGTTGCCGGCTGCCGGGCTCGGATCACCAGGTTCAAGGCCAGGTCTAGACATTGTCGCTACAAGGTTTGGGCCCGCACCAACCACCCCTCCTCCGGGCGGCTTTCAGGTTGCGCCGACGCAGCAGGGGCCGGGCTCAGCCTGCGGCCAGCTTGCTGATGCGATCGACCCGCCACTGCTCCTCCACCTTCACGAAGGTGAAATCGAGGGGCAGTTCGTCGTTGCCCTCGCTCTTGAGTTTGATCGTCAGCACGATCACGCCGTCTTCGATGCGGGGGCGACCCGACTTGAGGTTGCGATAGCGGTTGAGTTGCAGGCCCGCCAGAAAGCGAATGAACTGGCTGCGGTTCACATGGGATCGGTAGTTCTTGGTGGTCAGCAGGTAGGCCCCATCGACCTGGCCGCTGGCGATCTGGTTGAAGAACTGCTTGATCAGCGGGTTGATGCCGCGGGCACTGAGCACCAGCTTCACCGCACTGATCGTCCAGTACAACAGCAGCGCCCCTGCTCCTGCCAGCAGGGCCTTGGTGCCGATCTCGCGGGTCAGGGCCCAGTCCATGGACGCTCGGTTCGTTTCAGGGCCACGAGTCTGAACGACAGGGGGTCACAATGGGCCGCGCGCCCCAGCCTCGATGCCGATCGAGCCCCTGCTGCCCCTGTTCCACCGGCTCGACCGGGAGCATTTCGAGGGCACTCTGGCTCCGGGTGGGCAACCGCTGGCCAGCCTGCGCTGGAGCGATGGGCGCATGACCCGCACGGCCGGGTTGTATCGCCGGGGCCCCGATCTCTGCGAAATCGTGCTGTCGCGGCCGCTGCTGGAGCCCTTGCCCCGGGAGGCCCTGCTCAGCACGCTCTGTCACGAGATGATTCACGCCTGGATCGACCGTGTGCTGCAGCGGCGTGAAGTGCACGGCCCTTGCTTCCGCGCTCGCATGGCTGCCATCAACGCCGCCCAGAACGGTTTTGTGGTGCGGCTGCGCCACAGCTATCCGCTGCCGGGTGCGGACGCTGCGGCTGCGCCGCGGTGGTTGGCCCGCTGCCCCCGCTGCGGCAGCAGCGCCCCCTACCGACGCCGGGTGCGGGGTCTGGCCTGCCGCCAGTGCTGCCAGGCACTGCACGGCGGGCGCTGGCATGCCAGCTGTCTGCTCGAGTTTGAAGCGGCCGGATGACCCTTGGCAGGCACGCCCTAGGGTCGGTCCAGACCCGCCGCGGCCATGGACGTCTTCTTGTGGACCCTGCAGTTCGCCGGCCTGGGCATTGCCGCGCTCGGCCTGGCGCTCGAGCGTTGGCCCCGGATGCACCGCCGCTAGCCTGGGCCGATGGCACGCAGTGGTGACGAGGGCCTGGAGCAGCGTCTCGACCGTTGGGTCGAAGCCGGGCGGCAGCTGGTGGATGGGGTCTCTGGCGCGCGGCCCGGGTCGCGCCGCGCGCGCACTCGCCTGAACCCTGGCGAGCTGGGTCGCTGGGCTCAGAACAAGCTGGAGTGGTTGCTCGACGACGAGGGCGACGACGACTGGCGTGAGCCCTGGCAGGCCTCCCGCAGACCCGAGGCCGACCTGGGCCTGCAGACGCGGCCCGCGGGTGGGGGTCGGCGTCGTCCGCTGGAGGCCATCTCGCGCCGGGAGGGATCCCCTTCCCCTGGCAATGCTGCAGCCCCGCGCACTGCTGCCGTCAAGCGCGGCGACGGCTCCGCAGGCCGAGGCTTGGATTCACGGCCCAACCCTGAATCACCCGTCAGCCGCGTCGACGACGATCGCGTTGACGCCGATGGGGCCTGGCCCGATGACGACAGTTTCAGTGTGAGCCGCTGGCAGCGCGAGGTGCCCCAACAGCCCCAGCGCAACCAGGACGCCGCCGCAGCGGCGATTCCGGCCCGGCCCCTGCCCCGTTCGACCCGCAGGCGCTGAGGACAGGGCCGCGCTCAGGCGCTGATGCGAAAGCCGCAGCCGCGTCGCTCGAGTTCGTGATTGACGGCCTTGCGCAGCTTCGGGGGCACGTCTTCGGCCATCTCTCGGGCGCTGGTGCTGATGGCGGGTTCGCCATGGTCAAGATCGGCGAGCAGGTCGGCCCAGAGTTGAACCTGCTGCACGGGTCTGCCGGGCGGATGGTGGCCGTGTTGACGCTGCGCCATGGCCGGGAAGGTGAAGTGATCCCAGCATGGCCACACCACAAAAGGAGTCAATCTGTCAAGGTCCGTTTGCAGCAACACGTGACACTTGTTGCAATCTGTCATCAGTCGGCGTGGCGGCGACCGTGTCAGCTGCCTTGGCGTCGACTGGGGCGTCGGCAATGGCGGGCCCCAGCCAGCGTTCAAGCTGTGGTGAAAACACTTCGCGGATCACCGTCAGGGGCCGGCCGTTGCGGAAGAAGCGGTAATGCCGGCTCCAATAGGGGCCGGTTCGTCCAAAGCGTTGTTCGAGCCAGTCGGCCTGCACCTGGGCCAGGCCATCGACCTCGCGAAACAGCTCGGCCCGATCCGCCGTGAGGCTGCGCCAGATCGGTTGGTCGCGCTGCTGCAGATGCTGCTCGGCTGCGGCCTGATTCCACCAGCTCTCGGCCCAGGCCAGGGTCGCCTCGCCGCAGCGCAACCACACCTGGCGCCGCAGCAGGGGTCCCTGCAGCTCGTTGATTTCGACCGGGGCGCCGGGTTGGCCAGCCGGTTCGGCGGCCATGGCGATCACATCCACCTCCAGGGGCAGGCCGCTGAGCAGTTCGAGGTGGCGGGTGGGGCTGCCATCCCCCAGCAACAGCAGGCGCCAGGCTCCGGTGAGCAAAAAACCGGCCGAGCCGCTGGCCACGGTCTGAAATGGCGCCTGCCAGAGGGTCGTGGGGGAGCTCTGCAGCACGGCGGGTTGAAGCCCCATGGGTCCGGGCCGCAATGGAATGCACCTTAGGAACCCCGCTTCAGAAACCGCTGCTGATGCTGAGGCGGCGCTGCTGGCCGCCCCGTTCGATCACGGCGGTGTCGCCGGAGGCCGAGCGCAGCCGCCAGCCGCTGCCGGCGATGCTTTCGCCCACGGACGCACTGGTGGAGCTGCCGCCGATCTGAAAGATCGCTGAGGCGCTGCGGCCCTGGCTCTGCACCACACCCACCAGCATCGGCAGGTTGGTCGAGGGTTCGCTGGGCAGTGGCGGTGGGGCCGCCGGCGCGCCCGCGCCGATCGCCGGGGTGAAGGGCACCTTCAGCACTGCGGCCTGGGGGGCGCCGGCAGCGGGCAGCTGCGCCAGTTCTTCCATCCAGGGTTCCTGGGGCGGTGGCGGCAGGTCCTCACCCGGTTCGGCCTGGGGTTGGGCCTGGGCCGTGGCTGGCCCCAGCGACCGGATCCGCTCGAGCAGCATCAGGTTGCGCTCCTGGCGCAGGGCCTGCTGCTGACCGCTCCAGAGCATGGCGGCCGCGGCAGTCGCCAGGGCCGTGGCGCACGCCGCGGCGGTGACCCAGATCGGCAGCAGCTGGGTGCGTCCCGTCGGGGCAACCGCTGCAGGGGGCCCGTCGGGCTCGACCACCTCGACCACGATCGGCGCTTCGCTGCTGAACACCCGGTTCAGCATCTGCTCGGCTTTCAGTTCCCAGTAGGCCCTTGAGGTGGGAATGCCGCGGGGAGATGTCACCGTGCTGCAGGATTTGTCACTGAACCTATCGGTGCCTTGCAACTTGTGCCAGAGTCTGGCGGCGATGGCTCAACCCCACCAACACCCGAATAGATCGTGAGCGTGACTGTCGCGTGTGGTGAACGGAAGTCGGTTGCTGCGCTGTTGAGCACAGCGGAATCCGTCCTTTGGCAACACAGCCAACCACGACGAGGCTTGATGGTCGCAGGTCTCCCGATTGACGTGTCGAATGTGATCTGAATGAACGCGACATTTGCAGAACTTGCGCAGCTTGGTTTGTTGCTGCCCTATCTGAAGACAAGGCTGGTCTCCAGTCAGATTGAAAACGTGCAATTGTCCGATGAGGAGGTGATGCAGGCCAGGGCCATGTTTGCCCGTGAGCATCAGATCCAGAGCGAGGCCGACCTCGAGGCGTTTGCGGCGTCACGCCTGGTGCGCGTGGCCGACCTGGATGCCCAGGTTCTGCGGCCGCTGAGGGTCATGAAGCTCTGCCGTGACCAGTTTTCGGCCAAGGCCGAAGCCCGGTTTCTGGAGCGCAAGAGCCAGCTCGACGCCGTTGTCTACAGCCTGCTGCGTCTGCGCGATGCCGGTCTCGCCCGGGAGCTGTATCTCCAGATCGCTGCTGGAGAGTCAGGTTTCGCTGACCTGGCGGCTGCCCATGCCGAGGGGCCAGAGAAGCAGACCCATGGCATCATCGGGCCGGTTCCCTTGAGTCAGGCCCATCCGGTCCTGGCCGACCGCCTGCGAACGGCCGACCCCGGTGTGGTGCTTGAACCCTTTCAGGTGCTCGATTGGTGGTTGATCGTGCGGCTGGAGCAGTACACCCCGGCAACCTTTGACCAGGCCACCGCTGACGCCATGAGCCGTGAATTGTTCGAGCAGTGGGTCGATGAGCAGCTGGAGCTCACCCTCGCTGAGCTTCGTCCCAGTCTGGTGTCGCCATCGTGATTGAGCATCCCGCCTTTGAGGGGCTGAGCGCCGAGGGCCGCTCGCTGCTCGAGCAACAATGTTCTCCGGTGCGCTTCGAGTTGGGGGTCGCGCTCAGTTCAGCGGAGCTGATCCCCTCGCGCATTCTGTTGATCCGGGCCGGAACCGCCCGGCTGCTGGTGCGCGACCAGGGTCGGCTGGTCACGGCCGAGAAGCTGGAGCCCGGCGCCTTCATCGGCCTGGCCTCACTGCTGCGGGCCTCACCCTGCGAGGAGGTGAGCGCCGGCATGGGCCTGGAGGCCTGGGCGCTGCCCGACGCCCTGGTGCTGGAGCTGTTGACCCGCGAACCCAGCTTCAGGGCCTGGTGCGGCAGTCAGCTGTTCACCGCCGAACTGCTGGATCTGCTGCAGCATCTGCTCGCCCAGCAGCCCCGCGATTCGCTCTCCCTGCTGGAGCTGTTGCAGCAGGCGCGCTCCCTGGCCCATCTGGTGCCGCCCGAGGTCGAGGCCTTGGCCGCCCTGCCGGTGTCGCAGGCCCTCTATGCCGGCAGCCACAACCTCCCCGACTTTGAGCTGGCCGCCCGGCTGGATCCGGCAGCCGGCGTGCCGGAGGCGCTGCCGCCGCTGCCGCCGCGCCTGATCGCCCTGCCCGATCACCTGATCGAGCCCCCCGCTGAGGAGGCCCATGCCCTCGTGCTCAGCGTCGAGAGCGGGGCCCAGGCCGATGCGCCCCTGGCTTCGGGTCTGGATCTGGGGCAGCGCGACCGGCCGGTGTTTGAACTCAAGCGGGCCACGGGCCCGCTCGATGAACTGCTCGCCTGTTTTCAGATGCTGGCGGCCGAGTTGCGCTTGCCGTTTCGCCGAGACGGCATCGAGAAGATCCTGCGCGACGCGTTTCGCCGCGGGCAGACCCCCGATCTGCAGCTGTGCGGCAACATCGCTGCCAGCATGGGCCTGCATGTCAGCGGCATGCGGGTACCGGCGAATCAGGGCACCCGCCTGCAGTCTCCTGGCCTGGTGCTGTGGAAGGGCGGCTTCGCCGTGCTGCGCTCCTCCAACGCCCGGGGCCTGCTGCTGGCTTCGCCCCGCGACGGCTGGGTGGAGATCCCGCCCGATCAGCTGCAGGAGTCCTTCCCCGAAGGGATCGCGCTGCTGTTGATGGAGCGCAGCTCCACCTCACCCGAAAAGAGCTTCAACTTCGCCTGGTTCTGGCCGGCCCTGCAGCGCTATCGCGGCATCCTCACCCAGGTGCTGATCGCGTCGTTTGTCGTTCAGCTGTTCAGCCTGGCCAATCCCCTGTTGATTCAGGTGATCATCGACAAGGTGATCAGCCAGCGCAGCCTCGACACCCTGCAGGTGCTGGGTCTGGCCCTGGTGGTGGTCACCCTGCTCGAGGGTGTGATCGGCGCCCTGCGCACGTTCCTGTTCACCGAGACCACCAACCGCATCGATCTGCGCCTTGGCTCCGAGGTCATCGACCATCTGCTGCGGCTGCCGCTGAATTACTTCGACCGCCGCCCCGTGGGAGAACTGGGCACCCGCATCGCCGAGCTCGAGAAGCTCCGCAATTTCCTCACCGGACAGGCCCTGACCACCCTGCTCGACACGGCGTTTTCGGTGATCTACATCGTGGTCATGGTGATGTACAGCTGGGTGCTCACCCTGATCGCCCTGAGCGTGTTGCCGATCCAGATCGGTCTCACGGTGCTCGGTGCACCCCTGTTCAGGCGTCAGTACCGCGAAACCGCCAACCAGAACGCCCGCACCCAGAGCCACCTGGTGGAGGTCCTGACCGGCATTCAGACGGTCAAGGCGCAGAACGTCGAGATGATCAGCCGCTGGAAGTGGCAGGACCTGTACTCCCGTTACATCTCACGCAGTTTCGAAAAGACCATCACCGGCACGGCGCTCACCGAGACCTCCCAGGTGCTGCAGAAACTCTCCCAGCTGCTGGTGCTCTGGGTGGGTGCTGCCCAGGTGCTGCAGGGTGATCTCAGCCTTGGCCAGTTGATCGCCTTCCGCATCATCTCCGGCTATGTGACCCAGCCGCTGTTGCGGCTCTCATCGCTGTGGCAGACGATCCAGGAGCTCAAGGTGTCGTTTGAGCGTCTGGCCGATGTGGTCGATACCCCCGAAGAGTCGGACCAGAAGGATCGGCAGAAGATCCCCTTGCCTCCCATCAGTGGTGAGGTCTCATTTGAGGATGTCTGCTTCGCGTTCACCGCGGGTGCGCCCCAGGTGCTCAAGCACATCAACATCAAGATTCCAGCCGGAACCTTTGTTGGTGTTGTGGGCCAGAGCGGCAGCGGCAAGAGCACGTTCATGAAGATGATTTCGCGCCTTTATTCGCCAGGCAGCGGCCGGATCCTGATCGATCAGTACGACATCGACAAGGTTGAGCTCTATTCCCTGCGTCGCCAGATCGGCATCGTGCCCCAGGAGCCCCTGCTGTTCACCGGCAGTGTGGCCGAGAACATCGCCCTGACTGACCCTGATGCCACCAGCGAGGCGATTGTGCACGCCGCCCAGCTGGCCTGCGCCCACGATTTCATCATGGCGCTGCCCGGTGGTTACACCAACGATGTGGGTGAACGGGGGGCCAACCTTTCGGGTGGACAGCGTCAGCGACTGGCCCTGGCCCGCACACTGCTCTCAAACCCGCGCCTGCTGGTGCTCGATGAAGCGACCAGCGCCCTCGACTATGACACCGAGCGGCGTGTCTGTGACAACCTGCTCGACAACCTTCAGCACAGCACGGTGTTTTTCATTACCCACCGGTTGTCGACCATTCGTCGCGCTGATCTGATCGTCATGATGGATGAGGGAGCCGTGGTGGAAACCGGAACCCACGATGAATTGATGGCCAAGCGTGGTCGCTACTACGCCCTCTACCGCCAGCAGGAGGTGAGCTGATGAGCGGTCTTGTGCGCCGCGGGCAGGCCCTGGTCAGGGCGGCCCAGAACCAACTCGAGCGCAAGGTGAGTTCGAGTCACGAGGAGGTGGTGCTGCAGCAGTCGCCCCGGCTGGCCCGCACCATCACCTGGTTCCTGGTGGGCACCACCGCCTTCGGATTCGCCTGGCTCGCCTTCGCCCAGACCGAAGAGGTGGTGGTGGCCCCCGGCAAGCTGGAGCCCATCGGAGACGTCAAGACCATCCAGGTGCCGGTCGGCGGTGTGCTCGAGAGCCTGCTGGTCAAGGAGGGGCAGCGGGTGAACAAGGGTCAGGTGCTGCTGCGGCTCGACAACGAAGCCAGCCTTGAGCGCGAGCAGGGGATCCAGAAGACCATCGTCGCCAAGGAGCAGCAGCTGCGTCTCAAGGAGGTGGAGCTGCAGCGCTACCTCACCCTCAACGACACCGAGCAGCTGGTGCTGCGGCAGAACCTGCAGCTCGAGCGCGAAATCCTCGATCGGCTCGGCAGCCTGCGTCAGGTGGGCGCCACCCCTGAGCTGCAGTACCTGCAACAGCGTAACAAGGTGCGTGAGGTTCAGGGTTCGCTGGCGCGCACGGTTGTCGATCGGCAACGGCAGGTCGCCATCCTTGAGCAGTCGGTTCAGCAACTGCGCGGCGAGCTGGCCGATCTGGAGAGCCGTCGCACCGAGCTGCGCGTCAACCTTCGCTACCAGGACATTCGCTCCCCCGTCGATGGCCTGGTCTTCGACCTCAAGCCCAAAGGCCCGGGTTTTGTGGCGCAGGGCAGCGAGCCGGTGATGAAGATCGTGCCCTTCAACAACCTCAAGGCCAACGTCGAGATCGACAGCAGCAAGATCGGCTTCGTCAAGGTCGGACGTCCTGCCGACATCAGCATCGACTCCTTCCCGGCGGTCGATTTCGGGGTGCTGCATGGCACGGTCAAGCGCATCGGCTCCGATGCCCTGGCACCCGACCAGCTCAAACAGACCTACCGCTATCCGGCCGAGATCCAGCTCAACAGCCAGCAGCTGCAGCTGCGGTCGGGCCAGCGTCTGCCCCTTCAGGTGGGCATGTCGTTGACCGCCAACATCAAGTTGCGCAAGGTCAGCTACCTGCAGTTGCTGCTCGGCGAGTTCAAGGACAAGAGCGAGTCGTTGCGTCAGCTCTGAGCGAGCGGTTGCGCAACTCCAGCCATAGCAGCAGGGCGTTGGCGTCGGCGGGACTCACCCCGGGCAGGCGGCTGGCCTGCCCCAGGGTGGCGGGCTGCACGGCGCTCAGCTTCTCGCGGGCCTCGCGTGACAGGGTGCCGATGGCGTCATAGTCGATGCCGTCTGGCAGGGGGCGCTGTTCCTGGCGCTTCAGCTGGTTGATCTGCTGCTGCTGGCGCTCCAGGTAGCCGCTGTACTTGATGTCGATCTCGGCGCCTTCGCGCACATCGCGGGGCAGGTCGGCCGCGGCCAGCCCATGGCGCACCAGATCGGTGCTGTGAAATCCGGGCCGGCGCAGCAGGTCGGCCAGCAGGATCGAACCCTTGAGCGGCGCGCCGGTTTCGGCCTCCACCGCGGTAGCGGCAGGGTCGCTCACCTTGAGCCGCACGGTTTCGAGCCGGCGCTGTTCGGCGGCGATCGCCGCCTGCTTGTGCGTGTAGATCTGCCAGCGGCGATCGTCGATCAGCCCCAGCTCGCGGCCCAGGGGCGTGAGGCGCCGGTCGGCGTTGTCACCGCGCAGCACCAGCCGGTATTCGCTGCGACTGGTGAGCACCCGATAGGGCTCGCGCAGATCCTTGCTGATCAGGTCGTCGACCATGGTGCCGATGTAGCTGCCCGACCGTTCAAAGTGCACGGGCTCCTGGCCGCGCACCTGGCGCGCCGCATTGAGCCCGGCCACCAGCCCCTGGGCCGCCGCTTCCTCGTAACCGGTGGTGCCGTTGAGCTGACCGGCGCTGTACAGCCCTGCCACCCGCTTGGTCTCGAGCGAGGCCTTGAGCTGGGTGGCCGGCAGATAGTCGTAATCGACCGCATAGGCGGGCCGCAGCATCACGCACTGCTCCAGGCCCGGCAGGGTGCGCAGCAGCTGCAGCTGCAGGTGCTCGGGCAGCCCGGTTGAAAAGCCCTGCACATACAGCTCAGGGGTGTCGCGCCCCTCGGGCTCGAGAAAGATCTGGTGGCTGTCTTTGTCTGCGAAGCGCACGATCTTGTCTTCGATCGAGGGGCAGTAGCGGGGGCCCTTGCTGTCGATGTGACCGCCGTAGATGGGGGTCAGGTGCAGGTTGTCGTTGATCAGCGCATGGGTCTCAGCCGTGGTGCGGGTGATGTGGCAGCTCATCGACTCACCGCTGACCCAGGCCGCCGGATCAAACGAAAAAAAGCGGTCGTGGGCGTCGCTGGGCTGCTCCTCGAGCTGATCGAGGGCAACGCTGCGCCGGTCGACCCGGGCCGGGGTGCCGGTCTTGAGCCGATCGAGGGCAAAGCCCAGGGCCGCCAGGGCTTCGGTGAGGCCTTCGGCGGCCTGTTCGCCGGCACGGCCGGCGGCCATGCTCTGGCTGCCCACCCAGATGCGCCCTCCCAGAAAGGTGCCGGTGGTGAGGATCACGGCCCTGGCGCCATAGCTGCTGCCGAAGTAGGTGCGCACGCCGCACACCCGGGCGGCCGGGCCCTGGGCGGGGGTCCAGTCAGCCCCACCCCCCGCCGGCTCACCCTCGATCAGCAGGCCGGTGACCATGGCCTCGCGCAACGCCAGGTTGGGGGTGTGCTGCAGCAGCTGCAGCATCTGGCGGGCGTACTGGCGCTTGTCGGTCTGGGCGCGCAGGGCCCACACCGCCGGCCCGCGGCTGGCGTTGAGGACGCGTTTCTGCAGGGCGGTGGCGTCGGCGAGTCGGCCGATCACCCCGCCCAGGGCGTCGACCTCATGCACCAGCTGGCTCTTGGCCGGCCCGCCCACGGCCGGGTTGCAGGGCTGCCAGGCGATGCGATCAAGATTGAGCGTGAACAGGGCCGTCTGCAGCCCCAGCCTGGCGCAGGTGAGCGCTGATTCACAGCCGGCATGGCCGCCGCCCACGACGATCACGTCGAACTGCTCGGTGATGGCGGTGCTCTGCATCGTTCAATTCTCTCTGGCCGTCAAACTGGTGCACTCCCCCTTCAGGCCACTGCGCTCATGAACGAGGCCATTCCGGCGAGGGCTCAGCGAGCCCTGCTGCAGACGACGATTGCCAGCGATCCCAACGACTGGTGCGTCGACCGGTTCAGCCTGCTGGCCGCCCAGATCCGCCAGGCCGGTGCGGCCCGTCATCCCGCCTTTGCGCTCACGGCACAGGATTATCCCGCTGCTGCAGAGGCGCGCGAGCTGCTGCACAGCCAGCTGCGCCATGGGCACTACGGCCAGGTGTGGCTGATGGCCCCCGACCTCGACAACGGTCCGGAACCGGCGTTCTTTGCGGCGCTGGAGGCGGCGGTCGCCACGGGCACCCAGCTGCTGATCGCCCGCGATCACACCGATCTGGGCTCCTCGCTGCTGCAGTTGGGCGGCTGCCTGGCGCCGGTCACCTTGACCCAGACGTTCAAGCGCACCTGGCCGGGCCTGCCCTGCGACAACGAGTACGCCAACCCCGACTGCCCCTCGATCGAGTCGCCCTGTGTGGTCACCGGTCAGAACGGGGGCGTGCAACTCTGTCGCCAGCGCTGCGCCCATCCGTTGCTGGCGTTTGACACCCTGATCCCGGGCCACGTGCTGCTGCCCGCCCATCCCCACGAGGGGGTGATCAGGCCCACCACGGCCAGCCAGCAGGTGTTGCTTACGAGCTACTCGATCACCAGCGGCCGCGAGCAGATCACGGCGATCCTCGACGAGGCGCCGGGGCGGGGTGCCGTGCTGCACCACTCCACCTTCCACCACTTTGCCGACTTCAACCTGGCGACCGGCCGGGGTGCCCCCGACTTTGTGTCGGACCCCCCCTCGCGGCAGATCGATGATGCACCGGTGCTGCTCAACGATCTGAAGGCCTACGTGGCCTCGGTTGTGGCCTATGCGATCGCGCGGCTTGGCTGAGCCGCTCAGGTTCAGGCAGCCAGGTTGCGGAAGCGGGTGAACTGGGGTTCGAACAGCAGTTTCACGGTGCCCACCGGGCCGTTGCGGTGCTTGGTGACGATCACTTCGGTGATGCCGCGGTCGGGGGTTTCGGGGTTGTAGTACTCGTCGCGGTAGATCATCAAGACCAGGTCGGCGTCCTGCTCGATCGAGCCCGATTCGCGCAGGTCGCTCAGCATGGGGCGCTTGTTGGTACGCGATTCGACGCCCCGGCTGAGCTGACTCAGGGCCATCACCGGCACGTTGAGCTCGCGCGCCATGCCCTTGAGCCCGCGGGTGATGCGGCTCAGTTCCTGCACCCGGTTGTCGGGGGTGCTGCCCTCCATCAGCTGCAGGTAATCGATCACGATCAGGCCCAGCTCTTTGCCGGTTTCGGCCATCAGCCGCCGGCACAGCGAGCGCATCTCGAGCACGCCACTGTTGGGTTTGTCGTCAATGAACAGGGGCAGCTGGCCCAGGCTGTTGATGCCCTGGCCCAACAGCGGCCACTCCTCCTGCTGCAGGCGGCCGGTGCGCAGGCGACCGCTTTCGATCCCCACCTCCATCGACAGCAGGCGGTAGGTGAGCTGCTCCTTGCTCATCTCCAGCGAAAACACGCACACGGGCAGTTGGTGCAGCTGGGCCACGTTGCGGGCGATGTTGAGCACGATCGAGGTCTTGCCCATGGCAGGGCGCCCGGCCACGATGATCAGATCGCTGCGCTGCAACCCCTGGGTGATCGCGTCGAGGTCGTAGAAGTTGACCGGGATGCCCGCCACCGAGGTGCCCAGTGAGCGGCTCTCGATCTCGTTGAAGGTGCTGGTCAGGATCTCGGCGGTGGGCGTGAGGCCCTTGCTGGGTTTTTCCTGACTGATGGCGAAGATCTTCTGTTCGGCCTCGTCCAGCACCTGCTCCATCGGCTTGCTCTGGTCAAAGCCCAGGGCGATCACCTCGTTGCCCGAGCGGATCAGCTGCCGTCTGAGGAACTTGTCCATCACCAGGCGGGCCACCTGCTCGATCGAGGCGGTGGAGATGGTGCGCTCCACTAGCTCCACCAGCCGCCCCTGGCCCCCGACCTTCTCGAGGGCACCGGTGTCGGCCAGCCAGGCCGTCATGGCGGTGAGGTCGGTGGGTTTGCCCTGGCTGTGCAGCATCAGGGCGGTGCGATAGATCTCGCGGTGGCCGCGCAGGTAGAAGGCTTCGGGCTGCAGCACGTCGGCCACCCGGCCGATGGCGTCGGGGTCGAGCAGGATGCCGCCCAGTACCGCTTCCTCGGCCTCCAGGTTCTGGGGCGGCACCCCATCGGGCAGGGCCTCGAAACGCTCGTCGCGGGCATCACGCCGCCGCTGGTCGTTGCCTTGGCCAACGCTGCGCAGGGGCTGGCCATCGGGGCCGGTCGATTCGAGAGGAACGCTCACCATGGAGGAGCCCACGCTGCAGAGGACGCAAGCGCCCGGTCTCTCATCCTGCCTGCGGCGGGTCCGTTTGACCACCCACCAGACACTGCCGGTGGGGTCGAAACAAGCAAGCCACCCCAGCGATGGGGTGGCTTCCTGGCCTGAGCTTCAGACTCAGTGGCTGGCCACCTCGAGGTTGATCTCGGCCGTGACATCGGTGTGCAGCTTGACCTGCACCTTGTAGCTGCCGGTGCGGTGGATCTCGGGCACGCTGATGTCGCGGCGATCGAGCTCCTTCTTGGTGGCCGATTCGATGGCCTCGGCCACGTCGGCGTTGGTGACCGTGCCGAACAGCACGTCGTCACCACCGGTCTGCTTCTTGACGGTGAAGCGGCCGATGGTCTCCAGGGCGGTCTTGAAGGCCACGGCTTCAGCCTTGAGGGCGGCCTGGCGCTCGGCTTCCTTGGCACGGCGGGCCTCCACCTGGCGCAGCACGGCGGCGGTCACCGGCACGGCCTTGCCGGTGGGCACCAGAAAGTTGCGGGCGTAACCGGGAGCGACCTCCACCAGGTCGCCGTCCTTGCCGAGGGTGTACACGTCCTCGGACAGGACGACTTGAACGCGCTTTGCCATAGGACTGACGTCCTCCCAGGATTCATAAACCAATGAGCCACCATAGTGCATTGCACTGAAACGCCTGTCCTCAGGCGTTTCAGTCCTCTGGTTCGGGCTCTTTAGGCGGCGGCGAATCCGATTTAAACTACTGCTTACAGATCAAAGGGGTGATGGCCTCTGTCCTCACTTTGAAGCCATGCATTTAGTCCCTGTTCGGCAATTGCGAATTCGTTTCAATCGTGGAGTCAGTGCTGAAGCCTGGCCGCCCTTGATTGATGGCACTTACGCCATCATTTTGACCCTGCTGGTGATTGAGTTGCCAATTCTAGTGCTTGATTTGTTGCGCGACTATAATCACGAGGAAATAGGCGTTTTGGCTCTTCTGGCGTCGATTGGGCGCCTGTTGTTCGGCTATCTCGGTGTTTTTTTGGTCGTTTATGATATCTGGTCTAAAAAGCGCCAGCTTTTGGATGTTCTTGCATCAACAGGCATGGTCAGCAAGTTTGAAAGTGCGATGCTCCTGCTATCGTTATTTTTGGCTTCACTATTGCCTCCTTTCTATTACGTCCTGAATCAACTGCGCCAAGATTATGGAGTTAATTTGCAAAAGTTGCAAGGTGCGGCAATTGCTTCAGTAGAGAGAATTGAGGTGGATGTGCTGTCTTCACTTTTTTTGATTGTAGGCATTTCGATCTATGCGCTTATCGCGTTTGCTGCGCATCGTCGAAGCGCTAAAATGGCAAAGGTAATTGATGTGGCTCCATTTGTTTCCTTGCGGTTCGATGCGTTGACCCGGATCGCTCTCGCCCTTCTTTTGCCGGTGTTTTATCTCTTTATTCCAGTCCCTTGGCCAGGGGTGGTTTATGGATTGAGTGCTTTCATTCGTTTTGAGCCTGGCAAAGTTGTTAAGGGCGCACCCGGCGATTGACTGTTGGTTGTCGTCCGTTTTAGCCAGTCATTGGGTGAATGACTGGGGAGTCAATGGCAGCTCCCCAGGTTTGCGTGGCCTCAGCCCCTGGCCCGCGCAGCCCCCGGCAGGCGCACCTGGCTGGCCACGCCCAGGCGGCGCATCAGGCGGATGTGCTGCCAGGTCAGGTCAATCTGGCGGCCGAAGCCATGGCGTGCCGAATGGGGAAAGGCGTGGTGGTTGTTATGCCAGCCCTCGCCGAAGGTGAGCGCGGCCACCCAGGGATTGTTTTTGGAGTGGTCACCGCTGTCATGGCTGGCCGTGCCCCAGCAGTGGGTGGCTGAGTTCACCAGCCAGGTGCAGTGGTAAACGATCACCAGGCGCAGGGGAATGCCCCACAGCACCAGGGCCCAGCCGCCGGCACCGCTGACGGTGCCGATCCAGAACAGCAGGCCCGCCAGGGGCAGCTGCAGCACCAGGAACCAATTGTTGAGCCAGCGGTAGTAAGGGTCCTTGGCCAGGTCGCCGGTGAGCCTGGGCACGGCGGCCATCGCCGGGATCTCTTCAAACATCCAGCCCATGTGGCTCCACCAGAAGCCCTTGAGGCTGGTGTGATGGTCGACCTCGGTGTCCGAGAACTTGTGGTGGTGACGGTGCAGCCCCACCCAGTCGATCGGGCCGTGCTGGCAGCTCAGGGCGCCGCAGGTGGCGAAGAAGCGCTCCAGCCACTGCGGCACCCTGAAGCTGCGATGGCTCAGCAGCCGGTGGTAACCGATCGTGACCCCGAGGCAGGCGGTCACCCAGTACAGGATCAGGAAGCTGGCCACGGCGGGCAGGCTCCAGAACCGGGGCAGCAGGGCCACCACCGCCAGCACATGGATGGCCGTCATGAACACAACGGTGCCCAGGCGCTTGCCCTGGGGGATCTCCGCCTGGGGTTCGCCGCGGCGCGGACGGTGCAGGGCGGCGGCCCGCAGGGCACCGGCGCGGCCGGTGTTAATGAAGGCAGGGCTGCGGGTGCCGCGGGCGGCAGGGCGGGCGTGGGTTGCAGCGGTCATGGAGACCGACTCCGGATTGATCACCTAAAATGGTAGCAATACGAATCCGTATCAGGCAATCGGTTCATGGGATACCGCGAGGATCTGGCTGCCGGGCGTGTGGCGTTTGCCCATCTGATCCGTGTCTGGCACGAGCGCAACGGTTGGAGCCACCGGGTGTTGCCGGCCCTGGCCGAGACCCTTGACCTGGGCCGGGTGCACAACAGCCAGCTCTCGATGCTGCGCAACGGCAAGCTCGCCTCGCCCGGGCCCGAGGTGTTTCTGGCCCTGGGGCGCATCAACCAGCTGCTCGCGGCCGAAGCTCGCGGCGGTCGCCTGAGCGAGGGGCTCCGGCAGCGGCTGGCCGCCCTGCCCGAGCTGCTGGCGGCGCTCGAGGCCTCGAGTCAGCCGGTGCAGGGCAGTGGCGGGCCCGTGCTCGGGCCGGGCGAGCTGCTTGAGGTGTTTGTGGGTCAGCGGCAGCCGCCGGCGGCGTTTGACCTGCGCATCGATGAAACAGAGGCGGCCGCCCTCAGTGCGGCCCTGACCCAGGTGTTCACCGCCGGCCGGCCCTGGCGTCTGTGCCGTGAGCAGCTGCTCGCGGCCTATCCGGTCAACAAGCGTCTGCGGCGTGAGCGCTTTGCCGAGGTGATGGCCGGCCAGCGCGACTACAGCGCCAGTGAGCTCAACGCCGAGCTGCCCGATCTGCGCAGCACCCTGGCCACCCTTGGCGCCGCGGGCGACGGCGAGCTGGAGGCTGATCAGTTTCTCGAACTTCTGCGCACCAAGGCCAGAGGGCTGGAGGCCCAGGGCTGGAGCGCGCCCGACAAGGGCGACCTGGCCGCGGCCATTCGGGCGCAGCTCAAGACCGACTGATTGCGGGCAACGAATCGCCTGGATCAGTGCGACATCAGGGGTGAGGCGCCACGCGAATGCGCCGGGCCCAGCCCAGTTGGCGCAACACCTTGATGTGTTGCCAGGTGATGTCGAATTCGAACCAGCGCAGGCCATGGCGGGCCGAGTGCGGATGGGCGTGGTGGTTGTTGTGCCAGCCCTCGCCGAAGCTGAGGATCGCCACCCACCAGCAGTTGCGCGACAGGTCGGGGCAGTCGAAGTTGCGATAACCGAAGGCGTGGGTGGCCGAATTCACCAGCCAGGTGACGTGATACACGAGCACCAGGCGCAGCGGGATCGCCCACAGCACCAGGCCCACGCCGCCGCCATGGACGCCTGCGGCCTGGCCATACCAATAGAGGGCAAGGCCGAGGGGCAGCTGCAGCAACAGAAACCAGCGGTCGAGCCAGCGGTAGAAGGGGTCCCGCTGCAGGTCGCCGGTGAGCCGGTCGACATGCTCGAGCGCCGGGATCTGGTGCAGCATCCATTCGCTGTGGGCCCACCACAGCCCGCGGCCGGCATCGTGGTGGTCGTTGGGTTGGTCGGAATGCAGGTGGTGATGCCGGTGCAGGCCCACCCATTCGATCGGGCCGCTCTGGCAGGCGAGGGTGCCCATCAGCACCAGCAGGCGCTCCAGCCAGCGGGGCGCTTCAAAGCTGCGATGGGTCACCAGCCGGTGCAGCCCCAGGGTCACCCCCAGCACCGTGGTCCAGTAGAGCGCGGCGAGCACGATCAGCGCCTGCACGCTCCAGAAGCGGGGCAGCAGCGCCACGACCGCCAGCACGTGCATCAGCAGCATGAAGCTGCCGGTGCCGCCCTTGAGCTTGCGCTGCCGCGCCGGCAGGGGGGTGCGGGGGGCGATCAGCCCGGCGCGCAGCTGTTGTTCGCGCGCCGACTGGGGGCGCTCCAGCCGCATCGTGGTGGCGTTGGGCAGAGGCGGCTGCGGGGTGGCTGAAACCAAGGCAACTCCGGCGGGTCAGGTCTGAACGCTGGGCCTGGCCTCCCGAGGAGTGATCCGAGTTCGGATCGGCCTTTGATCAGAAAATGGAATCTAACTGCAGCGGTTCCGCGGCGGCGTTGCTGGGGCTGGGCAGGATGAAGGCTTGAGCTTGTCGTGAGCCCGATGGTCACCGCCCATACCAGCCGCTGGGCGTCTGATCGCATCGATGGCGCCCTGGCGGCCATTGCCCCCCTGGCTGCCGGCCACACCGCAGCGGTGCGGCCGCGCCTGGCGCGGGTGCTTGCGGCGCTGGCGGCCGAGCGTGTTGGTGTGCAGCACTTTGCCTCGGTGAGCGGCTACGGCCATGGCGATCTGGGCCGCGAGGTGCTCGATCGTGTGTTTGCCCGCGTGCTGCAGGCCGAGGCGGCCGCCGTGCGGCTGCAATTTGTGAGCGGCACCCACGCCATTGCCGCCGCGTTGTTTGGCGTGCTGCGCCCGGGCGACCGCCTGCTGGCCCTCACCGGCCGGCCCTACGACACCCTCGAAGAGGTGATCGGCATTCGCGGCAGCGGCCAGGGCTCGCTGGCTGAGTTCGGCATCAGCTACGACGAGCTGCCGCTCACGCCTGAGGGCCTGGTCGACGAAGACCGCATCGCCGACGCCCTGGCGGTGCCCACCCGCATGGTGCTGATTCAGCGCAGCTGCGGCTATAGCTGGCGCCCGTCGCTGGGGGTCGAGCAGATCGGCCGCCTGGTCGAGCGGGTCAAGGCGCTGCAGCCAGGCTGCGATGTGTTTGTCGACAACTGCTATGGCGAGCTGACCGGTGACACCGAGCCCACGGCCGTGGGGGCCGATCTGATCGCCGGTTCACTCATCAAGAACCTGGGCGGCACGATCGCCCCCACCGGCGGCTATGTGGCCGGTCGCGCCGAGCTGGTCGAGCAGGCCTGCTGCCGGCTCACCGCCCCGGGCATCGGCAGCGAGGGAGGCACCAGCTTTGACCTCAACCGCCTGCTGTTTCAGGGGCTGTTTCTGGCGCCGCAGATGGTGGCCGAGGCCCTGATCAGCGCCGAGCTGGTGGCCCAGGTGTTCAGCGATCTGGGCTTTGCGGTGAACCCGGCGCCCGGGGCACCCCGCAGCGATGTGATCCAGGCGGTGCGGTTGGGCGACCCCGGGCGGCTCAAGACGGTGTGCCGCGCCTTTCAGGCGTGCTCGCCGGTGGGCAGCTACCTGGACCCGGTGCCGGCGCCCATGCCCGGCTACGCCAGCGAGCTGGTCATGGCGGGCGGCAGCTTCATTGACGGCAGCACCAGCGAGTTTTCGGCCGATGGGCCGCTGCGGGAGCCCTACGTGCTGTACGTGCAGGGGGGCACCCACCACAGCCATGCCGCCATTGCCCTGGAGCGGGCCCTGGCGGCGCTGCACGCCGCTGGCCCGGGCGATGCCCAGTGAGATGCCCTGAGCGATGCCCAGAGAGCAGCGAACAGCTGACAGACTGACGCGGTTTGCTGCCCATCTGACGCTGCGGCCATGGCGCTTCACTTTCCCGACGATTGCCGCTACGCCGACAGCCACGAGACCGTCAAGGACGAGGGCGAGCTGATGCGCATCGGCCTTAGTGCCTTTGCGGTCGAGCAGCTGGGCGACATCGTGTTTGTTGAGCTGCCCGAGGTCGGTGCTGCCATCCGCGCCGGCGAGGGCTTCGGCAGTGTCGAGTCGGTCAAGGCGGTCGAAGACCTGCTGGCCCCGGTCAGCGGCGTGGTCGAGGCCCGCAACGAAGCCGTGCTGGCCAGCCCCGAAGAGCTGCAGAACGACCCCTATGGCGAGGGCTGGCTGCTGCTGGTGCGCCCCAGTGATCCCGGCGAGGCCGACGCGTTGATGGATGCGGCCGCCTACCGCGCCAAGGTCCAGGCGTGAGCGGCGGCGTTCCCTTTGTCGAGCGGCATCTGGGGCCTGGCCCCCGCGAGCGGGAGCAGATGCTGGCCGAGCTGGGTCTGGGCAGCCTCGAAGACCTGGCCCGGGCCGTGGTGCCAGACGACATTCTTCTGCCCCCTGAAGCCGCCGCCGAGGGCCTGCCCGAGCCCTGCAGCGAAGCCGAAGCCACCGCCGAACTCGCCCGCCTGGCGGCTGCCAACGGAGGCCACCGCAGCCTGATCGGCCTGGGCTACCACGGCACCCAGACGCCAGCGGTGATCCAGCGCCACGTGCTGGAGAACCCCGCCTGGTACACCGCCTACACGCCGTACCAGGCCGAGATCTCCCAGGGCCGCCTGGAGGCCCTGCTCAACTTTCAGACGCTGATCAGCGAGCTCACCGGCCTGCCGATCGCCAACGCCTCGCTGCTCGATGAGGCCACCGCCGCCGCCGAGGCCATGGCCCTGAGCCGGGCCGTGTGCCAACGCACCGGCGCCAGCCGCTATCTGGTGGACCGTGAGGTGCTGCCCCAGACCCTGGCGGTGCTGCAGACCCGGGCCGAGCCCCTGGGCATCGCGCTTGAGCTGGTGGAGCCCCAGGCCTGGGCGGCCGATCCCGCCCTGGCCGCTGCTGCATTGGCCGATCCACGGGTGTTCGGACTGCTGCTGCAGTTGCCGGCCGCCTCGGGCGTGCTGTGGGACCCGACTCCGGTGTTGCAGGCGGCCCGCAGCGCCGGTGTGATCGCCACCGCGGCGATCGACCCCCTGGCCCAGACCCTGCTGGCCCCGGTGGGCGCGCTGGGAGCCGCGATCGCCGTCGGCAGCGCCCAGCGATTCGGTGTGCCGATGATGGCGGGCGGGCCCCACGCCGCCTTCTTTGCCACCGAGGAGGCCTACAAGCGCCAGATTCCCGGGCGGCTGGTGGGCCGCTCCCTCGATGCCGAAGGCCAGCCGGCCCTGCGCCTGGCCCTGCAGACCCGCGAGCAGCACATCCGCCGCGACAAGGCGACCAGCAACATCTGCACCGCCCAGGTGCTGCTGGCGGTGATGGCCGGTTTTTATGCGGTGTACCACGGCCCCGATGGCCTGATGGCCATCGCTCGGCGCATCGTGGTTCTGCGGGCAGCCCTGGCCGCGGGCCTGCAGGTCCTGGGCCTGGCACCCGATGCAGGGGTGGGCTTCGACACCCTGCGCCTGCAGACACCCCGGGCCCAAACCCTGCTGGATCAGGCTGCCGCTGCGGGCTTCAACCTGCGGCCCGGTGACGGCTCAGTGGCGATCAGCCTCGATGAGCTCAGCACCCCGGCTGAACTGGAGGCCCTGCTCGCTGCCCTGGCCGCTGACCCGGCGGCGGCCGCTGACGCCGCTGCCGCCTGCCGCCAACAGCTCGCGGCTGGGGCCCAGGCCGATGCCGCGCTGCTGGCGGGCCTGCCCCTGCGCCGGCAGGCCTGGTTGCAGAAAGGGGTGTTTCACAACCACCGCAGCGAAACCGAGCTGCTGCGCTACATCCAGCGGCTGGTCAGCAAGGATCTGTCGTTGGTGCACGGCATGATCCCGCTGGGCAGCTGCACCATGAAGCTCAATGCGGCGTCGGAGCTGGCGCCCGTGAGCTGGCCCGGTTTTGCCGCGCAGCATCCGTTTGCGCCGGCCGACCAGCTCGCGGGCTACCGCCAGCTGACCGGGCAGCTCGAGAGCTGGCTGGCTGCGATCACCGGTTTTGCCGCCGTGTTGTTGCAGCCCAATGCCGGCTCCCAGGGTGAGTACGCCGGTCTGCTGGTGATCAGGGCCTGGCACCAGAGCCGCGGCGAGGGCCACCGCCAGGTGTGTCTGATCCCCACCAGTGCCCATGGCACCAACCCCGCCAGCGCCGTGATGGCCGGGCTGCGTGTGGTGCCGGTGGCCTGCGATGAGGCCGGCAATGTCGATCTGGCCGATCTGGAGGCCAAGGCGGCCCAGCACGCCGACCAGCTGGCGGCGCTGATGGTCACCTACCCCTCAACCCATGGGGTGTTTGAACCCCAGATCAGGCGGATCTGCGAGCTGGTGCATGAGCGCGGCGGCCAGGTGTATCTCGATGGCGCCAATCTCAACGCCCAGGTGGGCCTGTGCAAGCCCGGTCTCTATGGCGCCGATGTCTGTCATCTGAACCTGCACAAGACCTTCTGCATTCCCCATGGTGGCGGGGGGCCGGGGGTGGGGCCCATCGGCGTGGCGGCCCACCTGGCGCCCTTTCTGCCCGGGGGCGAGCAGGGCATCGGGCCGGTGTCGGCCGCACCCTGGGGCAGCGCCGGCATCCTGCCGATCAGCTGGATGTACATCCGCATGATGGGCGGCAGCGGCCTGCGCGCCGCCAGCCAGGTGGCCCTGCTCACGGCCAATCTGGTCGCCCGGCGGCTCGAACCCCACTTCAAGGTGTTGTTCAGGGGGCCGGGCGGCTGGGTGGCCCACGAGTGCATCCTCGATCTGCGGCCCCTGCAGCGCAGCGCCGGGCTGGTGGTCGACGACCTGGCCAAGCGGCTGATGGACTACGGCTTCCACGCCCCCACCGTGAGCTGGCCGGTGGCCGGCACCGTGATGGTGGAACCCACCGAGAGCGAATCGTTGGCCGAGCTGGACCGCTTCTGCGCCGCCATGACTGCGATCCGGACCGAGGCTGCGGCCATCGAAGACGGCAGCAGTGACCCGGCCGACAACCCACTCAAACGGGCACCCCACACCCTGGCGGCCGTCACGGCCGATGCCTGGGACCGTCCCTACAGCCGTAGTCAGGCTGCATACCCGGCGGGGCCGGCCCAGCGCGTCAACAAGCTCTGGCCGGCGGTGGCCCGCATCGACAACGCCTACGGCGACCGCAACCTGGTCTGCACCTGCCCCTCGGTCGAGGAGCTGGCAGCGGTCTGAGGGACCTACCTGAGGGACCTGGTGGTTGCCATTTCGGCTGCAATGCCGCATCATGGCGCATCGCTCCCGGGGCACCATGGCTGGCAGCAACAACGGCGGCACTCCACCATTGGTGGGGTTGCAACGGTCCGGCCCAGTCGACGGCACCAATGTGGTGCGGGTGCCCTTCGGCGTGCGTCGTGCCCGCCGGGTGAAGCCCCAGCGGCCCGATCACTGGGCCACGCTGGTGCTGCCCTTCCAGGCCGGCGGTGGTTCTGGCCCCCAGCCGCCTCAGGCGGCGTGATCGAGCTTCCAGTCGACCAGGGCCTTGACGTCTTCTACTGAACTGGCCGGGGCCCTGAACGGCAGCCTGTCCATGGGGCTGCGCTCAGGCCTCACGACCCAGGTCAGATCAGCCTGCGGGATCAGCACATATCCCCGGTAACGCACCGGGGTCTGGTGGCGGCTGAGCTGCTGGGCCGTTGATGCCATGGTCTGGCGCTAATTGAGCAGGCCTTATTGGAGCGGGCCAGCTAGGCAAATCCGCCAATTCCAGAATTCCTTCCGAGGCTGCTTAACAGCCTGCAAGAAAGTTCTGTTGTGCTGGTTGATCCCTTGCAGCGCAAGGGTCTTGGGCTCCCTAGGCAGTCATCATCCATCCCAGTCTGGACCCGCTTCTGTAGCGAGAAACACCACGGTTTGCTCTTACCGGTTTGCTCTTGCCGGTTTGCTTTTGCCGGATTGCTCTGAGCCGATTGCTCAGGGTTCAGGGCCCGGGCCCCGCTGAAGCGCCCCGGGACTCAGTAGTTGGCGCCGCTGCGCCGCTGGTGCACGGCGGTGGTGCCGGTCGGATCCAGCACGCCACCCGCCGTGGCCTGGGCATAGAGCAGCCAGTGGTCGCCGCATTCCATGCGCGCTGTGATTTCAGCTTCGAGCCAGGCCAGGGCCTCGGGCAGGATCGGCTGGCCGCCAGGGCTGTTGTCGAGCTCTAGCCTGGCAAAGCGGTCGGCGCCGGGGGCAAAGGGCTGCAGAAACTGCTTCATCAGGGCGGTTTCGCGGCCGGCGGCGAGCACGTTGAGGCAGCAGCGGTCGCCGCTGTGCAGCAGCGATTCGGCGGCCCGATCCTTGGCGATGGCCACGGTGAAGCCAGGCGGGCTGAAGCTGGCCTGGCTCACCCAGCTGGCCACCAGGGCGCCGCTGAGGCCGCTGGCGCCCTCCCCCTTGCGGGCGGTGAGGATGCAGAGGGAACCCACCACCCGGCCCAGGGCCTGCACCGCCGGGTTGCTGCGGCTTTCGGCCAGGCCTCCGGCTGCCTGGCGCTTCTGGCTGCGGCGCTGCTCGCCCAGCAGCCTGCGGCCCAGGGCCGTGCCGGTCTCTTCGATCGTCTTGATGGTGGGCGCATCGGGGCTGAACTTGACCTTGATGGGCTCAAACGCCATGGCGAACCCTCCGTCGCGCAGCTTGGTCTCCAGCAGTTCAAGGGCTTCGCCGCTCCAACCGAAGCTGCCGAACACCCCCACGGGCTTGCTGCGGTCGCCTTCGGCCAGCACCGTGCCCAGGGCCGAGACGATCGGCGTGGGCGCATGCCCCCCCAGGGTCGGTGAGCCGATCAGCAGGGCATCGCAGCTGCGGATCGCGCGCAGCAACGACTCGGGTTCGCTGAATTCGCAGTTGATGCTCTCGACCCTGACCCCCGTGCGCGCCACCCCCTGGGCCAGGGCATCGGCGATGGCGGCCGTGTTGCCATAGGCGCTGGCATAGAGCAGCGCCACCGACAGGCGTGAACGGGTCTGGCTTTCACCCCAGCGGCGGTAGTCGGCCAGCAGGCTGCGCCAGCTTTCGCTGATCGCCGGGCCATGGCCCGGGGCGATCGTGCGGATGTCGAGTGCTTCGAAGCGCTCCACCACGCTGTCGACCTGCCGCGCCATCGGCGCCATCAGGCAGTCGTAAAAATAACGGCGGTCCTCCTCACTGCTGCCGCGGTTGGCCTCGGCAAAGGCCTCGTTGCAGAGGTGCGCGGCGAAGAACTTGCCGCTCATCAACAGACCCTGTGTGGCTTCAAACGCCACCAGGGCGCCGGGCCAGCGCGGCGTGGGCACCGGGATCAGCCGCAGCATGTGGCCGTGGCTGAGGGCACGGCTCAGCTCCTGCTTGACCACGTCGATCGGTGGCAGCGGCGGGATCACGGTTGCGCTGGCCGCTGCCGCCGCGGCCCCGGGCGGGCTGGGTTTCTGCTGGTTCCACAGCTCCTCCAGCAGCTTGGCGCCGGCGTTCGAGGCCACCAGCATCAGCCGGGGCCAGCGTTGGGCTAGTTGGCGCAGCAGGGCGACCCGGTTGGGGTTCACATGGCCCACCACCACCTTGAGGGCGGCATCGTCTGGCACCAACGGGGCCAGCTGCTCCAGAAAGGGCTCGGCAAAGGAGGAGCCCGGGGGGTGCACCAGCACCGGCGGCACGGGTCTGCCATCGGCGTTGGCGCCGGCGGTGAACAGAAAACTGTTGGCTGTGGTGCCGCGCTCGAGGCCGTATTCGATCTCGAAGCGCAGGCGTCTGGGGCTCAGGCCCTTGAGGCAGATCAGCCCGGGCTCCAGCGGCAGGGTGATGACGCGGCGGTCGGGGGTGGCCATCTCAGTAGTGGTTGCCCACCTTGCGGTGATGCACGGCGGTGGCGGCTTCGGTGTCGGAGACGTTGCCCTGCTCCACCTCGGCATAGATGATCCAGTGGTCAGGGCCTTCGAGCCGCTGCACCACCCGGCAGCCCAAAAAGGCCAGGGCGTCGGCCAGCACGGGCCCGCCGGCGGCGGCGCCCTCGAGCACGTTGACCCCGGCAAAGCGGTCGGCCCCTGGCGGAAAGCGCTTGAGGAAATGCCGCAACAGGTCCTGGTGGTTGTCGTCGCGCAGCACGTTGAGCACAAAGCGGTCGCCCACCTGCATCAGCGCTTCGATGGCCCGGTCCTTGGCGACGGCCACGGTGAGTCCTGGCGGCGTGAAGCTCGCCTGGCTCACCCAGCTGGCCACCATGGCACCGCTGAGGCGCTGCTCACCCTCGCCCTGGCGCGCGGTGACCACATACAGCCCGCCGCTCAGCCGCCCGAGCGCTTTGTCGAGATCGCCGTCGAGGGACTTCATCGCCGCGATGGTCCTGGCCTTGGTGAGCAGTTGCCCCAGGTCGGTGCCGGCTTCTTCGCAGCGCTGGTAGTCCTCGGCGCTGGGCACCTGGCGGATGCGCAGCGGTTCAAACGCCGCCGGCTGGCCCAGGGCGCGCAACTGGCCGGCGACCGTGTCGATCGGTTCGTCGTCACCGCTGAAGGCGTCGTAGCAGCCCACCCACTGCTTCGGTTTGAGGGCGGCCAGCAGGGTGCCGACCGAGGCCTGCAGCTCGGCGTCAGACCCCGCCGGCCAGGTGGGCACCACCACTGCGGCTGCTTCGCCGATCAGGGCGCTCAGCTCCTGGGCGTCGGTGGCGCGCAGGTCCACCAGCTGCACGGCGGCACCGGCTTTGCCGATGCCCCGGGCGATCGCCTGGCTGAGCCGGTCGCAAAAGCCCACCTGGCTCAGATAGCAGACCGCGGCATAGCTCTCGGCGGTGCTGCGCTCCGAGCTCCAGCTGCGGTAGTCGTCGATCCAGGTGCTCAGGTGGTGGCGCAGCAGCGGCCCGTGGCCCACGGCGACCGTGGTGATCTCGGGCAGCCCATCCATGCGCTTGAGGGCCTGCAGCACGCTGCGGGCGTTGGGCCCCATCAGGCACTCGTAGTAGAAACGAAAGTCGGGTGCGATCGCGCCGGGGTTGACGTCGAAGACGTCTTCGCTGCAGTAGTGCAGCCCAAAGGCATCGCAGGTGTAGAGGATGCCGGTGCCGTGATCAAACGAGAAGATCGTGTCGGGCCAGTGCAGGTTGGGCGCACTCAGAAATTCGAAGCGGTGGGCTACGCCACTGCTTGCGTTGGTGCCCAGGTCGAGTTCGTCACCGCTCTTGACCGCCCGGCTCTTGAACGGCCGGTGCACCTGGTTCTCCAGAAACTGGAGTGCCACCTTGGAGCCGACGATCTCCAGCTCTGGGTTGAGGTCGATCAGATGGCCGATCAGGCCCGAGTGGTCGGGTTCGGTGTGGCTCACGATCAGGTGATCGATCGCCTTGGGGTCGATCTGCCCCTGCAGCAGCGGCAGCCAGGTGCTCTCAAACTTGAGATGGCTGCTGTCGATCAGGGCGGTGCGCTCGCCGCGCACCAGAAAACTGTTGTAGGTGGTGCCGTTGCGCAGGCCGAATTCGATGTCGAAGCGGCTGCGGTCCCAGTCGAGCGAGCGGATCGTGGTCGTGTCCGGTCCGATCGCCTCGCACTGCAGGCTCAGGCGCGGTGGGGAGGCCGCTGCCGTGGAGACTGCTGTGGTGGCGACTGCTGAGGTGGAGACTGCTGTGGCACCCATCGGCGGCTCCAGGCTGCCGCGTGACTGTAGGCAGGGCGCCTCAGGCGATGGTTGCCAGCTCGGCCGCGCGGGCTCTCCAGGCAGCGCCGTCGAAGGCCATCACCTGGCTTACAGCCACCACCAGCTGCTGAACGCCGCCGCCTGGCCGCAGGGCTCGCCGCCGCTGTCGCGCAGCGTCCAGATGCGGGCCCCGGCGATGGCAAAGCGCCGGCCGCTGCTGTCGATGCGGATGCCGCTGTAGCTGGTGATCGCCTGCCGCACCCGGGCGCTGGCCAGGGCCTGCTGGCGGCTGGCCCGTTGCCCGGGCTCGGCGGTCAGGCTCGAGGGCATGCCCACCATCGAGGCCCAGGGGAGGCGCCACAGCGTCAAGGCGGCCCGGTTGGCATAGATCAAGCGCGGCCCTTCGCCCTGATCCAGCGGTGTCCCGTCATGGGCCAGCACCACCTTGCCTGCGGCAAACAGCTCCTGGGCCAGCAGGCGGGGATCGGCGGTAGTTCCACGCCCTGCCGGGCCGGCCAGCAGCGCCATCGCAAAGGCCTCCCGGTGGCTGTGCACGATGCCCTGGGCGAGAGCGATCGCGGCAGGGGTCAGCCAGGGAGCGTTAGGCATGGTGCGGCATCACTGAAAACTGGCGTCATTTCTGGCGCTTTTTTCGGGGGTGGCGCCTGTGTGAGCAGTGCAGGGCTTTCGGTGCTCAGAGGGTGCGTTGTTCCCATCCCACGCCCCACACGAGGGAGGCCGGTTCAGCCCTCTGAACCGGCCTCAGCCTTGTCGGTGTCGGCCTTTTGGGTGTCGGCCTTGCCATTGTCCATGGCGGTGGCCATGGCGGCGGTCGCCAGCTGGTGGGCCTGGTCCTTGAGCTGCTCCAGAAACAGGCGGTTGGCGCCGGGGAAGCGGGGCTCTTCGGCCAGGGGCAGCGGTCCGGCCGCATCGAGGCCGGTGTCACCCTCCAGGGCCGGGGTGATCACCACCAGATTCGGATCCAGGGCCGCGTCGTACCGCCACCAGCGGTTCGGGTCGGCAATGGCTGGGTGGGCCGGCTTGGGGGCGCTGCCGGCGTCCGGCTGCGGGGGGCCGCTGGCTGCAGCCCTGCCTGCCGCCGCCTTGGCCAGCAGCTGCCGCCGGCGTTTGGCCAGATCGCTCAGCAGCTGGGCCCGGGTGCGGCCGCGCAGCTGAAACAGCACGAACGGGTCCTCACTGAAGCGGTCACCCATCAGGTAAAAGACCGCGCTGACGTGCTTGCAGGGGTTGGCCTTGTCGGGGCAGCTGCATTCGCTGCGCACCTCCTGCAGCTTGAACGGGAACAGGCGCTTGCCACTGGCGGCGAAGGCCCGTTCGATGTCGGCCGGCATCACGCCCGCCAGCAGCTGGGCCGACCAGCGGGCCTTCTGGCTCAGGGCTTCGAGCACGTAACCCCAGTCTTCGTCGCTGAGCACATCGAGCCACAGCTTCACCTTGTAGGGGTCGCGGTCGCTGCCCTGGACCCGGGCATGCACCCGGCGCCCCTCGAAGCGGATCGACAGCACGTTGCCCGAGCGGGCGTACTCCCAGGCCCGTTCGAGTCGCTTCTTGAAGCGGTAGCCGTTGATCAGTTCCATCCACTGCTCGACCCACCAGGGCTGCTGGGCGATCCCCTGGGCTCCGAGCTGGGTGGTGAGGGTCGATGGGGTGTTCATGCGTCTTCCTCGCTGAGCGCCACCAGCTCCTTGAGCTGGCCCACATCGAGGCCGCCGAGCCAGTCTTCGCCGCTGCCGACGATGTCGGCCGCCAGCTTTGATTTTTCCTGGATCATGCGGTCGATGCGCTCTTCGACCGAGCCGCTGGTGATGAACTTGTGCACCAGCACCCGATTGGTTTGGCCGATGCGGTAGGCCCGGTCGGTGGCCTGGTTCTCAACGGCCGGGTTCCACCAGCGGTCGATGTGGAACACGTGGCTGGCTCTGGTGAGGTTGAGGCCCACGCCACCGGCCTTGAGCGACAGCAGAAACAGCTGGGGGCCGCGGGGGTCGTCCTGGAAGCGGTCGACCATGGCCTGGCGCTCGGTCTTGCTGGTGCCGCCATGCAGAAACGGCACATCGGCGCGCCAGCGACGCTCCAGGTGGGCCTTGAGCAGATGGCCCCATTCGGCGAACTGGGTGAACAGCAACGCCCGATCGCCCGCCTCGATCACCTCCTCGAGGATCTCCTCGAGCCGCTGCACCTTGGCGCTGCGGCTGGCGAAGCTGCCGTTGGCGCCGATGGCGGCCTCGGGGCTCTCCTTGAGGGCCAGGGCCGGGTGGTTGCAGATCTGCTTGAGCCGGGTGAGCAGGGCCAGCACCTGGCCGTGCTTCTGGCCCAGGGGCGAGCGGGCGATGGCATCGAGGCTGTCCTCGACCGTCTTGTTGTAGAGCTTGCGCTGCTCGGGGGCCAGGCCCACCCATTCGCTGAGCTCGAGCTTCTCGGGCAGATCCGAGATGATCGATCGGTCGGTTTTGAGCCGCCGCAAAATGAACGGGCCCACCCGGGCCTTGAGGTCGCGCAGCGAGGCCATGTCGCCGTAGCGCTCGATCGGCAGGCGGTAGCGCTGTCTGAAGAACGGCTCGTCGCCCAGCACCTTGGGGTTGAGAAAGTCCATCAGCGCCCACAGCTCGCTGACCCGGTTCTCCACCGGGGTGCCGGTGAGGGCGATGCGGAAGCGCGACGTCTTGCCGGGTCTGCCCAGGTCGCGGGCGGCCATCGACTGCTTGGCGCTGGGGTTCTTGATCGCCTGGGCCTCGTCGATCACCACCCCCTGCCAGTCGATCGCCTCGAGCAGTTCGCTGTCGCGCTGCAACAGGCCATAGCTGGTCAGCACCAGGTCAACGCCCTTGAGAGCCTTCTTGAGGCCGGCCTCGCTGGCGGGCCGGCGCGGGCCGTAGTGCTCCCGCACCGCCAGTTCGGGGGTGAAGCTGTGGGCCTCGCGCTTCCAGTTGGTGAGCACCGAGGTGGGCGCCACCAGCAGCACCGGTCGCTTGAGCTCCTCTTCGGCCTTGAGGTGCTGCAAAAAGGCCAGCAGCTGGATCGTCTTGCCCAGGCCCATGTCGTCGGCCAGGCAGGCGCCCTGGTCAAAGCGATGCAGAAAGGCCAGCCAGCCCAGGCCCCGCTCCTGGTAGGGGCGCAGCTGGCCAGAGAAACCTTCGGGCGCCGGCAGCGGGTCGGGAGCCTTCTGCTGGTGGTACTGCTCGAGCACCGCCTGCAGCCGCGGGCCGGCTTCGAAGCGATGCACCGGCAGGCGCATCAGCGTTTCGCCCTCGTTGGCGGTCAGCCGCAGGGCGTCGTCGAGGCTGAGGCCCGGGTCGGCCGCGCAGAAGCGCTCGGCGTTGCGCAGGTCGCTGGGGCGCAGCTCGATCCAGGCCCCCTTGTGCTGCACCAGGGGGCTGCGCTTGGCCTGCAGCCGCTCGAGGTCCTTGAGCGTCAGGGTGACGCCGCCGATCATCAGGTCCCAGCGCCACTCGAGGCTTTCGCCCAGGGTGAAACCGCGCGATTTGGCGGGCAGCTCGGCGCTGATCGCCAGGCCCAGACGGCTGGCTAAACCGCCCGAGAGGCTCGGGGGCAGCAGCACGCCGACACCCACATCGCGCAGCTGGTTGGCGGCGGTGCGCACCAGCACGAACGCCTCGGCCGGGGTGAGCTGCATGCGTTCGGGGGTGGCCGAATCGAGCCCCCGCTCGATCGGTTCAAACACCGTGAGCGCCCGGCCCAGGCCCTCGAGCAGCAGCTGGCTGGGCTGGGGCACGGCGATCTCGCCCAGGTAGATGTCGCGATCACCCAGGGCCCAGACCTCGGCGGCGGGCAGCCGCAGGCTGGGGTCGGCCTCGGCCTGCAGGGCAAAGCTCAGGCTCCAGAGCTCCTCCCCTTCGGCGGGGGTGTCGAGCTCCAGGCAGGTGCGGGCCGGCGCCACCCGGCCGGCCACCGCTTCGCGCCAGTGGTGGGTCGCCACTTCGAGACGCTCGGTCTCCTCCTCATCGAGCCGGAGCTGGCCATCGCCGGCGCCCAGGGCCCGTTGCCAGGCGTCCAGCAGCGGGTCGAGCCCCTCGGCCTCGGGCTCAAAGCCGGCGCGCAGCTGGCCGTCGAGCAGGGCTTCAAGAAAGCCGGCCACCCGCAGGCGGCCGCTGCCGGGCCGGCGGCAGGCCAGGGCCAGTTCGGGGCTGCTGCCTTCGGCGGTGGCGCAGGTGGCCACCTGGGGCAGGCGGGTGGCGAATTCCTCGAGCCGGTGGCGGTCGTCTTCACGGTTGAGCAGGGGCAGCCAGCGGGCCCGGCCCTCCTCCACCAGCGGCAGGCTGCGGCCGCGGGCGATCAGGCTCAGGGCCCAGCGCTGCAGATGGCTCCACCAGCGCAGGTCGTCGGCCAGTTCGGGGTTGCCGCCCGACAGGGGCAGGCGGCTCAGCCATTCGGCCGCGGCGGCGGGTTTGAGCGCCAGGCCCTCGACCCGCCAGGGCCACCAGTCGACCGTCTTGGGCAGGGGCTGGCCCGCCTGCAGCGGCAGACCGCTCCAGGGTCCGCTGCCGCTCTTTGTGCCTTTGGCGGCCTGGCTGCGGCTGGGCAGGGTCAGGGTGGCGGCGGCGGGGCGCAGTGCCTCTGACCACAGGTCGTGGTCGTCGAGCCATTCGGCCAGGTCGTCGACGCCCAGGCTGAACGGATGGGGGCTGACCGCGTTGCTGGGGGTGATCGGTTCGGCGACGCGCCAGGTGTCGGCCCACAGCAACAGGCGGCCGCCCGAGCCTTCGGGCGGAAACAGCCAGGTGGCGTGCAGCAGGCTCATGAACCGTGGGGTTCTGCGCGAATTCAGAGGCGCGTCAGGAGCGCATCAGGCGGGACACAACGCGGTTCATCAGGGTCAGCAGCAGAGCACTGACCACCAGGGGGAGCCAGAGCGGCAGCCACCCGCGAAGTGCCCCCATCATCACTGTTGGCAGCTCCCCTGTCACGTCCAACGGATGCATCAGGCTGCAGATGCCGCACACCGCACCCACCAGGCCGGCCTGCAGATGGCCGTCATCGGGGTCCACCCGTTGCAGGTGAAAGGCCAGCAGGCCATAAAAAAAGCCGCAGCCGCCGCTGCGCAGGGCCGGTTCGAGCCAGGCGCTGTGGTGCTCGGCAAGGCTGAGCAGCAGGCCAGCTGCTGCCGCCATCGCCGCTGCTGCCAGTGCCCAGGCCAGCGAGTTGAGACGCAGCCGGGCACGCGATGGCTCGAGCTCCGAGCGACACGACAAGGTGGCAGTGGCGACGGCTGGCGACCATGATCGCGCGAGCGATTGCTTCGTTGGCGTCGGCTGCTGGGCGATCATGCCCAACTGAGAATCCCGCTGCCCAGCCATGGCCGCCACCCCCCGCACCGGCGCCGAGATCCGCGCAGCCTTTCTCGCGTTCTATGAGCAGCGGGGCCACCAGCCCATGGCCAGCGCCTCGCTGGTGCCCGACGACCCCACGGTGCTGCTGACCATCGCCGGCATGCTGCCCTTCAAACCGGTGTTCCTGGGCCAGCAGCAGCGCCCGGCGCCGCGGGCCACCAGCTCCCAGAAGTGCATCCGCACCAACGACATCGAGAACGTGGGCCGCACCGCCCGGCACCACACGTTCTTCGAAATGCTGGGCAACTTCTCCTTTGGCGATTACTTCAAGGAGCAGGCGATCCAGTGGGCCTGGGAGCTGAGCACCGGCGTGTTCGGCCTGTCGCCCAACAACCTGGTGGTCAGCGTCTTCCGCGACGACGACGAGGCCGAGGCCATCTGGCGCGATGTGGTGGGGGTCAACCCCAGGCGCATCATCCGCATGGATGAGGCCGACAACTTCTGGGCGTCGGGTCCCACCGGCCCCTGCGGCCCCTGCTCCGAGATCTATTACGACTTCAAGCCAGAGCTGGGCGATGACGGCATCGACCTGGAGGACGACAGCCGCTTCATCGAGTTCTACAACCTGGTGTTCATGCAATACAACCGCGATGCGGAGGGCGCCCTCACGCCACTGGCGGCCCGCAGCATCGACACCGGCATGGGCCTCGAGCGCATGGCCCAGATCCTGCAGGGTGTGCCCAACAACTATGAGACCGATCTGATCTACCCGCTCATCGAAACAGCGCAGACGTTGGCGGGCATCGACTACCGCAGCCTCGACGACAAGGGCAAGACGTCGCTGAAGGTGATCGGCGACCACAGCCGCGCCATCACCCAGCTGATCTGCGATGGGGTCACGGCGAGCAACCTGGGCCGCGGCTACATCCTGCGGCGGCTGCTGCGCCGCGTGGTGCGGCACGGACGGCTCCTGGGCATCGACAAGCCATTTCTGAGCGCGATGGGCGAAGCGGCGATCGCCCTGATGCAGGGCGCCTACCCCCAGCTCGCCGGCCGCCGCGACGTGATCCTGGCCGAGCTTCAGCGGGAGGAGGCGCGCTTTCTCGAGACCCTGGAGCGGGGCGAGAAGCTGCTGGCCGACGTGCTGGCGGCGGGGCCCAGGCAGATCTCGGGTGAGCAGGCGTTCGAGCTCTACGACACCTATGGCTTCCCGCTCGAACTCACCGAAGAGATCGCCGAGGAGCACGGCCTCCCGGTTGACCTGGCGGGGTTCGAGGCGGCCATGGAGGCCCAGCGTCAGCGGGCCAAGGCGGCCGCGGTCAGCATCGATCTGACCCTGCAGGAGGCGATCGATCAGGTGGCCGCCGCCGCCGAGGCCACGGCGTTCAAGGGCTACGAACAGCTCGAACACCCCTGCTGCGTGGTGGCCCTGGTGGTCAATGGCGAACCGGCTGTGCGAGCCGGCGCCGGCGATGCGGTGCAGCTGGTGCTCGACAGCACGCCTTTCTATGGCGAGGGCGGGGGCCAGGTGGGTGATCGCGGCGTGCTCAGCGGCGATGGCGCAGCGGGTGACGGCGTGATCGTGGCGATCGAGGCGGTCACCCGCAACCGCAGCGTGTTTGTGCACAGCGGCCGCATCGAGCGCGGCACGCTGGCGCTGGGCGATCTGCTCAATGCCCAGGTCGACCGGGCCTGCAGACGCCGGGCCCAGGCCAACCACACGGCCACCCATCTGCTGCAGGCGGCGCTCAAGCAGGTGGTCGATCCGGGCATCGGCCAGGCGGGGTCGCTGGTCGATTTCGATCGCCTGCGCTTCGACTTTCACTGCCCCCGCGCCGTCACGCCGGCCGAGCTCGAGCAGATCGAGGCGTTGATCAACGGCTGGATCTCAGACGCCCACGAGTTACAGGTGCAGGAGATGGCGATCGAGCAGGCCAAGGCCGCCGGCGCCGTCGCCATGTTTGGCGAAAAGTACGCCGATGTGGTGCGGGTCGTCGACGTGCCCGGCGTGTCGATGGAGCTCTGCGGCGGCACCCACGTGGCCAACACCGCCGAGATCGGCCTGTTCAAGATCATTGGCGAGAGCGGCGTGGCCGCTGGCATCCGCCGCATCGAGGCCGTCGCCGGCCCTGCGGTACTCGCCTACCTCAACGAGCGCGATGCGGTGGTGAAGCAGCTGGGTGAGCGCTTCAAGGCCCAGCCCGGTGAGATCGTCGAGCGGGTGGCGCAGCTGGCCGATGAGCTCAAAGCCAGCCAGAAGGCTCTGGCCGCGGCGCGCGAGGAGCTGGCCCTGGAGAAGTCGGCGGCGTTGGCCGTTCAGGCGGTGGTCGTGGGTGAGTATCGGTTGCTGGTGGCTCGCCTCGATGGTGTGGAGGGTGGCGGTTTGCAGAGCGCTGCCCAGGGCCTGGCGGATCAGCTGGGCGATGGCGCGGCCGTGGTGCTGGGCGGCCTACCCGACCCCGCCGATCTGGGCAAAGTGATCCTCGTCGCGGCCTTCGGCCCGGCGGTGATCGCAGCTGGCCCCAAGGCCGGAGCCTTCATCGGGGGCATCGCCAAGGTCTGCGGCGGCGGCGGTGGCGGCCGGCCCAACCTGGCCCAGGCCGGCGGCCGCGATGGCGCAGCCCTTGATGGGGCCCTGGCCCAGGCGCGCGAGCAGCTGTCGGCCGCCCTCGCCTGAGTCAGGCGTCGAGCTCCACCCGGTTGCGGCCTCCGTTCTTGGCTCGGTAGAGGGCCTGGTCGGCCCGCTCCAGGGTGGTCTCCCCCGGTTCGCCGGGTTGGTGGCGGGCCCCACCCACCGAGATCGTCACCTGCAGCAGCTCTGCGCTGCCCTCGAGCGCGACCTGGCGTTGCTCGACCGCCTGCCGCAGGCGCTCGCCCACCGTCGCCGATCGGGCTATCACCAGGATCTCTTCGCCGCCCACCCGCACCACATGGTCGCCGGGTCGCACCACCGAGGTCAGGGCCTGGCCCACGGCCACCAGCACCTGATCGCCGGCGGCATGGCCCCAGGTGTCGTTGAAGCGTTTGAAGTGGTCGATGTCGACCATGAACAGGTGCAGACCCTCGTCGTGCTCGGCCTGGGCCGCCAGCAGGGGCGGCAGATGCTGGCTCAGCCAGGTGCGGTTCTTGAGACCGGTGAGCTGGTCGAAGAACGCTTTGCGGCGAAACTCCCTTGAGGCGTCGTCACTGCTGAGGGCCTGCAGGTTGGAGCTGTAGAGCCGCTCGCACACGGTTCTGAGCATGCGCACGGCGAACTGATGGGAGCGGTTCGCCAGCTCCAGCAGGGTGTCGCGCTCCAGTTCGAGCAGGGCCGAGGGCTCGCTAGCGATCACCCAGGCCGAGGTGGGGCTGCCGGTGAGGGCTGAGACTTCGCCCACCAGTTCACCTACCGCCACGCTGCCCATTTCGGGGCCGGCCCCGGCGCGCAGCTGCACCGCAAGGCGGCCCGCCAGCAGGATCGCGGCGCAGCTGTTGGCGCTGTGGCCCGCGAGCACCACAGTTCCGGCCGCGACCTCCACACGGCGGCAGCGCGCCAGCAGGGGCTGCAGCGCCTCGGCCTCACCGGGGCCGATCAGGCCCAGCGCGACCAGGGCCTGGCTGACCAACCCCTCGCTGGTCAAGCGCCTGCCGGCTGCCTCGTCGCCGCTGAACGGTCGGGCGTGCGGGGGCATGGCCGAGGTCATCGCTTCAGGGGCGCGGCGTTGTTTGTTTTGGCGTTGACAGGTGCGGCGTTGTCAATAGAGCGCCGGTTGCTCCATTCTGGGCCCAGACGAACCCCCTCCCCATGCTGGCCAAGACCCATGCCGCACGCCAGCGTCTCGGCTGCCTGAGCGCGGTGGTGCTCAGCCTGACACCGCTGGCGGCGATGGCGCAGACCGATCTGCGCAGCAGTTTCCCGGGCCGTCGCCTGGGTGGGGGAACCCGCGGCGAGTGCAGTGCCCGCCTGCTGGCCAACCTGGTGCCCGCCAACAGCGTGTACGCCCCGGGCGCCGAGGCCACCATCGGCCTGCTCGAGGGCCCCACCGCCCAGCCCCGGCCGGTGCAGGTGTCGTTCAGCCCGCTCAATGCCGCCGGTACCGCGGCGGCAGCCCAGGGCCGGACCGCCAGCCGGGACCTGCCGGCAGCCCCGGCCGGTGTGGTGCTGCTCACCATTCCGGCGGTCAAGACGGCCACAATTTGGGAGTCGGGCTACCGCTGCGATGAGGGCAAGCCCGGCGGCGCCGCTGATGCACTCAGCTTTGTCGAGACGGCTTCGCCGCCGGCAGTCAGTCTGCTGGTGCCCGATGCCCAGCCGGTCGACAAAACCCTGGCTGCGGCCCTGCGGCAGCTGCGCAGTCAGTGCGGCAAGACCGTCGCCACAGCGGCGCTGGCCAAGACCTTCGACCTGGGCGATGCGATCACGCCCGAGTGGCCCCAGCAGCTGCCGGTGCGATGCCCCTGAGCTCCCAGATCTGCAGCGGCTCCTGGCGCCCTTTCACGTGAAGGCTGCCCCAGTCGTTCCAGATCAGGCGTTCGCACCAGAGCCGCTCCTCGGCACTGGCGTGCTCGAGCAGCAGGTCGCGGGTGGCGCTGGAGACCAGCACCCGGCACAGGTTGTCTTGCCGGGTCTTGTCGATGCTCTCCAGCCTTGAGGCGCAGTTGACCGTGTCACCGATCACGGCGTATTCGAGCCGTTCGCTGCTGCCCATCGATCCGGCCAGCACGGGGCCCGAATGCACACCGATGCGCAGGGCCATGGCCGGTTCACCGTCGGCCTCCAGCTCGGCATTGAGCTGCTCCATGCCCTGCTGAATCTCGAGCACGGTCTGCAACGCGGCCCGGGCGTCGGCGGCCGGGCTCACACCCACCGGTGCGCCGAACACCGCCAGAAAGCCATCGCCGGTGAATTTGTTCACCATGCCGCCCCGGCGGCTGATCGCTGGCACGCAGTAGGCCATGCCGCGGTTGAGCCAGTCGAGCAGTTCGGCCGGAGCCAGCCCTTCAGACACCGTCGTGAAGTTGCGCGTGTCCGAGAAGATGGCGGTCACCTCCAGCTGGCGTCCCTCGAAGCGGCCGTCGCTGAGCAGGGCTTCGCGCTGGTTCCAGAGCTGGTTGGCCACTGCGGGCGACGTGGTCTGGCCCAGCAACCGCTGAATCTGCTGGCGTTGCTGCTGGGCCAGGGCGCCGCGCCGCAGCAGGCCGGTGCCACCGAACAGCAGCAGGGCCACCATCGGTTCGCTCAGCTCCAGCCACAGATGCCCCAGCAGCAGCAGGCCCATGGCCGCGGCGCCCCAGGCCAGCAGCAGCAGCACCAGCAGCAGCAGGCCACGGCGGATCGGCGAGACCCGCTCGGCCACCAGCGCCGCCAGCAGAGCTGCCAGCAGCACGATGGCATTGGTGAGTGCCAGGCTTGAGCTGCGGATCTGTCCACCACCCAGCCCCTGCAGCTGCAGCAATCGGTTGGCGTGGATCTCCACCCCTGACATCAGCTGTTGCGAGGCGCCGGTGCGAAAGCGGGTGTGTGGCACTTCGAACAGGTCGCGCAGCGTTGGGGCGGTGCTGCCGATCAGGACGGTGCTGCCCCGCACGGCCTGGGCCGGCACCCGGCCCTCGAGCAGCTGCTGCAGGGTCCACTGCCGAAAGCTGCCCGGTTGTGCAAAGGTCAGCATGCGCTGGTAGCCGGCGGCATCGAGGCCGTAGTAGCCGCCAGAATCGGCCCCAAGCCAGTTGGTATCCGACTGGCCCTTCTCGATGGCAAGGCGCTGGCGGTTATGACCCTGCAGCGTTTCCAGCAGGCGCATCGGCAGGGTGACAAACCCTTCTTCCTGGCCGCTCACATGCACCAGGTCGCGGCGCACGACGCCGTCGACGTCGATCACCAGATCGTTGTAGCCGCGTTGGCGCGTTGGGGTGCCGGGGATCGGTGCGATCGATTCGGCCACGTTGAAGATCGAGACCAGCTGTGGGGTTCGCCGCACCGCGTCGCGCAGGCACTGCTGCTGTGCACCCACACCCTTGTCGCGGTAGATGTCGAGCCCGATGGCGCGCACTCCGTCGGCGCTCAGCCGATCGATGGCGCGACACAGCAGGCTGTCGTCGATCGGCCAGCCGTAGGTCTGGATGTCACTCTCGCTGATGCCGATCAGCAGGATCGGCAGGGTGCGGGCCGATGGAGCCGGCCGCAGGTAGGTGATCAGGTCGTAGCTCAGCAGGTTGACCGATTCGAGGACCCTGCTCAGCTGCAGTGCCCACAACACAAGGGCGGCCAGGCCATAGCTGGCCATGACTTGGGCTAGTGCAGTGGCGCGGCGGCGGCTGATCACGAGCTGTGCGCAGCAGACAGTGCTTTCACAATGAAGGTCGCGCTCCACCCTGGCAATGCAATGCAACAGCATTGACAGGGATCTCGGAGCTGTTCAGATTTGTTGGTGTGTCGTTCTTTGCCCATAGGCCGGGCACCCAGGAGATTGCCATGGCTCAGCCGATGATCATTGCCACGCACAGTTATCGGGGTGGCACCGGCAAGTCGAACGTGAGCGCCAACCTGGCGCTCGAGCTCGCCCGCAGCGGCCATCGCGTGGGAGTGATCGACACCGATCTGCCGTCGCCCGGCGTTCACATTCTGTTCGCCCAGGATCAACCCCCCACCACGATCAACGGTGTGCTTTATCGCCACTACGGAGTCGACAAGGCGATGATCGACGTCACGCCTGTGGAGCTTGGGGGTGACGGTCGTATCTGGTTGCTGGCCGGCAGCCCCAAACCTGGCGACATCGCCCAGATCGTCAAAGAGGGCTACGCGCTGGAGCAGTTGATCGATGTCTACCGCGACTTCGGCAAGGCGGCGGAGCTCGACTTTCTGTTTGTCGACACCCACCCGGGCATCAACGAGACAACGTTGATGTCGATCACAGTGGCCGATTTGCTGCTCATGTTGTTGCGTCCTGACCGGCAGGACTATCAAGGCACCGCCGTAACGGTCGATGTGGCGCGCAAGCTGGGTGTGCCGGCCCTGAGGTTTGTGGTTAACAAGGCGATCACCAGCCTCGACTGGCCCAACCTCAAGACCACGATTGAGCAGACCTACGGCGACCAGTGTCTGGCGATCCTGCCCCAGTCAGATGAAATCATGCGCTACGGCGGCAGCGGCCTGTTCTGCCTGCAACAGCCCGATCACCCGTTGTCGGTGACCCTGCGTGAGGTGGCTCAGGCCGTTGCGGCCCTGCGCCCGGCTTCCTGAAGCTTCAACGACCTGATCTCTCGACACGTTGTGACATGAATTTTGCCCTGAACGCTTCACTCTGGCTCTTGGCGGCAGCTGCTCCAGCCAGTTCTCCGGCCTCTGGTTACGCCGACAAGGCGGCCAAGGCCGCCAGTCATGCCGCTCCTACCCTGCCCGAGGAGCTGGGGCTTGTGCTGCTGCTGGTGGCTGTGCTGGCGGTGGTGCTGCGCGCACGGCCGATCCTGGAACTCCTGGAGCACAGCGACGATTCCAAACAACCCAAGGCGCTGCGCTGGCCCACGGCATTGCGCTCATTTTCAGGCGGTCTGGCGGCCGCCTACGTGCTGTTGCTGCTGCTGCCCGAGCTCAGTGTGATCAACACCGAGCTGCATGGCCCGCCGGCGGCGGCCTTTGGCCTGGCCCTGATGGGGCTGCTGATCTTCAAGGGCATTCAGCACTACTGCCTGCAGCAGGCCAATGCGGCCAACGCCGCCATGGGTGAGTGGAAGTTCGTCGGCGTTAAATCAGCCGAGAAGCGCTCCAATTTCGCCATCAATCTGGGAGTTTTCACCGGATATTCGGCTCTTGTTCTGCTGACCATGCCATTCCAGTTCAGCCATCTGTCGGGCTGGATCTCCTCGCTCTTGTATCTGGTCACCTTTGCCTTGCATCTGGGCTTTGACGCCCTGGCCGTTTGTGAGGAAGACGAGCGACGCTTTGCTGCCCTGGCGCCCAAGTTGGTGGTGCCGGTGCTGGTGGTGGCGTCGGTGCTGGCGGGGGCCGGCACCCTGCCCAACGTTGTGCTCCTGGGGGCCTTCTCGCTGCTGGGCGGCATCGTGATTTACAACGTCTTTCGTGTTGAGCTGCGCAAACCTGAAGACACCTCCTTCCTCTGGTTTGTGGTGGGCTCGGTGGTGTTTGCCCTGCTCAACGCCTTCACCCTGCGGGCTGGCGCCCACTGAGGGAGTCCTTGGGTCTCACTCGCCCCGCAGCCTGCGCCTGAGGTCGGCCGAGTTCTGCTGGAGGTTCTGGAAGCTGCTGGCGCTCAGGATCGATTCCACCTCCTGGGCAGCCCGTTGGTGGTCGATCTCCAGGCTGAGGGTGGCGATCGTTGTCTGCAGTTCGGCTTCGCGCTGTTTGACGCGATCCAGCATGGTCCGGAAGGCTTCCCGGGCCGCCTTGACCGATGGATCGCTGCTGCCGCTGCTGTTGATCAGTGTCTGCACGCCGTCGTAGTCGCCTTTGGCGACCAGGGCGGTCAGATGGCTGAAGTCGTGAATGAAGCGCACCATGTTGCGGGCACGCTCGCTCAGGATCAGCACCAGCGCCTGACGGGCCTCGGTGTCGCTGTCGATCAGTGCCATCGCTTCACCGCGGCCAATGCCCATCACCAGGGCGCCGTCGTCGCCGGCGCTGCAGCTGGCCGAGCGGGTCGCTTCGCCGAGCAAAGACATCTCGCCGATCACGGCGCCGGGGGCCAGGCGCGCCAGTTCGATGACATCGCCCGAGGGGTTGCGGATCGTGATCCGCAGGTCGCCCTCTTCAAGTACATAGGCCCCGTCGCTGATGTCGTTGACCTCGAACAGCACCTGGCCCGGCTGCAGCTGCACCGGTCGGCCCTGGGTTTCGGCACCCTGGCGCAGCCGTCGTTGCAGCTGTTGACGGGCCTGATCCACGTCGACGGTTGCGCCCATGCCTTCAGCCTCAGAAGCGGTACTGCAGTTTGGTGTACACGCCGCTGCCCAGCAGCCAGTTGTTCCAGTAGGGACGTTCTTCGGTTTCAAAGGGGCTGACCCAGCCCAGTTCAAGGGCCCATTGCCGGCTTGCCAGCCATCGCATCAGCACACCGGTGCTGCCCACGGTGTCGTTGAAGGTGAAGTTCGCTCGCTGAGTTCTGATCCCGCCTGAGCCGATGAACGGCACCAGCTGCAGGGCCTGGCGGGTGTCGGTCCAGAAGGTCCAGGTCAGCTCAGCTGTCCACAGGTAGCCGTTGTCGCCGCTGATCAGGGTGCCGGGCAGGCCCTTGAGGCCTGTGTCGCTGCCCAGTGAAAAGCCCATGTCGGGGGTGAGCGGGTTGAAGGCCAGCTGGCCGGCCCCCCGCAGGCTCAGCAGCAGTCTGGGCATGGCAAACCAGTTGACGTTGACGATGCCGCCCAGAGCACGAGCCGTGCCCGGATTGACGCCCGCACTGCCCAGGACCGCCAGTTGCTGATTGGTCTCGAAGCTGGGCATCCCCTGCAGTCCGTAGAGGTTGCCGTTCCAGCTGAGGTTGCCGCTTCTGCCCCCCAGGTTGGTGCCCACCCTGGCGAAGCCGGTCTGGGTCCAGCCGATCGGGCTCACCAGGCTGTCGATGTCGACGCCGTCGAGAAAGGTGTCGCTGCGGTTGCCGCTGATACTGCCGAACACGCTCCAACGCAGGCTGTTGCTCTCCTTGAGAACCCACTCGAGCTGGCCGGAACCCTGAAACTGGCGGGTGCTGATGCTGCGCAACAGCCCGCTGGCTTCGACCAGGTTGCGGCGGCTGTAGCCGAAGGATCCGGTGAACCTGAGCCGATCGGTGAGTGGGGCGACGTAGCTGATCGAGCCGATCGTTGCCCCCAGTTCGGCCTGATGGTCGGCATTGGCTTCGCCCACCAGCAGCAGGGTGTCGCCGCGGGTGATCAGGTTGTTCTTGAGGGCGATGCCAACGGCGCGCCATTCGCCGCTGCTGGCGTTGCCGTCGTTGCGCACCGAGACCTCACCGGTCCAGGGCGCCGGCGCCGGTGCGACACTCAGGTTGAGCACCGCTTCGGTGGGATCGCTGCCCAGCCGGCCCATGTTGCCGCTCACCTGGCCGACCCCGGGAATGCCGCGCAGGGCGATCAGCTCCTGCTCCAGCCGGGGCAGGTTGAGCACCGTGCCCACCAGCGGTTTCAGCCGCCGGGTGAGGCTGCGCTCCAGGCCCTGGTCGCTGCTGCGCACGCGCACTTCGGCGATGCGCCCTTCGACCACTTCAAGCAGCCCGGGTTCCGGTTTGGCGCGCACATAGACGCGGCTGTTGACATAACCGTCGGTGACCAGGCGAGTGGTCAGGGCGGCCGCGCAGCGCCGCAGCCCGTCGCTGCGGCTGCCTCCGCCATCCAGGCACCCCTTGAGGATGGTCTGCAGCTGGTCGCGGCTGTAGGGGGTGCTGCCTTCGATGCGCGGCAGTACCGATTCGCTGTCGGTGCTGCGATCGGCCGGGCGGGTGGGTTGCTGCGATGCGTCTGGTCGGGCCTGGCTGGGTGTGACGTCGAGCACTGGCCCCTGCTGGGGTTTGGGCGCCAGTGGCGAGAGTTGCTCCAGCGGGGTCGGTTCCGGCAGGCGAATCGGCCCGGGTTGGAGGGGCGGGGCGATCAGTTGGGCGAGTTGCCAGAGCATCACGGCATTGGCAGGGCTGTGGAGGTCAACCTGCGAATGCGCTCATTGTCAACGCATCAGCGTTAATTTTCACGCGTATGAGTGCCAAAATCGAGGCTGGAGGTCCAGTTGTTGCACTCTTTGCACTCGCCTAAACCCCATTCAGAAGGAATCTGTCTGGCCAGGTTGCTGCAGCGTTCCTGGCTGGCGCCTGTGGCTGCGCTGCCGCTGCTGCTGGTGGTTGCCCCTGTGCGTGCCCAGGTCAGTGCCACGGCGGGAGCCGGCAGCCTGGGCAGCCTGGTCAACGGGGTTGCGGGCGGCAGCTGCAGCAGCGGCCTGTGTGTGGTGGGCGGGGGCACGGCGGCCGGCAGCAATGTGTTTCATCGTCTCGATGCGCTGAACACCCAGGGGGCGATCAGCGGGGTGCGGTTCGACAACGCCCCCTTGCAGAACCTGATCGTTGGCGTCACGAACCCCTACGGCAGCGTGATCGACAAGGCCGTCAGCCTGTCGAACCCGGCCAACTTTGTGCTGCTCTCCCCGGGCGGCATCCATCTGGGCCCGGGCGCCGGCTTCATCGGTGTGCAGCAGCTGGGGTTGTCGACGGCGACCCGCATGGCGATGACCGGCGGTGGCAGTTTTGATGTGTTTTCCACCACCGCCCAGCAGGCGGCGGCCATGGCTGGGGCCCCGCTGCTGGGGGCCAGCAGCCTGCAGGTCGATGCCGCTGCGCGCAGCGCCGCCGGCATCACGGGTGTGCCGGGGATTGTGGCCGAGGGCATCAGCATCAGCATCGATCGCGACCTGCTGATCGATGCGGTCGACGGTACCGCGCAGATCAGCGGCTCCCAGCTGGCGGTGCTGCCGTGGCAGGGGGTCGGCGGCAGCCTCAGCGTGCTGGGGCGCGAGGTGCTGGTGGACGGTGCTTCAACGATGCTGGCCACCGGCCCTGCCGGCGGCGGCCTGATCCAGCTGGGCGGCAGCTGGCAGAACAGCAACCCCGAGGTGCGTCAGGCGCTGCGCACCGCGTTTGGCGCTGAGGCCCTGGTTGATGCGTCAGCCACGGAGCGCGGCAATGGCGGCACGGTGGTGGTTTGGAGTGATATTCACGAGCCCAAAGGCTCAACCACTGCCGTTGGACAGCTGCGATCTGAGGGTGGCCGCTCGGGAGGGCGCGGAGGCCAGATTGAAACCTCTGGCCATGCCTTGAATGTTGAAGGGATATCAGTTTCGACACTTTCACAGGATCGCAATCAGTCCGGTCTTTGGTTGCTGGATCCTTACGACATCACGATTGTTTCCTCTGGAGATACTCAAGTAAGTACGACTACTTCTTCGAATCCCAATGCAACAACTTATGCGTCAACGGTCAATGGTTCGACCGTGGGCGCAGGGACGATTGCAACTGCACTATTGTCTGGAAATGTTAAGATTCAGGCCCTCTCGAGCACGTTGGGCGATGGAAATATTGTAGTTAATGCTGTAATTGATGACAGTGGTTGTGGTGGAAGTACTTGTCCGAATTTCCCGTCAGAATTGGTATTAGAAGCGTCTGGAAATATTCAGCTCAATGCCGGCATCAAAAGACGTTCTGATTCTTCAGTCTCTTTGCTTGCGCTTGGCGCTGGTGGTATCTCCGGGGCAGGGAATATAGAGCTCTCTGGTTTTTCCTCTGTCAGCTTTCATGTGCTTAATGCAGCGGCTGCCGGAAATTATAGTGGAAATATTTCAGGTAGCACATCTCAGATGCGCTTATTTGGCCCTGGCGCGTTGATTCTAACAGGGGCTAGCAACACCTATGGAGACGCAACGCAGATTGATGGCGGCACGCTCCAGGTAGGAAATGGCACTTTGAGTGGATCTCTAGGGACGGGATTGGTTCAGCTTGCCAACACTTCAAATACCAAGCTTCAATTCAATCCGGATGAGGATGATATTAATGGATTGACAGTTGGTAACTCTATAACTTCTGTTTCAACTTCAGGATCCGTAGCAAAAATCGGAGAGGGTTCGCTGACTTTATCTGGAGCTAATTCTTATCAGGGTCAAACAATTGTCAGCGGTGGCACGTTGGCAATTACCAATGCCAGTGGTTTGGGCACAACTGGCGGAGGCACGACGGTTTCCAGCGGTGCCACGTTGGATTTGAAGAACAACGTGGCTGTTGGTGGCGAAGCGATCACTCTCAGTGGTGGCACTCTAAAGACGAGTGCTGGCACCAGCAGTCTGAGTGGTGCTGTGACGCTTGGTAATAACAGTACTTTTGATGTTTCGGGCACGCAGCTGACCCTTTCTGGTGTGGTTTTAGGTAATGGGTTTGGCGTGACCAAGAGCGGCTCGGGGACACTTGTGCTCAGTGGTGCCAACACCTACACAGGCAGTACAACGATCAACTCAGGCACTTTGAGATTGGTGGGAAATGGGGCATTGAACGATGCGTCAGGCTTGACCGTTGATGCCGGAGCCACATTTTCTTTGTCCAAAAGTGCTACCGAAACCATCGGCTCTTTGTCGGGGAGCGGCAGCGTTTTTCTTGCCACAATTAATGATGCTTTGAGTATTGGCTCCGACAATACAAGCAAAACTTTTTCTGGAGTGATCTCGGGTTCGGGCTCAATTACTAAGGTTGGAAGCGGCACATTGTTGCTTTCTGGAACGAATAGCTACACAGGCACCACAACCATCACAACTGGCACGCTGGAAATTGCCAATCCCAGTGGTTTGGGTGCAACAGCTGGGGGTACGACGGTCGCTAGCGGTACCACACTGGATTTGCAGGGAGTTGCTGTCGGGGCTGAGGCGATCACCCTGAACGGAGGCACGCTGAAGACTGGTGTTGGAACCAGTAGTCTGAGTGGAAATGTAGGGCTTGGTGCCAACAGTACGTTTGATGTGTCAGGCACGCAGCTGACCCTTTCGGGCGTCATCTCTGATGGTGGTGCCAATAGTCCCCTTGGATTGACTAAATTAAGTTCTGGCGAACTTGTCCTTAGTGGTGCAAATACTTTTCAAGGGCCAGTCTCGGTTGAGCAAGGGGTCTTGAAAATCACGAATGCCTCTGCGCTGGGTTCCACCGCAACGGGCACGAGTGTTCAGCGTGGTGCAAAGTTGCAGATTGATCTGACTGCTCCTTCCCAACAGTTTTCTGAACCAATCACGGCCGCGGCCTCAACTCATAATTCTTTCGATCACGCAGAAGTATCTTGCCTCCAGAGCTGCACTTTTACGGCTCCATTGACATTGGAGGCTGATCTGCGTCTGAGCGATGGGCGTCCAGTGCCGTCTACGACGCCATTAGATCTTGCGTTCTCAGGCCTGCAAGCCTCATCATTTCAGTCCATTTCCCAGACAGGCTACGAAGTTCTGTTCACGGGCACTGGGAACACTTTTTACTCGGTTGCTTCTCCGATTGACACGGGGACAGGTGGGATACGGTTGAAGAGGCCAGCTGATGCAACCTCGAGTCCAGTTGTATCTCTAACAGCTGCCAACACTTTTACGGGCCCAATCAATATTGATCAGGGTACCCTTCAGTTGTCCAGCACAGGTTCCTTATCTGATCTTGCGCCGCTGCTTCTTTCAGATGCTGGGGCATTGGCTCTTGGAGCCTCTGAAACGATTGGATCGCTGTCTGGTTCAGGTGGGGTTTTAGTCCCAACTGGCTCAATTCTTTCGGTTGGTTCCAACAACAGCAATACGACCTTTTCCGGAGTGATATCTGGTAGCGGAGGGCTCACCAAGGTTGGCACTGGCATTTTCACGCTGACTGGCAATAACACTTATTTGGGCCCTACGCAGGTCGTTGCGGGTACGTTGACGGTTACAGGAACTTCTCCTGTGACCGCTACGTGCTCAGGCGGAAGCTCAAACATTTGTCAAACATCAACCCTAAACATAGGCCCAGTTACCAGCGGCCAAGCCTCAAACACAGCTCCAGTTACCAGCGGCGATAGCTCAAACTCAGGCCGGGGTAAAAGCGGCCACTCCGCAAACACGAGACGGAGGAACAGCGCGGATAGCGGAAACTGCGTGCAA
>Ga0310334_100006_pt1 | contig 81522 bp, 95 predicted proteins | sample LakMicMIDCLREDC7_FD_195548 | JGI IMG/M metagenome (GOLD analysis project Ga0310334, IMG submission 195548) | Enriched freshwater cyanobacterial communities from Lake Michigan, Michigan, United States - MI23.DCL.RED.C7 (v2) (version 2) | ecosystem: Environmental > Aquatic > Freshwater > Lake...
ACGGCGATGGTGACCTCCCGCCGCTGGGTTGAGCTGGGGCCGGGGTTGAGAAACCGCCCGGAGCTGCTGACCGGCTGCTGAGCCGCCATCGCGGCATCGGCCAGACGCCGTTGGTTGCGCAACCGCGCCATCGCATCGCCCACACGGGCCAGCTCGAGCGTCACCGCCTTGCCCGGCAGCTGCTCGAGCACATCGAGCAGGGAGATGCCACCGTTGGCCGCGGCCGCGCGCTCCATGGCCTCCAAAAAGGCCGCCCGATCCAGGGGGTCGGGGAGCGCATCGATCTCGCCAAAGGCCCCCACCATCAACAGAACCTGGTCGAGCAGGGGCGACCCCTGGGCCTGGCGCAACACCGTGTGCAGCTCCAGGGGCAGGTTGGAGCGCATCACATCGATCAGCCGGCGACCGATCGCACCGCCGCTGGCACGGTCCAGGTCGGCCAGATCGCTATGGCCGGCCAGCAGGCTCCCGGGGCTGCGCAACTCAGACACCCGAATGACGAAATCGGTGTCCAACAGCGGCAGCCGCAGCCTGATGGTCTCCAGGGCGCCTGCGGCGGTGGGATGCAGCAGCACCGACGCACCCAACGCGGGCGCCACCAAACGGGCCAGGGTCCTGGCGAGCAGCGATCGCGCCATCAACGGTTCGGTCTCTCGGCGACACCCATCCTGATGCTCACCCCTCGGCCACGGCCTCGACCGCCGCAGCGATCGCGGCACGCTGCGCCGCGTCATAGCCCCAGCGGTCGAGGAAGGCCACGTCGTCGCCGGCTCCACGGGTGGCCTCGAGCAGGGTTTCGAGGCGCGCTTTGACAGCGGCCGGATCAAGACTGCGCAGCAGCTCGGTGCAGCGGGTCTGCACCCGCTCCGAAGCACCCTGCTGGGCCCCATCGCCGGCGCGCTGGTGATGCAGCGCCATCGCCGTGCTCATCGCCAGGTTGCGTGCCGACAGGTCGACCACCCCCACGCCCGCCAGCCGCAGCTGCACCAGCAACGCCTCGGGCAGGCGGTCCATCAGCGGGCAGTCACCGGCAAGGCTCACCACAAAGAAGCCCCGGGCCCCATCACGGCTGGCCACCAGCTCAGCCACGCGATCGGCCAGCACCTCGTCGCTGAGTTCGCCGTTCTCCCAGAGGCTCAGCCACTGGGCGGTGATCTCCATCGCCTGCTGGAAGGTGGGTTCGGCAACCGCCGTCATGGGGAAACGCAACGCTGCCCACCAGGCTATGGAAAGCCTGCCGGCGTGCTGGCAGTGTGAGGGGGATGGATCCTGAGACCCCGACCCCCCTGAACCCGGCCTCCGAGCCCGGGGCATCCCCAGGACCGGGCGGCCTGGAGGGGGTCGAACTGCCGATCCCTGACCCGGCCGAATCGGCCAGGCTGCTGGCAGCCGGCGGGGGCGAACCGGGCAGCCAGCCCTTCCGCTCGGGCTTTGTGGCCCTGGTGGGCCGCCCCAACGTGGGCAAATCGACCCTGCTCAACCAGCTGGTGGGCACCAAGGTGGCGATCACGTCGCCGATCGCCCAGACCACCCGCAACCGCCTGCGGGCGATCCTCACCACCGCTGAGGCCCAGCTGGTGCTGGTGGACACGCCCGGGATCCACAAACCCCACCACCTGCTGGGTGAGCGGCTGGTGCAGAGCGCCCGGGCCGCCATCGGTGAGGTGGATCAGGTGCTGCTGCTGGTCGATGGCAGCCAACCCGCAGGCCGCGGCGATGGCTTCATCGTCGAATTGCTGGCCCGCACCCAGGTGCCGGTGCAGGTGGCCCTCAACAAGAGCGACCTGGTGCCGCCCGATGCCGCCGACGCGCTGGAGGCCAGCTATCGGGAGCTGGTGCCCGGCTGGCCCCTGCACCGCGTGAGCGCCCTGAGCGGCGACGGCACGGCCGCCCTGGTGAACGCCCTGGCCGCCCAGCTGCCCGAAGGCCCCCACCTCTACCCCAGCGATGCGGTCAGCGACCAACCCGAACAGCTGCTGCTGGCCGAGCTGATCCGCGAGCAGGTGCTCAACCACACCCGCGAAGAGGTGCCCCACTCGGTGGCCGTGCAGATCGAGCGCATCGTCGACGACGGCCCGCGCACGGCGGTGCTGGCCACGGTGCTGGTGGAGCGCAGCAGCCAGAAGGGCATCCTGATCGGCAAGGGCGGCCAGATGCTGCGGCAGATCGGCACGGGGGCCCGGGCGCAGATGCAGAAGCTGATCAACGGCCCGGTGTACCTCGAGCTGTTCGTCAAGGTGGTGCCGGGCTGGCGCCGCAGCGCCGCCCGCCTGGCCGAGCTGGGCTACAGGGGTGACAGCTGAGCGTGGAGACAGCTGAGCGTGGCGGAAGCTGAGAGAATCACTGCCATGACAACCACTCCTGCCGATCAGCCCGATCCAGGCGCCTTTCCGCCGGCGACGCTCGAAGCCTTTCTGCGCTGTTGCGCCGGCGAGTGGATGAGCCTGCGCAGCCAGTTCAGCCTGGGCGAGGGCAGCGAGGGCGACGACTGGCACAGCAGCGAGCGGGGGGAGCTGGTGGTCAGCTTCGTGGAGGATGCCGATGGCGGCCCCGGTGGCCTGCAGGTAACCCCGAAGCGCGATGGCACCCTGCAGCAGTCCTCGCGGCTGTTGTTTGGCACCGATGGCAGCTTCAGCACCGGCAGCGGAGCTGAAGGCACCTGGACACTCTGGCCCGATGGCAGCCTGGAGCTGGTGCTCGATGGCCCGCGGGGCACGGTGCACGAAAAGATCTGGTTCACCAAACCCAACCTGCGCCTGCGCTCAACCGTCGAGAGCCGGGCCGACGGGGCCCCGGGCCGGGCCAGCTTCAGCTCGGAGATCCGCCGCGTCAGCCGGCCCGCCGCCTGATGCGCCTCGATGTGGTGAGCCTGGCGCCCGAGTCGCTGGCACCGTTGCTGAGCCTGGGGGTGATCGGCCGGGCGTTCGCCGCGGGCATCGCCGAACTGCACACCCACAACCCCCGCGACTTTGCCGAAGGCAAGTACCGCAAGGTCGACGACGAGCCCTACGGCGGCGGCGCCGGCATGGTGCTGATGCCCGAGCCGGTGTTCGCCGCGGTCGAGGCGATCCCCGTGCTGCCGCTGCGCCGCGTGCTGCTGATGAGCCCCCAGGGCCGGCAACTGCAACAGACCGACCTGCGCCGCTGGGCCTCCAGCTACGCGCAGTTGGTGCTGCTGTGCGGCCACTACGAGGGGTTTGACGAGCGCATCCGCAGCCTGGCCGATGAGGAGGTCTCCATCGGCGACTTTGTGCTCACCGGTGGCGAGCTGCCCGCCGCGGTGATCATCAACGGGGTGGTGCGGCTGCTGCCTGGCACGGTGGGCACCGCCGCCTCCCTCGACGACGAAAGCCACAGTGCCGGCCTGCTCGAGCACCCCCATTACACCCGCCCGGCGGTGTTCAGGGGCATGGAGGTGCCGGCGGTGCTGCGCAGTGGCGACCACGGTGCCATCGCCCGCTGGCGCGAACAGCAGCAACAGCAGCGCACCCAACTGCGGCGACCCGACCTCTTTGCCCGCTGGCAGGCGCAGCAGCTTGAGCAGCAGCAGTGAGCCGGGCTTTCCTGGAGCCGCCGGGGCCCTAACTACCGGCCAGGTTCACAGGGGCTGAGGTTCCGAGTCTGAACAGGGTCTCCTGGGGCACGATGCCCTCTGCCTCGGGGAGCAGGGCCCCGGAGTCGAACGGTCGGAACGTCCAGACCGTTCGGCCACCATCGCGAGGAGCCAGCACCACGACGCTGCCCGTGGGGGTGCTCACCGACCCCAGGCTGAATCCTTGAGCACGGGTGATGCCCTGCTGGGGCCTGAACTGGGTCACTTGCTCAAGGGCGTAATCAGCACCCTGGGAGCCATGGCCGGCGTGGCTCCCATGGCCACCCGAAGCCCCCTGGTCAATGACCCGCCACAGCGTGGCTCGGTCGGTGTCGGTTGAGGGGGCGGTCAGGATCCGGCGGAAACCGCCATACGCAGCGCCGTAGTAGGAGGTGGCCAGGCTGAGACCCCGGCGATCCAGGGGATCGCCGGCCAGCAGTCGTGCCTTGAGCTCAGGGGCGCCCAGCAGGCCAGCCTCCGACAACGCGGCCGCCGACGGTGCCGGTGTGGCCGCGATCTTGGTGAACAGATCCCACCCCCAGATGCTGACTTCCGGGGCTGCCCCCTGGGCCGGAGCCGTGAGAAGGCGATCTCGACCGCTGCCATCGACGTTGCCACTGGCCAGCGAAACGCCACCGCGGTAAGTGGGGTCATCCACCGCCTTGAACTCAGTCAACAGCTTCTGGGTTGCCCCGCTGTAGACCTTGACCGTGGAATCAGCCCCAACGCCCCCGGCCACCACCAGATCGGCATGGGTGTCGCCGTTGACATCAGCGGTCGCCACATTGACAGCGAAACCAGGGTTCAGACCGAAGGGAGCCAGCTCAAAGAGCGGTTTCTTGTAAAACTTGGTGGCACCATCCAAAACAACAACCCGGCCCCCAACCTGCTGGGACACAACGGCGTCGGGCTCACCATCAGAATTGACATCACCCATCGCCACATTAATGCCGCCCGTATAGTAAATTTCGCTGGCATCGACTGCGCTGAAATCACTGAACGGCGCAACGATCTGCGCTGGAGTGGTCATCAGTGATTCACTGGCCCCACCCGCAAGGGGATACAAGAAAACATTGCCCTGACCAGCGGCTTCAGCCGCAACAAGATAGGGCTGCTCAGGAATGATATTCAGGGCCGCCATCATGCCGCCATCTTCGTGAATGAGGTTGTGGCAATGGTAAACCGATTCGCCCAGAGTTGCATTCCAGCGAATCCGGAACACATTGACAGCATTCGGATCCATATACCAGACGTCAGAATCATAATAATGGGGCGGAATAGTATAACTGACGCCGTCAACAACACGACCGATATTTACTGCCTCGGCCTGAAAAGACTGCATATGCAGATGGATTGGATGCGGCACATTGTCCTTGTTTGTCACCCTCCATTCCTCCACCTGCCCTGCCCGCGGCTGCAGCACGGGTGCATTGGGGTACACCTCCCCATTGATCATGAAATCGAATTGACCGGGAGCCCCAGGACGGGGCCTGGTCTCAAACACGATTTCCCGAACCACATCGACCGGAACAGTCGAGAGGTCTTCGTATTGCAACGTCGGCGACGACAGGGGCTTGTCGTCCCAGAAATTCTGATCACCGCCTTGCTCATAGCCCTGCAGACGCGCCAACGGCTGCGTGTGCTGCCGACTGCCGGGGCCAGGCTGAATGATCGTGGCAGCGAAGTAAGCCGGCGACGAGGCATAGGCCGGTGCCGTGACCATTTCTGTCACGCGCTTGCCTGGTGCCAGGGCGGTGGCAAAACCGCCGCTGCGTTCACGCAACAACTTGAGCGCTTCGTCGTCGCGTCCACCAGGCTCAAGGTTGACCCTTGTCTTGCCCACTGTCGACGGGAAAGCTTCACCGTCCTGGGCCACAAAGTAGGTGTTGATATTATTGAGATTGCCAAATGACCACTTGCTCACGTCATTGGTGGCGCCTGGGCTGGATGGATTCACTCCCCGTCCGCGGCGGCCTCCTCGGCCTCCCTGAGAAACCGGTTCAGGGAAAAAGGTACGCACCAAATCACGGGGATTGGTCTGCAGCTGAACCCAGGCTTCATAATCCTTGCCGAACACAATATCGGGCATGTACTGGCCGTTCAGCGTCATCTGAAAATGGCCGCCACTCTGGCGGGTTATCGCGTCACTTGAATCCACACTCCCAAATGGCAGCAGCAAGGGTTCACCGTCGGCTCCGACTCCAATGGTCTGCGCCTGAAGCATCATCATCCGAAACGGATAGCCCTGGATTTCATTGATGTCATTGTCACCGTTGCCCACAACCAGGAATCCACTCAGGCCCCTGTACACCTGCTCTGCCGAGTCAAGATGCTTGTGTGGGTGATACCAATTGACACCGGGCTCCTGGTCCTTTGGAATCAAATACTCATAAACATTTGCATATCCGGGTGGAATCGCGATCAGAACATTATCGGAATTGCCCGATGGATTGATCAGCAGGCCATGGGTATGCAGATTGGTGGCCTGGTCGCCCAGATCGTTCTCAAGCCGAATCCGCAGGCGATCCCCGGGTTGCACCTGCAGGGTCGGACCCTGTTCGTTGTCACCACGCAGTTCCCCAGTCGATGAGATGCCCTGGTGCAGGGTCCAGGCGTAGGTCATGAAGCCATTCACCTTCTTCAAGGTGCCTGGTTGCAAGGGATTGGCCGGATCGGCCACTTCGATCATCTGCGGCCCCCGATGGGCGCGCAGCGTGACATCCAGCAGACCATTGACACTCTGAAGACGCAGGGGCTCCTCCAACAGCCCCAACGTTCCCTGCCAACCCAGTGCCTCAAGACCGGCATGGGGCGGCTGCACATCTCCGATCGTCAGCTCCAGGTTCCAGTCGGCAGCATCTCCTGCCCCACCGCTGGCATCGTCGGAGGCGGCGACATCGGCGCCCGTGAGAGCGGCGATCCCCTGAATCAGATCCACGCCCTCACGGGATGCGGCCAGGTCGCAGCCATACACCAAGAGATCACCCCCAGGCGAGAGCGACTGTCCGAGATCACGCCAGAGCTGGGCATCACGCTCGAGGACGGCACCGGTGATGCGATCGCGGCCGATCTGCAGCTGACCCGCTGCACCATGGCCATAGAGATGCACGGCATCGAGACCCTGGCCGCTTGCCGCCCGATGGACACGCAGGATCTCAGCGAGGTCGCTCAGACCCTGTGTTTCACCCAGCTGCACCACGTTGTGCTGACTGAGCGTGAGGCGCGACGCCAGATCATCGAGCCCGGCATCGGAGCCCATGACCACATGCAGCGATGTCAGGGGGTGGTCCGACTGGCCAAGGTGGCCAACGGCAGGCCCGAGCGCATCAACCCCAGCGTCTCCAGTCCAGAACCCCAAGGCAGCATCGGCGACTACTAGACATTGAAGTTACGGCCGATGGAAACGACAACAGTCCCGGGTGCATGGCCCGGCCCTTAGGGTCAACTTCAGGCAACCGGTACCCATGCAGCTGCGCATCGGCAACGGCTACGACATTCACCGGCTGGTGCCGGGCCGGCCGCTGATCCTGGGTGGCCAGCGGCTTGAGCATCCCGCCGGCCTGGGGCTCGATGGCCACAGCGATGCCGATGTGCTTGTGCACGCGATCATGGATGCCCTGCTGGGGGCCCTGTCCTTGGGTGACATCGGCAAGTACTTCCCCCCTGACGACCCCCGGTGGAAGGGGGCCGACAGCCTGGTCTTGCTGGAGCAGGTCAACGCCCTGGTGCAGCAGCGGGGCTGGAGCGTGGTCAACATCGACAGCGTGGTTGTGGCCGAGCGGCCCAAGCTCAAGCCCCACATCGGCGCGATGGCCTGTGCCATTGCCGAGCGGCTTGGGATCGCACCCGAGCAGGTGGGGGTCAAGGCCACCACCAACGAACACCTGGGTGCCGAAGGCCGCGAAGAGGGCATCAGCTGCCACGCGGTGGCGCTGCTGAGCCGCAGCTGAGGAGCACGCCATGCCCCGCCTGAGGCACGTGATCACAGGTCTGCTGGCGCTCTCTCTGCTGCTGGGCGGCTGGCTCTGGCCCCCGGATTCAGCCCGTGCGGCCGACACCGGGAGCCCCACTGCCAGCGGGGCCTACGACGTGGTGCTGGTGGAGCACCTGCGCATCAAGGTGCCGGCCGAGGCCGTCGACGCCTGGATCGCCGCCGAACGCGGCAGCTGGGAACCCTGGCTCGAGGCCCAGCCGGGCTTCCTCGATCGCCAGCTGTTGTGGGACCCCAAACGGGAAGAGGGCACGCTGCTGATCCACTGGCGCAGCCGGGCCGACTGGCAAACCATCCCCGTTGCCGAGGTCGCCCGGGTGCAGCAGCGCTTTGAGCAGCTGGCCCAGCAGCTCACCGGCAGCCAGCAGGGCAATCCCTTCCCGCTGATCTTTGAAGGGGAGCTGCTGCCCCAATGACAAGGCTGCCCCAATGACAAGCCCGGCCCCCTATGTGCTGGGAACCGGCACAGACGAGCTCGAACGCCTGGATCGCCAGCACCAGATCTGGCGCAACGACGCCCTGGCCGGCTGGGCGCGGGCGGGCTTCGGCCCGGGGCAGCGCCTTCTGGATCTGGGGTGCGGGCCGGGTTTCGCGGCTCTCGATCTGGCCGAGCTGGTGGGCCCCGGCGGCAGCGTGCTGGCACTCGACAACGCCGAGCCCTACCTGGCTCACCTGCGGCAGCAGGCCAGCGCCCGCAGCCTGCCGTGGCTGACCACCCAGGCCTGTGATCTCAACGCCAGGGCCGCCGGCGCGTTGCTGGAGCCTGACTGCTGCGACGGCATCTGGTGTCGCTGGGTGGCGATGTTTCTGCGTGATCCGCAGCCGCTGATCGATCTGATCGTTCGGGCCCTGCGCCCCGGGGGCCGCCTGGTGCTGCACGAATACATCCAGTGGGACACGTTTGCCCTGGTACCCGGGGGCGAGGCGGTGGGGCGGTTCGTGCAGCGCTGCATCGCCCACTGGCAGGCCAATGGCGGCGATCCCCACATCGCCCGCCGCCTGCCGGCGCTGCTCGAAGACCGCGGGCTGCGGTTGCGTGAGGCCCGCAGCCTGCAGGCCTGCGAACCCGCCTCCGGTGCCAAAGCGCTGTGGCTGCAGGATTTTCTGCGCAGCTACAGCCCCCAGCTCGCCGCGGCCGGTGTCTGGACAGCCAACGACCAGCACCAGCTCGAGCAGGAGCTGGCCCGCAGCCAGCAACAGGCCAGCCTGTGGATCACCCCGACCCTGGTCGAGTTGATCTGGGAGCAGCCATGAACCCGGCAGACCACCAGCTCGATCTCGAGCGGCGCAGCCGCCTGGGCATGGTCGAGGCGATCTGGGGTGAACACAAGAGCGTCGATCAGCTGGTGCGCATCTTCGAGGCGTTGGCGCAGGCCGGCGAAGTGATCCTCGCCACCCGCATCAGCGCCGACAAGGCCGCGGCCGTGCAGGCCCTGCTGCGCAGCGCCAGGGTGCGCTACGACGCCGACGCCCGCTGCCTGGTAAGCGCCGTGCTGCCCGCCAGCGATCGCGCCTCGGGGGCGGTGGCCATCCTCGGCGCCGGCAGCAGCGATCTGCCGGTGGCCGCCGAAGCACGGCTGAGCCTGCAGGCCCATGGCATCGAAACCGAGCTGGTGCTCGATGTGGGCGTGGCTGGCCTGCACCGGTTGCTGTCGCGGCTCGAGCAGCTGCGTGGGGCCCGGGTGCTGATCGCCTGTGCCGGCATGGAAGGAGCGCTGCCCACAGTGCTGGCCGGGTTGCTGCCGCAGCCGGTGATCGGCGTGCCGGTGTCGGTGGGGTACGGCGTCAGTGCCGGGGGCCAGGCGGCCCTGCACGGCATGCTCGCCAGCTGCGCGCCGGGGCTCACCGTGGTCAACGTCGACAACGGCTACGGCGCGGCGATGGCGGCGCTGCGGATCCTGAACAACGGCCCCAGCAGTCGCCTCAGCCGTGGGGGCGAAGCGGGCGTTTGACGGGCGCGTCGAGATCGAGCAGGGCCTGAAGCCAGAGCTGCATCGAGCGGGGCAATTGCCCCCGCTCGTAGCGCTCGATGGCCTGCAGCAGCACCGGCGTGTTGACCCAGCTGATCGGGCGTGGAGCCATCGCGGCAAGGCTGCGTGCACGCCAGTCTGCGAAGGCCTGCCCACGGCGGCAAGGGTGCCAGTGGCCTGTCTCCTTAAGTCTCCTGAGATCGGCTCAGAGGTGCTGCAGCTGGGGATAGGCGGTGATCAATTCCTCGGTGCTGAGTACCTCACCGGCGCCCTCGGGCTGCCAGATCACCTCAAGGGCCAGGAGCTCCTCACTGCCGACGGCACCCAGCTGCTGGAGGGCCTGGCGCAGCTGCTCGCTGCTGCCGGCACCCGCCAGCCTGAGCCGGCGGCGGCTGGCCACCAGCAGGGTGATCGCGATGAAGTCGCTGGTGGCGTCGCTGTCGCCGGCGGCCACCACCGCATCATTGCGGCGGGTGCCGCCCACATTGCTGGTGACCTCGCGCTCGAGCTTGCTGCGCTCGGCCATCGAGAGGCGGTTGAACGTCGATTCGGCGCTGGCGAAGGGCACCTCACCCGTCTCGCTGCAGGCGTAGACCCAGAGATCAGGGTGGCGCAACAGGGCCAGGGTGGTCTCCTGCAGCACCTGCTGCAGACCGCTGCTGCTGCCGGTGTCTGCCGAGGCCGCCAGACGCCGCAGATCGCTCTGCAGATCGCGGGCCGAGGCCAGCAGGCCGACCTGCAGCTGGGCAATCGTGACCGGTCCATCGGCCGGTTGGCCGTAGGCCAGGTCGCCGCCGCGCATGCCCGCCGGCAGGGCCTGGCCTCGACCACCGCCGCCCCGCAGGGCATTGGCCAACAGACCCACGACCGCCATCAGAACCAGGAAGCCGAACAGGCCACCGCCGCCGAAGCCGAACAGGGGGATCAGGAACGGAAAGCCGATGCCGCCACCGCCATAGCCACCGCCGTAGCCGCCGCGATAGCTGCCACCGCCGCCGTAGCTGCGGGGCATCGAGGGAGCAGAGCGGAAGCTGCCGCCACCGATCCGGCCGCCGCTGGCCGCCTGCACCGGGGACGGTGCCGCAGTGAGCAGCAGTGAAAGGGCCAGTGGCAGCGCCAGGGCCGCAGCCAGTCGCCGGCGCCAGGAGCGGGCGGGCAGAGGCGAAGGGACCAAGGTCGTCAGCTGCATCAAGGCTGAAATCTAGGAACCGCCCCCCACGATGGTGACCACCTCGAGCACATCGGATTCCCCGACCACCAGCGCGGGCCAGGCGGCCCGGGGCACAATCACGCCGTTGTGCTCGACCACCACCAGCTGGGGCCGATAGCCCAGCTGCTCGAGCAGGGCAGGCAGGGCGAGGCCCGCAGGGCAGCGGCGCGCCTCGCCGTTGACCGTGATGGCGATGCTGTCGGGCTCTGGCATCAGCACGTCTGCTCGAGAGCATTGAGCAGCGCGCCGGCGGCCAGACGGGGATCGGCGGCAGCGCTGATGGCCCGCACCACGGCCACCCGGGCTGCACCGGCAGCGCGCACGGCGCCCAGGTTGGTGGCATCGATGCCACCGATGGCAAAGAACGGAATCGGGCTGGCGCCGGCGGCCTGACGCACATAGTCGAGCCCGACCGGCGCGCGGCCGGGCTTGGTGGGCGTGGCATGCACCGGCCCGACGCCCACATAGTCGCAACCGTCGGCGACCGCCTGCTGCAGCTGGGCCAGGTGATGGGTGCTGCGCCCGATCAGACACGCGGGACCCAGCAGCCGCCGCGCCAGGGCGGGCGGCAGATCCCCTTGTCCCAGATGGACGCCATCGGCGCCGACCGCCAGCGCCAGATCGATGCGGTCATTGACGATGAACAGGGCCCCATGGCGTGCCGTGAGCTGCCGCAACGCCCGGGCCTGCTGCAGCCGCGCCGCGTCGTCGAGGGGGGTTCCATCGGGGGCCAGGGCCTCGGCCTTGGCCCGGTACTGGAGCAGGCGCACACCACCCTGCAGGGCCGCCTCGACCATGGCCTCCAGGCCAGCCACAGGGCCGGTGATCAGGTACAGGTGGCAACGGGCCAGCAACCGGCGACGGGCCTCACCCCCCGCTGCGGCCAGTTGCACGGCCTGCAGCAGTTCGACCTCAAGGTCATAGAGCTGGTAGCGGATCGCCGCCGCCTCGACCGCCAGGGCGGGGGCATCGCCGCGGCCGAACTCCTCGAGCACCCGCAGGGCTTCGGCCACACGCGAGGCATTGGCCCCCACCACCTGCGACGGGTCCTGGCGCTCGAGCTGGGCGGGATGGCCCATGCCGGCCGCCGGGTCGCTGGCGGTGTGGCGGGCCAGCTTGTAACGGTCGGCGTGGAGACGCCCCAGCCGCTGGCGCATGTCCTTGCAGCGGGCCACCAGGTCGGCCCGGTCAAGGGCAAAGCGGGCCCAGTCTTCGAGCACCCGCAGGCCCTCTCGGGCGCGGTCGAGATTGGCATCGAGGAGCCGTTCGATCGCGGGACTGCTAGGGGTAGGTGGCATGGTTTTCGAGACTGGCTGCAATGGCACCGATCAGCCCTGACAGCGACAACCCGATGCTGGTGCTGGTTTCAGGAATTCTGCTGCTCGGCGGCATCGCTGCGCTGATCAGCTGGGGGCTGAGCAACGCCTATCCCGCGGGTTAGGTCGCGGGCCTGCCGGGCATCGCGGCCGATCTGGTCGCTGAGGGCCTGGAGATCGGCAAACCGCTGCTGGTCGCGCAGAAAGACGAGCGGCTCGACCACCAGCTCACGACCGACGAGCTCGAGCTCACGGTCGAGCAGATGCACCTCCACCGCCGAAGGGGCTGCCGGATCGACCGTGGGCTGGGGGCCCAGGTTCATCACCGCCGCCATCGCGGTCTCGGCGGGGTTGCTCGCCCCATCCCGCAGCCAGACCCGGGCGGCGTAGACGCCCTCGCGCGGCAGAAACTTGCGGCCATCGACCGCGAGATTGGCCGTGGGCCAGCCCAGGCCCCGGCCCAGCCCTCGGCCGCGCACCACCCGGCCGCAGAAACGGTAGGGCCGCTGCAACAGCCGACCGGCCTGCGACAGGTCACCCTCGGCCAGGGCCCGGCGGATGCGGCTGCTGCTGTGACGCCCCGCAGCGTCGTGGAGCATCGGCACCACGGTCACCGCCACCCCGTGCGCTGCCGCCAACCGCTGCAGATCGGCCGCCGAACCGCTGCGTCCCACGCCAAAGCGAAAGTTTTCGCCCACGGCGATGCAGCGAGCACCGAGCTGCTCGAGCAGCACCGCATTCACGAAGACCTCGGGCGTGAGCGCCGCCAGGACCCGATCAAAGGGCACCAACACCAGCTGGGCGATGCCGAGCGGTTCGAGCAGCTCGAGTTTGTCTTCGGGCAGATCCAGCCGCAGCCTCGCCTCACCGTGCAACACCTCGCGCGGATGGGGCCAGAAGCTCACCACGGTGGGGCACAACTGGGGATCGGCGGCCGCGGCGGCAGTGACTGCGGCAATCACCTGACGGTGCCCCTGATGCAACCCGTCAAAACTGCCCAAGGCAAGGGCGGTCGGACGCTTGGCGTCGGCAGGGGTTCGCAGCGGAATCAACTCAGAGCAGCGCAGCGGCAACGCAACGAAACCCACCCGGGCGGCGGGACAGGGCGATCTTCCCATGGCAACTTTGTAATGAGCCCTGCCTCCCCTGCGCCCCCGGCGCGCCCTCCATGGCCGATCGCCTTGACCTGCAGCTGATCTCGGCCGCCCTGCGGCGCCTGGGCTGGGTGCGTTTCTGGGTTCAGGTGGCCCTGGGTGTGGTGGTGATCGGGGTGCTGACCTTCAACAACATCGGCGGGCGGCTGGCCGCTAACTCGTCGCGGGCCCTGGGACTGGGGCCCGGCATCTCGCTCACGACGCTCTCGTTTCTGCTGTTGCTGTGGTCGCTGTGGCACAGCTGGATGGTGGTGCGCTGCGGTCGGGCACTCAACTCGCCGGCGCGCCCCAGCAAGGGCGAAACCGCCCAGATGCTCAAACGGGGCCTGCTGGCCGACCTGGTGGGCATCACCCTGGCTGTGGTGGGCTACCAGTCGCTGGCCGGCAGCCTGTTCGTGCAGGCCTCACAGCAGGTGCCGGGCTTCTTCGGCGCCCAGATCCAGGCGACGCCCGGCGCCGCCGGACGGCTGGTGGGGCTGCCGATCACCTCGATCGAGATGCTCTCGGTGCTGGGCAACACCCAGGTGCTGTTTGCCCATCTGATCGGGCTGTGGATCAGCCTCTGGCTGCTGCAGCGGATCTACCGCCCCAGCTGAGGCAGGGTGTCGCAGTCGCCCCGCCAGAACAGTTCGGGCTGCAGCGGCGTCAGGGAGACACCGCCGGCCGCCACATGGGCCACATCGGTGGGCCAGACCGACGGCCCGGCAACCTCGGCCTCCAGATCGTTGGCCACCTCCCCGGCGAGCCAGTAGTAGGTGCGGCCGCGGGGGTCGACCCGCTGCACAAACTGATCGGTGTAGCGGCGCACCGCCTTGCGGCACCAGCGCAGCTCTCCGATCTGCGGGGCCGGCAGGGGGGGCACGTTGAGGTTGAGCAGGGTGCTGGCGGGCCAGCCCTGCTGCAGCATCCGCTCGGCCACATCGAGGGCGATGGCGGCCGCCGGCTCAAACTGACGCCACTGAAAATCGGCACTGCTGACGGCCAGGGCGGGCAGCCCTTCGATCGTGCCCTCCATGGCGGCGCTCACCGTGCCCGAGTACAGGGTGTCAGTGCCCAGGTTGGGGCCGTGGTTGATGCCCGAGAGCACCAGATCGGGCCAGGCCTCGAGCAGTGAAAACAGGGCCAGCTTGACGCAGTCACTGGGGGTGCCGCTGCAGGCCCAGGCCTCGACCCCCGGTGCAAACAGCGCATCGGCCCGCTCGGCGCGGATCGGCGTCTGCAGGGTCAGGCCATGGCCGGTGGCCGAGCGCTCCTGATCGGGGCAGACCACGCTCACCCGGTGCCCCCGGGCCGCCGCCTCGGCCGCCAGGGCGCGGATGCCATCGGCGAAGACCCCGTCGTCGTTGCTGATCAGGATCCTGAGCGGGGCCATCCAGGCAGAACCGGTGACCGCAGGGTACCCAGAAGCCGCTGCCTACAGTCCAGCCACCAAGCAGCGGTCTCCGTGGGCGCACCGATCACCCTGACCGAGCTCAGCACGCAGCTCGAGAGCCTTGAAGCCGAAGCGGCCCGCAGCATTGAAACCGCTGCCACCGCCGCCGAACTGGAGGAGCTGCGCATCGCCCTGCTGGGCAAGAAGGGCCGGCTCTCGGGGGTTCTGGGGGCGATGGGCAAACTCTCGGCCGAGGAGCGTCCCCAGGTGGGTCAACGGGCCAACGTGCTCAAGGAGCAGGTGCAGAGCCTGCTGGGTGCGCGTCTTGCGGCCGTTCAGGCAGCGGCCCTGGCCGAGCAGATCGCCGCCGAGACGATCGATGTCACAGCCCCCTGCAGCTACACGCCACCGGGGCACCGCCACCCCCTGATCAGCACGATCGAAGAGATCGTCGACATCTTTGCGGGGCTGGGGTATCGCGTCGCCGAAGGGCCCGAGATCGAAACCGACCACTACAACTTCACGGCGCTCAACATCCCGCCCCATCACCCCGCGCGGGACATGCAGGACACCTTCTATCTGGGCGACGGACGGCTGCTGCGCACCCACACCTCACCGGTTCAGATCCGCTATCTGGAGAACCAGGCGCCGCCCGTGCGCATCGTGGCTCCCGGCCGCGTCTACCGCCGCGATGCCGTGGATGCCACCCACTCGCCGGTGTTTCACCAGGTGGAGGTGCTGGCCCTTGATGAGGGGCTCGACTTCAGCCATCTGCGCGGCACCGTGATGGCCTTTCTGAAGGCGTTCTTCGGCGATCTGCCGGTGCGCTTCAGGGCCAGCTATTTCCCCTTCACCGAACCGAGTGCCGAGGTCGATGTGCAGTGGCGCGGCCGCTGGCTCGAGGTGATGGGCTGCGGCATGGTCGATCCGGCTGTGCTCGAGGGGCTGGGCCTCGATCCTGAACGCTGGAGCGGCTTTGCCGCGGGCCTCGGGGTGGAGCGGTTCTGCATGGTGCGCCACGGCATCGACGACATCCGCCGGCTGTTCAGCAGCGACCTGCGCTTTCTCGAGCAGTTCTGAGGGCCGGCCTGCCCCCATAAACTCAACCAGCCCTCTGCAGCCGATCGGTGCCCCGCGTCGGACTGATCGTCAACGACGGCAAGGACCTGGCCATGGCCACGGCCGATGCCATCGAGGCGCGCTTCAGTGCGGCCGGCCACGGCGTCGTGCGGGTCAGCAGCTCCGGCGGCATGGTGGGCTTCGCCAACCCCGACCAGCACCTGCGCACCCAGGGTTACCGGGCCTGCGTGCCCGGCAGCTTCGCGGCCGACCTGGGCCTGGCGATCGTGCTGGGCGGCGATGGCACGGTGCTGTCGGCGGCCCGCATGACCGCGCCGATCGGGGTGCCGATCCTGACGATCAACACCGGCCACCTGGGCTTTCTGGCCGAGGCCTACCTCGAGCAGCTCGATGCGGCGCTCGACCAGCTGCTCGCCGGCGACTGGAGCATCGAAGAGCGCACGATGCTGATCGTCAGCGTCATGCGCGGTGAGCAGCGCCGCTGGGAGGTGCTCTGCCTCAACGAGATGGCCCTGCACCGCGAGCCGCTGACCAGCATGTGCCATTTCGAGATTGCGATCGGCCGGCACGCCCCCGTCGACATCGCCGCCGACGGGGTGATCCTGGCGACCCCCACGGGATCGACGGCCTATGCCCTGAGCGCCGGTGGTCCGGTGATCACGCCCGACTGCCCGGTGCTGCAGCTGACCCCGATCGCCCCCCATTCGCTGGCCTCACGGGCCCTGGTGTTCAGCGACCGGGAGCCGGTGACCGTGTTTCCGGCCACGCCCGAGCGGCTGATGATGGTGGTCGACGGCAGCGCCGGTTGCTACATCTGGCCCGAAGACCGGGTGCTGATCCGCCGCAGCGACCACCCGGTGCGCTTCGTGCGACTGGCCGACCACGAGTTCTTCCAGGTGCTGCGCAACAAGCTCGGCTGGGGCCTGCCCCATGTCGCCAAACCGGGCTGATGCAGGCTCCTGCGGTGCTGCTGGTGGGCCCCCAGGCCGAGGCGCTGGCCTCACGGCTCGAAGCTTCGGGGTATGCGCCCCTGCTCGATTCGGCCGCGGCCGATGGCAGCCAACCGGCCACCCCCCTGGTGGCGGTGGTGGCGGCCAGCGCCGCGGCCAGCATCCCCGCCCTGCGCCAACGGCTGGGGGGCGCGGCCATCCTGCTCGACCTGGGCCACGACAGCCTCGAGGCCCGCAGCCGCTGCCTGGACAGCGGCGCCGACGACTTCTGGCTGTCGGGACTGGGGCCCAGCGACCTGCTGATGCGGCTGCGGCTGCATCTGGGCCTGCAGCAGGGGTCGCGCCTGAGCGACCCGCAACTGCAGGTGGCCGATCTGACGATCAACATGGCCAAACGCCAGGTGCGCCGCGGTGGACGCAGTGTTGCCCTGACGGCACGCGAGTACCAGTTGCTGCTGTTCCTGGTCGAGCGGGCCGGCCAGGTGCTCAGCCGGGAGAGCATCCTGGCCAGCATCTGGAACGACCAGCAGGGGGCCGCCAGCAACGTGATCGAGGTGTACGTGCGCTACCTGCGGCAGAAGCTGGAGGCCGGCGGCGAGCGGCGGCTGATCCACACCGTGCGCGGCCAGGGCTACTGCCTCTGCTCTGGAATTCCCCAGCTTCCCTGAGATGAAACCACTGCTTCGCCTCAGCCTCGCCGCTGCCCTGTTTGCAGCAGGTGCCTCAGGACTCAAGCCGGCCGGGGCAAGCCCCAACAGAGCCCAACAGTTGCCGCTGGAGGCGCAATGGTGCCTGCAACCCCAGACCTGCATCCTGCTGGAGTTGGCCGATGAACCCCACGAACAGTCCAAGGGCCTGCAGCATCGCGCGCCACTGCCGCCGCTGCGGGGCATGTGGTTCCCCTTCCGCACAGACATCCTGATGCGGTTCTGGATGCACCAGACACCCGCTCCCCTCGACATGCTGTTCATCAACGATGGGCGCGTGATCGCGATCGAGGCGAACACCACCCCCTGCGCGCGACTGCCCTGCAGGTCGTACGGGCCCGATCAGCCCGGAGATGCCGTGATCGAGCTCGCCGCCGGCGAGGCAGCACGGCTGGGCATCACCGTGGGCACCGCCGTGCGGATCAAACCACTGCCGGCTTCTGCGCGCTGAGCACCAGCACCGGGTTCAAGGGCGCCAGGCGGGTGCCGTCGGCCAAAGGAGCCCCGCGCCAGGCCTGGATCTGGGTGACGCTCAGCTGCAACCCTGAGCGCTCAAGCACCGGCCGCAGCTCTGCCAGCGCCTCGAGCGTGGCCAGTGGAATCACGATCACCCCACCAGGGCGCAGCCGCCCACAGGCCGCTGCGGCGATCGCAGCCCGCTCGGAACCGCCGCCACCGAGCAGCACCCGATCGGGATCCGGCAGCGTGGTCAGAGCCTCAGGGGCACGACCTTCGATCACCCCGCCAGCGGCCAGTGCTGCTGCAACCCCGAAGCGCTCGGAATTGCGGCGGATCAGTGCCGCACCGCCACCGCGCTGCTCCAGAGCCCAGAGCTGAAGCTGGGGCCGCAGCCGCAGCGCCTCGATGCCGACGCTGCCGACACCGGCACCGATGTCCCAGAGCACGCCGGTGGGCGGCAAGCGCAGCTCGGCCAGCAGCTGGATGCGCACCTCGCGCTTGGTCATCAGCCCGGGCCGGTCGCCGTGCTGCAGCCAGAGGCCATCGGCGATGCCAAACAACGGCAGCTCGCCCAGCGCAAGGGCGGGCGGCTCATGGGCGACCAGCACCACCAGATGCAGGGGATCCAGATCGGCCGGCAGCGCCTGTTGGGGCGCCAGCTGCTGGACCCGTTCATCGGGATGGCCCAGCCGCTCACACAACCAAAACCCATAGGCCGCCTCGAGGCCGGAGGCCTGCAGCAACTGGCGCACCGCGTGGGCGCCGCCACGGCCCGGATCGGTCAACACGGCCAGGGCCGCGGGCCGCTGCTGCAGGCGCACCGCCAGGGGCTCGGGCTCGCGCCCGTGGAGGCTGATCCAGCTGGCGTCCTGCCAGGGGCGGCCGATGCGGGCAAAGGCCAGCTGCAGCGAACTGGGCGCCGGGTGAAACCGCAGCCGTTCGGCCCCGAACTGACCCAGCAGCAGCCGCCCGATGCCGAACCAGAGCGGATCGCCGCTGGCCAGCACCACGGCCGCCTGACCCGCAGCCAGAGCCTGCTGCAGGCGGTGCGTCAACGCCGTCGGGTCATCGCTGGCGATCAGTTCGGGCTGCCGCAACTGCGCCTGCAACCAGTCGGCAAGCCAGGGCAGCAGGCGTCGGGGTGCCGCCACCAGATCGGCCTGCAGCAACAGCTGCTGCTGCTGCTGCGGCAGCGACGACGCTCCGGCGGCATCGCAGCCAATCACCTCCAGCAAGGCGGGCGCGGCGGGATCGTGCTGCAGCGGACGCTGTGCGAGGGGGCACCTCCATGCTGGCAGGCTTGCCGGGCCCCAGGCCCACCCGGCAACGATGGCTGATCGCCGCCGCCGCATCCATGAACTCGTGCTGGCCCTGATCGCCCAGCAAAGCGATCTGGAGCTGCTCGATGGCGACGCCACGAGCCCCCAGCGTGATCCGGCCAGCTGGCTGGAACGCAACCGCCGGCTGCTGCAGCGCTACCAGGCCGTTGTGCGCACCGCGGTGACCCTCGATGCGCTGATCGACCAGGAGGCCGGCGGCCTCGATGCGTCGCAGCACCGGGTCTGACAAGCTGTCGCGAACGCAGATTCACCCCGGCCCGGATTCCATGGCGCGCCTCGGCCTTTCGAAGCTCCTCGGGTTGATCAGGGGCGACCGCCGGGGCGGGGGCGACGCCAGCCTTGCGGCCCCCCTGGACTGCGCCTGGAGTCGCCCCTTTGGCCTGGGCTGGCAGCAGCCCTACACGGTGCGCTACGCCAGCAACCTCGACGACGGCCCCAACCACGGCATCCCCCTGGGGGGCTTCGGGGCGGGCTGCATCGGCCGCGGCCCCGACGGCCATGTCAACCTCTGGCACCTCGATGGCGGCGAGCATTGGTTCGGCACCCTGCCCGACTGCCAGTTCGCCCTGTTTGAACACGACGGCACGAACCGCACGGCCCATGCCCTGGCGGTGAAGCCAGAGTGCGATGCCTCCAGGCCCGAGGCCGGCGAACCCCTGGGTGCCTGGAGCTGGTACCCGGCCAGCACAGCCGAGCGCAGCACCGGTCGCTACGAAGCGCGCTACCCCATCAGCCGCACCAGCTACAGCGGCGTTTTTGCCGCGCAGGTGAGCTGCGAAGCGTTCAGCCCGATCCTTCCGGGCGACTACCAGCGCACCAGCTACCCGCTGGCGGTGTTCGCCTGGACGCTGCACAACCCCACCAGCAGACCACTGGAGCTGTCGCTGTTGCTGAGCTGGCGCAACACGGTGGGCTGGTTCACCAACACCGACGCCTCTGCCGAGGTTCGCTTCCGCGACGACGGCAGCCCCGAATACAGCTACATCCCGGCGATCGGCCGGGGTGAAGGCCAGCGCAACCGCTGGTACGACCACGGCGGCATCAAGGGCCTGCTGCTGGAGGGCGACCGCTCGACGCCCCTCAAGGAAGGGGAGGGGCAGTGGTGCCTGGCGGTGCCCGATGAGACCACCCTGGCGGCGGCCGGCATCGGCGCCGAGATCCTGCGCTGCAGCCGCTGGGACCCCAGCGGCACCGGCGCCGAGCTGTGGCAGAGCTTCGCCAGCGACGGCACGATCCCCAACAGCAACAACGACCGCCGCAGCCGCGCCGGCGAAGCCAGCAGCGCCGCCCTGGCGGTGCGCCTGCGGCTGGAGCCCGGTGCCACCGCCGAGATCCCGATGGTGATCAGCTGGGACCTGCCGGTCACAGCCTTTGCCCGCGGCACCGAGGCCCTGCGCCGCTACACCGACTTCTTCGGCAGCAGTGGCGCCAACGCCGCCGCCATGGCCAGCGAGGCGCTGGACCACTGGCGCAGCTGGCGCACGGCGATCGAGACCTGGCAGCAGCCGGTGCTGCAGCGCAGTGACCTGCCCGAACAGCTGCGCATGGCCCTGCTCAACGAGCTCTACGACCTGGCCAGTGGCGGCAGCCTCTGGACGGCGGCCAGCCCCGCCGAGCCGGTGGGCCGCTTCGGCGTGCTCGAGTGTCTCGACTACGCCTGGTACGAGAGCCTCGATGTGCGGCTCTATGGCTCGTTTGCCCTGCTGCAGCTGTGGCCCGAGCTCGACAAGTCGGTGCTGCGCAGCTTTGCCCGCGCGATCCCGGCGGCCGACCCCAGGCCCCGGCCGATCGGTTGGTACTTCACCCAGGGCAAGGGCCGGGTCGAAGCGGCCCGCAAGGTGGGCGGTGCCACCCCCCATGACCTCGGGGCCCCCAACGAGCGTCCCTGGGACGCCAGCAACTACACCGCCTACCAGGACTGCAACCTCTGGAAGGACCTCGCCAGCGACTTTGTGCTGCAGGTCTGGCGCACCTTCAAACTGGCCCCCGGCGGCGAGGACGTGCGCTTTCTGGCCGACTGCTGGCCGGCGGCTGTCGAAGCCCTGCGCTACCTCAAGGCCTTCGACACCAACGGCGATGGTCTGCCCGACAACGGCGGCGCCCCCGACCAGACCTTCGACGACTGGCCGCTGCTGGGGGTGAGCGCCTACTGCGGTGCGCTCTGGATCGCCGCGCTCGAGGCGGCGCTGGCCATGGCCCAGCGGCTGCAACTGGAGCTGGGACTCGACACCAGCGCCCAGCAACGGGAGTTCGGCGATTGGCTGGGCCAGAGCCGCGCCAACTTCGACACCCTGCTCTGGAACGGCGAGTACTACAACATCGACGCCGGCAGCGGTACGCCCGTGGTGATGGCCGACCAGCTGTGCGGCGACTTCTATGCGCGCCTGCTGGGCCTGCCGCCGGTGGTGGCCGAGGAGCGAGCCCGTTCGGCCCTGAACGCCATCAAGGAAGCCTGCTTCGAGCGCTTTGAAGGCGGCAGGCTCGGGGTGGCCAACGGCCTGCGCCGCGACGGCACACCCCTCGATCCCAACGGCACCCACCCGCTGGAGGTCTGGACCGGCATCAACTTTGGCCTGGCCGCTTACTACCGCCTGATGGGCGAAACCCCGACCGCCCTGGCGATCACCGGCGCCGTGGTCGAGCAGATCTACAGCGGCGGTCTGCAGTTCAGAACCCCGGAGGCGATCACGGCGGTGAACACCTTCCGGGCCTGCCACTACCTGCGGGCGATGGCGATCTGGGCCCTCTGGGCCACCCACACCGACTGGCAACCGATCCCGGCTGGCACCCAGCTGCTGCTGGAGGCCGAGCGATGAACCGACGTCTTGACGGCATCCGGCGCCGTCTGCTGGGCCTGGCGATGGTTGTGCTGCTCGCCCTGGGTGCCCCCGCGGCAGCCCAGGCCCAGCTGCACACCCACCTCGACGAGAACGGCAGCGAGGTGGTGCGCAGCCTCGAGAGCCTGCGCGATCTCGACTACCAGAGCTGGCAGGTGGTGGCCTACCGCTCGGGGCCGCCCGGGCCCGAAGCGCCGCTGACCCTGCGCATCGTGGGCTATCCGGGCAAGGTGCGCCTCGATCACCCGACCCCCCTGCAGGTCACTGCGGGCCGCCGCCACTGGGACCTGGCCGACATCACCACCGCCAACCCCAGGCTGGCGAGCGACAGCCGCGATGCCGCCGCCGAGTTTGACCTCAAACCGCTGATCGCCGAGCTGCGCAAAGACCGCCCCCTGCGGCTGGCCCTGCGCGGGGTGTTCGTGGAGCTTCCGGTGCCGCCCTTTGTGGTGGCCGAGTGGCGCAGCCTGGTGCTGGCCAGCTGAACCCAAGCGATGGCGGCCATCTCCTCAGTGCCATCCCCTGTTTCCAATCCTGAGGCGGCGCAGTGGCGGCCGTGGATGCGGCGCGCCCTGGCGCTGGCGGCCCTGGGGACCGGGCGCACCAGTCCCAACCCCCTGGTGGGGGCGGTGGTGCTCGACCATGCCGGCACCCTGGTGGGCGAGGGCTACCACGCTCGCGCGGGCACCCCCCACGCCGAGGTGCATGCCCTGGCCCAGGCGGGAGAGCGGGCCCGCGGCGGCACACTGGTCGTGACGCTGGAGCCCTGCTGCCACCACGGCCGCACGCCCCCCTGCAGTGAGGCCGTGATCGCCGCCGGCATCGCGCGGGTGGTGGTGGCCATGGTCGACCCCAACCCCCAGGTGGCCGGCGGCGGCATCGCCCAGCTCCAGGCCGCCGGCATCGCGGTGCTCCATGGCGTCTGCGACGTCGAGGCCCAGGAGCTGAACCGTGCCTTCGTGCATCGCCTCACCACGGGACGGCCCCTGGGCATCCTCAAGTGGGCGATGAGCCTCGATGGCCGCACGGCCCTGCCCAACGGCGCCAGCCAGTGGATCAGCGGCCCGCCGGCCCGCGCCTGGGTGCACCAGCTGCGCAGCCAGTGCGATGCCGTGATCGTGGGCGGCGGCACCCTGCGCGCCGACGACCCCCTGCTCACCAGCCGCGGCCAGCGCACACCTGAACCGCTGCGGGTAGTGCTGAGCCGCAGCCTGCAGCTGCCCGACCGCGCCCAGCTGTGGGACACCACCCCAGCGGCCACCCTGGTGGCCCACCCACCCGATGCACCCGCGGCGGCCAAAGCCCAGCTGCAGGAGCTGTGCAGCAACTACCCGGGGCTTGAAGCCCTGGAACTGCCCCACTGCAGCCCGGCGGCCCTGCTCGAGGCCCTGGCGCAGCGGGGCTGCAACCAGGTGCTGTGGGAATGCGGCCCCGGGCTGGCCGCAGCGGCCCTGCGCGAAGGCTGCGTGCAGCAGGTGGCGGCGGTGATCGCCCCCAAGCTGCTGGGGGGCACCCCGGCCCGCACACCCCTGGGGGAGCTGGGCCTGCAGAGCATGGATCAGGTGCAGAGCTGGCAGGTCCGACGCCTGCAGCACCTGGGCCCCGACCTGCTGTGGAACTTGAGCGCGCTGCGATGATGATCACCCTGCATGGCCCTGTGTTGGCAGCCCTTTTGCCCAACCAGTGGCCGCTGCCTCCGTTTTTTCTGGCCGCCCTGCTGGCCTGGGTGGGTCTGGCCCTGCTGGCCGGGCGCTGCCGCAGCGATGGTCTGCGCCGCCAACTCCTGATGCGGGCACGCCCGAGCCTCAGCTCAAGCCTGCTGCTGGCCGGTCTGATCTGGTGGCTGCTGAAGCTGCTGGCCTACGCCGGCCACAGGGTGCCCGGCGGCGCCTGGCAGCTACCCAAGGCCCTAGTGGTGGCCGGGGTGGTGTGGACCCTGCTGCGCTGCAAAGACGTGGTGCTGCGGCACGCACTGGGCAATCCCCGGCTGCTGCCCGATCGCAGCAACCGCGAGCGGGCTTTCCTGCTCGATCTGGTCGGCAAGCTGATCACCGCCGTGGTGGTGGTCGTCGGCAGCCTCGAGGTGATGCGGCAGCTGGGGGTGTCACCGGCGCTGCTGCTGACCGCCAGCGGCATCGGCGCCGCCGCGATCGGCTTCGGGGCCCGCACCCTGGTGGAGAACCTGCTGAGCGGGCTCATGCTCTATGTGCACCGCCCCTTTGCCGTTGGCGACGAGATCGCGATACCCGACAAAAACCTGAAGGGAACGGTTCAGGCCATCGGTGGCTACTACAGCCAGCTGCTGACCAGCGACCAGCAGCCGCTTTACATCCCCAACTCCATCTTTGCCAACTTCGCGATCCTCAATGTCAGCCGGCGTCAGCTGCGCCGGTTGCTGGTGCCCATCCCCCTGCGGCCGCAGGATCGTGCCGTGGCTGCAGCGATTGCGGCCGAACTGCAGGCAACCCTGCGCGCCATGCCCGACCTGGCTAACGACCAACCCCGCCGCGTGCACGTGGTCGGACTGGCAGCCGGCAGCCTTGAACTGCGGCTCGAGGGTTTCGTACCCGGGGATGTCGAGCGCTTCTACGCCAAGCAACAGGAGGTTCTGCTGCTGATCGGCGCGGTCATCGCGCGCCATGGCGCCGCTCTGGCCGATCCGCTGCAGGGCCTCAGATCAGCTCTGGATGGGCCGGATCGCCCTTGAACGGACCCACCACCTGGGAGGTGATCCAGCCCCCGTAGAACCCACCGGGTTGGGGCCGCACCCGCTCGCCAGCCAGCCAGACCGCGTCCATCAGCCCGGGGTACAGGGCAAACCAACCGGCGATCGGTGCAAAGGCCGGCGTGGGCTCGGGGTACTGCCACACCGCCCGGGGCAGGCGACGGCCCGGCTGACCCGCCACCGCCGGCACCACCACATCGAAGTAGCGGGCCACCCCCTTCCACTCACAGAAGCTGTGGCCCGCGGCGGGCTGCAGCAGCTCGAGCCGCATGGCCTCGGGGGGCAGGTACACCGTGGGCGGATGGAAGGTCTCGCACACCTTCCAGATCTCCAGGGGCTCCTGGCCCGCCGCAGCGGTGTCGCACAGCAGCTGCCCCAGGGCGATGACCCGCACCGGCTCACGGCTGGCGCGCAGCGCCGGCGGCCTGGGGTAATCGGCCACCCGCTCGGGCATGGCGACCATCAGGCCTGAATGAAATGGCGCAACTTGCGGGCCTCCTCGCCCGCCCGTCGCTGCAGCTCCTCATCGCTGAGGGCCTGCTCGGCGCGCGCCTGCGCGGCGATCACATCGGCCTGATCGACGCCATACCCCGCGCCGCGGGCCAGGGCCAGAAACTCGGCCAGCTCAAGGGGCTGCTGCAGCTGCTGCTGGAGCACGGGGTCGCGGCGGGACGCCGCCACAAAGGCGTCGAGTTGCTCCAGGCTCACAGCGGCAGGGTCAATTGGGCCTGGTCTAACCGCTGTGCCTGCCATCCGGCCGGATCCCAGGGCTCAAGCAACGGCTCGATGGCCCGCAGCCCCGGGCCATCGAGGGGCTCCAGCCAGGGCTCCTCGAGCCCGCCCGGAATCAACACCGGCATGCGCTCATGCAGCGGCGCCACCAGGGCATTGGGCCGGGTGGTGAGCACGCAGCAGGTCTCGAGTTCGCTGCCATCGGGGCCGATCCAGCGCTCCCACAACCCCGCCAGCCAGAACGGCCCGCCCGAGGCCGGTGCCAGGCGATGCCCCTTCTCCAAGAAGGCATCAGCCGGAATCAGGCAGCGCCGATGCCGCCAACTGCCCCGAAACGTGGCCTTCTCTGCCACGGTTTCGCTGCGGGCATTGAACGGTCTGGGGCGCGTGCGGCCATCGGGCCCGGGGGCCAGGGGATCCTTGACCCACTCGGGCACCAGCCCCCACAGCACCAGGGCCGCTGCGGCGCGGCCATGCTCGTGGCGCACGATCAGCACCGGCTCCCCCGGCACGATCAGCCGCCGCGGGGCGTAATGGGCCGCGAATCCGTCGGGCAGCGACGCCGGCAGCCGCGGCAGCAGCTGATCGAGGGCCGTGGTGAGTGAAAAGCGACCGCACATGGGCTGGTGACGTTCGGTTACCCACCCCGGAGCCAGGACAGGGGCCCCAGGGCCCGACCTAGCTTGGGGCCCGCAGTCCGCAGAGGGGCACAGGCCATGGCCATTCGTCAGGACGAAAACCAGCCGAACCGGCGCGTCGGCATCGTTAATCTGATCCTGATCGGCTTCGGCGTGCTGCTGCTGCTCAGCAACTTCCTGCCCAACCCGGCCAATCAGGTGCCCCGGGTGCCCTATTCGCTGTTCATTGACCAGGTCAATGACAACAACGTGCTGCGGGCCTACATCACCAGCGACCAGATTCGCTACGAGCTCAAGCAGGCTCCAGCCGAAGGGTCTCCGACGGTGCTGTCGACCACCCCGATCTTCGACATGGATCTGCCCCAGCGGCTCGAATCGCACGGGGTCGAGTTCGCCGCCGCACCGCCGCGCAAACCGAGCTTCATCACCACGGCCCTGAGCTGGGTGGTGCCGCCGCTGATCTTCATCGTGGTGTTGCAGTTCTTCGCGCGGCGCAGTGGCATGGGCGGCGCCCAGGGAGCCCTGAGCTTCACCAAGAGCAAGGCCAAGGTGTACGTGCCCGATGAAGAATCGCGCGTCACCTTCGCCGATGTCGCAGGCGTCGACGAGGCCAAGGCCGAGCTCACCGAAATCGTCGATTTCCTCAAGTCTCCCGAGCGCTACACCGCCATCGGCGCCCGCATCCCCAAGGGCGTGCTGCTGGTGGGCCCTCCCGGCACCGGCAAGACCCTGCTCTCCAAGGCCGTGGCCGGTGAGGCGGGCGTGCCCTTCTTCATCATCAGCGGTTCTGAATTCGTCGAGCTGTTTGTGGGCGCCGGCGCCGCCCGGGTGCGCGATCTGTTTGAAGAGGCCAAGAAAAAGGCCCCCTGCATCATCTTCATTGACGAGCTCGATGCCATCGGCAAGAGCCGTGCCGGCTCCATGGGCGTGGTCGGCGGCAACGATGAGCGCGAGCAGACCCTCAACCAACTGCTCACCGAAATGGATGGCTTCACCGGCAAGGACAAACCGGTGATCGTTCTGGCCGCCACCAACCAGCCCGAAACCCTCGATGCCGCCCTGCTGCGCCCGGGCCGCTTCGACCGCCAGGTGCTGGTCGACCGCCCCGACCTGAGCGGACGGCGCACGATTCTTGACATTTATGCCAGAAAGGTGAAACTCGCCCCTGGCGTCGATCTGGATCGCATCGCCCAGGCCACCGCCGGCTTCGCCGGGGCCGACCTGGCCAACCTCGTCAACGAGGCGGCGCTGCTGGCCGCCCGGGTCAAGCGCACCAGCGTGGAGCAGGGCGACCTCAACGAGGCGATCGAGCGCGTGGTCGCTGGCCTCGAGAAGAAGAGCCGGGTGCTCCAGCCCGACGAGAAGAAAGTGGTTGCGTACCACGAGGTGGGTCACGCCATCGTCGGCCACCTGATGCCCGGCGGCAGCAAGGTCGCCAAGATCTCGATCGTGCCCCGCGGCATGAGCGCCCTGGGCTACACCCTGCAGCTGCCCACCGAGGAGCGTTTCCTCAACTCCAAGGAAGACCTCGAGGGCCAGATCGCCACCCTGCTGGGCGGGCGCAGCGCCGAAGAGGTGGTGTTCGGGGCCGTCACCACCGGCGCTGCCAACGACCTGCAGCGCGCCACCGACATCGCCGAGCAGATGGTGGGCACCTATGGCATGAGCGAGACCCTGGGGCCCCTGGCCTATGACAAGCAGGGGGGCAGCCGCTTTCTGGGCGGCGCCAACAACCCGCGCCGCGCCGTGAGCGACACCACAGCCCAGGCGATCGACCGGGAGGTGCGCAGCCTGGTCGACCGCGCCCATGACCGCGCCGTCGCGATCCTGCGCCACAACCGCGACCTGCTCGAGCGCATCTCCCAGGAGATCCTCGACAAGGAGGTGATCGAGGGCGACGACCTCAAGACCCTGCTCTCCGAGAGCGTCATGCCCGAGGAGGCCAGGGCCCTGGCCTGAGTGGTGCTGGTGCGTGAATCAGCAGCGTGAATCAGCAGCGGTACCGCTGCAGCCCATCGTCAACCGAAGCGGAGCCCACAACGCTGGTCTTCTGTTTCTGGACGGATGCCATGGACATCGCCCAGCTTGATGCCCTGATCCAGTTGCTGCGCAACAACCCTGACCTGAGCGATCAGGTCCTGCAGGCGCCGGATCAGCAGACCAGGGCCAGCGTTCTGCAGCATCTGGGCTTCACGGTCACCAGCGCTGAAGCCCCCGACAAACGGCTGCTGGTCGAAAGCCTGGGAATCCTCGACTGAGCTCACCAAGGGCCCCAGCCCTTGACACCAGGGCCCCCGATCCCGGATAAGGGTTCTTTGAGACCGGCCGATGTCTGGTGCCGCCTCCCCAGCCGCTGCCGAGTCGGCGCTGCCCGCAGCCCTGTGCAATCTGCGCGGACGCGACCTGCTGTCGTCAGCCGACCTGAGCCCAGCCGAAACGGCAGGGTTGCTGCAGCTGGCCGCCGATCTCAAGGCCGGGCGCACCCGCATTGCCCTCGACGGCAAGGTGCTGGGGCTGATCTTCTCCAAGGCGTCGACCCGCACCCGGGTGAGTTTCACGGTGGCGATGGCGCGGCTGGGCGGACAGACCATCGACCTCAACCCCCAGGTGAGCCAGGTGGGCCGCGGCGAGCCGGTGGCCGACACGGCGCGGGTGCTGAGCCGCTACGTCGACGCCCTGGCGATCCGCACCTTCGGCCAGGACGAGCTCGCTGAGTACGCCCACTGGGCTTCGATCCCGGTGATCAACGCCCTCACCGACCTCGAGCACCCCTGCCAGGCCCTGGCCGACTACCAGACCCTGGCCGAAGCCTTCGGCGGCAGCGACGCCGAAGGCCTCAGGGGCCTCACCCTCACGTATCTGGGTGACGGCAACAACGTGGCCCATTCGCTGATGCTCACCGGTGCCCTGCTGGGGGTCAACGTGCGCATCGGCTGCCCCGAGGGCTACGCCCCCGACGCTGCGGTGCTGCACCGCGCGCAGCAGCTGGCCGCCGGGCAGGGTTGCAGCGTCACCGTGCTGCACGAGCCGGTGGCAGCGGTGCGCGGCGCCCACGGGCTCTACACCGATGTGTGGGCCTCGATGGGGCAAGAAAACGAAAAGACCGAACGCGAGCAGGCCTTTGCCGGTTGGTGCCTCAATGAGGAGCTGATCGCCGAAGCCGACAGCCGCGCCATCGTGCTGCACTGCCTGCCCGCCTACCGGGGTCTGGAAATCAGTGCCGGCGCCATGGAAGGCCCCTCGAACCGCATCTTCGATCAGGCCGAAAACCGCCTGCACGCCCAGCAGGCCCTGCTGGCGGCGTTTCTGGGCTGAATCACCCCTCTGGATCACCCCTCTGGATCACCAGGCCGGTGCTGCACCCATGCAGCGCTGGTGGGCACGGCGAACAAGGCGTCGTACTTGTAGTACTCGGGCTTGTTGAATCCGTCGTGCATGAGCATCTTGCGCAGCTGAATGATCTCCCTTCGCTGCGCGGCAATGATGCTCGCGGCCAAACGCCGAACCGTCGGATTGGTGCTTTTGGCGAAGGCATCGTGGGCCATCACCAGCGCACCGCCATGGTGCGCAACCATGCCCTCGAGAAACCAGGTCACCCGGTTGTGGCGGTTGGGGGTTGAACCCAGCATCTGCATGGCCTGGATCTGCGCCGTGCCCATGCGACGGAGATCGGCCATCGCATCGGGATCGCCGCCCTGCTTGAGCGTCACCGGGTAGACCGGAGCATCGGGATACCAGGCTTTGCGCCACTGGGCCATGGCCTTGATCTCTGCAGCCTGTTCGCGCCAGATCTCCTTGCCGAGGGCGCCCACGCCCGGCGCGCCGATGTCGAAGACAACCTCGCTCATACGCAGGGCGCCGGTGTGGTGCTGCACCATGGCGTCGATCCAACGCAGGTCATAGGTGCTGCCGGCGGGTCCTACAGCGTGGACGTGGGCGCTGTGGTCGCCGCCCGCAGGCCCCGCCGAAGGCGCCGGGTTCAGCATCGGGTGGTGATGGTGATGCTGATGGGGCTGGACCTGGGGCAGGGCCTGGGCCCGAACCAACGGAACCATCAGGCCGGTCACCATCAGGGCCAGCGCAGCAGAGACAGAGCGCGTCATGAAAGTGAATGAGCATGCAGCGGGAAGCACAGCGACCTCGGTGTGGGCCGGTGGTGGCCGAACTCCCCTCCAATGACTGATCAGAGTCTGATGGGGTTTCAGCTCCCAGGAGATGCAACCCAGGGAGACGCAACCATCCGAGCTGGTCACCGCCTGTGCTCAAGCCAGCCCCGCACCTGCGCAGGCCAGTGGCGAGGCCGATCGTTGCTGTTCAGGCTGAAGGCAACCATCGACCGCGCCAAGGGTGATCCACCCCGCAGCAGCACGCTTCCGACATGCCACAGCACGGCGAACGCCACAAGCACCCAGGCCAGCAGATGCAGGCTGTAGACAACGTGGTCGAGCTGGCCATCGCGCAGCCAGTCTTCGTTCATGAGCTTGCCGCTGCCCACCGCCAGCGCCAGGGCCAGAAGCGCCACCGCATTGGCAACCCTGTTGAGGCGTGCACGCCCCAATGTCAGGGCATAAAGGCCAAACAACAGCGCCAGGGGCCACAGCAGCACACCCACGGTGCCGTGCAGATCGATCCAATCCCCGTCGGGCTGCACAAACAGCCGGCCCCAGCGACCATCGAAGCGCGAATAGACCAGCAGACCGCTGAGCCAGGCCAGCGGCACCAACCCTGCCATGGCGCCATGCAGCAGGCGCAGCAACGAGGGTTGGTAAGGCCTGGCCTTGGCCATGGCGGAGCCGCTGATCCCAGAGCCTGTTGTAAGGCAAACAAACGCTGCGTTGGGCCTCCCCTTCAACGCGACTGGGCGGAGCCCGATCGCTCAGACCGCAGCCGCTGAACGGCGCTGCTGCGTGACGTAGAGCACCGCAGCCCCGCCCGCCAACGCCAGAAACAGCAGGGTCTGCAGCGTCAGCAGCAACAGGCCCAGCGCCGAGAACGCGGTGATGCGCACCTTGGCCTTGATCAACAGGGTGAGCAGCAGCAGCACCGTGGCGCGCAGGGCCAGGATCCGAGCGGTGGTGAAGGGGCAGAACGGGTTCAACAGCACAGGAAGGCCGCAGCTCATCCCATGCTGAACGGCCAGACCTAGAACCGCGTCAACGCCAGCAACCCCGGCAACTGGCCCCTCAGACCCAGCAGTGCCAGGTCGGCAACAGCCCCGGCCGACACCGCCTGCAGCTGGCGATCCGAAAGCGGCTGAGCCTCGCCCGACCCTGCGCGTGCCAGGCGTTCAAACCGCTCCAGCAGCGATGGCTGTAGCGGAATGCCCCGGGTCGCAGCCAGGGCGACCAAGTCGGCTCGGCTGGCGAGCCTCTCAAAACTGGCGCGAAACACGCCATCGGGTTCGCTGAGGGCACAGATGAGCTCGGCCAGAGACTGGAGCTCGCTGGGCAACAACCCCACCAGCTCGGCCGGGCAGCGGCTCTTGAGTGACTGACGGATCTGCTGCAGCACCTCGGGCGCGCAGGCGGTGGACAGTGCCATGGGCAATGGCAGTAACAACCCCCTGAACCGTAGGCACCACCTCGACAAAGTGCCCACGAGACGGTACATCTGTATCAGCCACAGACCAGTTTCATGCCGAACGGCCCCACCGAGCCTCTGACCAGTGCCCAGCAGGAGCTCTACGACTGGTTGGCCGACTACATCGCCGCGCACCGCCACAGCCCCTCGATCCGCCAGATGATGGAGGCCATGGGTCTGCGCTCACCGGCGCCGATTCAGAGCCGCCTCAAGCACCTGCAGCAAAAGGGCTGGATCACCTGGCAGGAGGGCCAGGCCCGCACCCTGCAGCTACTGGGCGACATTGCCGCCGGCATCCCGGTGCTGGGGGCCGTGGCCGCCGGTGGCCTGGTCGAGACCTTTGACGACATGAACGAGCGGCTCGACCTGGAGCCGGTGCTGCAGACCCGCGGGCTGTTTGCCCTGACGGTCAATGGCGACTCGATGGTGGATGCCCACATCGCCGATGGCGACGTGGTGCTCATGGAGCCGGTCAACGACCCAGGCCACCTGCGCAACGGCACGATCGTGAGCGCCCTGGTTCCCGGCAGCGGCACGACCCTCAAGCACTTTCATCGCCAGGGCGGCACCGTCACCCTCGAGGCCGCCAACCCCGCCTATGAGCCCCTGGTGCTGCCGGCCGAGCAGGTGGCGGTGCAGGGCAAGCTCGTGGCGGTCTGGCGCCAGGTCTAGCGGGCCCACCGCGTTGTAAGCTCTGCTCACGCCAGGCACGGTCCCGTCGGGGCCAGGCAGAACGACCAGCGTTCAGGCCGCCATGCGTACCACTTGGGGCCATAGCTCAGCTGGTAGAGCACCTGCATGGCATGCAGGGGGTCAGCGGTTCGAGTCCGCTTGGCTCCATCAGGAAATCCCAGGCCCAGCCTGGGTTTTTTAATGCCTTGGTACACCCCGGGCAGGGGGTCAGGTGCACCCTGGAGCACCCATTTACCTCTGTTTGGCGCACGGTTTGGCGCAAGACTGGAAGCAGCCAAGTCACCAGTCACCACTGGGTTCTCGGCCCCCATCCCGAAGTGTTGGCGCAGGTTTGGCGCATGGCAGCCCGACAGCAGTGGTATGAGACCGTTCGGCTGAGCATCCAGCAGGAGCACGGCAAGGGCTGGAGCGTGCGGGAGATCGGGGCCACGAAGCGCAAGCCGATTGGTCGCTGCCAGCTCACCCGCATCTGGGAGGACCGCACCCGCTCCAGCGTGATGCTGCCGCTGGAGTGGAAGGCCACCAACGCCACCAAGATCCTGACGGCCGTGAGCCAGCTGCGCACCTTGATGGAGGAGCGCAACCTGAGCCTGCAGGAGGCCCAGAAGCTGAACACCGAGCTCTTGGCCGGGCCCCAGCAAGACGGTGATGACGAGTTCGCCGGCTGGCCGGAAGTCGCCGCGCGGTTCCTCGCCAGCCAGCAGGGGCGCCGCAGCTCGACCCTGCGCGACCTCAACACCCGCGTCGAGCGCACCTTACAGGCCCTGAAGAGCCGGCCAACGCCACGCGACGGCGGCACCGTCATGCGCCGCTACGCCGAGAAGTTCTTCCGTGACTGTCCAACGGGTGGCGTGGGGCGCAAGCGCAACCTGCTGGACGTGGCGCGCTTCCTCACCTTCGCGGTGGATGAGTGTGGTGCCCCGACACGGTTCTACCCACCAAGCAAAAACAAGATCGACGAGCTGATCGGCACCGCCAAAACAACTGCCACCGAGCGGCTAACGCCACCGGTCATGCCTCAGGACTTGGCTGCACTGCTGGATCAGATGGAAGCCGACGGCGAGCACGAACTGCACCTCGCCGTCGGACTGGTTGCGCTGTTTGGATTGCGTCCGGCCGAACTGGCCGTTCTTGAGGTCAGGGACGGGAAAGGCTATGTCGGTCACATCAAACGCAGCGCCCGATCGCTCACCGCCAAACCGAAAGCCCCGCGACTGGTCAAGGCGATCGACATCGCCGGGCGCGAGGGCGATGGCGATCGAGTGCTGAAGCTCTACGCCGACGGTGTGGTCAAGCTGCCGCGCTCGCTCCGCAACCAGATCGCCAGGGTGCAGGAGAAAGGTCGTTTTTCAAGACGTTGGCGCAGAGTTCAGGCAGAAACTCGAGCGCTACGGCCCATGGCAGTCACTGGTCGCGAAGAACCCCGAACTCACGCCCTATTCGCTCAGACATTCCTATGCCTGGCGCGCCCACTGCTGCAGCGATAACGCCATGCACCCCAGAATCGCCGCGGCCTTGATGGGACACAACGTTGCGACGCATCTCAAGCACTACGGCAGCTGGACCGACGAAGCGTCGATCGAGGCAGCCGTTGAGCGATTTCATCAAGGACTGCACCCAAAGGCTACCTAGGTACACCCAACTATAAACATTCCCGCTATATTTTCGGCATAGCTTGCGTTGCCGTCGCTCTCGAGCGTTCGCTGTCAAGCCCTACGGGGTAATGCCGGCACCGTGTTGCTTCCTCTCGGAATAACGACATCCAACGACCGTACAGGCACCGCCATTTGCGCATGTGTTTACGGATTGGCTGAAGTTACCGGTTTGATCTGAGTCTGCACGCTGGATCAAGAGGGCCAGGGCCAGCAGACCAGAGCGACTTAACAAACCAATTCCGACATGACGATGTCCAGCTCACAGCAGTGGCTGCGGACACCCGCGGCTGCGACGGCTCTTGGCTGCTCACAAAACCACCTAAAGCGGTGCCGCGATTCTCATGGTGGCTTCCTAGTTGGCGGCGAGCACTACGTTCTTGGGACCAGCCATAGCGCTGCAATCCTCTGGAATGTTGATGCAATCCGAACAGCATTTCACTACCGGGGATTACTGCGCCAACGAGGTGAACTCGCACCTCAGGCCAGTTGAGGCCAATCATGGGAATGGCCTACCCACGCTTACCTGCTGGGACTGAGCCGTGATTCCCTCCGTCGGCATGACCGTAGTGGCGCACTGCAACCAGGCGAGCACTACCAACCAAGACTCCAATCCAACTGCCCGTGTCCTGGGAAATCAACTTCTGTGCCGACACGTTGATGCAGCTCGGTGAAGAACGCATCAGCTGATTCGACAAGAAGAAAGGCCCCGGGTGACGCCGGAGCCCCGAAAAAACCCAGTTCTCCAAGCGGATGGACGCAGAAGAGAGAACTGAATTTCAACCAACGGAACGCATCCGAAGTTATGTCTCATTCTACTGAAAATGCACCTGGCGACCAAACCTCAGGCGCTGCAGATCTGACGCTCAACCCCGAGGGAGCACTGCGGTTCCTCGAGCTGCTGGGCAAGGACCCAGCAAACACCTATTTCCGAACGATTCGGCGAGGTGGTGGTGCCAACAAAAGCCGCCGCGGTGCAGACCTTAAGGGCTTCGATCTCGCAGTCCTCCAGCACGACAACGCCACCTGCGGCGTCTACTGCGTGGTTGGAGAAGCCGATGTTACCTCTGGTGGCGGCGGCGGTGTCACGAAGGCCGATGTCAGGGTTATCCCTGCGGTCTTTATCGAGTACGACGACCGGTCGATCAATGAGCAGCTAACTGCGTGGGAAACACTTGGCCTCCCGAGACCGACCTTTCAGGTAGAAACCGGTGGCAAATCAATCCACAGCTATTGGGTACTCGATGAGGCGGTTTTAGCCGAGGAGTGGGAAACAGCTCAACAACGGTTGATTGCTCATTGCGGGAGCGATAAATCACTCAAGGACCCCAGCCGCGTGATGCGGGTGCCAGGGTTCACCTACTTCGACAAGGCCAACGAGGCCACGGGCACCACTCGTTTGATCAACGTCACCGGTACCCGCTACACGTTGGAGGATGTGCTGGCCAACGTGCCGGAATTGCCAGCGGTCGCGCCAGCACAACCTCCATCGAAGACTGAAACCATATGGGAACCACGAGGTGTTGATGAAATCTTCGCTGCTGCGGCATTCGTTCGCGAGCGAGTCCGTGGTGGGAACACATACCCAGAGGACCGTAATGTGCTCTGCGGTTGTAGCGTCGCGTTAGCAGAAGCTGGTGTTCCCGATCCAGATAACGCCGCGGTAGCGCTTCTAGGCCCCCTTTGGCCCTCAATGAAGGAGGCTCGAGATGTTCTAAAAACAACTACAACTCGTAACCCAGCTTCGTTTTGGGCGGTTGTCCGTGATCGCGGCTATCAGTTCAAGCTGATTTCAAAGAACGGACAAAAAACGACCAAGCGCGATAAACCGCTCAAAAAAGAGCCACGCATGCTGCCTCATTCCAAGGCAATGGCATGCTTCGAGCGCTGCGTCGAGGTCCAAGCCAAGAGAGAACGCAATACCTTTAGGCGCCGGGCGCGGTTACTCAAAGCCGCTAAGGATCTGGGTCTGCGTGCCTTTATTGACCGTCAGGAGATCGCTCAACGAGTACTTGAGGCCAAAGCCAAGATCAACGGCGAAGGCTTCGCGGCATTAACCGCAACTGATCGCGCAGCAATGGGGAGACCCAAGGTGAGCTGGCTTCTGTCTGGAATCCTCCCCGCGGGGGATCTCACGATCATTGGCGGCAGACCAAAGGTCGGCAAAACGCGATTGGCGATGGCGATGGCGGCTGCTGTGCTCAATGGCGAAGGCATGTTTGATCTCCCGGCACCGCTTCGTAGCCGCCCTGTCGTGCTGGTGACGGACGACCAGTCCGACGCCGACACAGCTCAGATGCTCCAGGAACTCAAGGTGTGGGACCACCCGTTACTGATCTGGAGTTGCAGCTTCCGACTGACGGAGTTCGATCTCGATGCGCTACTGCAAACAGTCAAGGCTAACCCTGGTGCTCTGGTGGTTTTGGATAGCTTGCGCTCGATCAGTAGGGCGTTGTCACACGGGGAGAACGATCCTGAGATTGGCGCCACCCTGTACGACCTCAAACAGGCCGTGATCGAGGCCGGCGGCACTCTGCTGCTGATCCACCACTGCAATAAAACCGAGTCACTGGTGGGGGTCGAAGCGCTGAGCGGTCACAGTGCCATCGCTGGCGCCGCCAACACCGTCCTCACCCTTCACTACATCGTTAAGGGGAACGGTCAGCTGGATAAAAGCGGGCCTGAACGGCGCCTGTTCAGGGAGGCGCGCACGGGTGACGGCTTCGATGTCGTTGTGACTCCCAATGGCGCAAGATTCCGCAAGATCGGAACACACGCCTGGTGGCAGCAGCAACTCAACGATGCCCATAAGAAGAAACAGCAGATCGACAAGCTGACGCCAACGCAGCAAGACTTGTTGAAGTTGATCCAGGAATCGCCACATCGAACGTTCACAAGGCGCGAACTGGTGGAGTCTCTCGAGCTGGAATGGAGCGGAGGAAACGGCCCTGACTCAACACGGGTGCGTGAGTCATTGAAAAAGCTGGTGCAGTTGGAGCTAATCAGCGAGGGGGTCACCAGCAACACCGGTGGAGAGCGGGTGTTCTGCACTCTCGCGTGAAGTTCAAAATGAACCCTCTTCTTCCTCTACTTCCTCTACTTCCAGTCAGACCAAGGATTCTGGAGAAGAGCGACAAGGCCGGGAAAACCTCTACATCCTCTACATCCAGTCATACCAAGGCTTTTACCCATCACCCCCCCACCCGCGCTAACGCTTGAATTCCGAGAACCGTTGCGGCCACTGGATGTAGAGGATGTAGAGGTTCTTGAGTGCCGCGGCTTTTCCCTGAAAACGGTTGCGGCAACAGCTTGTAGAGGATGTAGAGGAACTAGAGGTCACCACCTCAGCCGTTGATTCTGACAATCAATTCCGTCGGCCCTTGCGAGGCGGTTGGCTACGGGGCGGTAGCTGTCTTGCCTCACACATCACACCCCCCGGTACCCCGACACTCACCCGCTGATGGCAGCAAGCACCTGCGCCTCGCTGGCGGCGAGATACTCGCCGAGGCTGCCGAGGCTCTTGTGGCCCGTAAGCGCCTGCACAACGTGAAGCGGCACTCCACGGTCGACGGCATCCTGCGCCGCCGTTCGCCTGAACGAATGCAAGCTCACGCCCTCAAGGCCAATGCCCCTGCAGGTGGCTCGCAGAGCCTTGTCCGCGGCCTGTCGCGTCATGGGGCTGGTGGTGCTGCCGGCTGCGGGGAACAGCGCTTCATGGGGCAACGGCTCATGACCGTGGTCTTCATCCCAGGCGGCGAGGTAGCGCTCCAGCTCACCCTTTAGCTGCTCAACCTGCGGAAGCTGCCGCGTCGACTTTGTCTTCGTCGACGCGCGGCGATACGTCACCTTGCCGCCAGCTACATCAGCCCAGGTCAATGCCAATGCCTCGGTGATGCGGGCCGCCGTCCAACGCTGCACTGACCACAACGCCCTGTAGCGGCTTGACGGTGCCGCCTCCAGCAGCGCGGCGAATTGCTCAGCGCTCAACGCCGCTGCTTTGCCGTTACGAGCAACCTTCATGACACGTCCTCTGTCTTCAAGACGCCAGTTGCTCTTCCCTTGAAAGAGCAACCATTCAGTAATAGCAACGGGTTGGAGCGATGGGCTGGCGATGCTGGCAACGCCAAGCATTTTTGATTCCCAGCAAGCAGCCTTGTAAAGAGAAGAGCCGATGGCTCATTCATGGCCGCATTCATCTCGCCATTCATGCCCGGCCATCCCCTACGCGCGCTGCCGTTGATGACCTCGCCAGCCTTTGAGGCATTGATCAACACCTGCGGTAGCGAACGGGCTGCATGGTGCTATGCCGGGGCTGCTGTGCCCCTTCTGGCTCCATCGCCAACGAACTGGAGCTGCTGACGCCAGTGCCAGTGCTGGTCTCGAGGGGCTCCCCTGAATTCGGTCGTAACGGTCATAAACCTCCGGTCTTTGGGAAGAAAGCCCGGCTGCTGCCGGGCGATAACTGCCTCGCCGTTCAAAACGGGGGCTTGCTGCTGATGCGGTACCGCCGCCGTTGTGCCTCGGTTGGCTCCACCGCGGCGATGGTGTGGCCATTGAGCCTGGTTGCACTGAGCAGGTCCGCCCGATGGATTGCCACCAGGGTCGCGGCGGCGGCCTTCTCGGCGCCAACGGCGGCGTTCAAGTTGCCCTGCAGCTCGGCCTTATAGGCCAGCCGGCGCAGCCGTTCCACGGTCTCGGCCAGGGAGGCATGGAGATCAGCGGTGCCGATCTCAGACACCAACTGGGCCGCCGCGGCTGCCACATACCGGCGGGCGGTGCGTCGATCGACGCAGTACCGCTCCGCAAGTTGGCTGACGGCAGCCGTGCGCGGCAGGCCATCGGCCAGCAGCACAGCTGCCGCATCAATCCGCCGCCTGAGATCGGCGGCGCTGCTGCGGTGGCGGCTCACCGGTACCGCGGCGGACTGCCACTCAACGAAAGGCCGATGGCGTCAGTCATCGGGCCACAGCTCCCGGCACAGTTCAAGCGCGCCCCAGGTCATCGCGTGATTGACGATGGCGGCGTTCATGTCATCCCCGTCCTCAAAGCTGTCGCACTCACCCTCGAGGGCCTGGATGACTGACGTTGCCCCGATGGCCTCGCAGTAGTCCTCAAACAGGGCGCGGATGGCGTCCTCTTGCTGATCCCAGCGCCGTAGTAGATCCCGGGTGTAGCACTCCGCCAAGTTGACCCAGTCGCTGCGGTAGAAGTCCTTGAGGGCTTCAGGGCAGTGATCGAATCGATCGATGATGTCGTCGATGGCGGCGTTACTTGGCGCCGTCCAATCGGTATCGACCCAGCGGCTGCCGGCATCCACCAGTAGCTCCCGCAGGGTTACGGTTTCGGTTGTGGTCGCCATGGCTCACACCTCCACCCCGCTGGGCTTGGTGGCAAAGCACCAGGCGGTGTGCGGCGTCATCGTGGCAATCGCCACGTAGTCATATTGATCGGCCAGATGGTCACAGGCTGGATAAAAACAAACAGTCCAACCGCCCGTGCTCACATCAATCGGTCGTTGGCACCGATACAGCTCCCGCTCGGAAAGGGAACGGATATAGGCAGCTTGGCAGTCAGCATCACGGAAACCGCTGGGGTTCATCACCATCAGCGCTTCCGATAACTTTTCCAGGTCGTAGGCATCCCACTTGACGCGGGGCCACGGCCGCAAAGCATCGTGGTTCATGGCTTTTTTGGGTTAAGAGCGAAGAGGATGCGACCCCTCTTCATCCCTAATTGTAGTCTAAATTTTCTCAGTCGACTGATCAATCTGGCCATATGTAGATCGCCTGCCCTACCCCCATACCGATAAGATCCTGAAAAATGATTACACCTTTAGAGTCAAAGATATTTCAGAATTGCAAATGCTACCTAGGTACGCGCATGGCTCTCTAGGCAACCAGGCATAGGAGAGGGTGGCCTCCGCAGCTCGACACGATCGCCCCCAAAAAAGACGATCGGCAGCCCCTGCCCTTGCGGTCACAGGCGACCACCCTCAACAACATTAGACCGGAAAGCTAGTGAACGAGATCAACTCACAGAACGGAGCTAATGTTGTGGGCGCTTCAATGACAGTCGCGGCGGACAGAAAACGCATCCGCAGCGAGGAGTGCGAGGTGCTCCGAGTGGCGTCGCTGCGCTCCTGCGTACAGCCGAACGAGGATGTGGTCGTATTGGGCGACGGCACCCGACTGTGCCTGTACAGAGCAGAGGTCAGGGGAGTGTTCACGTCAGCTGGCACCCGCGGAACTGCGACGTCATTGATGGCGCACTGCCCCAGCTGTGGCAGGAGGTCACGAATCCTGCGCAAGCCCTTTGGCCTAAAGCGGTGGGGCTGCAGGGTGTGTCTTGATCTGATCTACCCGGCTCAACGACGATCGGGTTGGCACAAGGGCCGGGTCAAACGCAAACCAACAACCTGGCGGCTCGCAGCTATCTGCGAAGAGCAGAGGCGAATCGCCAGGCTGCTAAAGCTGCAGTGTTGGCCTCCAACGCAGTTGAACTGGGAGGCTTTAGATCTGTCGCCGAAACGAAACCTTAATCAAACGCGTGTTGATGCGTTACTGACCCGCCTTGATGCTCTAGAGAACTTGCGGGTGATGTTATGCGCAAGAGCAGTGCGTCGGGTGTTTGGAATTGAAGCAACAACTTCTTGGGATGGCCACACCAACGCACTAGAAAGCCTACTGCTTTCTACCAAGTGGGCTATGTACGAACACTGGCGTCAACCTACCACCACTTTTAAGCCGACAGATAAGATCAAATTTTTACGGTTAAGGCACCATCCCACCCAACCGCATCACCACCACTAGCCTGACCGGCTTAAGCTTATGGGCCGTGGCAAGCGTGGATGAAGTTATCTCCTACACCGGAGATGCCAATCCGCTCATGTGGGAATGGTTCGAGCCGATAGGGCTGCGTGGGGCGATGCGGTTGTCGAAAGTGCTGCAGTATCAAGAGATCGTCCGCCGAATCGCCCTTGTGCTGATGCGCGACGCCATTCACCGCCTGGGCTACGGCAATCAGCAGATCGGCAGATACGTGACCAGTTTCTAGCTGAGGGTTTCCTGGCGATCAGCGCTATGGAGCAGATTCGTTTTCTCTCCGGTCAGGCGCACCAGCACCTGCCCGTCCCCCAACACGTTCAACAACAGGTGGCCGCGATCACCCGAATTGACGCACGCCCCGGCTGGAGCCTCCATGCCAAGACCGGCTGGCAGAACGCCCCCGGGGCCGGTAACGGCTGGTGGGTGGGCTGGGTGGAACGGGGTGATCAGATCACGCCCTTTGCACTGAACATCACCATGCGCGGCTCCAGCGATGCACCCAAACGGGAGCAACTCGGGAGGGCCAGCCTGCAAGCCATGGGGGTGCTGCCGCGTGTCACCCCCAAACGCTGATCAAGACCTTCGCTCAGCCGATCAGACTCAGGGTCTTGGCGGTAAATCAGACGGCCGGCTCAATAAATAAGCCACCATGCCGGTGAGAGTCGCAACGATGGCGATCAGGCCGACGATGGCTCCGGTGTAGTCGGTTTCCACGGGCTCAACGCAACCCGAGCTGGGCAAGAATGCTTTGGCCGGTGAGCAATTCAGTAGCGAGGCCGATCACAAATCCGAGCATGGCCAGGCGGCCATTCCACGTCTCTGCGAAGGGTACAAAACCAAAACGGGGTTCAGGCTTGGTCATAGGGAATCCTGCTGGGGTCTTTTTTCAATGACGTGGGTTTCCGCGACGCCGCCGCTCATGTGTGGACCTCCTGAGGCTGCCCAACGATGCGATCCTCCAGGGACAACACAGCCGGAAACAGGTGGTTGTTCTCCTTGTGGACATGCAGATGGGTGTCGGCCTCCAGTTCGGCCAGACCTGCCATCAGGGCTTGGGTGGAGGCACAGGTGTCTGCAGGGGTCTGATAGCCGTGGGTCAGCATGCGAAGCCGCTCCAGCAGTGCACCAACAATGGTGTGACTATCCCGCAATTCAGCGATTGGCTTGGTGAGCGATCCGGCGGCAAAGCCGGGTCGAGTGGTGGCTGATGCCAGGGTGCGCACCATCGGAAACACCTCCTCCTCTTCTTTGCGGAGATGGGGCTCAAGCTCAACCCAGAGCTCAGTCAGCAGCTCTTCAACACGAATGAGCTCTGGATAGCGCTCGCCATGGGTTGGGCTCACCTTGGCGGCGAGCTCCCGCAATCGCGGCAATTCCTGCTTGAGGTAGCGGTGATGGGTGGCCTCCAGGTGATCCACCAACTCTGCTGGCGACAGTTTGATCCACACGGCGGGGGGCTCAGCAGTCATTGGCTGACTGCTCAGATCCTCAACAACGCGATCGGGATCAAGCCCTTTCTGCTGGCACGCAGCAGCAAGGCTGCGCTGGCCTTTGCAGCAGTAATCAAGCCCAAGTCGCTCCAGCTCGCGGGTCAGAGCTGGATAGGTGGTAGCGATCTCTGCAAGGGCCATGGCTGAATTCAGTGTCATCTCAAATGCCGTCGACTGGACTCATGTTGACGACAATCGGATCAGCAATTCACGGTAAAACAGCAGCCAACGTGATCCCTTCAGCAGATGTACAGTAATACCGCTGCTTTGAGTGATTGGCGATCTATCCCTAGCACAAGACTTGAGTGCTTGCGTTTGTGAAGATGCACCCACTCGTCCTGATGCTCTCAACCAGCTTTCTCCTGCTGGCAGGGTCGGCAACAGCGCAAACCATCAGTGAAGCACGCATGCGAGCAGCGAATATGGCGCGCATGCAAGCTGAACTGCTGAATGGAGGGGTGAAAAAGTATTCACCCGCAAATTGCATGCATCAAGGCGGCGGCGGTGCGTGCATGGTGTCAGACACGGCGAAGGGCTTTCGTTTTCGGTTCTTAGGCGGCGCCCCCGGCTGGGTCGCCAAGCGTCAGCCGGCAACATTGGAGACAGAAGTACTTGTATCTCCAGACGGCAGGTCGCTTCGCGTTGAATACAACGGACCGATTCGCACCAAGAGCAAGTCCTAAGGCGATTGAGCGACTGGCGACACCGCCGCGGAGATAACTGAACAGTGAGCAATCAGATCTGCTTCATCAGAACAGCATGCCAGTTATTGGAAAACAGTGACTGGCTCTTTATTCAAACCAAAGAGTACACATGACAAACCAAGACATGGAGAACCACAACCAGTCGAAGCCAGATCAGGCCTCGCATCCATTTACGGCACATCCCGACCATGCCGATGCGGTGAACATCGCACTGCAGGAGATTCAAAAGCTCCTCATCGATCAACCTGACTTTGCTACTGTTTTTCGATCAGCATCCAGCACAGAAGAGGTACGACTGGCACTGCTTGAGCACGGCATCGAGATCAGCAACGAATCCCTCTGGCGGCATCGCGGCACGCTGATGAAAGACGGCCAACCCAGCTGGCGTGGTTGAGGGCAGTCAGCTGCGGCGGTAGCGGCGCAGCAACGAGGAATTCACGATGACCGACAGCGAACTGAGCGCCATCGCCGCCCCGGCAATCATCGGGTTCAACCAGCCCAAGGCGGCGATCGGCACACCAAGACTGTTGTAGATGAAGGCCCAGAATAGGTTCTGGCGGATTTTGTTCATCGTCGCCCGCGATAGCCCAATGGCCGTGACCACGTCGCGCAAGTCATTGCCCAGCAGTAACAGATCTCCGGCTTCTTTGGCCACATCGGCGCCGGAGCCGATGGCAATCCCGATGTCGGCGGTGACGAGGGCGGGGGCGTCGTTGATGCCATCGCCCACCATCGCCACCACCTGACCCGTCTGCTGCAGGGCGCGAATCGTTTCGGCCTTGTCGGCGGGGCGCACCTCGGCGATCACTTCGGTGATTCCAAGCTGGGCGGCGATGGCCTGAGCCGTGGTGCGGTTGTCGCCGCTCAGCATCACGACCCGAATGCGCCGCCGTTGCAACATCGCCACGGCCTGCGGCGCTTCTGGCCGCACGGTGTCGGCCACGGCCAGTAGGCCCTGCACGACTGCGCCCTGACCCAGCAGCATCACCGTGTTGCCGGCGGTTTCCAGCTGCTGCAGGGGGCGCTGCACCATCTCGCCCAGTTGGGGCACAAACCGACCCGCCATTGCCCGATTACCCAGCCACAGGGATTGGCCGTTCACGACGGCCTGCACCCCTTCACCCACCTGGGCTTCAAAGTCTCTTGAAGGCAGTAGCTCCAAGCCCTTGGTGCCGGCGGCCTCCAGCAGTGCCGCCGCCAGAGGATGCTCGGAACCATGCTCCAGCGATGCGCCCAGCTGCAGCACCTGCTGCTTGGTGTGCTCGCCCAAGGCAACCACCTGGGTGAGGGCAGGCTTGCCGCGGGTGAGGGTGCCGGTCTTGTCGAAGACCACGGTGGTAAGGCGCTCGACCCGCTCCAACACTTCTCCACTGCGGATCAAAATGCCCAGCTCGGCGCCTTTGCCGACCCCCACCATCAGCGCCGCCGGGGTGGCAATGCCCAGGGCGCAGGGGCAGGAGATCACCAGGACGGCGATGAAGGTAAGCAGTCCATGGCTGAAGCTTCCAGCCAGAGTCCAGAGCGCAAAGGCCGCAAATGCAACCCCCACCACGGTCGGCACAAACCAGGCCGTGACCCGATCGGCCAACCGCTGCACCGGCGCCGAGCTGGCCTGGGCCTCCTCGACGATGTGGATAATCTGGGCCAGGGCTGTGTCGGTCCCGACCCGCGTCGCTTCAAAGCGCAGCAGTCCGCGGCCGTTCAGGGTGCCGCCGATCAACTCTGATCCAGCTTGCTTGCTCACCGGTAGCGATTCACCGGTGATCAGCGCCTCATCAACCGACGAGCGCCCCTCGATCACAACCCCATCGGCCGGAATTGTTTTTCCGGGACGCACCACCACCACATCACCGCGCAGCACCGCTTCTGCCGGAATCGTCATCTCCTGGCCGCCGCGGATCACCGTGGCACTGGCAGGTTGGAGATCGAGAAGCCGCCGCACTGCCGCCGAGGAGCGCTGCTTGATGATTTCCTCCATGTACTTGCCCATCAACACGAAGGCGATCACCACCGCCGACACCTCGAAATAGACGCCGCGCTCGTCGATGCCGACCGGCAGCAGCTGGGGCGCAAAGACGACAACCACGCTGTAGAGGTAGGCGACAGATGTGCCCAGCGCGATCAGCACGTCCATGTTCAGCGCCCGCCGCTGCAGTGCCGCCCAGGCACCGGTGTAGAAGCTCCAGCCTCCGAAGATCTGCACGGGGGTGGCCAGCACGAACAGCCACACACCCCAGGTGAGCCAGGGCAACTGGGGCACCGGCGCCCAGCTCAGCAGGCTGACCCCGGCGGCCAAGGCGATGAAGGCGGCCGCGCGCAGCACCGCCAGGGCCAGCACCCCACTCAGGGCGATGCCAACCCGGCGCCGCATGCGGCGCATCTCCTGCTCGGGCGCCAGAAAGGTCTGGCGGCAGCCCTCGCTGCAGAAGTAAAAGCTGCGGCCGGCCCGGCTTGCCGAGAGGGCAGTGGCCGTGGGCACCACCATGCCGCAGATGGGATCCTTGGCCATGGCACCCGGCGCCGCCACGTGGGTGTGCATGTTGCAGAGGTCGCTACTGCCAGTGTGGTGCGATCAGCACGTCACGACGGGAGGCAGAGGAGCTCTTTCAGTTTTGAATCGAGTTGGGGGTTCTGCGAACTCCAACCAGCAAAGCGATCCCCGAGGCAATCAGAACCAGAGTCATCACCCCGATCAACGGTGAATAGATGGGCTGCAGATTGATGATCCCGAAGTTGCCGGTGTGCAGTCGCAGCAGCCAGGGTGCATCGATATTCATCGCGAGCACGGTTCCATAGATGGCTCCTGACATCGATGTGAGAGCCAAGGGAATCGCCGCAATTGGCACGACCAGGCGATGCAGCTTGCGGGAGCGACGGTTGAGATGCTTCATGATGCAAACGTGTTTACTGCGCTTTCTGTAGCGCATCATGGAGGGCCCGCTCATTGGCGCAGGGCATCCACATCGTGCCCATCGCAAAAGTGCCCTTGCACTTCAGTTCAGCCGCACGTTTTTCAGCCTCGACCTTTGTGGCGAACATACCGCGCATGTGGGCGTGAGCAGAGGATGCAAGCAGTGGTGATGTCGCCAATACACCGATCATCAAAGTCGCCACAGGGCGGATGATGCGCTGCGACACTGCTTGGCCATCACAGCCGGAGAGAACAATCTGTCCCACTACGACTCCTTTTTGACAGCCTTTTCGTAGACGTCAAAGCTCTTGCATGGCATCCAATCGCTGCCCATGGCAAAGGCACCTGAGCACTTGAGTTCCTTGGCCCGCTTCTCGGCAGCGGCCTTGGTGGGGAACATGTCATTGGCCTGGGCGTGAGCCGCACCGAAGCCCAGCGCGAAGATGGCCAGAGGCGCAATCAGGCCGAGTGCAGAGATCGTTGGCTTCATGGATTCGAAATGGAGATAACAGAGCAGGTGATGTCGGGGAAATGACTCAGTTCAGTGAAAACAGCTTGTCGTATTGGTAATACTCAGGCTTATTCAGACCATCATGTTGAAGCATATTGCGGATCTGAATAATCTCGCTGCGCTGGGCCACGATGATGTTGCGGGCCAATCGAAGAATGGTGGGATTGCTTGATTTGTCCAGCGCATCGTGGGCCATGATCAGCGCGCCGCCGTGGTGCTGGAGCATGCCCTCCAGAAACCAGGTCACCCGGTTGTCGCGGGTGGGTGTGGAAGCCATCATCTGCATGGCCTGGATCTGGGTCGGGCTCATGCGGGTGAGATCGGTCATTTCATTGGGATCTCCGCCTGCCTTGAGTGTCACCGGGTAGACGGGAGCCTCGGGGTACCAGGCCTTGCGCCACTGCCCCATGGCCTTGATCTCCTGAGCCTGATCGCGCCAGATGTCCTTGCCAAGCGCTCCCACACCGGGCACGCCTATATCAAACACGAACTCACTCATGCGTAGGGCACCTGTGTGGTGCTGCACCATCGCGTCGATCCAGCGCAGGTCGTAGGTGCTGCCGGCCGGCCCCACATCGTGGTTGTGGGCGCTGTGATCCATCGGTGCTGCGGCCGGAGCCGCTCCAGTCGATGGCGCCGGGGGCATCATCCGGTGGTGCTGATGGGGATCCATCTGCGCCCGGGCCATCTGGGGCACCAATCCCAGCAGTGCCACTGCTGCAAGGAGAGGGGAACGCATCGAGAGCACTGACGAACACCTCTGAATACGATGCACTCTCCAGTGGGTGGAGAGTCAAGTGGTGGTGGCTGCGCCCCTGAAGATCGGCGAGGTGGCCCAGCGCTCCGGACTCACCGTGAAGACGATCCGCTTCTACTGCGATGAGGGGCTGATCCACCCCATCAGCCGCAGCGAGGGCGGCTACCGGTTATTTGGCGATGAGGTGTTCGCGGAGTTGGCTCTGATCCGCACACTCAAGGCGATGGAGATTCCCCTGCAGGACGCATACCAGATCCTGGAGTCGAGGCGCTCGGGGGTGTGCACCTGCGCGTCGCTGCAGAACACGATCCGCAGCAAGGCCGGTGAGATCGAGCAGAAGATCGCCGCCCTGCGCGACCTGCACAGCGAACTGGAGGATCTGCTCAGCCGCTGGCAGGACTGTGGCGGCCGTAAGGGCTCAGCTGCCTGAGCCGCCGAACCACTGCCGGTACCACTGGGCCATCTGCTCGATCTCCTGGCTCTGCACCCGCACCATCGCCGTTTCCAACTCGCGCAACTGAGGGTGCTGGGTATTCCATTCGGCGTGGGACGCCATCATCACGCCCATGCGGTGGTGGGGAATCATCTGCTCGATGAAGGCGCGATCGAAATCGGGCGCAGTCTTGAGGGCTTCCAAGCTGGTGCCCATGCCGGGCATGCCCCAGCCCATCCCCATCCCACCGCCCATGCCATGACCCATTCCCATGCCGTAGCCGGACCCAATACCCCAGGCAGGCACATCAGTTCCATACCACTGCCGATACCACTGGCGCATCTGGGTGATCTCGCGGCTCTGGCTGGTGATGATCCGCTGGGCCAGGGCCTTGATCTCCGGCCGGCGTGCCCGGCTCAGGGCCAGCTCCGCCATAGCGATCGCCCCATCGTGATGGGGAATCATCATCACGATGAAGTGCTGATCCGCAGACTGCCGCCCCATCGGCCTAAATCCGGGGCCCGGTGGATTGGCTGACGGGGTTGGCGCTGCACAGGCGACAACGCCATGACCGACCAGCAACACCGAGGTGAGGCCCGCAGCCATGGACCATCGCCGCGCCTGTCGCCCGATCATGCTGATTTCCCCTGAAGACTGATCTGAGCTTGACCACGTTTTGGACCAGTGGCAGGCCCAATGGCAGATGGATGGCGCGGCCCTGATTGGGGATGGTGTCAAGCGACATTGAAAACCGAGCCACAGGCGACATTGAAAAGTGAGCCACCTCCGGCCCTCACCGGGCCGGAGGTGGCTCAGTTTTCGTGTCGCCTCTGGTCCAGTTTTCGCTGTCGCCTGACACCGTCGGCCATGGGCTAATGCTCGGCATGGACAAGAACAGCAGCCACCGCACCGGCCTCGACCTGTTGGCCGCAAGCGCCCTTTTGGGACTGGGTATCAAGGAACTGCTGCACAAAGCGGATGGTGGGGCTGAGCCGCCGGGGTGGACCCACAAGTTGGATCAGTTCAGCCCCATGCCGCGACTGCTGCCCTATCGGCAGTACACACTGCCACTAGTCTCTAAATAACGTCGGAAGAAAAGACTTACAACCGACAAGACTCATGGTAAACACAGAATGAATAGCCTGGAAATCCTGAAACAAATCAGCCGATGGGGCTTCACCCGTTAATGGTAGTCACCATTGGAAAAATTTAGGAACCACTGATATTCCCATCTTGGCAATACTCAATAATGCTTTCTGGCGATTATTAACGCCCAGTCTTGAAAGAAGATTTCCACTATAGGTTTGGACACTTCGGACAGACAGATTAAGCTGCTCTGCGATTTCGCGATTACTTAGGCCAAGCACATAGGCCTCAAGCAATTGCTGGTCTCTGAGACCCAATGTAATACGACGAGAAGATTGTGGATCAATGGTCGGAGAGAACATATTAAGACAACTCGCAATAGATGGACTGCGGTATGTTGTACCCGCAACCATAGCCATTAAACCTTGGGCGAGAGGGTTGACCGGCAAAAAAATATCTCGATCCGCCACGATCACATCGGCATCAATTTTGGCAAGCTTGGCGAGCAATTCCAAAGAATCGATCAGAACAAAAGATTTTCCCGCTTGAGGCGCTTGCGAGATGTACTCAAGCAATTCAGAGTAATGTGGCAGATCGTCACGTTCATGAATAAAAACAAATCCGGGATTATTGCTTTTAAGCAACTCAATGGCCTGGGCCGAAGAAGCCGCTGCGCCTAGGAAATCACTGGTTACTTTAATTGATTTATAAGCAAGCGCAAACTCCATATTACTTGTTCCAACATAAATAAAAGAAGGATTGAAATCCCTTGAAAGACACGCCATCAGGAATCGTGCCTCGCCGCCCATGAACAGCTTATTAAAGCTCTGGAGTGCAGCCCCCGTCTCATGAGCACCATCGGAAGCCGGAAAATGGCGGCCATATTGCATATCAGGCTCGAATTCATTCACCACGAGAAACCATGATAGCTAACAGATCATACGACCAAACGTAGTGCAAAAAGACGCGTACACTAATGGAATGATGCCACTTCAACATGCTGGGGATTGTTGAATGGTATGCAAAGGCAGCAGCCCTTTCATCCTAGTTGAAATTTTGTCTGGAGTGCTCCTGTTTCTTGCATCATGCCTCCACTAGTTGTGATCATCCTTAAGAATGCCGCAGATCAAGAGCTGGAGGGGTCAGTCATGAATTGGGCTTCAAGACATACACCACCCCAGCTCCATGCGCTGAGGCTTGCGTTGGCGGCTAGAGAAGCTCATGCCGCCATGGCTGGCTTTGGCTGGATACATATTGAGGCGATCATCACCTGATACGAGAGTATTACATAGCAGGTCAAGAATGATAAGGCTTGAGTCGCATAGACTCTGATCAACAAACCCACTCATGGACAAGCGATGCACGAGAGAGCGCAAATTGTATAGCTGGAATTCCTCTGCGGAGAATTTTAGAGTTCTTCGATTAGCTTGACAATAAAGAGACAAAGAAGTCTCATGAATCAAGATTTAGCAAGCCAAGGCCACCTGCGTAGTGCAAGTGGCAAACGCCTAAGAGCCTCGTATGTCAAGAAGCCCAGGCTGCTCCTTCAGCGATGAATCCCAAGCCAGCCAGCACTGAAGCTTCGGAAGCGTTATTCGTATAAAAGTGCACTCCAGTTGATCCATTGTAGAAGCGCTGCATCACAGTAAGCCCATTGCCTGCAGCAGATGGCAAATAGGCACTGCCAACCACACCCTCATAGTTATAACCAGCTCTCTGAGAAGAAAGCAGTTCTTGAGTATCAATCGTATACAAGTAGTCTCTTTTTTGAGAGTTGTAAAGACGATGCACGTCCACTAAGTTTTTTGGAGTAATGCCTAATGCTCTGCCGGATGTGATGCTGGTTGCCTGATAAAGATTGCAGGCAAGCCCTTCGGAGATCCAGCCATTGCCAGTGAGACTTGCAATCTCTACGCTATCGGTGGAATAAAGATGAGTCCCAGAAACAGGATTATAGAAACGCTGAAAAGCCAGTGGCTGACCAGCTTTAGCTATATCATTCAAAGGAAGAAACTGACTCCTAATAACCCCCAAAGGGACATCTTCGTTGTGGATATTCAGATAGTCAAGACCTTGAAATAGATAATTTTCGAGGTTGTATCCAAAGCTCACGGAGCTAGGATCATTTGCAGACCAGCTACCAGCAATCGTCCATTGCCCAGTGAGTTTATCGTAGCGATACGAGGTGTCTGAATCTTCGTTAGGATTGATAATTGCAAGGGCAGGGTCACCCACTGCTCCTGGTGGCGAATGATGAATGTGCATTCCATTGACATCATCTCCGGTATTCTCTGTCGTAGGCCCGATACCAGCAATTATGCCAAAATCAAGGCCTGTAATCTTAAACTCATAATCAATCTTCGTTTGCTCTGCGTTGAGGACGAGGCGAGCCTCGCCGAATGCAGGATAAAAGACTCTCCAAACCTCCTGAAATCCTTCGATTGGACCACCAAATACAGCTGGACCAGAAAGCTTAAGCTTGGGAGACGTTATTTCTGCAACCTTGGGTTTTGTAGATGATGGATTGCTTGATGAGACTTGATGTTTGGTATGGTCATGATCACCAGAAACTGATGCAAGACGAAATCCAGTGGCATACCCCTTATCGTTTGGCATGAGCCCATCATCACGTCGACTACTGCCTGGGGTGTTTGAGTAGTACATTGCGCCGTGCTTTGCGCGCGTCGCATTAGGAGAGTTATTCCAATTACCAAATGCCGCAGTCGCGTCATAGACCGTTTCAGTCCATTCCGTTACATTTCCATCTTGATCAAATGTTCCATAGAAGCTCGGGCTTTTACTGAAATTACCTACTGGTGTTAAGAGATTTGGACCGGTAAAAGGTGTAATGTCTCGACTAACATATGCATTGGCCGTTTTTGTGCCATCAGGGCTGGGGATATTGGCCTGATTGGCGATCGGCTCTGAACTATTTCCCGGGTGTTCATTACTCTGGGTTGCCCAAGTAAAATAACCACCACTTCCACCATTTAAGTTTGGATTATAATAAGCAGCTTTTGTCCATTCATCTTCACTTGGGATCCAGTATTTGGCGGATGCCGAGTGGGTTGGTGAAATGGCAACGGCAACTCCTTCGCCGCTCGCTTGCCCATCGGGATATTTATTGGGTACAGAAATGTATGTTGTGCCATCTATAAATTCAACCTTTACAACCTGGCTGCGCACATCAAAACCAACTCCAGTAAATCCACTAATCTCTATTTGATCGCCAACGGCAATGGATGAAGGTCCTGCGATTGCATAACGATTGACACCATTGGCTCGATTCGCAGCCTTCAGATTTACGGTCGATATCAAATAAGCACCGTCCTCAGTGCTTGAATTACCCTTGCCGTTATTGTACCAGTTTACAAAACGTGCTGCATCCTTAAAATTGACATAATTTACTGGCCGATTTGCAGAAATTTCGTCAATAAGAGAATAGCTATACGAACCAGATACGCCAGTTCTCAGAATACCATTTCCAATTTTATCATCGCCCATACTCGGGTCGTAGAGCCCCGTAGGATCACTCTTTGCCTTCGCGTTTAGAAACTCAAGATACTGCCCATATGTTACTTCGTATTTTCCTATTCTATAGATATAGTCGACTCCTCCATAGCTCACGCCTGACGCATCCGGAGAGGCATCTGGATTGCCGGGATTGCCGACAGTGACAAACTCAATTGCAGCTGGGCTCAAGGGTGATCTCCTTAGTTATCTGAAAATACCCTTAGCCACTAATTTATTCTATCGACCACCGTCGATTGACAATTTTTTATTCTGGCAATATGTAACTCCGGAGAGTTGATTCAATATCTGTCTCAGGCTCTCTTGGCGGTGTTGTCAGCATGGGTTGAGGTCGGCGGAATCGCCCCCTTCTTGTGCTGGAAAGCGCCTCCGCTGCAACCGATCTGGATCTGATCAGTTGCACCAGGGCGATCCCAGATACGCTGATGAGGCGCGGCGTTTGCTTCCTGGCCTGGTACCTGCTGTTGGTGGCCCAGCTCGGAATCCTGAGAGGCCGCCAGAGCGTGCGGGAGCTGGAGCGCTCGCTACTCCTGACGGAGAAGGCTTCGCCGATGCAAGACGTCACCACACCGTGCTCACCTCAGTACTCGGCCTGGAGCTGCGTCGGCCGCCATCAGATTCCTCGTTCTGCTACTTCGTCCACCAGGTGGACGTGGCGGCCCTTTGCACTGCAAGGCGTGACTGGATGATCGTCCAAATCCCAGGTGGTACAGCGGATCTTGATCAGCTGGTCTGTGACGGCAAGACCTTGAGAGGGTCGATTGTGCCCACGGCCGGCGGCAGTTCCGTGTTCATTGCCCAGGTGACGCTGTAGTCGGCCACCCTGAGCATGGCGTACTGCTTCGCAGAAGCCTGACGGCTACAGCAAGGCTTGCTACCCCAGCACAGGCAACCACGAGCGGGCGGTGCTGCGGCGGCTCCTCGGCGAGATAGATCTCGAGGGTGTGCGGATCCAGGCGGACGCGCTCCATACCCAGCACCCATTTGTCGGCAACTCCGGGAGCAGGGGGCCGATTTACTCCTGACAGTGAACACGAATCAGAAGACTTTGCATCGTCAGATCCGATCTCTGTTCCAGGGCAAGCGCATAATCCCTTTTGTGGCCGTAGATCACGAGGTTGGCCACGGCCGCGAGAGCACCTGGACGCTGCTGGCCAAGCAGGTCCCTGGGCACATCAGCGAGGTTTGGATTAGACAGGCAGACGCCTGCTGCAACTGTTGCGCGATCGCTTGAACATTGAAGGCTGACACTGGATCCGCGACTCTCAGCACCATAAGGACGTCCACCGCTACCGGGGCGATGGTGCCAGCGTGATGACCACCATGGCACCGCCGCCTTGAACCCTGCTGCGTCTGACCGGGTTTCAGTCGATTCGATCTGGATTGCAAGCGGTGATGCACAACATCACGGCACTACTGACCATGACACGACATCGGCCGGAGCACGACCCAAACCAAAACTTTGAATTAGCCCTGACCTAAACCGGTCCGTAGGCTACCTGGCAAGCCGCATGAAGGAGCTCAGCCTCCTGGAGGTTACTGGGCTCGCGGCCATTGATCGTACCCTTCTTGCAGTTGGCATTGAGCCGGTAGTCGATGCTGTTGGACTGAACCACGAAACTCACTGAGTCGTTTCCGGACGGCAGCTCTGTTCCGTAGAGCAATTTGTAATTAGTTTTGGGCACAACGATATAGGGAATGTAGGCATTGATGGCATTGTCAATAGCTTTGTTGATGCTGGCTCTTGAGGCGAGGCTTGTTACACCCCAGGCTCTGGATCGAGCCCCCCACCATGTCCAGGGCGTGAAGGTTCTGTCGCCGTACCAGCCCTTGTCCCAAGGCCGCAATGCGCCCCATCCGGGACGAGCCCAACCAGGAAACAAGCTGGCACGATTAACGTTGGCAATGCGGTTCCAGTGGGGATTCACATTGCGGCTGGTCGCCTGAGCAAGGTCGCCGCTTCCAGCGTGGCGAAGTTCGCTTGCCGCGAACTGATCCGGGTCGTCGGAGCGATCAACGCTACCGATCGCTCCACCAAAGCGAGCACTGGATGCCGTTCGATTCCAGGCGGCGGAACGCGCCACTGCTACGAGGAGATCAATGGAGGCGCCACCACCGGCTGCTCCATGACTCAGACCGAATGTGTCAAGCGTGGCCGACTGAGCCAAGGCTGGAGTTAGGCCCAACGCAGTGAAGGCCGCGGCAAGCATGCCAAACCTGCTGCGCAGAACGTTTCGTTTTTGCATGATCTGAAAATCCACTGCCAATGACGGGCATCACCACATCCTGACAAGACTGATGGCGGCGGGGCCAAGACCGTTACGAATGAGCACAGTTAATTCAGGCGTACTGAGGGCCTCTTGAGAAGGTGAGTCGGAGCCACGGATGACAAGGAGCGCTGCTCAGACGAGCTGAATCCTTACCGTTCAGGCAAGGCTAATCTGTGGCCTCAAGACCTCGAACCTCGGCCCCTCTCCTGGTTCATTGCTGACTATTAGCTTGAGCCAATACGCAAACAGAACAAAAAGAAGCTCCAGCAGCTTCTGAAGGTTAATGACGAGGATATTCATTGCAATAGTCGAGCCCTGGATCTCCGCGAGCTTCTCTCGAATCAGACCCAGTCCGTACCGGCATTTAGATTCACCGATCTTGCCTTCAACGGCATTCCCCTATCGCTAGTTATCCATAAACTACCACTTCTCGGCTCCCAACAACTCAAGATCGTTCTTCTGTCGTCGCAGATGGGAGACGCTGAAACGAATTCTATGGTGTTGACAAACTGCATGACTTGAACTCGTTCGGTAGATCTGGCCAGCAAAAATCACTTCTGGGTAGTCACCGTGCCGGCAGCGATAGGCCATTGCTTGAACCTGGAGGTCTTCTCCTTCGATGGAGGGTCGTAACTCAACCGATCGAGGAAGGTGAACCCATCACTGGTGACAGAAATTGAGATCATGGACCCATATTTAAGATTGCAACGCGCCTTACCCCGAACAATCAGCCTGATGTGCAACTGGCAAAGGCTCACGATTCGATCAGGGATTCTTCTGCTGTCTGCGTGATGGGGAATGCTTTGCTGGCGGACCAGCTCACTGACGACCAGCAGCTGCTGGTCGATAGGCCGTCCGGCCCCCAGAAGCATGCCTCCACAAGCGATCAGGGCGTCATGCTCGCCAGGTTCCGCTTCAAGTAGCCATGCTGCTGCTTGAGGGCCTTGCTGATCTTGTTGATGCGTGGCTTTTTAATCTTGGCCACGGCCAAATCTGCTGATAGTTGCTGACAATTAGTGATGGGTAGTCCCTGCCGGAGAACATCCAGAACCCAATCGTCCTACATATCAACGGGTTCAATTCAAAGATTTTTTTTGCATGGCCATAACAATCATGGTCACCTCAAACTCTGCAGAGATCAATATTCTTGTTGAGACAAGCTCTTTTCGTCACGGCCCAAGGTCACCTTGTAACCGCACGTGATCCGTCAAGTGCAGCTCACTGGCCAGATTTCAGGCGTTTTACTATCTCAGCAGAGACGTGACAACTGAAAAGCGTGTGCGTCACGACGAACAGCTGTAGTGGGACACGCCTCCGGCGCCGAAGAAGTCTGTGGGCTTGAGCCGGTCGTACCTCGCAGCCAGCTCGGCTGAGGGCACCTGGTAGGGATGGCTGAACACCTCCTGCAGCTCCTGGATCAGGGCTGTGTCACCGTGCTCCGCCTGTTGATAGGCGGGCGCAACCAACCACTCGCGCCAGGTGATCTGGGGGTTGACCCGTTGCATGGCCGCCGCTGTCTCGCTGCGGTTGCCATTGGCCATGATCTGAGCGCGCCACTGCCCCAGCCAGTGCGTCCATCGCGCATCGAGCTGCTCAGAGGTTGGCCGATAGAAGGCCTCGTTCAAGGTTGAACGGTGCTCTGGTATGGATGACAGCCGGCTGAAGAAGATCGTGTAGTCGACGCTGGAGTCCACCATCAGCTCGAACAGCTCGTCAACCAGCTCGGCGTCGTAACGGCTCAGACCGAGCTTCTGGACCCACATGGCCTCGAGCGCTTGGTTCATCGCATCGCGGAAGCCCTCTCGGATCTGATCCAGCCGCGCCAGTGCACCCGCGCTACCGGCAAGCAACGGCCGGATGGCGGCGTAGAACATCTGGTAGTTGGCTTCGGCAGCTGCCGGTTGGTTGAAGAAACAGAAATGCTCGCCGCCGCCGGTCCAGGGCTGAAAACGGGGATCGAACAGTTCGCAGAATCCGAAGGGGCCATAGTCAAGGGTGAAGCCGCCTGCGGCGCAGTTGTCGCTGTTGAAATTGCCCTGGCAGTAACCCACACGAATCCAGTTGGCCACAAGAGCAGTGAGCCGATCGCGAAACAACCGCGCCAGCTCCACAACCTGATCGCTGAACTCGAGGCTCGGATCGATGTCTGGCCGGTAGTTCCGCTCGATCAGATGACGCGTGATCCGTTGCAGCTCCTCGAGCGCCCCTGGATGGGCTTGGCTGCGAACCCGGCGGGCAAACAGCTCCAGCTGGCCCACCCGCAGAAATGATGGCGCCACCCGGGTGGTGATCGCCGTTGGATTGTCGACCAGGATGTCGGGATCAAACGACCTGGAGTTGGGTGCGTACCAGGGCCTGCGTACGGTTTCGGCCCGCGACATGTACAGCGTCAGCGAGCGGGAGGTGGGCACCCCCAGAGCGTGCATCAACTCCTGCGCCAGAAACTCGCGCACGCTCGAGCGCAGCACCGCACGACCGTCGGCCCCGCGGCAGTAGGGGGTGGGGCCACCCCCTTTGAGTTGCAACTCCCAGCGTTGACCATTGAACAGACCTTCGAACACCGAAATGGCACGGCCATCGCCATAGCCGTTGCCGGTGCCAAATGGGCACTGCTGCATGTACTCAGTGCCATAAATCGACAGGGCATACCCGGTCGCCCAGCCATAGGGGCGCATCGCCCCCTGCGCCACGCCGATGTCGCCGGAGAACAGCCGGCGAAACTGCCCGTCGTGGGCCAGCGCCTCGCTTAGGCCCAGCTGCTGGAACAGCATTGCGCTGTGGGCCACATACTCAGGCGCTGGCAGGGGCGTTGGGGTCACCGGCACGTAATGCCCGGAGAACACCTGGCGGGGCCGGTGATCATTGCCGTCGGCGGTGGCCTGCGGATCTGGCTGCAGCTCCTCGAGCAGCGAATAGTCGGCCTGCTGGGCAAACCCAGCGAAGGTGGTGGTCAGCACGGCTTTCTCGGGTTCTGGTCTGGCCTGGAGCTGGCCCCGACGCTGCGCCCATCATCGTTGCTGTTGAGCTCAGCCTGCGGGCAATCGGGAGGCAAGCCGAGCAACCAGAACCATCTCACTCAGGCCGTCATCATCTGAGCAAGACCAGGGCTTGATGAATCCACCCTTGTGCCGCCAATCTGCACGAAGCCAGCATCAAAAAACGCCGGCTTTCGCCGGCGTGATCGGTTCTTGAGCTGAAGCGTTGACCGGGCGAAGGACCCAATCAGGTTCAGTGAACGTAGTGCTGACCCCGGTAGGACAGATCCTTCGGCTTGTCGCCGGCCACCGGCTCGTCGTGGTGGGCGTCGACATAGGCGACGCCGCGGTACGACTTGGCCATGAGCATCTGGGCATCTTCCAGGTGCTTGGTCTTGAGAATCCTGGAGCGGATCAGTTCGAGGGTGTTCATGGTGAACTCCACAGTGCCCGCGTCCCCGTTGCCTGGCGCGGATCTGACTGCATCCCCCTGAGGAGGGATCAACGTGCACTCACCATAGCGACTTTGTAGCCGTTGCTACAGCAGGGCAGCCAAAAATCTTCACTCAAGGCCTGGTTGCCACCACAGCAAAAAACGGGTCACCATGCCCACCCACCAGGCCCTGCCAGCCCCCGGCCCTGGTCTGCTCGGCGATCAGCTCAGGCCTGGGCCAGCCCTGGGCCATGAGCACCTCGGCCACGTAGGCCAGATGGTCGCGGTCGCTGCCATCGGCCCAGACCTGGGGCGCCGTGGTGAAGAACATGCGATTGGAGAACGCAACAATCAGCTGCCCGCCCGGTCTGGTGACACGCAGCAGCTCGGCTGCAACAGCCTCGGGGTACTGCAGGTACTGCCAGCCGGCGACGACCAACACCGCATCGACGCTCGCCGTTTCGAGGGGGATCTGCTGATCCAGGTTGAGGTTCTGCAGCCAATGGCTGTCGAGACGCTTGTTGGCCGCGAGCTCTCTGCCGTTGAGGCCATGGCCAATCACCCGCTGGTAGACGACGTCGTCAGGCAGGTGGGACACCCAGCTCGACATCAGATCAAGCACCACGGCCCGGGCGGGGAGGCGTTCGCGATACAGACGGGTGAGCCGTTCGCGAAAGGCCGCGTCAAGGTGCTGCACGAAGCGGGGCTCGGCATAGAACAGGCCGTCGTCACTGGCATCCCACTTACGCCGCTGGGCCTCGCTGAGCACCTCGACCGCCACGAAGCCCTGTTGCAACTGGGCGAAACCCTAACGATCACCAGAACGAACCCCTTGCCTCACTGCTTTACACAGTGTTACAGTTGAGTAACACTCCTTAACGAGCCATGGCTGACTCTTCAACCCGCTTCGGCTTCGTCGCTTTCGCTGAAACCTGGAACGGCCGCCTGGCCATGCTCGGTTTCGTGATCGGACTCGGCACCGAGCTGCTCACCGGCCAGGGCATTCTCAGCCAGATCGGCCTGGGCTGAGCCGGATGTCGACCGACTACACCGCCGCGATCACAGGTCTTGTTGTTTTGATCGTCGTGCTCACCGCCATGGTGACGTTTCTGTTGAGCCGACCAAGCGACCTGCCGAAGAAACCCTGACGTCCTTCATTTCTTCAACCATGTCTGATTCCACGACCAACAGCGACAAGTGGTTCCAGGATCGCGCTGTCGAGCAGATCCACCGTGAGCAACTCGCCCGTGCCGAACGTTTCAATGGTCGCGCCGCCATGCTCGGCATCGTGATCGGTGTCATGACCGAAGGGCTCACAGGGGCGGGCATCGCCCACCAGATCGGCCTGGGCCCTCTGGTTGATGGCTATGCCGCCTGCCACACCCAGTTTCTACCGTTCTGCTTCTGACACCGAAAGTCGGCCTCAGGGCCGGTCGGGATCAACCGGCAGCCCTCTCAGCCCGAGGGCTGTCTGTCGTGCCAGCAACAGGGCTGGATAGACATGCCTGGCCCGCTGACGGCTCTTCATCAGCCGCGACAGCAGTTGCAACAGGACATCACCCGTTTGCATGCGGCTGCAGACCCAGGCCACAGCATCACAGCCATGCAGCACCCTGCTGTCGACCAGGAGCATTGCTCCATCGGCCAGGTGGTAGCCCCGTGCAGCCAACTGCTGCCTGAGGTCAGAGTCGCTCCGCCCATCACGAATCGTCAGGCCGGGGATTCTGCTGCGCAACTCACAGAGCTCGGCGAAATGGCGGCAAAAAGGGCAGCCGCCGTCAAACACCAGCACGGGAGCGGCGTCACCATGGAAGGGATCTGACGCCATGACGGGCCTCAAAACGTGAACCTGAACAGACCTGCAGCCTGGCGCAGCATCACAGCTGCCTGTGCCATGGTCACCGCAGCCATGGCGCAGGCAGCCATGATGGTCCTGCTTGTCGGCATGTGTGATCCTGCCTGGGCCGATCGGATCGCCACAACCGAGACCTACAGCTGCAACGGCGAAACCTTGATCGCCAGCCTGCATACGGGTGCCGTTGACGATCCGCTGATCCCCAACCGCAGTGGCATCACCCTGCCTGGGGCCTTTGTGGTGCTGGAGTGGCAACAGCAGGTGCTGCAGCTGCCCCGCACCAACAATGCGGGCGCTCCCAGCTTTACCGATGGCCGCTGGTGGTGGAGCCTTGAGGACCAGGATCACCCAGACCTGCGGCAACGCCGGGGCTTGGGTGATGTGGTCCAGCTGAGCTGTGAACGTCAGCGATCAACGTGAGCGTTGAACCTCAGCGTTGAACGTCAGCGATGGGCACCGTCAGGCGCCGGTCATCACCAGCGCGAACCGCCGCCACCGCCACCGCCACCGCTGCGGGGCTCCGCTGCGTTGACACGGATGTTGCGACCCATCCATTCGACGTTCTGAAGATCGTCGATGGCCTTGGTCTCGTCGCTGGCGCTGGCCATCTCGACAAAGGCGAACCCGCGCTTGCGGCCGGTTTCGCGATCGAGCGGCAGGGTGCACTTGCGCACTTCGCCGTAGCCGGCGAACAGCTGTTGAAGGTCCTCCACTTCGGCATCGAAGGAGAGGTTACCGACGTAAATGGTCATGAAATGGACTCGAGAAATATGAAACCGATTCGTCGAAAGCCCTGAAGAAAGTCGCTGGCCGTGAAGGAGAAATCCTTGGAACTCGCCTTGATGGGGAGAAACCCGCTGAAGAGTGATCGTTGAATCTCCTTTACCGTACACGGCAGTGGCTCAACCCGAGTGCCCGCCCCGTGGTGACGGTTGATTCAGGGCTCGAGAGGGCTGCGATGCACCCCCCAGGCCGCCAGCAGCCCACCGCCAAAGCCGCTCACATGGCCGATCCAGCTGACGCCGGCCGGGGAAAAGATCGGCAAAAGACTCGGCAAAACACCGCCGTAGCTGATCAGGCAGAGCAGCGACAACAACAACGACAACGGGCGACGTTCAAGCCAGCCGATGAGCAGCAGATACGCCAGCAATCCGTAGACCACCCCCGAAAGACCATGGCTGGAGGTGGGCCAGAGCAACCACACCGGAATCGCCGTGGCGTAGACCCCCAGCCACACCGCCAGGTAGTCGCGGCGACCCTTGAGCAGCACCAACCACGAGAGCGGCACGAACACCAGGCTGTTGGCCAGCAGATGGCCGAACCCCCCATGGCTGAACGGCGCCGTCAGCACCCCCACAAACGAGCTCCCAGGCCCCATGGGCAGGTTCCAGCGTCCGGCAAAGAACAACTGGTCGATCAGCTCCTGCCCCCAGGGAATCGCGAGGATCACCAGGGGCAACGCCAGATTGCCGCCCAGCTGGGCCATGGAGCGATCGAGACGCTGGAACCACGACTCAGACACCGGCAGCCGCTGCAGATCGACGTTCATGCTGCCTCGCCATTGGAGCGAGCCGTCGTTCCAGACCTGCAGCCCCAGTACGACTGGGATCTCTGCATCACCCGTGTGTCGCTGGCTGCCCTGCTGTTGTTCTGGAGCCTGGCGAGACCAACGCCTCAGGAGACATCGTTCGACGATGGCGCCATGGGTAGCGGTGAGACAGCTCCCGCGGCCGTGACAACCCTGCCGGCGCGGCAATCGCCGCTCAATGACAACGGCTGGACTGCCGTGCCCTGAGCCCGACCGCGCTCCGGGATCAGGGCTCGTCAAGGGGCACCAGGCGAATCGAATCACGCCCCAGGCGAATCGTGAAATGGTCACCGGGCTGCGCTTCCAGCATGTCGAGGTAGGCCTTGCCCACCATCAGGTTGCCGTTGAACTGCACCTTGGTATGAAACGGCAGCGACCGCCCGGAGCGGCCCCGGCGCCGATCAGCCGTCCGCCCGTTGCCCAGATGCAGGCCTTTGGCCTCCAGCAAGGCCTCAAAGAAAGCCGTGTAATTCAGGCGTTCCTGGCCACCCTCACGGGCGCTCACATAGCCGCAACGGCGCACGATCTCGGCTTTTGGCAACGATCGCCACTGCTCGACGGCATTCAGCAGATCCACACCATTCAGCGCCATGACAGGTCAGCGACAGCCAGGCGATCCCAGCACCGCGCGGGTGGGTGCAACGACGCTTGCAGCACTTGCGCCGTCGAGGTGTGCCGTCATCGGCGCAGGTGGCGCAGAAACCATTCACACGACCAACGGCCGACCTGCTCGAGCGCTCCAGGCTCGGCAAACAGATGGCCGGCGCCCTGCACCACACGCAATTCATGGAGAGTGCGTAAGCGTGCTGCCGCCCAGGCATTGAGCTCGAGCACGTCGACATCGAGACTGCCGACCAGCAACAGGGTGGGGCAGCTCACGGCGGCCAGGCATGTCGGCACCAGATCGGGACGCCCGCCACGGCAGACCACGGCCCTGACCCGGCTGGGCTGCTGGGCGGCTGCCGCCAGAGCCACCGCTGCACCCGTGCTCGAGCCGAACAGTCCGAGGGGCAACGCGGCCAGGTTGGCGTGATGGTCGATCACGCCAATGACGTCAAGCAGACGCCCACCCAGCTGAGCCAGATCGACATCGGGATCGACACCACGCTGCTCGGTTGCCGTCAGCAGATCAAACAACAGCGTCGCCAGTCCTGCCCGTTGCAGCGCCTGGGCCACGGCGCGATTGCGGCAACTGTGGCGATTGCTGCCGCTGCCATGCGCAAACACCACCAGTCCCTTGGCCGCAGCCGGCACCACCAGGCTGGCCGGCAGCACCAACGCGCCCAGGGGCAGTCGCAAGTCTCGAGTCAGGGACTGAGAGGTGGTGGTCATCGCGGCAGACCGGGCAAAGGTGTGCGGACCGCAGCCGCGTCACAGGTTCAGCCCAAGCCTGATCAGGCCTGAGCGCACAGCAGAACACGGATGCGCCGCAAAAGATGCAATTTATGCATCACATCAGCAGGGATGCTGAAGACAACGCTCACCAGGAACAACCAAGAGGCTGAGTGAACAGAAGTGCTGCAGATCAGACGTCGCAGGAGCAGCAATCCGATGAGCTATTCAGCGCCTCGGCGCAGCGTTTGAACGTAGTCTTGAATCGGCTCAAGAGCCATCGACACCATCTGCTTTGATTGATAAAACCATGAACGACAGATTTCGCGTTATGCAACGACAGCCACGTCGAATCTCGATTACCCTCAGCTATCACGTTCACGAAGCCCTGCTCTCACGATCAGAAGAAGAAGGTCGCTCGGTCTCAAACCTCTGCGCCTTTTTGCTTGAAGATGCCTTGCGTGAACCAGTGCGCCAGTTCGTCGTGAGTGGCCCCACGACCAACACCAACATGCACAGCAGCAATGGAGCCAAACCGATGCAACCAATGCATATGATGCGCCGTGGCACCTTCTGAGCGCCAACAATTCAGAGCAGCAAGTCAGCTGAACACCCGCCTTGACCCGTTGCCAACTGTGGCAACGGGTTTTTTGATGCTCCGGGCTTTGATCCTCAGGGATTGAGCTGGGGCTCCAAACGACGCCTGAGCTTGCTGAGAGCCACCTTTTCGAGCCGTTGCACCTGGTCCTTGCTGAGACCGGTCAAACCAGAAATCCTGGCAAACGAATGGCAATCATCGCCGCCATAGCGAAGACTGAGAATCGAGCGCTCCAGATCATCCAATTGGTTGAGTTGATCATGCATCCACTGATAATCGTCAGTTACAGATGGCTCGTCCTTACTGCGCACTGTGTCCAGAAGTGTGAGCTCCTGATCTGAGGCATTGATCTGCTGATCGAGTGACTGCACCTGGCCACGGGCCACCGCATCGACGGCAAAACGCAATCGCCGGGTGCTCTGCCCGAGCTGATCGGCAATGAGCTGGGAGTCGACTTGGGCCTCCTGGCTCGCCTGCAGCACACGGGCCTTGTGCACCAGATCAATGACAGTGATCGGCAAACGGATCGGGCTGCTGTTTTCCTGAAGATAGCGATTGATCGACTGCCGGATCCACCAGTAACCGTAGGTGGAAAACTTATAACCCCGACTGGGATCAAATTTTTCAACTGCTCGAATCAATCCCAGATTACCAGCCTGAATGAGATCGAGAGGATCATGATTCAGATGCTGAATCCTCCTGTTCTGACGCATCACAACCGCCACCACCAACCTGAGATTGGCACTGACCATGCGCTCCATGGCTCGTCGGCCCCTGCGGCTCACACAGAGCTCGGGAGATGGATCATCCTGCCACTGTCGCACCAGAGTTCCGAGGTGCACTTCTTCTGCCGGAGTGAGGATCGGAACCCGACCAATGGACTTGAGATAATCGCCAAAAGCATCCGACATTCAGGAAACTGAATTCGCCTCAAGATCCTGAAGCTCAAGTCCTCAGAAAAATCCAGCTGCGACCTCTTTACAGCGTCACCGCAGCAGGAAGATCTGCAAGCTCACACAGACGAAAACGTAGCGAACGATAAGGCTGCTGACGCTGCTTCTTGGTCAGCACAAACTGCCAGAGCTGCCCTTGCGCAGAACGAAAGAACCCAGCACAAGAGAGCAAATAGTACTTCCAGAATCGATAGAAGCGAGCATCCAATTCACCACTGAGAAGCGGCCAAAAGCGTTCAAAATTTTGCCACCAAGCCATCAAAGTACGGTCATAATCAAAACCAAAATTTTCCCAGTCCTGAAGCAGAAACCAGGGTTCAAATCCATGGCAAACCTGCTGGGCCGAAGGCAGCCGTCCATCAGGAAAGATGTAGGTGTTGATCCAGGGGTCCAGATCACTGTTGGTGTCATGGGATCCGATGGTCTGGATCAACGCCAGGCCATCGGGCGTGAGCATCCGCTCGAGCACCCCGAAAAATGTTCGATCGTTGAGGCGACCGACATGCTCCAGCATGCCGATCGACACCACACGATCAAAGGGTTGCTGCTCCAGCAACGCGGGCGCGCGGTAGTCACACAACAGCACCTCGAATGGCAGATCGCGATAGGTCTGCCGGCAGAACCGCGCCTGTTCGGCTGACACCGTGATGCCGACCACCTGCACCCCGAAGAAGCGGGCCGCATAGGCCGCCAGCCCACCCCAGCCACAACCGAGGTCCAGCAGCCGCTGGCCTGGCCTGAGCTCGAGCTTCTGACAGATCAGCTCCAGCTTGTGGGCCTGAGCCGTCTCAAGGTCATCGGCCGCATGCCAGCAGGCGCAGCTGTAGATGCGGCGCGAATCGAGCATGGCCGCATAGACCCGCGCGTCGATGTCGTAGTGCTGTTGACCGACACGAAACGACCTGCGGCGCGTCTGCCAGTTGACCCAGTGCTCGAGCCAGCGCTGCATCTTGGCCTGCAACCGGGCCCTTGCAACGAAGCCCGCCGCCGCGTCCCGGCTGGCCGGCAGGGTGAGCAGTCGGGTGAACAGCTGATCCAGCGCCGCACAATCCCAGCGGCCGTTCACGTAGCCCTCCCCCAGGGCAAGACTGCCCCGGCGCAGCAAGTCGCCATAGAAGGACTGATCGTGCACCACCAGATCCCAGGGACGCGCGCCAGAGAAGCCGACATCGACCTGATCGGTGAGCGCACGGATCAAGGCTGGCGGGTTCGGCATGACAGGTCCCTGAGACGTTCCAAGCCCAGCACCGCCGAGCCCACCAGATCTGCAACCACACAGGATCTGCGGCAGATGCGTGGCCCACAGGACGCAGTCACCGGAGCCGACGCGGCAGCCTCGATAACGTGCGGGCCATGGCGGTTCCACACCATCTCTGGCCAGACCGCTGGACGGCAGGGATCGCCCTGGCCGAGCGACTGCAGCGCTGGCGTGATGGCTCAGACACCACCACGGTGATCGGACTGCCCAGGGGCGGCGTCGCCGTGGCCGCCGCCGTCGCCCAGCAGCTGCACCTGCCGCTGCACTGCTGGGCTGTGCGCAAACTCGCCAGTCCTGAGGAGCCCGAATTCGCGCTGGGGGCCATCGCGTCCGGCGGCAGTGTGGTCTGGAACCCAGCCGCGATGGCCCGCACCCCGCTGAGCCGGGTTGAACAGGAACGGCTGATTGCGGCCGCCATGCCCGAACTGCTGCGCCGTCAGCGGCTCTTTGGCGAGGCGCGCCCAACGGATCTGTGCGGGCGTGACGTGATCGTCGTCGATGACGGCATCGCCACCGGCATGACCGTCAGGGCTGCTCTGCTGGCGCTGCGCCGCAGCCAGCCAGCACACCTGGTCCTGGCGGTTCCTGTGGTGGATGCCGAACTGGTTGATGCACTGCGTCCCCTGGTCGATGAGCTGGTGGCCGTGATTGCCGTTCCAGGGCTCTACGCCGTGGGGGCCTTCTACGACGATTTCGACCAGCTGAGCGATGCCGACGTGCAGGCCCTGCTGGGGCTCAGGCCGGAAGCCTGAGCCCCGAGGATCTCAACCCTCGACGGGCACCTGCACCGCCTGGCTGGTTGCCTTCTCAAGCTTGGGAATGTCGACCTCGAGCAGTCCGTTGTGGAAGCTGGCCTTGAGATGCCCGGCATCCACATTGGCCGGCAGGGTGAAACAGCGCATGAAATGCCCATAGGAGCGTTCCATGCGATGAAAACGCCAGCCCTTCTCTTCGCGTTCCTGGCAACGCTCGCCCTGAAGCGTGAGCACACCGTTGTCAAGACTGACCTTGACGTCGTCTTTGTTGATACCAGGAATCTCTGCCTTGATCACAAAGGCTTCATCGTTTTCGCTGACATCGACCCGTGGCAGCCAACCACCATTGGTTGCCGGCTCGATACCACGGCTGAAGGGAACAGCGAGCGAACGGCTGTAACGGTCAAAGAAATCTTCAATCTCGCGCAGAGGCTCCCATTTGGTCAATTCCATGGTTGCTGAATCCAGGAGGACTCTTGCAACCTAATCAGCTCAAACCCTCCAACCTTCAGGATCAACCAATGGCACAGCAGATCAGCTGCCTCTTCACTGAGCCAACAGCCGGGCGATCTGGTTGCGTCCATTGTTCTTGGCCAGCATCAGAGCCTGCTCAGCCCGGCCGAAAAGATCAGCAAAACAGCTGTCATTGGAAGCGATACTGCTGATGCCTCCACTGATGCACACGCGGTACTCCGACGTGGAGAAGACACCGTGCATTTCAGTGGCCGAATGGCGCACAAGCTCGGCCAGTGTCAGGGCTTCCGCATCATCTTTGCCAACGATCAACAGCGAAAACTCCTCGTCGTAGATACGGGCCATCAGGTCATCTTCATCGAGCAGGCTCTGGCACAAGGCAACCAGGTCGATCAGCACCTGATCGCCCGCCGCATGGCCCCAGCGCATGTTGATCTGGCGGAAGTTGTCCAGATCAAAACTCAGTAGTGCCAGTGGCCAGTGGTTGTCTCGGGCTCGTCTGAACTCCTTTTCGGCCAGCTCGAAGAACGAATCGCGGCGATGCAGGCCGGTCAACGGACACAACCGGCTCTGATGGCGCCACTCGATCTCACGCATCAGCAGAGCTGCCATCTCGGCGAGTCGATGCCGTTGCCGCTCGCTGAACTGCCGGGGCTCAGTATCAATCACACACAGGGTGCCCAGGTTGTAACCGCGATGGGTGCACAACGGCATGCCCGCATAGAAGCGAATGTGGGGCGGTCCAAGCACCAGGGGATTGGTGGCAAAGCGGGGATCCTCCCGCGCATCCTCAATCACAAAGGGCGCCTCAACAGCAGCGATGGCGTGGGCGCAGAACGCCATTTCTCTGGGGGTTGAGCGCACCTCAAGGCCATGACGGCAGAGAAAGCGCTGGCAGCGATCGTCGACCAGCGAAACCAGACCGATCGGCATCTCCAGCAGATCTGCGGTCAACTCGAGGATGCGGCAATACTGCGGATCATCGCTGCCCTGATCGAGGCCATAACGCTCCAGTTCGCGCAGACGATGGGACTCATTCACCGGAACCGGATAGTCGGGGTAAGGCGCCATGGCAGATCGGGCCGGTTCCTGTTGATTTCGACCCTATAAACAGCACGACAGGTCCTGATTCAGACCTGCCGAACTGCAGCAGGAATGCTCCCCCCGCCACGGTCCTCTCGATGCATCTGTCTGCCGCACAGCCGATCTGGACGCTCGACACCGACGCGGCGCTGCGGGCCCTGGGCAGCACACCCCAGGGCCTGAACCAGGCCGAGGCCGAGCGTCGCCTGCAGCGGTTTGGGCCCAACAGCCTGCCCCCACCGCATCGGCGCCCGATGCTGCTGCGGCTGGGGGACCAGCTGCTGCACCTGATGGCCCTGCTGCTGTGGGTGGCCGGCGGCCTGGCCCTGCTGGCCGGCACACCCCAACTGGCGGTCGCCATCTGGGTGGTGGTGCTGGTGAACGGTCTGTTCTCGTTCTGGCAGGAGTACCAGGCCGAACGCACCATGGCCGCCCTGATCAGGGCGCTGCCCCAGCAGGTGCAGCTGTGGCGCGACGGGGCCCTGACCGTGCTGAGCGCGGCAGTGGTGGTGCCCGGCGACCTGTTGTTGCTCGAAGCCGGCGACAAGGTGCCGGCCGACTGCCGGCTGATCGACGCCCAGGCGCTCTATCTCGACCTGTCACTGCTGAGCGGCGAATCGCTGCCGCTGGCGCGCCATGCGGGCGCCCTCAAGCAACCGCTGCTGCCGGCGGGTGAGCGGGGCAATCTGGCGCTGGCGGGTACCACCGTGGCCTCGGGGCGCGGCACGGGGATCGTGTTTGCCACCGGTGCCGAAACCGAGTTTGCCCACGTCGCCCGGCTATCGGCCCAGACGCCGCGCAGTCCCAGCACCCTGGAGCTGCAGGTGGCCCAGATCGTGCGCACGATCACGGCCATCGCCCTGGGCCTGGGAGCGGTGATCTTTCTGCTCAGCCACTGGCTGGTGGGCATGGGCAGCCAGGAGAGCCTGATCTTCGCGATCGGCATCATCGTCGCCAACGTGCCCGAGGGATTGCTCCCCACGGTCACCCTGTCGCTGGCCATCAACGTGCAGCGCATGGCCCGGCGGCATGCCCTGGTCAGGCGCCTCTCGGCGGTTGAGACGCTGGGCTCACTGAGTGTGATCTGCAGCGACAAGACCGGCACCCTCACCGAAGGACAAATGGAACTCGAGGAGCTCTGGCTGCCCGCGACCGGCGCGTCTCTGCAGCAGCGGTTGCTGGCCTGGGTGTGCCTGTGCTCCAACGCCCGCCTCGAACAGGAGAGCGCGAGCCATGAACCCTGGCGTGCCGTGGGCGACAGCACCGAAACGGCGCTGCTGCGGGCTGCTCTGGCGGCCGGCCTCTCACCGGCCGAGGTGCAACGCCAGCAGCCGCGCCTGCACGAGGTGCCCTTTGATTCGCAGCGGCGCTGCATGAGCGTGGTGGTGCAGAGCGGCGATGGCCCCCTGGTGATCACCAAGGGGGCACCCAACGATCTGCTGCGCCGTTGCAGCCACATCGCCGCCGGGGAGCACCCCATCAGCCTCGACGCCCAGACACGCGACAGCCTGCAGAGTCAGGCCGATCGGCTGGCCTGCCGGGGCCTGCGGGTGCTGGCTGTGGCGGTGCGGCGGCACTGCGACGGCTGGCAAAGCCTCGACAACGGGCAGCTGGAGAGCGCGCTGGAGTTTGTCGGGTTGCTGGCCCTGATGGACCCACCGCGTGCCGAGGTGCCCGCCGCCATCGCCGCCTGCCGCGAGGCGGGCATCAAGGTCACCATGGTGACCGGCGATTCGGGCCTCACCGCCGAGGCGATCGCACGCCAGATCGGACTGCTCGATCCCCGTGAGTCGCCGCCAGGCAACCCGGTGGCCGATCCGGTACGGGTCATTCATGGCGATGACCTGGCCCGCCTGAGCGACGTGCAGTTGCGCCAACTGCTCCGGTTTCGCAGCCGGTTGGTGTTTGCCCGGATGACACCCGAGCAGAAGCTGCGCCTGGTGCAGAGCTACCGCAGCCTTGGGGAGGTGGTGGGCGTCACCGGCGACGGGGTCAACGACGCACCGGCCCTGCGCGCCGCCGATGTGGGCATCGCCATGGGCTGCAGCGGCACCGATGTGGCGCGGGAAGCCGCTGACATCGTGCTGCTCGACGACAACTTCGCCACCATCGTCGACGCGGTGCGCCATGGCCGGGCGGTGGTGGCCAACATCGGCCGTTTTCTGACCTATGTGATCGCCTCCAACGTGGCCGAGATGGCTCCGTTCGTGGCGATGGTGGCCCTGCAGATCCCGGCGGCCCTGACGGTGCTGCAGATCCTGGCGGTGGACCTGGGCACCGACCTGCTGCCCGCGCTGGGGCTGGGCGCCGAACCACCGGAGCCCGGTCTGATGCGGCAGCCACCCCGACGGCGCGGGGCACCGCTGCTGAACCGATCGGTGTTGCTGCGCGCCTATCTGGTGCTGGGGCTCAGCGAGGCCGTGGTCTCCATGGGGGCCTACCTGTTGCTGCTGGACCGCGGTGGTCGCCAGGCTTCGACCCTGACCTTTGCACTGATCGTGGCGGGGCAGATGGGAGCTCTGCTGGCCTGCCGCAGCGCGTCGCTGCCGTTCTGGCAGCGGCTGCGGGTGCCCAACCGCCTGTTCTGGCTGGGGCTGCTGAGCGAACCCCTGATCGCCGCACTGCTGGTGCTGATCCCACCCCTGGCCGCGGTCTTCAGCATGGAACCGTTGCCACGCCCATGGCTGGGCTGGCTACCGCTGGCGCCTCTGGCGGTGCTGCTGGCCGACACCCTGCACAAGGGCAGCCTGCGGTGGTGGCGACAGCGTCAGACCGCTTCGGGGATGGTCTCACCACCGAGCTCGCGCTTGAGCAGGGCAAACAGATAGTCGGGATCCCGGTACTGGTTGGGCAGGCAGGTGTGCAGGGTCTCAAGCCGCTGCCAGCACACCGTGCGGCGCACTTTGTTGATCGATTTGCCCTCGCGGATCAACAGCCGCAGCGCCTTGCAATACAGGGAATAGTTGGCCTCGAGTTCACCGATGGTGAGGGCTGCTGCATCCGGACTCATCTGATCATTCCCGGCGCCTGTGACGCCCTACTGGCCTGGTTGGATCCAATCTGAGCTGAGACGCCTCTCCGGCGAGCCCCCCATACGGGGACAATCAGGGCCCCCGCAGCCCTTTCATAATTTGACCATGCCGCAGCGCATGCCCTTGAGAACCGCCTGCAGCCGGTTGCTCACCTCGAGGGTGCGCAACAGCCGTTTGGTGTAGGTCTTGGCCGTCTCCTCACTCACAACGAGCTTCTGGGCGATCTCGCGATCGCTCAAGCCGCTGGCCAACAGATCAAGCACCTCGTACTCGCGGGGGGTGAGTCGGGGGCAGCTCAAATAGGGCAGGGTGCCGGTTCGCAGCGAGGGGCTGCGGTACGAATGGCCGCCCATCACCGCCATGACCGCCGCCTGCAGGGGCCGCTGATCACCGCTGAAATCGGCCTCGGCCACCACCGCCTCGAGCCAGGGTGCCTCGCTGTACTCGGCCGGGATCAGATCACCCAGGGCCAGCACCACCACCTTGAGCTCGCTCTGCGATGCGCGCGCCTTGCGTGCCAGCTCAAAGCCGTTGCCCACCTCGAGATAATCGGTGCAGATCAACAGCTCGTAGGGTTCGCGCCCCAGATACGCCAGGCAACTGGGCTCATCGGTGACGGCGCAACCGATGCGACTGCGGTCCTGGAAGCTTTCGCAGACCGCACGCAGCAGAAAGCGCCCCTTCATGGCGATGGCCACCTTGCCCCTGACCGCCACCGACAGCAACACCTGATCGAGGGTGGTGCCGTCGAGGCTCTCGAGAAACGGGGTGAGGTCCACTGGGGCGCTCCATGGGAGTCCGATGAACCTCCGGACGGCCAACGCCATCCGGTGGCGTCAAACCTAGGACTGCGGGTGGAACCCCTGGGTGTTCAGCAGATGCGCGGCAGCATGTCGCCACTCCAGGGCCCCAGAAGACGCTCGCTGCCAAGGGCGGTCTGGAGGCGCACCTGGGGCTGCAGACCGGCCGCAGGCTGCGCAGCACCCACCAGCACAGCCCCCGACGGCGCCAGCAGGGCCAGGGCCTGATCGGCCTCACGGGGCGTCAGCACGGCGACGAAGCGCCCCTCGTTGGCCAGGTGCAGCGGCTCGAGCCCCAGCAGTGCACAGGCGGCCTCTACCCCTGGGGCCAGGGGCAGGGCGGTTTCGTCGAGCACCAGATCGCAGCCGCTGGCCTCGGCCAGTTCGGCCAGGGCGCAGCCCAGCCCGCCGCGGGTGAGATCCCGCAGGGCCACGGGCTGAACACCACCGACCAGCAGCGCTTCGATCTGGGGCCACAACGGGGCGCAATCGCTGCCCACCACATGGGTGAAGAGCAACCCATGGCGCGCCGCCAGGATCGCCAGCCCGTGGCGTCCCAGATCGCCGCTCAGCACCAGCCGATCGCCGGGGCGAATCGCCGCCGGGTGGATCGCTCGGGGTGTTTCGATCAGACCGATGCCGCTGGTGGTGACAAACACGCCATCGGCCTGGCCCCGCGCCACCACCTTGGTGTCACCGCAAACGATCGTGATGCCGCAGGCGCTGGCGGCCTGCACCATCGACGCCACCAGCCGCTGCAGCAGGGGCAGGGGCAACCCCTCTTCGAGAATCAGGGCCACGCTCAGGTGCAACGGCCGGGCACCGGCCATGGCCAGGTCGTTGGCGGTGCCGATCACCGCCAGCTTGCCGATGTCGCCACCGGCAAATTCGAGCGGCTGCACCACATAGCCATCGGTGCAGAAGGCCAGGCGCCCGTGGGGCAGCGTCAAAACGGCCGCGTCGAGTCCCAGGTGCCGGGTATCGGCATACAACCGGCTGAACTCCTCGGCAATGAGTGCCTGCATGGCGCTGCCGCCACCGCCATGGGCCAGCTGGATGCGCGTGACTGAATCGCTCATCGGCGGTAGGCGTAGTAGGCCGCACAGGCTCCTTCATGGGAGACCATGGGCGCCCCCAGCGGATGCAGGGGCGTGCAGGCGGTGGCAAAGCTGGGGCAATCGGGCGGTTTGCAGTGGCCCTGCAACACCGCAGCGCTGCGGCAGGGGCCAAGCTCCTCGGCTGTCAAAGGCAGCGGCAGATCAAAGCGCAGCCGCGCATCGAACCGGCGGTAGGGATGCCGCAGCTGCAGCACCCCCTGGCTGATCGGGCTGAGCCCGCGCCAGGGGCCATCGGCCGCCGCAAACACCTGCTGCACCAGCAACCGTGCCGCAGGGTTGCCCTGCGACCTGACGACGGCGCCGTAGGCATTGACAAGGCGGGGCGCACCCGCTTCAAGCAGCTGCACACAGGCCAGCAGCGCCAGCAGCAGTTCCAGCGGGTCAAAACCGCACACCACCACCGGCAGACGATGGCGCTGCACCAACGCCTCCAGTTCGGCAGTGCCCATGACGGCCGCCACATGACCGGCCGCCAGAAACCCCTGAATCTGGTTGTGAGGGTCGGCACTGAGCCGCTCCATCGCCGGCACCACGCGCACATGGGCCGGCAACAGCGACAGGTTGTCGACAGCCAGACGACGGGCCTGCTCGAGCAGCAGCGCGGTTGCCGGGGCCGTCGTCTCGAAGCCCGCCGCCAGCAGCACCACCTGCTTGTCGGGATGACGGGCGGCCAGATCGAGGGTCTGCAGCGGTGCCGTGATGAGGCGCACATCGGCACCGGCGGCCCGGGCCTGCAGCAGATCAGACACCCCAGCACCGCTGCGGCTGCCCGGCACCCGCAGCATGTCGCCGAAGGAGCAGAGGATCACCTCGCTGCGGGCAGCCAGCTGCAGGGCCTGATCGATGGTGGAGGCCGGGGTCACGCAGACCGGGCAGCCCGGACCATGGATCAGCTTCAGTCCCGGGGGCAGCAGCTGATCCAGCCCCCAGCGCAGAATCGTGTGGGTCTGACCGCCACACACCTCCATGAGGGTCCACGGCCGGTTGGTCTGCTGGTGCAGCGCCTGAAGCGCGCTGCGCACGGCTACCGGATCAGGCATGGTCTGCCAGCGCGCGGTAGAGCGCCCAGCGCCGCTGCAGCGCGGTCTCGGCCAGGCGGACGAGCTCGGCGGCGCGCTGCGGCTGGTCGAGCGACAGACGGCTGAAGCGGGTTTCCAGCGCCATCGCCTCGGCCAGGTCGCGATGGGGACTGCCCATGTCGAGCTGGAGGGGGTTGAGCCCCCGCTCACGGCGCCTGGGATCGTGGCGATACAGCAGCCAGCGACCCGAATCAACGGCGGCCTTCTGATGGGCCATGCCCTGGGCCATGGCGATGCCGTGGGCTGTGCAGTGGGCATAGGCCAGGATCAACGACGGCCCCGGATAGCTCTCGGCCTCCAGAAAGGCGCGCAGGGTGTGTTCATCACGGGCACCCATGGCGACGCTGGCCACATAGACGTGGCCATAGGTCATCGCCATCAGCCCCAGGTCCTTCTTGGCGGTCGCCTTGCCGGCGCTGGCAAAGGCGGCCACCGCCCCCAGGGGTGTGGCTTTGGAGGCCTGCCCACCGGTATTGGAATACACCTCGGTGTCGAGCACCAGCACGTTGACGTCGCTGCCACTGGCCAGCACGTGATCGAGGCCGCCGAAGCCGATGTCGTAGGCCCAGCCGTCGCCGCCGACCAGCCACACGCTGGTGCGGTTGAGGGCATCGAGCAGGGTCAGCAGCTCCAGAATGGGAGGCTCGGGCGGCAACTGCCGCAGCTGCTGCCGCAGCGTGTCGACCCGCTGGCGCTGCTCGGCGATGCCGGCCTCATCGCTCTTGTCGGCCTGCGTGATCGCGGCGGCATGCTCAGCGCTGATCTGCCCCTGCAGAGTGAGACGGGTCAGCAGGGCCAGGGCCTGGCGCCGTTGGGCATTGAGCGCCAGTCGCATGCCGAAGCCGAACTCGGCGTTGTCTTCGAACAGCGAATTGCTCCAGGCCGGCCCCAGCCCCTCACTGGTGTGCGACCAGGGGGTGGTCGGCAGGTTGCCGCCGTAGATCGACGAGCAACCCGTGGCATTGGCCACCAGCAGCCGATCGCCGAACAGCTGGGAGAGCAGCTTCAGGTAGGGGGTCTCGCCGCAGCCAGCGCAGGCTCCCGAAAATTCGAACAGGGGCTGCAGAAATTGCTGCTGCGCCAACCGCCCCGTGTGAAGCGTCGTGCGCGGCACCTCGGGGAGCTGTTCGAAAAACTGCCAGTGGGTGCGCCCCTGCTCCAGCAGCGGCGGCTGGGGCTGCATCACCAGGGCCTTGCGGCTGGGCTGCTGGCGATCGCGCGCCGGGCACACCTGCACACAGATCTCGCAACCCGTGCAGTCTTCGGGTGCCACGGCGATGGTGAAGGTCTGGCCGGCAAAGTCGGGATCCCGGGCCGGCGCTGTGGCATAGCCGGCAGGCGCCGCGGCAAAGGCAGCCGGATCGCCCACCTTGGCGCGGATCGCCGCATGGGGGCACACCATCACGCACTTGCCGCACTGCACGCACAGATCGCTCTGCCACACCGGCACCGCTTCAGCCAGGTTGCGTTTCTCGAGCCGGGCCGTGCCCGTGGGCCAGGTGCCATCACAGGGGAAGGCGCTGACCGGCAGGCGATCGCCCTGGTGGGCCAGCAGCGGCAGGATCACCTCCCGTTCAAACGCCGATAGCACTTCTGGAGTGGGCGCAGCCTGGGCCTCCCCCGCAGCCCCAGCGAACTGTTGATCCTCATCACTGGCCTGCTGGTGCTGGTCAAAGCCGAGCCAGTCGAGACGGGTCAACTGAGCCAGCGAGCCCTCCACGGCCTGAAGGTTGCGCGCCACCACAGCCTCACCCTGGTGGCCATAGCTGGCCTCAATGCTGCGGCGGATCTGGGCCAGCGCCGTGTCGAGGGGCAACACCCCACTCACCGCAAAGAAACAGACCTGCATCACCGTGTTGATGCGGGGGCCCAGACCCGCCTCACGGGCAACCCGGTAGGCATTGATCACCCAGACGACGAGCTGACGCTCGCGGATCTGGCGGCGCAACGCCGATGGCAGACGCCGCCAGGTCTCGAGCGGTTCAAACGGGCTGTTGAGCAGCAGCACGCCACCCTCAACAACCCCCTCCAGCAGGTCGATCTGCTGCAGCAACGACCACTGGTGGCAGGCCACCAGGGTGGGCCGCTGGATCAGGTACGTGGAGCGGATCGGCTCGGGCCCGAAGCGCAGATGGGAAACGGTGTGGGAGCCGGCTTTCTTGGAGTCGTAGACGAAATAGCCCTGCACCTGCAGCGCGGTGCAGTCACCGATGATCCGGATCGCGGCTTTGTTGGCGCCGACGGTGCCATCGGAGCCCAGGCCGTGGACGACCGCGCGCACCTGGCCGGCCTCGCACACAAAGGCAGGATCCCAGCGCAACGAGCGATGGCTGAGGTCATCAGCAATGCCCACCGTGAAATGGTTGAGCGCGGCTTCACCCGCCTGCAGCTCGGCCAGCACCGCCGCGGCCATCGCCGCGGTGAATTCCTTGGAACCGAGGCCGTAGCGCCCGCCGATCACCCGCGGCAGCGGCAGCTGGCGATGGTGCAGGGACCAGGCCTCCGCCAGGGCCGTCACCACATCGAGGTACAGGGGCTCACCGGGCGCACCGGGTTCTTTGCAACGATCCAGCACGGCCACCGCCTCAGTTGAGGCCGGCAGTGCCGCCACGAACAGATCGGTGGCAAAGGGCCTGAACAGGCGCACCTGGAGCACCCCGACCCGCTCGCCGCGCGCACGCAGCACCTCCACCGCCTCAAGGGCTGCCTGGCAGCCCGAGCCCATGAGCACCAGTACCCGTTGGGCATCAACGCAGCCTTGGTAGGCATAAGGCAGATAACGGCGACCGGTGAGCGCTGCAAAACGCTCCATCGCCTCAATCAGGTGATCGACGACCGCCCCGTAGTGGCGATTGACCGATTCACGCCCCTGAAAGTAGACGTCGGGGTTCTGCGCCGTACCCCGCAGCACCGGATGGGCCGGACTGAGCGCCCGGCCGCGGTGGGCGGCGATCGCCTCGGCTGGGATCAACGCCTGCAGCTGCGCATCACTGATCAGCGCCAGCTTCTGAATCTCGTGGGAGGTGCGAAAGCCATCGAAACCATGCAGGAACGGCACCCGCGCCTGCAGCGTCGCCCGCATGGCGATCGCGGCACAGTCGCCGGCTTCCTGGGGCGTGGCGCTGATCAGGATCGCGCAGCCCGTGCTGCGGCAGGCCATCAGATCGCCGTGGTCGCCGAAGATCGACAGGGCCTGGGCAGCCAGGGAGCGGGTGGCCACATGCAGCACCGCGGCTGTCAGTTCACCGGCAAGGCGGTAGAGGTTGGGCAGCATCAACAGCAACCCCTGGGATGCCGTGAAGGTGGTCGCCAGGGCACCGGCCTGCAACGCCCCATGCAGGCTGCCCGCGGCACCCGCCTCGCTCTGCAGCTGCACCACCTCGGGCACCAGGCCCCAGAGATTCAGACGCCCCTGGGCGCGCCAGAGATCGGCCCATTCGCCCATGGGTGTGGCCGGGGTGATCGGGTAGAGGGCGATCACCTCGCTGAGCCGGTAGGCAACCCGCGCCACCGCCTCGTTGCCGTCGATGCTCGCGAACGCAGGCGTTATGGCGCGCTCAGCTGTCATCACGCACCACACACAGGGCCATGCCCACATGCACCAGCACCCGATCGCCGATGCGGGCCTCGGGCAGGCAGGCCAGGCTCACCTGCTGCAGCACCCCGTCGAGGTCAACAGCAGCGCGGCGCCACAAACCCGGGTCAACGGCCTCTGGTGCCGCATCGATCGCCACGATTCGTCCGCAGACCGCAAGACACACGACGGGCCGGCTCCGGCTGGCACACCCAGAGGTGTAGGCATCCGAGCTCTGGCCGCAACCGCACGGGGCGGCACTGCGGTGGCACTGCAGCACTCGGGGATCACGGGTTGATCACTGGGGCGGTGCCGCCAGCTGGGCCGCCACCAGCTGGCCCAGGGCCAGGGCACCGTCGCCACAGGGCAGCTGCTGGGCCCAGAGGGGCTGCAACCCCGACGCGGCCAGGGCCTCGATCAGCCCCTCCAGCAACAGCCGATTCTGAAAACAGCCGCCCGCCAGCACCACCGTGGACACACCGCTGCGCCGCGCACTTTGCTCGGCCCAGCCGGCCAGCCCCGCGACGAGTGCGCGGTGAAACAACAGGGCACTGATCGCCGCAGGCACCCCGGCGGCCCTCTGGGCCAGCAGCACCTGGAGCAGGGGCCGCCAGTCGAGCCACTGCTGCGCCAGCGAGGCGGCCGCAGCGGGCTCGAGCGGCAGCAGTTCAGAGGCGCGGCGCTGGCACAGCAACGCCGGGCCGCGGCCTTGGGCCTGCGCAGCGGCGCCCTGCAGCAGCAACCCGGCCTCGCCCTCATGGCTGAGGCACTGCACCAGGCCCAGCAGCGAGGCGACCCCGTCAAACAACCTGCCCAGGCTGGTGGTCTGGGGGCAGTGGATGCCAGCGGCCAGGGCCCGCAGCAGCAGCTGCCGCTCCTCGTCGTCAAAGGCCTGCTGGGTGGCGACAGCACCGGGGTGCTCCAGGGCCCAGGGGCCCAAGGCCGCCAACAGCGCCAGGGCCACGCGGCGGGGCTCCCGCAGGGCCCTGCTGCCCCCCGGCAGCGCAAAGGGGCGCAGACAGGCCAACCGCTGGCATGAGCCATCGGAGCCGATCAGCAGACCTTCGCCTCCCCACAGGGAGACCGTTCCTGGACCATGCCCCAGGCCGTCGCAGGCCAGCACCAGGGCCGGCGGAGCGACACCGTGCTCGGCCAGCACGGCCAGGCCATGGGCCTGGTGATGCTGCACGGTCTGGTGATGCCACGAACCCCGGGTCCGGCGCTGGGCCCAGTGGTGGGAGAGATAGCCCGGATGCTGATCGCTGAGCACCATGGCCAGCTGGTCACCGTGGCGCTGCAACAGCTCCTCCAGCCCCTGCTGCCAGCGGCCGTGGCAGCGGCCATCGGCCAGGTCGCCCAGCGGAGCCGACAACCACACCTGGCCGCCCGCTGCCAGCGCCGGGGCACACTTCAGGTCACCGCCCAGGGCCAGCACGGATCGGCCGATCCCGGGGCGCGCCCAGCTGGGCAAGGGCAGGGGCAGGGGCGCATAGCCACGGGCCCGGCGCAGCATCTGGGGTCGGCCGGCCACCAGCCGCACCACCGCATCATCGAGCGGCCGGGCGATCGACCGGTCGTGCACCAACCAGCCATCGGCGATCGGACCGGTCGGAGCCCGCGGACCGATGCGCGCCATCGCCTCGTCAAGATCAATGCACAGGGGCTCGCTGCTGCGGTTGCCGCTGGTGGCCACCAGGGGTCCCCCGAAGGCCTCGACCAGCAGCCGGTGCAGCGGTGAGGCCGGCAGCATCACCCCGAGCTCGCTGCAGCCCGGAGCGATGCCGGCAGCCAGGCCAGTTGCCTCTGCACGCCGGCGCAGCAGCACGATCGGCGCCTCGGGCCCCTGCAGCACGCGCCCTTCGGCATCGCTCAGCAGCACCCAGGGATCCAGGCAGGCCAGATCGGCCACCAGCAGGGCCAGGGGTTTGCGGGGCCTGGCCTTGCGCCGCCGCAGGCGCACCACGGCACGGGTGCTGCTGGCATCCACCAGCAGCTGAAAACCACCGACCCCCTGCAGCGCCAGGATCCGGCCCTCGCGCAGCAACGCCACCGCGGCCGCCAGAGCGGCCTCGCCCTCGGGCCCCGGCTGACCCTGAGCATGGCGCCATTGCAGGCGCGGACCGCAACGCGGGCAGGCGATCGTCTCGGCGTGAAAGCGGCGGTCAGCGGGATCATCAAATTCACGGCGACAGTCGGCGCACAGGCCGAAGCCGGCCAGCGTGGTGTGGGCACGGGCGTAGGGCTCGGCCGTGGCGATGCTGTAGCGCGGTCCGCAGTCGCAGCAGCTGATGAACGGGTAGCGGTAACGCCGATCGGCCGGATCCTGCAGTTCCCTGAGGCAGCGCTCACAGGTCGCGCGATCGGCCGCCAGGGCCGGCGCCACCAGAGCGATCCCCAGTGGCCTGGGCTGATCAGCCTGGATCTGCAGCTGTGCTGGTGGCACATCGAGCTGGGGTAGCCATTGCGGTCGCAATGGCTCCAGCCGAGCCTGGGGGGGCAGGGCAGCGGGCAGGGCAGCCACGAACCGCTCCAGAGCCTGGCGGCTGCCGCTCAGATCAAGCCGCACCAGACCGGGATCGTTGGCGATCTGACCGGTGAGCTCAAGGGCGCGGGCCAGCCGAAACGCCACCGGGCGAAAGCCCACCCCCTGCACCACGCCATGGCAGTGCAACAGCAGCCGGGCGGCCGTCACCGCAAGGCCACCAGCAACCGTTCGATGCCGTCGCCACTGCGGGCCGAGGTCAGCAACACCCGGGCCCGGGGCGCCACCTGCCGCAGATGGCGCAGCATGAGCTCGAGATCAAAGTCCAGCGCCGCAGCCAGATCGATCTTGTTGATCACCACCAGATCGGCGCTGGCAAACACCGCTGGATATTTGATCGGCTTGTCTTCGCCCTCCCCGGCGGCCAGCACAACGACGCGCAGCGACTCGCCCAGGTCAAACAGCGCCGGGCACACCAGGTTGCCGACGTTCTCGATCAGCAGCAGATCGAGCGCGCTCAGGTCGAAGCGCTGCAGCGCCCGCTCCAGCAGGGCGGCGGGCAGATGGCAGAGCGTGCCGGTGCTCACCTGCACCGCCTGCAGACCGTGCTGTTGCAAACGGCGGGCATCGTTGTCGGTGGCCAGATCGGCGACCACCACCCCCAACCGCCAGGGCTGGGGGTGCAGCGCTGCCAGCTGCTCGAGCAGCGCCGTCTTGCCCGATCCCGGTGCCGAGAGCCAATTGATCACCGGCAGTCCCAGGGCCGTGAAGCGCTGCCGCAGGGCAGCGGCGGCGGCCGCATTGCGCTGCAGCAGCGAGGTCTGCACCTGCAGGGTCAAGGGCTCGGGTTCACAGCCGCATCTGCCGCACATGGTCAGCCCAGCTCCAGGGCAGCCAGCACCAGGTCGCGGCCGGCAACGGGCTCGATCGTCAACTTGGCTGTTGCAGCAGGGGTGCCGTCCATGGCGCAGGCGAAGGCGAGAGCCAGAGCATCGGCATCCACGCCGGCAGCCAGGCCGATGCGCAGCGTGATCGCCACCACCCTGCGGCGGTTGTGCAGGGCCAGCTGGGCCAGAGCCTGCTGGCGCAGCTCAAGCATCAGACTGAGTTCATGCATCGCCGCGCAGCCAGCGGCGCAACAGAACCCGGGCCCGGGGCAACTCGGCCGCCGCCGCCGCCGACAGGCCGGTGCCGTGGCCCAGGGCATGGGCCGGAAGCAGCAGCAGGGCGGCCCGGGGCCGATGTTGATACAGGGCAGCGCAGAGCGCCAGCACCTGGGCGGGTTGCAGCTGGTGGGTCATGGCTGACGTTCCATCGGCCTCGAGCGGCAGCAGGCAGGGGTGGGGAGTTGTCCAAGGCGATACACCCCAGGCATCGACAAACAACACCCGATCGACGCTCACCAGCTCGGCAGCCAGCTCAGGGGTGAGCTGGTGCACCAGCCTCACCACAGCCCCTGAGGCCTGCGACGCCACCAGCAGGCCCAGACCGTCGTCCTGGCGCAGGCTGTTGCCGATGCCGATCACCAGCCCCGGCGGCGCGCTCACGGCCGGGTGCGCTCGGCCAGCACCTGGCCGCCGCTGTCGAGCAGGGTGACCCGTAAAGGCATCAACCCGGC
>Ga0310334_100008_pt1 | contig 76159 bp, 75 predicted proteins | sample LakMicMIDCLREDC7_FD_195548 | JGI IMG/M metagenome (GOLD analysis project Ga0310334, IMG submission 195548) | Enriched freshwater cyanobacterial communities from Lake Michigan, Michigan, United States - MI23.DCL.RED.C7 (v2) (version 2) | ecosystem: Environmental > Aquatic > Freshwater > Lake...
CTTCTTAAGAGCAAGGCCAAGCCCTGTTGTGACGATGTTGACACCTGGTAAGGGATCGACCGGAAGTGTGGTCATCAGATCCGTCATGAACGTGAAGTTTTTGATCTTAACCGTTCCCGGACCGCCTTGAGCATCAACTGTGCGAACCCTGAATCCAAACCGATCACCGGCCTTCACATCAAATAGAACTGTATCGCTACTCTCATGGGTTGCAAGTTCGGTAAAAACACCATTCAAAAGGTAGCCAAATCCATCGTAAACTTCTTTAGCAACAACATCAGTGCTGGAAAAGCTCCAGTCAAACATGATATGGCCATCGCGATCGGCCGTGGTTACATAATCAGTGTTATGGCTAATACTATTGTTGCTGCCAGTTAGCTCGATCGAGTTGGGCAGCTTTGTTTTGTCCACGGACCCGTTGCCCGCGCCGCCCTGGAAAGTCCAGCGGGACTCTGCATAGGCTCCTTCAAAGCCCTGGATGTCGCCGAGGGGAGTGTCGACGGCTCCTGAATCATGGTTGGTGGACATGGCGAGCAACTGTTGTTGATTCCTACACGAAGGATACACGATTGGGTGAGGTTCCGCACGCCGCCAGATCGCGGGGCTGCCTCACGGCCAGACCCTGTCATAACTAGAAAAGGAATTCGCGTTGGTTTCGGTCGGCGACCAGGGGCCCTCCAGGGTCGAAACCCTAACCAGCACAAGGGGTCAGAGCGCTCAGCGTGAGCTGGTCATGGCAATCCAAGCCATCTCCAAAGGCGATGCCTTCTCTGGGGCGGTTGGACGCTGCCGACCCGATGGGGGCTGACCGCGGTGGTTCTAGCTGTTGGTTTCGGGGCTGGGCTGGACCATCAGCACTAGCCCTCGGATGCCCCTTCAGGCGGATGCTGCTCGAGCACCTGCTTGAGGTACCGACCCGTGTGGCTGGTGGGATGCTCTGCCACCGTTTCAGGGGTACCCACCACCACGATCTCGCCACCCTTGTCTCCCCCCTCCGGGCCGAGATCAATGATCCAGTCGGCACAGCGGATCACATCGAGGTTGTGCTCGATCACCAGGATCGAATTGCCCTTATCCACCAGGCGCTGCATCACCTCCATCAGTTTGTGCACGTCGTAGAAGCTCAGACCGGTGGTGGGTTCGTCGATCAGATAGAGCGTCTTGCCGGTGGCACGTTTGGAGAGCTCGGTGGCCAGCTTCACCCGCTGGGCCTCACCGCCGGAGAGGGTTGGGGCACTCTGGCCGAGCTTGATGTAACCCAGGCCCACATCCACCAGGGTGCGCAAACGGTCGGCCGCCTGGGGAATGGCGCTAAATTCCTCGGCTGCCTGCTCCACAGTCATCTGCAACACATCGGCGATCGTGTGCCCCCGATAGGTGACCTGCAGGGTTTCGCGGTTGTAGCGAGCCCCCTTGCAGACATCACATTGCACGTAGACATCGGGCAGGAAGTTCATCTCGATCACGTTCACCCCCTGGCCGCCGCACGCCTCGCAGCGCCCGCCCTTGACGTTGAAGCTGAACTGACCCACCTGGTAGCCGCGGGCCTTGGCCTCCACCGTGGCCGCGAACACCTGGCGGATCGGATCGAAGGCGCCGGTGTAGGTGGCGGGGTTGGAGCGGGGCGTGCGGCCGATCGGGCTCTGGTCGATCACGATCACCTTGTCGATCGCCTTGATGCCACGCAGCTCCTCCAGGCCCGCCGGGAAGGGCACCTTCATGCCCAGCTTGTGCTCCAGGGCCGGATGCAGCAGCTCGTTGACCAGGGTGCTCTTGCCGCTGCCGCTCACCCCCGTGACGCAGACCAGCCGCCCCAGGGGGATCTCCACATCCACGCCGGTGAGGTTGTTGCGGCTGCAGTTCACCAGGGCCAGGCGGCGGCTACCGGCGTCGCGGCGCTGGGCCGGGGTGGGGATGGAGCGGCGGCCGCTCAGATAGGCGCCGGTAAGGGAGTCTTCCGCCTGCAGCAGATCCTGCAGGGAACCCTCGGCCACAACGTGGCCGCCATGCACCCCCGCCCCCGGGCCGATGTCCACCAGGTGGTCGGCAGCGCGGATCGTGTCCTCGTCGTGCTCCACCACAATCAAGGTATTGCCCAGGTCGCGCAGCCGGATCAGGGTGGCGAGCAGGCGGTCGTTGTCGCGCTGGTGCAGGCCAATGCTGGGTTCATCCAGCACGTAGAGCACGCCGGTGAGGCCGGCGCCGATCTGGGTGGCCAACCGGATCCGCTGGGCCTCCCCGCCACTGAGCGTCATCGCCGGGCGATCAAGGCTGAGGTAATCGAGCCCCACATCAAGCAGGAACTTCAGACGCATGCGGATCTCCCGCAGCACCAGGTCGCCGATCTGGATCTGACGGGGCGTGAGCAGGGGCTCGGATCCTTCACTGGCCCCAACGCCCATCAGGGCCTCGATGCGCTCCAGGGTGTCAGCCACGCTCACCGCGGTGAGCTCATTGATGGCATAGGGACCCACCCGCACCGCCAGGGCTTCGGGCTTGAGCCTCAGCCCCCGGCAGGTGGAGCAGGGCACCAACTCCAGGTACTTCTCCAACTTCTGGCGGATCGCCTCCCCGTTGGCATCGCGCAGCTGGCGCTCCAGGATCGGCAGGATCCCCTCGAAGGGGCGCACGTAGGCCTGACCCTTCCGGTAGCGGCTGTCAGCCTGGATCGAGATCGGCTCCTTGCTGCCATGCAGCAACACCTCCCGCTGCTCCTCCGTGAGCTGGTTCCAGGGGGTCTTGAGTTCGAAGCCGAAGGCCTCACCCACCGAATAGAGCAGAGAGAAGTAATAGCTGTTGTCCTTGTCGCTCCAGGGAGCGACGGCGGAATACACGGGCTGGGAGGGATCGGGCACCACCCGCTCGGTGGTGAACTTGCGCAGGTGACCGATGCCGTGGCAGTCAACGCAGGCGCCATAGGGGCTGTTGAAGGAGAAGAGGCGCGGCGAAAGCTCCTCCATCACGGCGCCATGGGCGGGGCAGGCGAAGTTTTCGGAGTAGAGCCGCTCCCGCTCCACCCCCTCCGGCAGCTCCTCGCCGCTCTTGGGCACCACCTCCACCAGGGCCAGCCCCTCGCCGCGCTTGAGGGACGTACGCAGCGAATCGGTGAGGCGCTCCTGCACCCCCTCACGGGCGACAAGGCGATCCACCACCACCTCGATGTTGTGGGCGTGGTTCTTATCGAGCTCAATGTTGTCGGCCAGCTCGCGCACTTCGCCATTGATCCGAACCCGGGCAAAGCCCTCGGCCACCAGCCCAGCGAGCAGCTTCACGTGGGTGCCCTTCTTGCCCCGCACCACCGGCGCCAGCAACTGATAGCGGGTGCCCTCCGGCAGGGTGAGGATCTGGTCCACCATCTCATCGATGGTCTGGGGCCGAATCGAGCGGTCGCACTGGGGGCAATGGGGTTCGCCGGCACGGCCGAACAGCAGCCGCAGGTAGTCCTGGATCTCCGTGACCGTGCCCACCGTGGAGCGTGGGTTGTGGCTGGTGGATTTCTGGTCGATCGAGATCGCCGGCGAGAGCCCCTCGATCGCATCCACATCAGGCTTATCCACCTGCCCCAGGAACTGGCGCGCATAGGCGGAGAGGCTCTCCACATAGCGGCGCTGGCCCTCGGCAAAGATCGTGTCAAAGGCGAGTGAACTCTTGCCGCTACCGCTCACGCCGGTGAACACCACCAGGCGGTTCCGCGGGATGGTGAGATCGACGTTCTTGAGGTTGTGCTGGCGGGCGCCCCGCACCCGGATCACATCCTCCAGGCTGTCGCCGCTGAGCTGATGATGGACCGGTTGAGCCCGGCGGGACGACACCGGGACTGCGGTGGCCAGCAAAGGCTCCGAAGGGGGGGCGTTCACCGCAGCCGGGGTAGACCTGGAGCCGGCGCTGGCGCGGGGCATGGGAAGCTCTGGCAGCCGCTGAGTCTAGAAGGGTTGGGCCTCCGGCAGATCACCACAGCAGAGGGGCGCGATGCCCCGCCGGGTCCCGGAAGCCGGGATCGACCAGCCTGGGAAGCCCTGATGGAGTCGTGACGATCAAGGGGCTGGCGAGGTCGTTAAGAACCCGCCGATCCATGACGCATACAGAAAGAACTCTACCTAGGGCGCTGAACTTCGCTCTGGGTTTCGGCGCTGTTCTGGTGGCCGTTGATATGGCTCTCACAGGCCGATGCCTGGGCCACGCAAACAGTGATCAGCGTCACGAAGCTGGCAGCCGATACAACAAGACGAAGGACCATGCCGAGGAAACAACACTGTCTTCAAGCTAGGGGGATCCGGCCCACCTGACCATGTCGATGTTGTTTCGCTGTTTATGCCAGCCCCGCTCCCCTCTGGCGCCGGACCAGATCCGGGGCCCGATCGCCACGGTCCTTCGGCTGCTGGCAGCGCTCCTGGTAGCCACGGCCAGCGCAACCGCCGCGGCCCCCGCCCAGCCAACCGCTCCAGAACCCCTGCGCAGCAGTAACACCCTGATCCTGACCGCCCAGGACAACGGCAGCTCCGTGATCCTGCGCCAGGGGGAAACCCTGAAGGTGGTGCTCAGCGGCAACGCCGGCACCGGCTACAGCTGGGATCTGGAACGCCACGATCCGAGCCGGATGGAACCGCTGGGGATGGAAAGCCGCCAGGCTCCCGGCCCACCCCTGGCCGATGGCCGCTCGCTGCCCCTGGCCGGCGGGCCACAGCAGATCTCCTTCCGCTTCCGCATGCTCACACCGGGCCGCAGCACGCTCGTGCTCCGCTACTGGCGGCCCTGGGAAGGGGCAGGTTCGATCATCGAGCGCTTCCGGCTTCAGGTGGTGATCGTGCCGCCTCAGCCGGCCGGCTGACCGCTGCGGGACGGGCTGGAACGGGGCTCCAGCAGGCTGGCGGCGTAACTAAAGGCCTCGCCGGAATCGCCGCCGGCCAGTTCGGCCAATTCGGCCTGGCGCTGCTGAGTGTCCCGCAGGTGGGACACCCGGGTGTGGGTGAGGCCGGCCTCCACCACCTTGCTGACGCGGAAGTGGTGGTCGGCGGCGGCGGCCACGAGGGGCTGGTGGGTGACGCAGAACACCTGGCGGCTGGCGGCCAGCCGTTTGAGCAGGTCCGCCATGGCGCCACTCACCCGGCCGCTGACTCCAGTGTCGATCTCATCGAAGAGCAGGGTGACATGGGGATCGGCGGCGGCCAGGCAGGTTTTCAGGGCCAGGAGAAAGCGACTCATCTCACCACCGGAGGCCACCTCGGCCAGGGGTGCCAGGGGTTGGCCGGGGTTGGCGGTGAACAGGAACTGCACCGCATCGGCTCCCTCCTCGCCGGGGGCCGCCGGCTCGATCGCCACGGCGAAGCGCACCTGGGCCAGACCCATTGGCCGGAGCGCCTCCATCAACTGACCTTCCAGGCCAAGGGCGGCCCGGGTGCGTGCGGCGTGGAGGGCGGCATTGGCCCCATCCCGCTGCCGCCGGCAGGAGGATTCCGCCTGCTCAAGGGCGGCGAGGGAAGCCTCGAAACCACCGGGGGCCAACTGTTCCCGCAGGCGATCGCGCAGGGCGATCAACGCGGGAAGGTCGAGGCCGTGGCGGCGCTCCAGGGCCTTGAGCTGGGCCATGCGCTCCTGCAGCTCCGCCAGGGAAGCCGGATCGCTCTCGAGGGAAGCGCCGTAGCGGTCAAGATCGCGGGCCAGATCCTGCAGGGCGACCAGGCCATCGCAGCAGGCGCCAGCCAAATCCGCCAAGGAAGGGTCCAGGCCGGCCATCTGCTGCAAGTCCTGCTCGCAGGCCGCCAGGTGATCCAGCACCGAAGGCGCCCCCTCCGCCCCCTCCACGAGCCGGCCGAGCAGGGCCATCACCCCCTCCTGGAGCCGCACCGCGTGCGCCAGACGATCTTGATCAATCTGAAGGCGGTGGCGCTCCTGGGGATCCTCCAGGGCCGCCGTTTCCAGATCCTCCAGCAACTGCTCCTGGCGCTGGCGCTCCTGCTCGTGGCGGGCCTGGTCGGCACGGGCGGCAGCCAGGGCGGCGGCGGCCTCCCGCCAGGCGCGCCAAGCCGCCGCCGCGGCCTCCAGCAACGGCACCTGATCGGCCCCGGCGAAGCGGTCCAGCCAGCGGCGCTGCTGGCCGGGCCGGGCCAGCTGCTGGGTCTGACCCTGCACGGTGAGATCGAGCAGCAGGGGGCGAAGCTCCAGCACCTGGCTCCGGCCGATCGCCACCCCATTGAGCCGGTGCCGACTGGTCGGGCGCCCCTCCTGCAGCCGCCAGTCGCGGCTGAGCAGCAGTTCGCCCTCTTCGGCCTCCAGTTCCTGATGGTCCAGCCAGCTCTGAACCGGTGGCGTGAGGGTGAAGCTCGCCTCAATCCGGCCGCGCTCACGACCGCGCCGCAGCAGCCGCGCCCCCTGGGCCCCCTGGGCCCCACCCAGCAGGGCGTCGAGGGCGTCGAGCAGGATCGACTTGCCAGCTCCGGTCTCACCGGTAAGCACGGTGAAGCCTTCGGCAAAGGCCAGATCCAGCCGCTCGATCAGGGCGATGTTCTCGAGGCGCAGACCCGTGAGCACCCCGGCCTCCGGCGAGCGTTTGCATTCAGGGGCCGACCGTAGCGGCAGCCGGCTGCTTGGAACAGACCCCTCGGCCGCGCCAGCCCACCATGGCCCGACAGAATCAAAGGCCAACCGCGGCCAGGACGTCAGCCTCGATGCCATCTCCTGCCGCCACCACCGCCAGCCAGGTCACCGCCGCGGAACAGGCCCTCGCGGCGATGCGGGCCACCGTGTTCGGCGCCGACCCGATGGCCCCGGCGCCGCCGATCGAGCCCACGATCCAGGCACCAAGCGATCCAGGGGCGCCGGTGAACGCCAGCCCAGGCGCGGACCCCGCCGAACTCAGCGACTTCATCGAGATCAGCGGTCTGCTGCGTTACGACCCGGCCGCGATCACCCGCATCTATGCCGGCCATCCCCAGCGCCTGGCCCGCCGCCTTTGGCAGACCCTGGTGCCGCTGGGCCTGTACCTGGTGGGCGTGAGCAGCGACTGGCTGCTGGGGCAGTTGCGGGGCGAACGGGTGCGGGAACGCTCCAGGGAGGCCGCCAACCTGATCGCCTCCCTAGGACCCGCCTTCATCAAGGCGGGCCAGGCCCTCTCCACCCGCCCCGACATCATCCCGCCCGTCCTGCTGGAGGAGCTGGCCCAGCTCCAGGACCAGCTGCCCGGCTTCGATTCCGCCCTGGCCATGGCCTGCATCGAGGAGGACCTCGGAGCGCCGGTGGACACGATCTATGGACAACTGGAGCGCGAACCGATCTCAGCCGCCTCCCTGGGCCAGGTGCACCGGGGCGTGCTTAAAGACGGTCAGAAGGTGGCGGTGAAGGTGCAGCGACCGGGCCTGCGCGAGCAGATCACGCTCGATCTTTACATTGTGCGCAACATCGCCGCATGGCTCAACCGCAATGTAGGTCTGATCCGCAGTGATCTGGTGGCACTGATCGATGAACTCGGTCAGCGGGTGTTCGAGGAGATGGATTACCTCAATGAAGCGGCCAACGCAGAGAAATTCGCCGAATTGCACCGCCACAATCCCCGCATCGCCGTGCCGCGCATCTTCCATGAAGCCACCAGCAGGCGCGTGCTCACGATGGAATGGATCGATGGGGTGAAACTCACCAACCTCGATGCCGTGCGGGGGATCGGTGTGGACCCCGACGACATGGTGGAGGTGGGGGTGAACTGCAGTCTGCAACAGCTGCTGGAGCACGGTTTCTTTCACGCCGACCCCCACCCCGGCAATCTTCTCGCCCTGCCGGATGGTCGATTGGCCTATCTGGATTTCGGCATGATGAGCACGGTCAGCCGCGAATCACGCACCGGACTGATTCAGGCCGTTGTGCACCTGGTGAACCGCAATTTCGGGGCGCTCTCCAAGGATTTTGTAGCGCTTGGTTTCCTCGGCGAAGAGGTAAATCTCGAACCGATCGTACCAGCTTTTGAAAGCGTGTTTGGCCAGGCCCTGGAGATGGGGGTAAGCCGGATGGATTTCAAGGCGGTCACCGATGATCTCTCCGGCGTGATGTATCGCTTCCCCTTCCAGGTTCCGCCCTATTACGCCCTGATCATCCGCTCCCTGGTGACCTTGGAGGGCATCGCCTTAAGCGTGGATCCCGACTTCAAGATTCTCGGCGCCGCCTATCCCTACTTCGCCCGCCGCCTGATGGAGGATCCCGATCCCCAGCTACGCCGCAGCCTGCGGGAAATGCTCTACGACGGCGACGAGTTCCGCTGGCAGCGACTCGAAAGCCTGGTCAACAGTGCCTCCCTGCAGGCCCAACTCGATCTGGAAGGGCTGCTGGATCAGGTGATCGAATTCCTGTTCTCCCCGAACGGGGGCCTGTTGCGCCGCCAGCTCGTGGAGGCGGCCGTGCAACGGGTGGACGCGCTGGCCTGGCGCACAACCCTGCAACTGGGCCGCCGCCTACCGCCCAACCTGTTACCCCCAGGCCTGCGCCAGCGGCTGCCGGAGGCGGACCGCAGGGGGGAACCCTTGCTCGACCTCGAACCGCTGCGGGAGCTGGCGGCGATCCTGCAGGACCTGCCCGGGTTCGAACCCCAGCTCCTGTTGAAACGCCTGCCACGGGTGCTCAGCGAACCTGACCTGCGCCAGATGGGTTTCGAGATGGCCCGTGGTCTGGCCGAGCGGGGAGTGGTGCGCCTGCTACGGGATGTCTTGGTGAGTCCAGCCTGAGCGACAGCCTTCGCGATGGCGACACTTAGATTCAACCCCAGAAGTGATCCAATCTGTGGCCAGCCTTCCAACCGGTTTTCAGCAGGGCTTTCCACAGGGCGATCGACCCGTCGACCCCACGGCTTCCCCGCGGCTGAAGCGCTCCGGCCCAAGGCTCCTTGGCCGCCATCGGTTGATCGGCGCCCTCCTGGGTCTTGGGCTGCTGTGCTCCACCCCGGCCGCTCCGGCCGCTGAAAACATCGTGTTGGTGAGTGGGGCCTTTCGCCGCTCCATCCCGGTGAGCGACATGGAACTCCTGGCCACCACAGGCCAGGCCCAGGGGCTTCTGGCCGACCTCCTGCGGCTCGGCAAGCAGAAACCGGCCGAAGTGGGAAAACTCCTGAATCAGTCGATCCCGCTGCCCGTGGTGCTGGTGAGCCGTTTGCTCAACACCCGCATCGGTGAAGCCCTGCTCAACCGGTTGGCCAACATCGTGTACCCGCTGAAGACCCCCGGCGCAGGCATGCCAGCCCTCAGGTCCGCCATCGTGATCGGCATCGTCGACGGCAACGGCAGCCTTTCACCGGTTTCCTTCCTGCGGGCGTACCCCAACAGGGAAATGGAGGTGAACCTGCCGGCGCTGCTTGGCCTGCTGGAGAAAGCCAATTCGATCTCTGATCTGGTGCGCTTCTTCTCGGAGTCGCCCCTTGATGGACTGCAGGGCGACGGCAACGGCAACCCCAGCGGCCAGGGCAACCGCTGAAAACGGGGCCCATCGGGCTGGATCCGAGGAAAAGCTGGGGAGAACCCTGATCAGGATGTGGAGAACCGAGGGGTAGATTCGATTCCAGCTTCTTCTGTGGAATCGTGGCCCTGCTCCAAGCACTGCGGCGGCTGGGGCAAGCAGCCTCCCCGGCGCCCACCCTGCAGGACTGGCCCGGCCTGATCGAGGCCTACCGCCGCTGGCTGCCCGTGAGTGCGGCCACACCGGTGATCACCCTCCGGGAGGGTGCAACCCCCCTAATTCCTGCGCCGGTGATCAGCGAACGGGTGGGGAGGGGTGTGAAGGTGTTGCTGAAATACGACGGGTTGAACCCGACCGGTTCCTTCAAGGACCGGGGCATGACCATGGCCATCTCCAAGGCCAAGGAGGCCGGCTCGGAGGCGGTGATCTGCGCCAGCACCGGCAACACCTCCGCGGCCGCCGCCGCCTACGCCCGTCGGGGCGGCATGCGGGCCTTCGTGCTGATTCCCGATGGCTACGTGGCCCAAGGAAAGCTGGCCCAGGCCCTGCTCTACGGCGCCGAGGTGCTGGCGGTGAAGGGCAACTTCGATCGGGCCTTGGCGATCGTTCGGGAGGTGGCGGACGCCTACCCGGTCACCCTGGTGAACTCCCTCAACCCCTACCGACTCCAGGGCCAGAAAACGGCGGCCTTCGAGGTGGTCGACGCCCTTGGCGACGCCCCCGACTGGCTCTGCATCCCGGTAGGCAACGCCGGCAACATCAGCGCCTACTGGATGGGCTTCAACGAATACCGCAATGCCGGCCACTGCCGCACCCTGCCCCGAATGATGGGTTTCCAGGCCGCTGGAGCAGCCCCTTTGGTGCTGGGTCACACGGTCGAGCAGCCCGACACCATCGCCACGGCCATCCGGATCGGCAACCCCGTGAACCGGGAGAAGGCCCTGAAGGCAAGGGCTGAAAGCAATGGTGACTTCATGGCCGTGACCGACGCCGAAATCATTGAGGCCTACAAATTGCTGGGCAGCGGTGAAGGGGTGTTCTGCGAGCCCGCCAGTGCCGCCTCCGTGGCAGGCCTGCTCAAGCGGCGCGACGAGGTGCCGGCAGGAGCCACCGTGGTCTGTGTGCTCACTGGTAACGGCCTGAAGGACCCCACCACGGCGATCGAACACAACGACTCCCACTTCCACACCGGGATCGATCCGGACATGGCGACCGTGGCCTCGGTGATGGGGTTTTGAACCGCCAGCCAATCGGCAAGGCGGCACTGGAAAAGTGAGGGCAAAGAGTCGGATCGCCGGGGAAAAACGGGGGTCCGGACCCGGCCGATCGCAACCACCCAATTTCCCCAGCCCGGGGAAACGGGGGAAATCGGGCAGGTTTCGACAAACGGGACGATGCCATCCCCAGGCAGCTCTCGAGAAGAACGCCGATAGGCACAGGGTTTGACAGCGATTTCCCCGGTTTCCACCGCCTCTACGACGACGGTTGGATTCTTCTTTTCTTTTTTCAATCCATGGATGAATCGTTGCCGGAATTCCGACGCGGCGCGGTTCCGCTCCAGGGCCGCTCCCGTTGCGCTTTGCCTCACCGTGTGAAACCGTGGGCCCGACATCGGTCTCTCCGCTTCCGCTCTGGCCCCCATGAAGCTGGTCTGTTCCCAGGCTGAACTCAGCTCCAGCCTTCAGCTGGTCAGCCGGGCCGTGGCCGGACGCCCCACCCATCCGGTGCTCGCCAACGTGCTACTCACCGCCGATGCCGCCACCGGGCGCCTCAGCCTCACCGGGTTTGACCTGAGCCTCGGCATCCAGACCAGCCTGCCGGCGGCGGTGGAGACCAGTGGGGCGATCACGCTGCCGGCCCGTCTGTTCGGCGAGATCGTGAGCCGCCTCTCCTCCGACAGCCCCCTGACCCTGAGCTGCCCTGAGGGCGAGGAGCAGGTGGAGCTCACCAGCCTTTCGGGCTCTTACCGCATGCGCGGCATGCCTGCCGAAGATTTCCCCGATCTGCCCCTGACCCAGAGCGGCACGCCGATCCGGCTGAAGGCCGAATCCCTGGTGAAGGGGCTGCGGGCCACCCTGTTCGCGAGCTCCGGTGACGAGGCCAAGCAGCTGCTCACCGGTGTGCACCTGCGGTTGGCGGACCACAGCCTGGAATGCGCCGCTACCGATGGCCACCGGCTAGCTGTGCAGCGCCTGGAGGATGCCATCGCTCCCGGTAGTGAAGCCCCGCTCTCGGAAGAAGGCGAGCCCTTCGCGGTCACGGTGCCTTCCCGTTCCCTACGGGAATTGGAGCGACTCCTGTCCGGCCGCCCATCCGACGAGCCCCTCAGCCTCTTCTCGGAGCGGGGGCAGGTGGTGGTGCTCTGGGCTGATCAGGTGCTCACCAGCCGCAGCCTCGATGGCACCTACCCCAACTATCGCCAGCTCCTGCCGGAAACCTTCAGCCGTTCGCTCCGGGTGGATCGCCGCTCCTTCACGGCCTCCCTCGAGCGGGTGGCCGTGCTGGCTGACCAGCACAACAACGTGGTGAAGATCAGCAGTGATCCGCTCGCGGGCCAGCTGCAGATCCGCGCCGACGCCCAGGATGTGGGCAGCGGCTCGGAGGCCGTGGCTGCCACGATCGAGGGGGATGCCATCGAGATCGCCTTCAACGTGCGCTATCTCCTGGAGGGCCTCAAGGCAATCGGATCCGAGCAGGTGGTGCTCCAGTGCAATGGCCCCACCACCCCGGCGGTGCTGGTTCCGGTAGGGGAAGATGGTGCCTTCACCTATCTGGTGATGCCGGTTCAGATCCGCAGCTGAGTCGACACCAGATCCCCGATCCGAGCCCGTGGCCCTTCCCGAGCAGCTGCTGCTGAGCGATCTGCTCCGGTTGCGGGTCCGCTGTGACCAGGGCCTCGACCATGGGCCCGCGGTGCTGGGCTGGATGCATCCCCCCGTCCATCGCCTGCTCGGCTGGGTCAGTCGGCCCTCCTCGTTACGGTCGACCCGTCGGGTGTGGCGGCTTGATCAGCTCCGGGGGCTCTCCGAGGGTGAGGCCTTCGTGAAAGGCGAGGGCTCTGACACCGAGCCCGGGGTTCTCGAGCAGCTGCCCACCTTGATCGGTGCCACCCTTTTTGGTGCCGATCAGGAACCGCTCGGCTCCGTGGCCGATGCCGCCGTGGTGCTGGGCACAGGCCGGATCCTCCACTACTTGGTGGCCCGTAGTGATCCCCGTCTGCCGGGCACCAGTCGTTGGCGCCTCAGCCCCGAGCGGATCGTGGATCAGCAGCCCGGCCGGGTGATCACGGCCCTGCAGGGTCTCGATGACCTTCCCCTGGCCCGCTCCAGTGTTCGCCAGGAGTTCCTGCGTCGTTCCAGGCGTTGGCGGGAGCAGGTGGGCGAGGAAACGAGCCGGTTGCGTGGCCAGTTCCAGCAGGTGGGCGATCGGGTCGAGGAGCGTTTGGAGGGCTGGCTGGAAGAGCCCCCCTGGGATGGCTTTCTTGAGGACCGGGGGCGGGATCCGGGGCGCCCCCCGGACGAGCGACCGAACCCTGCCGGCCCCGCGGAAGGAGAGGCCTGGGATCCCTTGGACAACTGGGAGGAGGAAGACCCGGGCGCAGATCCGCTGGCCGGGCCCTGGGATGGGATGTCCGATGACTCGGAGCTGGATGAGGATTTCTCGGAAGGAGCGGATCAGACCCTGCAGGCCCGCTCGCGCCGCCCACCGGCTCGCAGGCCCCCGCCGGAGCGTTCCGGCGCCGATCGCTATCGGGGCCGCAATGATGACGATCCCTGGATCTAGGACTTCTGGATCTGGAGGTCGGTTCCCGGCGCTTTGGCTGCCGATCGATCGGATCGGATACTGGAGTCACCCTGCATGCCCGCGCCGGTGGCTTCCTCCCCTTCCTATTCGCTGCCCGAAGCGTTGCGCAAGGAAGGGCTCAGCCAGGCCGACTACGACGAGATCGTGCAACGGCTGGGGCGGGCGCCCAACCGGGCCGAGCTCGGCATGTTCGGCGTGATGTGGTCGGAGCACTGCTGCTACCGCAACTCCCGCCCCCTGCTCAGTCAGTTCCCCACGAGCGGCCCCCGCGTCCTGGTGGGCCCCGGTGAGAACGCCGGGGTGGTGGATCTCGGCGAGGGCCAGCGGCTCGCTTTCAAGATCGAGAGCCACAACCACCCCTCGGCCGTTGAGCCGTTCCAGGGAGCGGCCACTGGTGTGGGTGGCATCCTGCGCGACATTTTCACCATGGGCGCCCGCCCGATCGCCCTGCTCAATGCCCTGCGGTTTGGTCCGTTGGAGGATTCCCGCAATCGGGGCCTGATGGAGGGGGTGGTGGCGGGCATCGCCCACTACGGCAACTGCGTGGGGGTGCCCACCGTGGGCGGTGAGGTGGCCTTCGATCCCAGCTACAGCGGTAATCCGCTCGTGAACGCCATGGCGTTGGGGCTGATGGAGACGGAGGAGATCGTCTGCTCCGGTGCCCGGGGTGTCGGCCATCCGGTGGTCTACGTGGGCAGCACCACCGGCCGTGACGGCATGGGGGGCGCCAGCTTCGCCAGCGCGGAACTCACCGAGGCCTCCCTCGACGATCGGCCCGCCGTGCAGGTGGGGGACCCCTTCCTGGAGAAGGGGCTGATCGAGGCCTGTCTGGAGGCCTTCCAGAGCGGTGATGTGGTGGCCGCCCAGGACATGGGGGCCGCCGGCCTCACCTGCAGCTGCTCGGAGATGGCCGCTAAGGGGGGCTTGGGCATCGAGCTGGACCTCGACCGCGTCCCGGCCCGTGAGGAGGGCATGACGGCCTACGAGTTTCTGCTGAGCGAATCCCAGGAGCGCATGCTCTTCGTGGTGAAGCCGGGGCGGGAGGAGGCCCTGATGGCCAGCTTCCGCCGCTGGGGCCTCCAGGCCGCCGTGGTGGGCCGGGTGCTGGAGGAGAACGTGGTGCGGGTGCTGCAGCACGGCCAGGTGGCCGCTGAGGTGCCGGCCAGCGCCTTGGCCGACGACACGCCGATCAATCACCACACCCTCCTGGCTGAACCGCCCGCTGCGATCCAGGCTCACTGGCGCTGGCGTGAGACCGATCTACCCCACGCCGATGCCGGCGGGATCCTGCTTCCCCAGGGACGGCTCGGTTGGGGGGAGGTGCTGTTGCGGCTCCTCGATGACCCCACGATCGCCAGCAAGCGCTGGGTGTGGCGCCAGTACGACCACCAGGTGCAGGCCAACACGGTGGTGCCCCCGGGCGGCGCCGATGCGGCGGTGGTGCGCTTGCGGCCCCAGCAGGGGGAGGGATCCCTGGCCTCGTCGAGGCGTGGTGTGGCGGCGGTGGTGGATTGCCCCAACCGCTGGGTGGCTCTGGATCCTGAGCGGGGTGGCCTGGCGGCCGTGGCGGAGGCCGCCCGCAATCTCAGCTGCGTTGGCGCCGAGCCCCTCGCCGTTACCGACAACCTCAACTTCCCATCCCCCGATACCGACATCGGTTACTGGCAGCTGGCGATGGCCTGCCGCGGTCTCTCGGCCGCCTGTTTGGCTCTCGCCACCCCGGTGACCGGCGGCAATGTCTCCCTCTACAACGAGACCCGTCTGCCGGATGGAACGATGCAGCCCATCCATCCCACCCCGGTGGTGGGCATGGTGGGCCTGGTGCATGATCTGAATCGGGTCACGGGACTGGCCTGGCGGGCAGCGGGCGATGCGATCTGGCTGCTGGGTGTTCCGCCGGAGGTTGGAGCGGATCCGGCCGATGGGCGTGTGTCCTTGGCGGGCAGCAGCTATCTGGAGTTGATTCATGCTTCCCTCACGGGCCGGCCCCCGCTGGTGGATCTGGATCTGGAGGTGTCCGTTCAGCGGTTCCTGCGCGAAGCGATCGCGGCAGGGTTGGTGGCCTCCGCCCACGACCTCTCCGATGGCGGCTTGCTGGTGGCGGCGGCGGAGAGCTGCATCGCCTCCGGATTGGGGGTTGATCTGCTGCTGCCGGCCGGGGAAGCCCGCCTGGATCGGCTGCTCTTCGCTGAGGGCGGTGCCCGGGTGCTGGTGAGTGTTGCGCCAGCCGCCGAAGCGGCCTGGCAGGAGCGGCTGGCTGCCGCTGGTTCCGCCGTTCCGGCCACGCGTCTGGGGGTGGTTCGGCTGGATTCCACCTTCACCGTGGCTCAGGCCGGTGTGGTTCTGGTGGAGCAGCCCCTGGCCTTGCTGGAGGAGCGGTTCGAGGGGGCCATTCCCCGCCGGTTGCGGCAAGCTGCACCTCCCCCCGAAAGATGATGCGGCAGGATGGACTTTCGGTGTCACGGCAAGTTCCTTGAACAGTTCCGACCCCGACTCGCCCGATTGCCCGGTTGCCTTGTCGTCGTCTCTCCCTGCTGGTCCCCGCTTGGATCAGGCCGGTAGCGAAGCGCATGCCGAGCGCCCCGACAAGCCGGAGGAGGCCTGTGGCGTGTTCGGGGTGATGGCGCCCCAGCAGGCGGTGGCCAACCTCACCTATTTCGGTCTGTATGCCCTGCAGCACCGCGGCCAGGAGTCGGCGGGCATCGCCGTGTTTGAAGGCTCCCGGGTGCGGCTCCACAAGGACATGGGGCTGGTGAGCCAGGTGTTCGACCAGGACGTGCTGGAGCGCATGCCCGGTGAACTGGCGATCGGCCACAACCGCTATTCCACCACCGGCAGCAGCAAGGTCTGCAATGCCCAGCCCGTGGTGCTGATGACCCGCCTCGGTCCCTTAGCCCTGGCCCACAACGGCAATCTGGTGAACGTGGCGGAACTGCGGGAGTCCCTGAGCCACCTGGCCGGTGAGTTCACCTCCACCACGGATTCCGAACTGATCGCCTTTGCGCTCCAGCAGGCCGTGGATGGCGGTCAGGACTGGAATGTCGCCATCCGCAGCGCCGCCGCTCGCTGTCGGGGGGCCTTCAGCCTGGTGATTGGTACCACCGAGGGCCTGTTCGCCCTGCGCGATGGCCACGGAATTCGGCCGCTGGTGTTCGGCCAGATCGGTGAAATCGAGCAGGCCCAATGGGTGGTGAGCAGCGAAAGCTGCGGCCTCGATATCATTGGAGCCCGCTACAGCGATGATGTGCAGCCTGGTGAATTGATCCACTTCCAGATGGGGAATCCGATTCCCCAACGGCAGATCTGGATTGAGGAACCGGCCAAGCTGTGTGTCTTCGAGATGATCTACTTCGCCAGGCCCGACAGCCGTTTCTTTGGCGAATCTCTCTATAGCTACCGTGTGCGGATCGGTGAGGTGCTTGCCCGGGAAAACCCCGTGGAAGCCGATATCGTGATCGGTGTTCCCGACTCCGGCATCCCGGCGGCGATCGGCTACTCCCAGGCCAGCGGTATCCCCTTCGCCGATGGGTTGATCAAGAACCGCTATGTGGGTCGCACCTTCATCCAGCCCACCCAGGCGATGCGGGAGGCCGGGATCCGGGTGAAGCTCAACCCCCTACCCGATGTGCTGGCCGGCAAACGGGTGGTGGTGATTGATGATTCGATCGTGCGCGGCACCACCAGTCGCAAGCTGGTGCAAGCCCTGCGGGATGCGGGAGCGACTGCTGTGCACATGCGGATTAGCTCGCCGCCTGTGACCCACCCTTGCTTCTACGGAATCGATACCGACACCCAGGACCATCTGATCGCTGCCCGCCTCACCCTCGCCGAAATCGAGCAGCATCTCGGCGTCGACTCCCTGGCCTATCTGAGCAAGGACGGCATGGTCGAGGCCGCCCATACCGATTCGGGCCAGTTCTGCACAGCCTGTTTCGATGGGGCCTATCCCATTCCCATGGATGATGAGGTGCGGCGCTCGAAGCTGATGCTCGAGCCAGCGGGTCTGGCAGCCACTTGCGGCTGAGGGGCTTGATTCAGAGGGGGCCGGTCGGCCTGTCAGCGGCCTGGGCCTCGATGGTGAGCACACCGCGGCTGCGGCCCGAGCTTTTGTCCACGCTGCGGATCGCCCGCCAAAGGTCGGGGGTGGCCACCCAGACCGCCGGATAACGGTAGCGGGCCACATCAAGGATGAGCACCCGGTCCTGGTCGGGGTCGTAGGCGGCGAGCGGCGAGATGTGGCCTCCTCCCGTCTGGCCCAGGGCCCGGCGGTCGTAGTTGGCCAGCAGGCGGTCGGAGCCTTGGGCAAGGCCGCGCCGCAGCAACCAGCGCAGTTGCTCCAGACTGAGGTTCTCACCGTGGTAGCGCTGAACCCTGCTTCCCACGCTGGCCAGCAGGCCATGCAGTTGCTCAAGGGTCATCCCCTCTCGGGCCACCCGGGTGGCCTCCACGAAGCTCTTGCTAGCCGGCACCGTGAACAGGTTGGTCTGGGTCCAGAACCGGTTGGTTCTGTAGCCCTCCGCCTTCGGGGCGGCCACCGCCAGGCTGTTGAGCACCATCACGCTGCTGGCGACGCCGCAGTAGGCCAGATTCGCTTGGGCTTCGTACCACTGCACCAGCGCCCCGTAGTCGGCCCGGCGGGTTCGTGGCTTCAGCAGCAACTCCATTCCGGCCGACGAGGCCATCGGGATTGTTGTAGCCGGGGTGTCGGCTCCCACCGGTTGGGCGATGCCCAGGGGAAGGGCGATCAGGCTGAGGCCCAGGATGGCTATGGCCCGCCGGCCGCTGGGAGGGCGATCAGCCATTGAGGGGAACCAGGCCCTGGATCGTGCTGCCGGCGGGTAGCCCAAGATCGACGCCCGGTTCACTCGGTCCTTCCACCACGAGATCGGCGGTGAGCCGCCGCAGGCTGCGGGTCGGCGATCCGCTCAGCTGGACGGCCACCACCGCACTGCTATCGCCCTGCAGATCCACCAGCTGATCCCCCCGTTCCAGGAACCTCAGGCCGATCTGCCCCAGGTCTCCCCGTTGGCAGAGCCGCAGTTCAGCTACCGCTAGCCGTTTGATCCGTCCCTGGGCGGTGGCCAGCAGAACTGAGCCGTCCGGGGCCACGGAGGTGGCTCCTACCACCGTTTCGCCCGGCAGAAGCCTCAACAGCACTGGACCCTGGGCGGTGCGCCCCATCACCGGCAGATCGGCGTCGTTCACGCTGAGCCGCAGCACCCGGCCCGTGCTGCTGGCCACGACCAGATCCCGGCCCGTGTCGCAGGGCACCACCCGTTGCAGCTCCACCCCATCCTTGAGTTTCAGCACGCTGGCCGCCCGGCCCGAGAGATCCAGGAAATCCTCGATCGGTAACCGCTTGAAGCGACCGTCGGTGCTGAGCAGCCCCAGGCTGCCGCTCGGTTGTTTCGGCAGGGCAACCACCTGCACCAGCCGGTCCCCCGCCAGGCCTTCGGGAAGAAAGCGTTCCAGGTTTCCGTGCTGTTGACCGGCGAATTCCCAACGCAGCAGAGCCACCCGGCCGCTGGCGCTGAAGGCGAGCAGGGAGGGCTCCTGGCTCACCGGCAGCAGCACCCGGGCCGGAGCGGGGTGTTCACCCAGCTCGGCGGCCTCCTCGAGATGCAGTCGGCCGAGCATCTGGGGCGTCACGATCCGCACCTGCCCATCCGCCTGGATCAGCAGCCGACTGTCGGCGGCCAGGGCTTCGAAGGCCTGCTGCCGCTGCCGTTCGGTGTTGGGACGCACGGCCGCCGCCCGTTGGGCCACCAAGTCGTCGCCCCCCTCCACCAGCTTGGTGCGGCGGGGGGTGGCGTAGCGCTTGCGCAGGGACTTGAGTTCGCCCACCATCGCCTCCAGCAGGCTGTCGCGGTCGTCGAGCAGGAGCTGCAGACGCGTCCGCTCGGCGCGCAGGTCCTCGGTTTCCTTGCGCAGGCTTTCCTGTTCCAGTCCGGTGAGCCGTCGCAGTGGCATGGCCAGCACGGCATCGGCCTGTCGTTCACTCAAGTCGAGCCGCACCTGGAGCGCGGCCCGGGCCGCGGCGGCATCGGCGGCGGCGGTGATCATGGCGATCACCTCCTGCAGGCGGGCCAGGGCGGTGATCAGGCCCTCCACCACCTCCAGGCGGTCTTCGCAGCGTTTCAGGGCGTGACGCGTGCGCCGCAGCAGGGTGAGCTCGCGGTATTCGAGAAACTGCTGCAGGAGTTCCCGCAGGCTCAGTTGCTGGGGCTGGCCCTGGACCAGGGCCAGCAGGATGGCGCCAAAGTTGCTCTGCAGGGCGGTGCGCCGCTGAAGGTCGGCCAGCACGGACTCGGCGTTGGCGTCGCGACGCACCTCCACCACCACCCGCATGCCGTCGCGGTCGCTTTCATCACGGATGTCGGCGATGCCGCCGATTTTGCCGTCATTCACCTGCTCGGCAAGCTTCTCGATCCAGCCGGCCTTGCTGAGCTGGTAAGGGAGCTCGGTGATCACCACGGCGCCGCGGCGGTGGCGGCCCTTGCCGGGTTGCACTTCCTCGATGTGGGCGACGCCCCGCATCGGGATGCTGCCCCGCCCGCTGAGGTAGGTGTCACGGATGCCGCTGCCGAGGAGCACCTCGCCACCGGTTGGGAAATCGGGGCCTGGCACCAGCTCCAGCAGCTTCTCATCGCTGAGCTCGGGCTTGCGAATCAGCGCGATCAGGGCATCCACCACCTCACCGAGGTTGTGGGGGGGGATGTTGGTGGCCATGCCCACGGCGATGCCCGTGCAGCCGTTGAGCAGCAGGAAGGGCAGCTGCGCCGGCAGCACGGTGGGTTCCTGTTGGGAGGCGTCGAAGTTGGGGGCGAAATCAACCGTGTCGTCCCCGATCTCATCGAGCATCGCCCCATGGGCGATCGGGGCCAGCCGGGTTTCCGTGTAGCGCATCGCCGCCGCCGGGTCGTCGTCCACGGAGCCGAAGTTGCCGTGGCCATCGAGGAGCGGATGGCGGCTGGAAAAGGTCTGAACCAACCGAACCAGGGCGTCGTAGACCGCTTGGTCGCCGTGGGGGTGGTATTTCCCCAGCACATCCCCCACCACCCGGGCGCATTTGCGGTAGGGGCGATCCGGGGTGAGCCCCAGCTCGTGCATCGCGAACAGAATGCGGCGCTGCACGGGTTTGAGTCCATCCCGCACATCCGGCAGGGCCCGACCCACGATCACGCTCATGGCGTATTCGAGGTAAGAGCGCTGCATCTCCTGGTGGAGGGCGATCGGCTCGATCCGCCCTGCGCTCGGCTCCTCGCTGGATCCTTCGGGGCGGTCCTCGGCCATCTGGGGCTGGGTTCAGGGGCAGAAGACGGGGCTCAGCCTACAGATCGCGCCGGGGTTGCCACAGCCACGGCAACTGCCAGGTGCGATCGCCGCTCCACTTCAGGGAGCCTCACCCCTTGTCTCTCCGGCAGGGGAGGCATTGGCGCTGGCCCTGTCCACGCTCGGCTTCAATTCGGGTTGCGCCAGCAGGGCACGGGTGGCGGCCCGAAGCCGTTCGCCCCAGAGCTGTTCCTTGCGGAAGCTGTCGAGCACGTAGTTGGGATCGTCGGCGAGGGCCTTGCTGGCCAGGCGGATCGCTTCGGTGTGGTTCGCGGCACCACCCTTCACTTCCAGGCCGGCGGCCATGGCCAGGGTGGTTTCCGCCGCATCCGGCTTGATCTTCAGCACCTGGCGCCAGCGCTGCAGGGCCTCGTCCTGGCGCCCCAGTTCGAAGAGCACCAGGCCCTGGTTGTTGATCGCTTCCCAGAAGTCGGGACGGAGTTTTGAGGCCCGCTCAAAGGACGTCAGGGCTGAGCCGGCCTCGCTGAGCATGATCTGGGCGTTGCCCAGATCGAAATAGGCGCCGGAGTTGCGGGGATCGAGCTCCAGACCCTTGCGCAGCAGGGGGACGGCCCGGGCGGGTTCGTTGCTGCGCAGGGCCAGCGATCCCTCCGCCAGCCAGATCCCGGCATTGCCGGGCTCCAGCTGCTTGGCCCGCGCCAGGGCCACCCGGGCCTTGTCGGGATGGTTGCTGCGCAACTCCGCTTCCGCCAGCAGGATCCAGCCCCGCGGATCGTTGGGAATCAGCCGCACGGTGAGGTCCGCAAGTCGGGCCGCATCCTCGGCTTGGCCCATCCGCAGCAGGCGAGCTGCCGCCTGGGCGATCCCCAGTCCGGCCGCTTCCATCTCCCTGGCGGGGGGCAGGTAGACGTAAGGAATCAGGGCCCGGGCCGGGTTGCCTAGGGCGATGAGTCCCGTCCCTAGGGCAGCGCCCAGCAGTCCCGGCGCCACCTGCCTGAGAATTCCCCTGAGGGGAGCTGCTGGATGAACCATCGGAGGGACCATTCCAGCCAACTCTCCAGCCAGCTTTTCAGTCTGAAATCCCCACCGCCTACCCACGGATCGCCAACGAATTCGACCCAGCCTAGGGATTGATCCCGCTCCCACCCACGGACGCCTTCAGATTCCGGCGCCACATCCAGGGGCGGATGCGCCGCAGGGACGAGGCGCGCAGCCGTTCGTCCCATTGGGTGTCCGTCCAGTGAAGCGCCTCCTCGGCCCGCAGATCCAGCAGCCACGGCCTGGGCTGCACATCGGGATCGTGGGAGCTCTCTAGGGGTTTGCGGTTCCAGGGGCACACGTCCTGGCAGATGTCACATCCCGCCACCCAGCCGTGCAGGGCTGCGGCGATCGCTCCGGGCAGCTCGGGATCACGGTTTTCAATGGTGTGATACGCGATGCAACGCCGGGCATCCACCACGAAGGGCTCCACGATGGCGCCGGTCGGGCAGGCCGTGATGCAGCTGCTGCAGCGGCCGCAGAGGGGCTCGGCCGGCCGGTCGGGCGGCAGCTCCAGGGTTGTGAGCAGGTGGCCGATCAGCAGCCAGGAACCCCGATCGCGGTTGATCAGGTTGCCGTGCTTGCCGATCCAGCCCAGGCCCGCCTCCTCCGCCCAAGCCTTGTCCAGCAAGGGGGCGCTGTCCACGCAGGCCCGCCAGCGGGTTCCTGGCACCCGGGCCTCCAGCCACCGCCCCAGACGCCGCAGCCGTGCATCAATCACCCGGTGGTAGTCACGCCCCCAGCCGTAGCGGGCCACGGCCAGGCTTCCGGGTTGCCGCTCCGCTGCCACGTAGTAAGGCAGTCCCACCGCCATCAAGCTGCGCACCCCCGGCAGCAGGGCTTCCACGGAGCGGCGTCGGGGATCGGCCATCCAGGCCATCCCCCCCTGGTGACCGGCCGCCAGCCAGCGTTCCAGGGCGGCGCTGCGCAGGGCCAGGTTCGGCCCTCCGGGCACGGCGGCGAAGCCCACCGGATCGAAGCCGAGGGCGGCCGCTTCCTGCCGCAGGGCCGCGGCCAGTTCGGCCGGCCCGGTGCGCGTTGCCGGGGGGGTGGTGGGCGTGGGTGGTGCCATTGGGGGATGCCGGTAAAGTCCCCGGAAGTTCCTGTCTATCGCGTGGCTCTCTCCTCTTCCGGTCGTTTCAGTCCGTTGTTGCGCTGGATCGGCATCACCCTGGTGGTGCTTCTGTTGCTCCAGATGCTCGCGGTGCTGGGCCTTTGGGACTGGAGTTCAGAGGCCTTCCGCCAGCTCGTGGTGGAACGCCTGATTCAGCAGGCGCCCATGGCGCTGGTTGGTCTGCTGCTCATGTATCTCTCTTCGCGGCTGGAGGATGGGGGCGAAGAGCGCAAGCCGGTGCTTTGGGCCGTGTGCCTGCTGAGCGGCCTGCTTGCCGTGCTGCTCACCGCCTCGCTGCCGGTTGCCTTTGGTGGCGACAAGCTGCTTCAGGATCAGTCCGATCAGCAACTGGCGGCCAAGCGCGGCCAGCTTGAGATGGCTCGCCAACAGAGCAAGGATCCGGGGGTCCTCCAACAGCTGATCAAGCAGGCCGAGGCCGCTGGCCAGGTGCCGGCCACCGCCACCGATGCCCAGAAGACCCAGGCGGCCCGCTCCTTCATCGACCGGCAGCTGCAGCAGATGGACGACCAGTTCAAGCAGGCCGAACAGACCAGCAAGGTGACCCTCAGCCAGCGCCGGCTGGCCGGTTCCGGTGGTGCCGTGGTGCTGATCGTGGCCTTCACCCTTCTGTGCCTGGGCAGCGTTCTCTAGGGGGCAGCGGGTGACTACCGTTGGAGTCCCGTCCAGGACGTGATCCCTTGGAGTCCTCCAGTCCCCGCCCGGATCTGCCGCTGACAAACCGGCTGCAGCAGGATCTCAAGAATGATCTGATCGCTGGCCTCTTGGTGGTGATTCCGCTGGCCACCACGATCTGGTTGGCCACCACGGTGAGTCGCTTTGTTCTGGCTTTTCTCACCTCAATACCGAAGCAGTTCAACCCCTTCAACACCCTCAATCCGCTGCTTCAGGAATTGATCAACCTGGGTGTCGGCCTGATGGTTCCCCTGCTCGGCATCTTGTTGATCGGTCTGATGGCCCGCAACATCGTGGGCCGCTGGTTGCTCGAGTTTGGTGAGGGCACCCTGCTGAGGATTCCCGTGGCGGGTTCGGTCTACAAGACCCTCAAGCAGCTGCTCGAAACCTTTCTGCGGGATAACTCCAGCCGCTTCCGCCGGGTGGTTCTGGTGGAGTATCCCCGCGAAGGCCTCTTCGCCCTTGGTTTCGTGACCGGCGCGATCGGTTCCGCCGTTCAGGCCGGTTTCCCTGAAACGATGCTGAGCGTGTTCATTCCCACCGCTCCGAATCCAACCACCGGTTGGTATGCCGTGGTGCCGGAGCGTTCGGTGCGGGATCTCGAGCTCAGCGTGGAAGATGCCTTCCGCACGATCATCTCGGCCGGCATCGTCAGCCCCGACGATCGCGAAGCCCCCTCCAGCCGCAGTTTTTCCACCCTGCTCGCCCAGCTGCGGGCTCCCCAGTACTCCTGAACCAGCCCTGATGCAGAGTCGCACCCTTGCCCGTGAGCTGGCCCTGCTGATCCTTGGTCAGATCAGTGATCGCGCCTCCGCCACCGCTCCGTCCGCCGACACATCCCTGGAGGTGGTGTTGCAGCAGGCTCAGGCCAGCCTTGCTGAGCATGTGCGCGAAGCTCTCGACCACTCCGCCGATGAGTTGCGGCGGGCCCAGCAGGAACTCCTGGACAGCGAGCTGCAGGAGGCCGGTGGCGAGAGTCTGCCCCGGGTGCGCCAGCACCTGTTGACGGGTCTGGGCCTCGGCGAGCAGGCGATCAACCGCCTCTCCGCCAGCCTGGAACTCCCCCGCCTGCTTCTGCTGGCCGATCAGGATGGCGTTCGCCGCGACGCCCTGGCCCGGGCCGCTGCCGTGCTGCGCGGGCGGTCCAGCATCGATGGGCGGCTGGATGCGGTGATGGAGGGCTGGCGCCTCACCCGTCTGCCCCGCATTGATCGCGACATCCTGCGCCTGGCGGTGGTCGACCTCGAGACCTTCGCCACGCCCCCCGCCGTGGCCTGCAATGAGGCGGTGGAGCTGGCCAACCGCTATAGCGATGAGCAGGGTCGCCGCATGATCAACGGCGTGTTGCGCCGTTTCACGACGGCGGCGGTGTAGCGCGATGGTGTTCGATTGGTTCAAACGGGCTGGGGGCCCATCGGAGCCGGAGTCCCCCGAGCCGCAGGATCCAGCCCCTTCCGGAACCCCTGCCCCGGTGGTCGATCCCCCTGCGGCGGCTTCCGCTTCTGATGCCCCGTCGCCAGCCCCGGCTGGTGTGTCCCCCGCGGTGCCTCCCCCATCACCAACGGTCGCCGCCGCCACTGCCGCCGTTGATGAGGATGCCCTGGCCTGGGCCCGCCAGGCTTATGCCCGCTTGAAAGCCCAGCAGGAGGGTGCCGTCCAGGCCGCCCCAGCCCCGGCTCCGCCGTCAGCCCCGAGTTCCCCCGTCAGCGTAGCCCCCGTTCAGGCTTCTCCTGCCGCCTCCGCGGTTTCCGTCGCGACGGCCCCTCCCGCTCAAGTCGCTGCGGTCGAGCCAAGCCCCGGTGCCGTTCCTGAGACCTCGGCGCCCCCGGCCGCCGGTCTCTCCTTGCTAGAGCTCGCCGCCGCCCAACGGGAGCAGCGTCGCCAGGAGATCTTGGCCGCACCCCCCACCGTTCCGGCGGAGGTCCAGCCTCCCAGCGGAGCCGTTGCGGCCTCCCCAGCCCCAGCGGTGTCCTCCACCCCTGACCTGGCTGAACCCAGCCTGGGGGTCTTCGATGCCGATTTCACCTGGTCGGCGGAGGTGCTGGCCGCCCAGGGCCGCCGGGTCGAAGACGTTTCCCTGGAGGAGATCGACTGGCTGACCCGCCTGCGCCGGGGCCTCGAGAAGACCCGCAAGGGATTCGTGGCCCAGCTGCTCGAGACCCTTGGCGATGACCCCCTCAGTGCCGAGAGCCTTGAGGACATCGAATCCACCCTGCTGCGCGCCGATGTGGGGGTGCAGGCCACCGACCGGGTGCTGGAGGCCCTGCGGCAGCGCCTCAATCAGGAGGTGGTGGATCCGGCGGAAGGGCTGCGCTTCCTCAAGGAGCAGCTGCGCGCCATTCTCGAGGAGCCGATCACGGCCAGTGGTGTGGCCCTGCTGGCCCCCCAGAAGGACCGCCTCAATGTGTGGCTCCTGGTGGGGGTGAACGGCGTGGGCAAGACCACCACCCTCGGCAAGCTGGCCAACCTGGCGGTTCGCAGTGGCTACAGCTGCCTGATCGCCGCCGCCGACACCTTCCGCGCCGCCGCCGTGCAGCAGGTGAGTGTCTGGGGCGAGCGCAGCGGTGTGCCGGTGGTGTCGAACCCCAGTGCCAATGCCGATCCCGCGGCCGTTGTTTACGACGCCATCGGTGCGGCCAAGGCCAAGGGCACTGAGCTGGTGCTGGTGGACACCGCTGGCCGCCTGCAGACCAAGCACAACCTGATGGAAGAGCTCAGCAAGGTGCGCCGCATCGTCGACAAGCTGGCGCCGGAGGCGGTGGTGGAATCGCTGCTGGTGCTCGATTCCAGCCAGGGGCAAAACGGTCTGCGCCAGGCGATGGCCTTCGCCAGCGCTGCTGGCCTGACCGGTGTGGTGCTCACCAAGTTGGATGGCAGCGCCCGGGGCGGCGTGGCCCTGGCGGTCGCTTCCGAAGCCGGGCTGCCGATCCGCTTCATCGGCGCCGGCGAAACCATCCGCGACCTGCGTCCCTTCAACAGCTTCGAGTTCGTGGAGGCCCTGCTCGCCGGATAGTCCGGCGCTGTCAGCAGCCTCCAAGCGAGGGGCCTAGAAGAAGAACTTCAGACCCACCTCCACCCCGTTCTGGTAGGTGGTGAAGCCATTGGGCCGGCTGGCGCCGTTGTCGTAGGCGAGGCCCATGTAGCGCCACGAAAGATTGAGGTCGGTGCTGTTGCCCACCGCGTAGCCGAGGCCCAGCTGGGCGTTGCCGGAGAGGTCCTGGGCCCCGCCCAGGCCGAAGCCGCCGATGTCGGCCCGCCCGAAGGCCCTTAGCCGCGGACTGAGGAACACGGTGGCTTGGGTGCCCAGCAGGGGCTGGGCCCAGGTGTGGGAGAGCTCGCCCTGGCGCTGGAGCTGCAGGTTGAAGCGTCCGTTGCCCTGGAGCTGGGCGTCGACGCCCAGGGCCGCATCCACGATCCGAACGCCCGCATAGGGGATCACGCTCCAGCTGCCTGGAGCGGCCACGGCGCTCTCCCGCGCGCCGAGGCGGTAGCGCAGGGCGATGTCGTAGATCCCCAGGTTGGAGGTCACTTCCGCCTTGCCGGTCAGCAGGCCCCGAGCCGTGGTGCGGGCTAAGGAATCGCCGATGCGGTTGTAGCTGAGGTCGGCCAGCAGGCCGAAGCGGCCCTGCTCCAGGCTGCCCCGGGCCGAGGCCGTCATCTGGATCAGGGGGATTAGGTCGCCGAGCCAGAGGTCGGTGTCGGCGGTGAAGCCCCGCACCGTGGTGCTGCCGGTGGTGCGGATCGGCACGAATCCGTAGAGCTCCAGGGTGGCGGCCCAGGGGTTGGGAGGTGCCGCCGCACCGGCGGGGGCCGGGCCTGGGGCTCCCGCCGCCGGCACCGGCTGAGCTTGGGCCGGCATGGCCTCCACCGTGCCCCCCAGGGCGACGAGCCCCAGGGCCATCGATCCCATTGCCCGCAGGAATGCAGACCTTGCTTGTCCGGTTGGGAATCCAGGCATGGCGGAGGGGGGCATCGCGGTGGATTGGGGCATCGGTTGGAGGATGGGCGCCTCAGGGCGCGGTAAGGAGGGGGCCTGGCGCGAAGTTAGGGGGCTAGGGCTTTCGCACCTTTGGCAGGTTGGTGAGCAGGTGCACCAACCAGCCCGGCCCCGAGAGGGCCAACACCAGGATGGTGAGGGAAGTGCTCAGCCGACTGGAAATGGTCCGGGCCTCATCAAGACCTGAATGGATGAAGGCCAGGGTCACCACGGCCGCGAAGATGCCGGTGGTGAGGGCACTGGCGGAGCGCAGGGTCTCCTTCGGGGGGCGGCGGCCAGGGTGGGCGGCATCGAGGCTGAAGCTGCGACCGCCGATCGCCCCCGCCACCATCAGGCTGGCCAGGATTCCCAGCCGCAGCGCGAGGCCCTCGTGGGGGTCGGTGCTTTGGATTTTCTGGGCCACCACCATGGCGGTGCCCAGCAGGGAGCCGCAGCCGGCGCCGAGCACCCCCCACCAGGCCCAGGGGGCCAAGACCCGGCCGCTCAGCACCGAACCCCCCGCCAGCACCAGGGCGGTGAGGAAGGTGGAGGGCAGGGCGGCCAGGTGGCGCGTGATCAGGTAGGCCCCCACCACCCCCAGCAGGGCCCCGAGCAGCTGCAGGAGATGCTCCGGCAGGTGCGCTGCAGGCGGCCGCAACCACCGGGTCGGGGTCGCGGAGCTGGGATCGGCGGGCCAGTCCTTGGCCATGGTGGGGTGCCCTACTGGCGAGCCAGGATCTCGCGCATGGTCTCCCGCAGGTCGTCCACCGGGGTGCCGCTCACATCCACCAGCGCCCGCTTGATGCGGCCGCTGTAGGCGAAGGGGGGCTTGTAGTCCGGCATGGCCGGCGAGCCCGGATCGGCGCCCACCGCCACCCCGGCCGCCAGGCCCAGGCTGAGGGGAATGGTCACGGGCAGGTCGCCCTCGCCCACCGGCTGGCCATCCACGAACACCACGAGCTTGGCCGGGGTGCCCTTGCCGTTGGCGACATCGGGCGCGCCGGTGGGCGTGAATTCGGCGCTCAGGATGTGGTGGCCGGCCGGAACCGGACCACTGGAACGCACGTGGAAGAACTGCTCGGCCACGTAGTTGTAGCCGTAGGTGAGCAGGCCGTTCTGCACGTAGAAGGCGAAGCCGCCATCGTTGCCGCCCATGCTGAACAGCACCCCATCGGCACCGCCCTCGGGCACTTCCACCTCCACCGAAATCGAGTGGGGGCGGTTCAACACCCGCGGCGCCGCATTCAAGGGCACCACCTGGGTGCCGGGGTAATAGATGTAGCGCTGGCGGTCGGCGGTGATCTGGGGCCGCTCCACCGCAAACCGCTGGGTGCCGCGGCTGTCGATCGGCAGCACGTTGTACTTGCCGGCCTCCACATACCACATGCCGATCATGGCGATCAGCCGGTCCCGTTCCGCTTCGGCAAGGTTGTTGGTTTCGGCGAAGTCGGTGTTGAGGTTGTAGAGCTCCCAGTTATGGGCATCGAGCTGGATCAGCTGGTCGTAGCTGATCGGATCACCGAAGCGGCGGCCCGATTCCACAAAGGAGGTGCCGGGCCAAGGGCACACGGCCCGCCAGCCAGCGTGGTAGAGCGAGCGGTGGCCGAACATCTCGAAGTACTGGGTGAGGTGCAGGCTCGGCGCGGCCGGATTGGCGAAGCAGGAGGCCAGCGAGAAACCCTCAATCGGGCTCTGGGTGACGCCCTTGATCGTGGTGGGCGCCTCGATGCCGAGGGCATCGAGCACCGTGGGCACCATGTCGATCGCATGGCAGTACTGGGAGCGCACCTCACCGCGGGCGGCGATCCCCTTGGGCCAGCTCAGGATGAAGGGGTCGCTGGTGCCACCCCGGTAGGTTTCCCGTTTCCAGCGGCGGAAGGGGGTGTTGCCGGCGTGGGTCCAGCCCCAGGGGTAGTGGTTGAAATACTTCGGCCCACCGATGTCGTCGATGGCGGCGAGATTTTGCTCCAGGTTTTCGGGCACGTTATTGAAAAACTTGCCCTCGTTCACGGATCCCGTGGGGCCGCCCTCGGAGCTGGCGCCGTTGTCGGAGATCACCATGATCATGGTGTTGTCGTACTCGCCGATCTCCTTCAAGAAGTTGATGAGTTCACCGATGTAATGGTCGGTGTGCTCCAGGAAACCGGCGAACACCTCCATCATGCGGGCGTAGAGGCGTTTCTCCTCGGCCGAGAGCCCGTTCCAGTCGGGCACATCGGGGTCGTGGCGCGAGAGCACCGTGTCGGCGGGGATGATTCCCAGCTCTTTTTGGCGCGCGAAGGTGTGCTCGCGGTAGGCGTCCCAACCGCCATCAAACTTGCCCTTGTATTTGTCGGCCCACTCCTTCGGCACGTGGTGGGGCGCATGCATGGCGCCGGTGCAGAAGTACATGAAGAAGGGCTTATTGGGCGCCACCTGCTTCGAGTCGGCGATCATCGCCTTGGCCTTCGCCACCAGATCGGGGGTGAGGTGATACCCCTCCTCGGGGGTGGCAGGGGGCTCCACCTGGGTGTTGTCCTGCACCAGTTCGGGGTAGTACTGGTGGGTGTCACCCCCCAGGAAGCCGTAGAAGCGCTCGAAGCCGCGGCCCAGGGGCCAGCGGTCGTAGGGGCCCGCCGCCGAGGTGGCCTCCGCCGGTGTGAGGTGCCACTTGCCGATGGCGTAGGTGTTGTAGCCCTTCTGCAGCAGGATTTCGGAGAGGAAGCCGTTCTCGAACGGGATGTAACCGTTGGAGCCGGGATAGCCCATCGACCCTTCGGTGATGCAGGCCAGGCCGTTGGAGTGGTGGTTGCGGCCGTTGAGCATGCACGACCGCGACGGCGAACAGAGCGCCGTGGTGTGCATGTTGTTGAAGCGCAGGCCGTCGGCCGCCAGGGCATCCAGGTTGGGGGTGGCGATCGGGCTGCCATAACAACCGAGTTGCCCGAAGCCCGTGTCATCGAGCACCAGGTAAAGCACGTTGGGGGCCCCGTCCTTGGCCCGGTTGGGCATCGGCCAGGCGGGGGTCGACACATCGGCGGTGCGGCCGATCACGCCGGGGAAGGCGGCACCGGGCTTGTATTCGTTGAGCGGCATCGGAGCGGGAGGGAGGCTCTGACGGGACCGTAGCGAGGGCAGACCGGTCTGGCCCCGGGCCGGCCGGCAGGTTTCGCGTCCTGCCGGGCTTGGCGCGTTTTCTTCGGGCTCGCCGTGCAAGCAGACAAGCCACGCCCGCCCCGTTCAAGCCGGCCTTCTCAGGGCCGCGTCGGCGCGCATGAGCAGCCGGTCGGCTGTGTCATCGGCCAGGCATTCGGCCAGCCCTTGGCCCATCGAAAGACCCGTCGCCTGCAGCGCCCCACTCCCAGCAGTCCGGCGAAGGCCTGAAGGGCCCGATCACCCCGGGCCACGGGGATGGGCCTCGGGCTCTATCTGGTGGGGGCCACGGTGGAAAATCACCGCGGCAGCGTCCGCCTCAGCCGCTCCAGGGAGCTCGGTGGCGCCGAGGTGACCCTGCGCTTTCCGCTGCTGCATCCGCCCGGGGGCGGCTAAAAGGCCTGCCGCCTACTCAATTTTGAGGAGAGACAAGCGAGCATAACTGCTCCATAATTACTGAAGTCTTCGGTTGCTTTGTGACTGATCTGCATTCAGCGATTGGTTGGGGTGCCGATGGCGGCGGCGGTCCTAGCGACCGCACCACCGCTCGCAGCAATTGCGTTTTTGGGAACCCATTGCGTTTTTGGCGGTTTAGGTTGTCAGAAGGCGTGCAAATGCCTTGAGTGGGGTTATGGGTTCAACAGTATCGATGTCGGCTGGGCTCGCTGAGAGCATTGGATCCCTCCCGTTTATTAAGTTGCCAGGGGCCTCCCTGGCATCGAGTGATCCCGCTGAGCATGGCAGTGTCGTCCGCACGTTTCTGCCCTTCCATGTTCACCGCTGGGACCATCCGGAGCGTGATCAGCCCTTCATCAATCAATCGGGTTTCGTTCGCCTTGGCGATCTCACCCTGCTCGCGACCTGGGGCTCCGGAATCAATGGGGAGGTGGAGCAAAAGTGTGAGGCCCAGCTGATCCTGCCCTACGTGGCGGGCGTCAATGCCTTCACGATCGAGCGACAGATTTATACCATTCGCTCCTCCTGCCTTTTTATTCCTGCCACCCAGGCCAAGATCAAGGTGGTCAACACCATGTGCTCGGGGGTGATTATCAGTTTTTCGCCCGATTCCTTGCTGCCGGTGGCCCATGCCATCGCTGGCCCCGTTTTTGATCCCCTGCCGCTGCGCACGGCCCTGGAGCGACCGGCCGTCTTGAGCCGTCGGGCCGATCCCCGCATCGAGCGTCTTCACAACCTCTTGATGGAGACCATGGCCTACACCGAGCGCTGCCTCGTGACTGGTGGAGCCATCAACCCGATGCTGCGTCTCGACGACCTGATCCGTCGGATCGTCGTGATGCTCCTCGTGCCCGACCTGCTCGATGCGGCCACGGCGGCAGCGCCGATCAGCGAGCCCTTCCTGCACCAACAACTGATCGATTGGTTGTTGGCCCATCTCGATCAACCGATCAGTCTTTCGGAGTTGGAGCAGCGCAGCAGCTACGGCCGTCGCACCTTGCAGTACGCCTTCAAGCAACGCTTTGGTTGCGGCCCGATGCAGTGGTTGCGCCAACAGCGGTTGGCCAAGGCCAGGGCCCTGTTGGAGCAGCCCGGATCTTCGGGCGGCCTCGCCCAGGTGTCCCAGGCCTGCGGCTACCTCTCCCTGGGCTCCTTCAGCCGTGATTTCCAGGCCCGCTATGGCGAGCGTCCTTCCCAGGTTCAGCGGCGGTTCCGCGATGTCAACCTGATGGAGCGGTTCGCTCGGTCCGGCGGCGCCCCAGGCGATTGAGGCCATGATCAACCCGCAGCCCGATTAGTCGGCCGCCGCCGGCCGCACGATGCAGCGGAAGCCGAGGTGGCAGGTGGAGGTGTCGATGCCCTGGGCCATCCGCGCGGCCGGGCGGTAGCGGCGGCAGTAGCTGGGGGCGCATAGGAAGGAGCCCCCCTTCACCACCTTGCGCGGGATGTCGCCGTGCTGGGAGGTGGGGTCGATGCTGGTGGCGGCGTCATCGGCCCCGCGGGGGTTGCGCAGGGTGGCGCAGCAGCCCTGCGGCAGGGTTTCGGCTGCGTGACCAGGCCCGCGGTCATGGTCTGACCCGCTGTTCGGCCCGCTGTCCGTGCTGGTGGCCGCCCCGTTGCCCGGACCTTTCAGGGCCGCTTTGCCGCTGGGAGTCGCAGCGGAGCCGGATTTCGCTTTCCCTAGCCGGGCCCGGTGCTCCTGGTACCAATCGTCGGTCCACTCCCAAACGTTGCCCACCATGTCGAGCAGGCCGTAGCCATTGGGGGGATAACTGCCCACCGGCGCGATGCCCTCCCAGCCATCGGCGCGGCTGTTGTGGTGGGGGAAGTCGCCCTGCCAGGTGTTGGCCAGCATCCGGCCGCCCGGATGGAGTTCCTCCCCCCAGGCGAACTCGGCGTCAGCCAAACCGCCCCGAGCTGCCCGTTCCCATTCCGCCTCCGTGGGCAGAACCTTGCCGATCCAGGCTGCGTAGGCGAGGGCATCGGCGTGGGCGATGTGCACCACCGGATGGTGATCGCGGCCCTTGATCGAACTGCCGGGTCCCTCCGGATGGCGCCAGTTCGCCCCTGCCACGTATTGCCACCAGCGATAGGGATCGCCTTGCCCCACGGGCCCTGGTGGCGGCACGAACACGATCGATGCAGGCTGCAGCAGCTCCGGCAGGGCATCGGGGTAGGCGGCCGGATCGGCGGGCCGTTCCGCCAGGGTGATGTGGCCGGTGGCCTTCACAAATTTCCGGAATTGGGCGTTGGTCACCGTGGTGCGGTCGATCCAGAAGCCATCCACCTCCACCGGATGGGCTGGGGCCTCTTCGTCGTAGTGCTGGTCGGAGCCCATCTGGAAGCGACCGCCCGGGATCCACACCATGTCCCGCGCCGGCGGGCGGCTCGGCGTGCTCATGGCCCATCCTCCGCCCAGGGCCTCCGCCGCTCCAGCTCGTCCTCCAGCCGCCGTTCCGCTTCGATCTCGCGGCCCAGAAAGAGGTTGAGGAAGGTGCGGATCAGCGCCACCACCCCCAGCTGGATCAGGTGGGTGGGGGAGGGGCTCACCGTGGTGGCCACGATGTCGGCCCCTAGCTGGAACTCCAGGGCCAGGGCCAGCCAGCTGCCGAAGGTGAGCCGCGCCCGGTTCGAAGGCCGCTGCGGCAGCCGCCGCCCCAAGTGGGGCAGGGCATCGCGGCTGATCGCCAGCAAGCCGGTCAGCACCGTGAGCACCGAAAGGGATTCCAGCAGCAGGGAGGTGGCCTGGGCCAGGGGCAGCAGCACCTCTTCGGCCGCCGCGGTGGTGAACGCCATGGACATCCTGGGCCGCCGTCGCAGGCTAGGTGGGGTCCCCGGCCTGGCCAACCCGACGAACCCCGGGAACGCTGCTACGTTTCGGGTCCTTCACGGCCGCTCCTTGGGCAGCCAGCCGCCCCACCGTTCCCCGGCCCCCTCGGCGGCCCCTTCACCCGCCGGTTCCCTTCCCGCCGGTGGAGCGCCCGCGGCCGCTGGAACGGTTCCCGCCGAGTCCGACCAGGGGGGGGGCGGCCCCGTGGGTGAGTCCGCCTCGCTCCCGCCGGACCCAGGCACGGCCATGCCCGCCCCGGTGGTGCCCGCTGCTGCGGCAGGCCCCCGGCCGGCGGCTCCTGCGGGCAACGAAACCTCCCTTCCCCTCCCTGCATCCGCCCAGGGCCTCTCGGCGGCCGCCTCGGTGCGCCAACTGCTCGACAGTCTCAACCGGGAGCAGCGCCGCAACCAGGAACTGCTGGCTTCCCTGGCCTTCGCCCTGCGTAGCTTCACCAACCTCAGCCGTTTCCTTGAGCTGGTGCCGCTGGTCGCCTCCCGGCTCGTGGAGGCTGAGGGGGCCGTGTTGGTGGTGTTCCACCCCGATGGGCGCCTCTGGCGGGAGCAGCTGCAGGGTTCCCCTGGGGAGGGCTGCGCCGAGGTGCTGCGCCAGCTCGCGGCCCTCAGCGACAGCCAGCTTCAGGCCCAGTCCGGCGATGAGGCGGTGGTCGCCCTGCTGGACCCCCTGCTGCATCGTCTGCTCGACCCGGCCCGGGTGATCGCCACCTCGGTGGTGGCCCGTAGCCAGATGCGGGGCCGGCTCTATGTGTTCAGCGCTCGGCGGGGCTTCAGCTGGAGCGAGGTGCACCGTCGCCATCTCCAGTTGGTGGCCGACCTCACCGGCGTGGCCCTGGAGACGGAACTGCTCCAGGAGGACATGCGCCGCCATGAGCGCATCGATCGCCAGCTGAGCATCGGTGCCGAGATCCAGGCCCAGCTCCTCCCCGTCCATTGCCCCACGATCGAGGGGGTGGACCTGGCCGCCCGCTGCCGTCCGGCCTTCCAGGTGGGCGGCGACTATTACGACTTCATCCCCACCCGCCCCCAGGCGATCGGCCGGCTCCGCGAGCGGGGACGCTGGGCCCTGGTCATGGGGGATGTGATGGGCAAGGGGGTGCCCGCCGGCCTGTTGATGACCCTGCTGCGGGGCATGCTGCGGGCCGAGGTGCTCAGCGGCCTGCCGCCGGATCGGATCCTCCACGACCTCAACCAGCTGGCCCAGGAGGACCTGGCCCATTCGCACCGGTTCGTGACCCTTTTCTATTCCGATTACGACCCCCGCAGCCGCCTGCTCCGCTATGCCAATGCCGCCCACAACCCTCCCCTGATCTGGCGACGCCAGGCCGACTCGGTGGAGCGCCTCGATGCGCCTGGCCTGCTGATCGGCCTCCAGAGCGAGGCCGAATACGGCTGCGGCCAGGCGGTGCTTGAGCCCGGCGATGCCCTTCTCTATTACACCGATGGCGTCACCGAAGCCACCGGCTTCGGAGGGGAACGCTTCGATGAAGAGCGTCTGGTGGGGGTCTTCCAGGCCGCCGCCGGCTCCGGACTTGGGGCCCAGGGGATCCTGGATCAGCTCTTTGCCCGGCTGGATCGTTTTGTGGGAACGGATCGCCAGCTGGAGGATGACGCCTCGATGGTGGTGCTCAAGGTGCGGGAGGAGGTGATGCTGCCGCCCCTGCCGCTTGGCTGAGCGGTGGCCTCGGTGGCGGCGATCCAGGTCCCCCGGGCCCCGGTGGCAAGCTGAGGACTGCCCGACTCCCTTGTCCATGGCCGCTGAATCCCCTGCCTCCCCGGGCCCCGCTGACGGTGGCAATGCCGGTGTGACCGGTGGCTCGGCGGCCGGCTGGAGCGACCGCTTCGACCAGGGGCTCCATCCGGCGATCGAGCGGTTCAATGCCTCGATCGGATTCGACATCGCCCTGCTGCAGCAGGATCTCGATGGCTCCATCGCCCACGCCCGCATGCTCGGGGTCTGCGGCGTGATCAGCCCGGAGGAGGCCGTTCGCCTGGAGGAGGGTCTCGAGCTGGTGCGTTCCGAGGCGGCGGACGGCCGCTTCCAGCCCGGCATCGAGGCCGAGGACGTGCACTTCGCCGTGGAGCGGCGCCTGATCGAACTGCTGGGTTCCCTTGGCAAGAAGCTGCACACCGGCCGCAGCCGCAATGACCAGGTGGGCACCGATATGCGCCTCTGGCTGCGGGACCGGATCGATGCCATCGATCGGGCCCTGCTTCGCTTCGAGTCCGCCCTGCTGGCCCAGGCCGAGGCCCACGTCAACACCCTCATCCCCGGTTACACCCATCTCCAGCGGGCCCAGCCACTGGCCCTGGCCCACCACCTGCTCGCCTACATCGAGATGGCCGAGCGCGACCGCCAGCGCCTCGCTGATGTGCGCCGTCGCGTGAACATTTCGCCGCTCGGGGCGGCCGCCCTGGCCGGGACGCCGGTGCCGATCGATCGCCGCCACACCGCCGCCACCCTCGGTTTCGACGACATTTATGCCAACAGCCTCGATGCCGTGTCCGACCGGGATTTCGCGGTGGAATTCATGGCCGCCGCCAGCCTCGTGATGGTGCACCTCAGTCGCCTCAGTGAGGAGGTGATCCTCTGGGCCAGCGAGGAATTCGGCTTTGTGGCCCTCACCGACCGCTGCGCCACCGGCAGCAGCCTGATGCCCCAGAAGAAGAACCCCGATGTGCCCGAATTGGTGCGCGGCAAGAGTGGCCGGGTGTTTGGCCACCTGATCGGGCTGCTCACGATGATCAAGGGTCTGCCCCTGGCCTACAACAAGGATTTCCAGGAGGACAAGGAGGCCCTCTTCGATGGCGTGACCACCTGTCTGGACTGCCTGGAGGCGATGGCCATCCTGTTTGAGGAGGGCCTGGAGTTCCGCCCGGCCCGGCTGGAGGAGGCGGTGTCCCGCGATTATTCCAACGCCACCGATGTGGCGGATTACTTGGTCGCCCGGGGCGTGCCCTTCCGGGAGGCCTATCAGCTGGTCGGGTCGCTAGTGAAGACCTGCCTGCGGCAGGGGTTGCTGCTGCGGGAGCTGCCGCTGGAGCGCTGGCAGGCCCTACATCCGGCCTTCTCGTCCGACATCTATGGCGCCATAGAACCGCGCCAGGTGGTGGCTGCCCGCCGCAGTGAGGGGGGCACCGGCTTCGATCAGGTGCGGCTTCAGCTCGAGCGGGCCCGCCGACGCCTCGAGGCAACGGAGGCGGGTCCGGCCTGAGGCTCCCCCTGCGTGCGTGACGACGCTCTACAGACGGCTTGAAGCTTGGATTCTCGGGTTTAACCTGTCGAGGCATTGGCGCATCTGCGCCCTCCGGTCCCCCCTGGACGTTCCGTGAGCATCTTTGTCGGCAATCTGCCCTTCCGCGCTGAGCAGGAAGACGTGATCGAGCTCTTCGCCTCCTATGGCGAAGTGGCCAACTGTTCCCTACCCCTTGAGCGGGATACGGGTCGCAAGCGTGGTTTCGCCTTCGTGGAGATGGCCGATCCCGAACTGGAAACCAAGGCCATCGATGCCCTGCAGGGTGTCGAGTTGATGGGGCGTCCGCTCCGCATCAACAAGGCTGAGCCCCGCAGTGGCGGTGGTGGTGGCGGCGGTGGCGGTGGCGCTCCCCGCCGTGGTGGCTATGGCGGCGGCGGCGGCTATGGCGGCGGCGGTTACTCCCGTTCCAGCGGCGAAGGCGGCGGCTATGGCTCCGGCGCCCGCGGCTGGGAAGATCGCAGTGGTGGTGACCGATCCAGTGATGGTTTCGATGCGGGCCGTGCCCGTCGCCGCCGCTCCGGCGGCGATGCCGGTGGCGATGCCGGTGGCTACGGCGGCGGTGGCGACTACGGCGGCGCGGAAGTCTGAAGACACGGGTGCTGGTTGAGGCTCGCCTGACGCAGCGGGATCACCAGGATCAGAGGCCCCGCTCCTCCAGTTGCAGGGCTGCGGCTTCCAGCACCTCGGGGCCGGCCTGGCGGGCTCCTGCCGCTCGGGTGAGCTCGCTGCGCCACGGGCGAGCCCCTGGCACCCCTTCCACCACGTGCACCAGGTGGCGGGCGATCGCCCAGAGGCGTCCACCCCCGGCTCTCCACCGCTCGGCGTGGGGGATCAGGCCCCGCACCACGCTTGAGGCCCGCGCCGGTTGATGGCTCCGGTCAGCGAAGAGGTCGGTGTCCACTCCGCTCCAACGCAGCGGGTGGGCATAGGCGGCCCGGCCCACCATCACCCCATCCACGTGGGCCAGCTGGGCCCGGCAGGTGGCCGGGTCCTCCAGGCCGCCATTGAGTTCGATCAGCAGCCGGGGCCGCTCCGCCTTGAGCCGATGCACTAGGTCCCAGCGGAGGGGCGGGATCGTGCGGTTTTGTTTCGGATCGAGCCCCTCCAGCCAGGCCTTGCGGGCGTGCACGGCGAAGCGGGTGGCGCCGCCGCCGGCCACCGTGTCCACGAAGTGAAGCAGCTGCTCGAAGGAATCCAGGTGGTCGATGCCGATGCGGTGCTTCACCGTCACCGGCAGGTGGCTGGCCGCCGCCATGGCCTCCACGCAGCGGGCCACCCGCTCCGGTTCGGCCATCAGGCAGGCGCCGAAGCGGCCCTGCTGCACCTTCTCGCTCGGACAGCCCACATTGAGATTGATCTCGTCGTAGCCCCACTCGGCCCCCAATCGGGCCGCCTCCGCCAGCAGAGCGGGGTCGTCCCCCCCCAGCTGCAGGGCCAGGGGGTGTTCCTGGGGATCGAACCCGAGCAGGCGCTCCAGCCGCTGGTGCGACTCCGCCGCCCGCGCTGAGCTCAGGTCGGCGCGGATGTGATGCAGGGCCCGGGCCACCACCATCTCGCTGGTGAGCAGGCAGCGCCGGCTCACCTGCCGCATCAGCAGCCGGAAGTGGCGGTCGGTGCAGTCCAGCATCGGCGCCACACTGAAGCGGTAGGCGTGCTCCATCCCCCCATGCTGCCCAGTCGAGCGTCCGTGGTGGTAGCCGGCGGTGGCCCCGCCGGCTACATGGCCGCCATCGCGGCGGCAGAAGCTGGTGCCACCGACCTGCTGATTCTCGAGGCCACCCCTGAGCCGCTCCACAAAGTGCTAATCAGCGGCGGCGGCCGTTGCAACGTGACCCACGCCTGCTGGGATCCCCGTGCCCTGGTGGGTCATTACCCCCGTGGTGGCCAGGCCCTGCGGGGCCCCTTCTCCCGCTTTGCCACCGGCGATTCGGTGGCTTGGTTTGCGGAGCACGGCCTGGAGCTGGTGGAGGAGGCCGATGGCCGCCTTTTCCCCCGCTCTAACCGCTCCAGCTCCGTGGTGGACACCCTGCGCCAGGCGGCCCGGCGGGCCGGTGTTCGCGCCGTGGAGGGCCAGGCCCTGCAGGCGGCCACGCCCCTGGCCGGCGGCGGCTTTCTCCTTCGCCTGCGGGGCGGCCGAGAGCTGGAGGCTGATCGCCTGGTGCTCGCCACGGGCAGCCACCCCAGCGGGCTGCGGATCGCTGAGGCCTTGGGACACGGCCGGGTGTCACCCGTACCTTCCCTGTTCACCTTGGCCCTAGAGCCCCATCCGCTGGCCGCCCTGGCCGGGGTGGTGGCTGATCCGGTGGTGCTGGAGCTGGAGGCGCCGCCCGCCCCTGGGGAAGCCTCCGAGGGACGCCGGCGGGGCGGCGAGCGGCACCGCCAGCGGGGGCCGCTGCTGGTGACCCACTGGGGCTTCAGCGGTCCTGCCACCCTGCGTCTCACCGCCTTCGCCGCCCGCGACCTGCGCCAGTGGGGCTACCGAGCCCAGCTTCGAATTGATTGGACCGGAGGCCTCGATCCGGCGGAGTTGGAGGGGCGTTTCCGTGCCGCCCGGCTTGAGCTGGCCCGCCGGCAACTGGGCTCGGCGCGTCCCTGGGCATCGCTGGGACGCCGACTCTGGCTCCATCTGCTCCAGGTGAGTGGTGTGGATGGAGCGCAACGCTGGGCCGATCTGGGGCGGAACCAGCAGCGGAGCCTGATGGAGGCCCTGCGGGACAGCCGTTACGCGATCACGGGACGGGGGCCCTTCGGCGAGGAGTTCGTGACGGCTGGCGGCATCCCCCTCGGGGAGGTGAACCTGGCCACGATGGAGAGTCGCAGGCAGGAAGGCTTGTTTCTGGCCGGCGAGATTCTCGATGTGGATGGCGTGACCGGTGGCTTCAACTTCCAGCATTGCTGGAGCTCCGGTTGGCTGGCTGGCCAGGCCCTGGCGGGATCCTGATGGAAGGCTGGGGCTCGGCGAAGCCGATCAGCGAATATTTTCAAACACCGAGAACATCGGCAGGTACATGGCCACCAGGATGGAGCCCACGATTCCACCTACGACCACGATCATCAAGGGTTCAATCATGGAGGTGAGGGTTTTGACAGCAGTGGACACTTCGTCTTCATAGAAATCAGCAACCTTGGAGAGCATGGCGTCCATTTCGCCGGTTTCTTCGCCGATGGCCAGCATGCTCACCATCATGTCAGGAAAGACGCGCTTGAGGGCTAGGGCCGTGCTTAAGGGCATGCCTTCACTGATGTCATTGCGGGACTTGCTGATCGCATCTCCCACCACGGAATTGTTGGTGGCGCCATGCAGAATTTCAAGCGCCATCAGGATCGGAACGCCGGCCTTGGAGAGGGAACTCATGGTGCGGCAGAACTGGGCTGAGGCCGTTTTCTGAAGAAGGTCTCCGAACAAGGGCAGCTTCAGCAGAAGGCCGTCCACCTGCCGGCGTCCCACCGGAGTGGCGTAGTAACGCGTGAAGGCATAGATGCCGAGGATGATGCCACCAACCAGAAAGATAGAGAATGAGGATCGCAGCAGCTTGCTCAGGTTGAGCATCATCTGCGTGAACATCGGCAATTCGGCTCCGAGCTGATCAAAGATGTCGGCGAAGGTGGGTATCAGGAAGATGGTCATTCCTAGAAAGACCAGAATGGCAATCACCAACACCGTGACCGGGTAGCCCATGGCTGCTTTCAGTTGATTCTGCAGCCGTGCGTTTTCCTCCAGGAGTTTGGCTAGTCGCTTGAGGGTTTCGTCGAGCACGCCACCGACCTCACCCGCTTCCACCATGGCGATGCTGAGGTTGTCAAACACCTTCGGCCAGCGCCGCATCGCCGAGCCGAGGCTGGCACCCTGGTTCACTTCATCGGTCATGGCCGTGAGGGCGCGCCGGAACAGGGGGGATTTCTGCTGCTGACGCATCAGATCAAGGCTGCGCATGATCGGCACGCCGGCATCGACCATGGCGGAAAGCTTGTTGGCGAACAGTGCCTTTTCCTTGACACTGATCTTTGATTCCAACAGCCTGCTCCAGTCAATCCCCGTCGCCGGCTTGTTGGTGAGCACCGGCTTGTTGGTTTCCTTCCGAACCAGTGTGGTGGGAAGAATGCCGCGGCTGCGGAGGTTCCTGCGAGCCTCCGCCGGACTGGAAGCTTCCAGGGTCACCTCCCGCGTACGACCGCTGCGGGTGGCGTAGGTCACCAGGAAGGTGGTCATCGCGTTAGGGGCGGGGAAGGGGGGAGGGTGATCAGACCTGCTCAAGCAGTCGGGTCAGTTCCTCGGGGCGGATGGTCTTCAGCATGGCCTCTTCGGCGGTGATTTTGTTGTCCTGCACCAGGTTCGCCAGGGACCGTTCCAGGGTCTGCATGCCGTACTGGGCTCCGGTCTGAATCATGGAGTAGAGCTGGGCCGTCTTGCCCTCGCGAATCAGGTTGGCGCAGGCCGGGGTATTGACCATGATCTCCAGGGCCATCACCCGGCCGAAGGATCCGGACACGGCTCGGGTCGTCCTGCAGAGGGTTTGGGAAAACACCGCCAGGAGGCTGGAGCTCAGCTGAACGCGGATCTGGGTCTGCTGCCCGGCGGGGAAGACATCCACCATCCGGTCCACGGTCTGGGATGCGGAACTGGTGTGGAGGGTGCCGAACACCAGGTGGCCCGTTTCGGCGGCGGTGATGGCCAGCTGAATGGTTTCGAGGTCACGCAGCTCACCAACAAGGATCACATCGGGATCTTCCCGTAGGGCCGCCCGCAGGGCGTTCGCAAAGCTGCGGGTGTCTTCATTCACCTCGCGCTGGTGGATCAGTGACTTGTCGTTCTGATAGGTGAATTCGATCGGATCTTCGATGGTGAGAATATGTTCGGCGCGGGTATGGTTGATGTTGTCGAGCAGGGCGGCCAGGGTGGTGGTTTTGCCGGAGCCGGTCGGCCCCGTGACCAGCACCAAGCCCTTGGGTCTGCGGCTCATCTCCTCCACGACCGGGGGAAGACCCAGTTTTTCGATGGCGGGGATGTGGTTGCCGAGGGCCCGCAGGCAGGCGGCGTAGCTTCCCTTCTGGCGGTAGACATTGACTCGGAACCGGGACACACCGCGCAGTCCGTAGGAGCAGTCGAGCTCCCAGGTCTGCTCCAGCTGTTTGCGTTGGGCGTTGTTCAGCAGGGAAAAAATCAGTCGGTTGCAGGTTTCTTCGGTGAGGTTGAAATCCTTTCGAATCGGCCGCAATTGGCCATTGAAACGGCCGTAGGGGGGATGACCGCTGGCGAGATGGAGGTCACTACCCCCATCGTTCACGAGCTCGGTCATCAGGTCTTCAATCGTGAAATCCATGATCTACAGGCGCTCCCGCAGACAGTAAGGGCACTCCAGCCACTCGTCCTGAAGGCCGGCTCCGCATCCCTTGCAGGTGAGGGTGTTGAGGGCGCGGGCCCGCCGCTCGGATTCCAGGCCGCTGTCGGTGAGGAGCATCCGCTCCACTTCGTCGAGGCTGGTCAGCCCTTGGCGCACCAGTTCGAGGCCGTAGCCCAGCAGGGTCTTCATGCCGGCTTCGAGGGCGAGCCGCCGCAGCTCCTGGGTGCTGGCGCGCTTCGCCACGGAGGAGGAGAGGGATTCGGTCATCGTGAGGATTTCGTAAACCCCCACCCTTCCGGAATATCCCCTGCCCTGGCAGGAAGGGCAGGCCCCCTCGCTGCCGGGAGCCACGATGCAGGGTCGGTAGAAGGTGATCTTGTTTTCCTTGCTGGCCACCAGGCCGAAGCGCGCCAGTTCCTCCGTGCTGGGGTGATGGTCCACGCGGCAATCGGGGCACAGCCGTCGCACCAGACGCTGGGACACCACCCCAAGCAGGGAGGCGCTGACCATGAAGGGTTCCACCCCCATCTCGTCCAGCCGGGCAAAGGCGCTGACGGCGTCGTTGCAGTGGAGGGTCGTGAGCACCAGGTGACCGGTCAGGGCGGCCTCAATGGCCGTCCGGGCGGTTTCCAGGTCGCGCGTTTCACCCACCAGCAGCACATCGGGATCTTGGCGCATGAAGGCCCGGAGGGCCGTGCTGAAGTCGAGGCCCTTGTCCCGATTCACCTGGGTCTGGGTGATTCCCTTGAGGGTGTATTCGATCGGATCTTCCACCGTGGAGATGTTGATCGCCGGGTCGTTCCGTTCCGCCAGCAGGGCGTAGAGGGTGGTGGATTTGCCGGATCCGGTCGGACCGGTCACCAAAATCATTCCGAAGGGTTTGCCGCCGATGTTGCGCAGGCTGGCCCGGGCCTGGGGATCGGTGATCAGGGTGTCGAGTCCGAGCTGGGTGGCGCCGCTGTCGAGTAACCGGAGCACCACCTTCTCGCCGTGGCGGCTCGGCAGGGTGCTCACCCGGAAATCCATGGTGCGGCCCCGGAATGCCCGCCGGATCCGTCCGTCCTGGGGCAGCCGGCGTTCGGCGATGTCGAGATCCGCCATGATCTTCAGACGGGAGGTCACCGCCGGGATCAGGGTCTTGGGCAAGGTCTCGACCGAGCGGAGCACGCCGTCCTGGCGAAAGCGGATCAACAACCCGTTTTCCTGGGGTTCCACGTGGATGTCGCTCACGCTGTTGGTGAGGGCCTCGATCAGGATCCGATCCACCAGGCTCAGGACGGGGGAGAGCGTTTCCTGGCGACTGCTGGCTTCGAGATCCTCGGTGCCGACCTGCTCTTCGGTGGCGTTGGACGCCGCACTCAGATCAATGCCCGCAAAGAGGGAGGTTTCACGATCGTTGGCGCGGGCCTGCATCTCGGTGCGATTGGTGGAAGAGGATGGGGGTTCTCGTGCCTGGGGCTCGCCCCAGGCTGGATGGGGATCGCAACCGGAGCCTCGGTTGCGAAGCGTGATGAAGAACCCCACTGTGCGTCATTTCGCCGTGAACCACCCCGACGACGCTGTGCTTCGTTGCGACGTCCCGGCGCCCTCACCGCGTTGCCGAGGTGCGGGCTTCCGCCGCTTGTGGGGGGGTGCCCCGGCGCAGCAACATGAGCGGATCGAAACGCATGTCCTGCAAGCATGAGCGGCGACCCCACCCAGGCCGGCGGTGCCGGCAGCGAAGCCAAGGAGCAATCCGGGCAGACCCCGACGGCCGGATTCCCGGTTCCGGCGGAGGCGGTTCCATCCCACGAGACTGGCGGTGTGGCCGGCTCCGATCCAGGGGGCGCTCCCCCGGAGTCCCCGGCGGCCACGGCGGAGGTCGGGGCTCAAGCTGCAGCTCCCTCCCGCCTGAAGGAACTGGAGGCCGAGCTGGCTTCCCTGCGGCTGGAGCACCAGACCGTGCGCGATCAGTACATGCGGATCGCCGCCGATTTCGACAACTTCCGCAAGCGCCAGAGCCGCGACCAGGACGATCTGCGCATCCAGATCGCCTGCAACACCCTCAGCGAGATCCTGCCGGTGGTCGACAACTTCGATCGGGCCCGCCAGCAGCTCAATCCCGAGGGCGAGGAGGCCCAAGGCCTGCATCGCAGCTACCAGGGCCTCTATCGCCAACTCGTGGATGTGTTCAAGCAGCTGGGGGTTTCGCCGATGCGGGTGGAAGGCGAGCCCTTTGATCCGACCCTGCACGAGGCCGTGCTGCGCGAACCCAGCGACCTGCATCACGAGGATGTGGTGATTGAGGAGCTGCAGCGGGGCTATCACCTCCATGGCCGTGTCCTGCGGCACGCCTTGGTGAAGGTGTCGATGGGTCCGGGGCCTGGGGGCACGGTTGCTTCCGGCGAGGAGCAGGCCGGCTGATGGCCGACTACTACGCCCAGCTGGGGGTTGGCCGCGACGCCGACGCCGACACCATTAAGCGGGCCTACCGCCGTCTGGCCCGCCAGTACCACCCGGATGTCAACAAGGATCCCGGGGCGGAGGACCGCTTCAAGGAGATCGGCCGGGCCTACGAGGTGCTCAGCGACCCCCAGACCAAGGGCCGCTACGACCAGTTTGGTGAGGCCGGCCTCGGTGGTGGGGGCGGCATGCCCGACATGGGCGACATGGGCGGCTTCGCTGACCTGTTCGAAACTTTCTTCAGCGGTTTCGGTGGTGCTGCCGCCGGAGGGCCCCGGCGCCGGGGTCCCCGCCAGGGCGACGATCTCCGCTTCGACCTCACGATCGATTTCAGCGAGGCCGTGTTTGGTGTGGAGAAGGAGGTGCAGCTGCGCCACCTGGAAACCTGCGGCACCTGCAGCGGTTCCGGCGCCAAGGCTGGCAGCGGTCCCACCACCTGCGGCACCTGTTCCGGTGCCGGCCAGGTGCGGCGAGCCACCCGCACGCCCTTCGGCAGCTTCACCCAGGTGGCCCCCTGCCCCACCTGCGAGGGCAGCGGCCAGACCATCGCCGACCCCTGCACCGCTTGCCAGGGCCAGGGGCTGCAGCAGGTGACCAAGAAGCTGCGCATCAACATTCCCGGCGGCGTCGACACCGGCACGCGCCTGCGGGTAGCCAACGAGGGCAATGCCGGCCAGCGGGGTGGCCCTACCGGCGACCTTTACGTCTTCCTGGGCGTGCGGGCCCACCCCGAATTGCGGCGGGAGGGCACCACGATCCTCTCGGAGCTGAACCTGAGCTATCTGCAGGCGATCCTCGGGGACACCATCGAGGTGGAGACCGTGGACGGCAAGGAATCCCTGGAGATTCCGCCCGGTACCCAGCCTGGTGCGGTCATCACCCTCAAGGGCAAGGGGGTGCCGCGGCTGGGCAATCCCGTGGCCCGTGGCAACCATCAGTTCACCGTGAAGGTGCAGTTGCCCACCCGGCTCAGCGGTGAGGAACGCCAGTTGCTGGAACAGCTCGCCGGCCATCACAGTCGCAAAGACCAGAAGCCTCCTCACAAGAGCGGGCTGTTCGGCGGCCTGTTCGGCGGTTGAGCGCGATGGAGGAGGCGCACCTCGATCTGCGCGGTACCCCCTGCCCGCTCAACTATGTGCGTGCGCGCCTAGCCCTGGAGAAGGTTCCTGAGGGGGGCCATTTGGTGCTGGATCTCGATGCTGGAGAGCCCGAGCGCATGGTGGGCGAGGGGCTTCGTGGCGATGGCCATGGGGTGGAGCGGATGGAGGCCGGGGATGCCGGTTCGGCAGGGGTGCGGTTCCGGATCCGTCGTGGTTGAGTCCCCGGGACCTTCTCGGTCACGCCAGTCGGCCCCTGCCGAGGACGGCCGAGCCTCGGGTCGGGTGGTGGCTCTGCAGGCCAACTACTGCCGGGTCGAGCTCGATCGTCCCGGCCCTGCCGGCTGCAGCCGGCTTCTGTGCACGCGCCGCAGTCGCCTCGAACACGAGGGGCTTCAGGTGTGGGTGGGGGATCGGGTGCGGCTGGAGGGCATCGACTGGGTGGCGGGCCGGGCCGCCGTGGCCCAGGTGGAGCCGCGCCAAAACCTGCTGCAGCGCCCCGCCGTGGCCAATGTGGGCCGGGTGGTGGTGGTCACCGCGTTGGCGGAACCCGAGCTCGATCCCCTGCAACTCACCCGTTTCCTGGTATCCGCTGAGGCGAGTGGCGCCGCGGTGGACCTGGTGCTCGGCAAGGCTGATCTGGTGGAGGAGCCGGCCCTGCGGGAGGTTTGCCGTGACTTCGAAGCCTGGGGCTATCCGGTCTTTCCTCTCTCCACCCGCACCGGTCTGGGACTGGAGGAGCTGCGGCGGCACCTCCGGGGTGAAGGGGGCATCACGGTGCTGTGTGGACCCTCCGGGGCCGGCAAGAGCAGCCTGTTGAATGCCCTGGCCCCGGAGTTGGACCTGCGGGTGGCGGCGGTTTCGGGAAGGCTTCAGCGGGGGCGTCACACCACCCGCCATGTGGAGCTGTTTCCTCTCCCATCCCAGGCCGCGGCTGCGGATTCTCTTGCCCCAGTGGCTGCCGCCCCAGCCCTGGTGGCCGACACCCCCGGTTTCAATCGGCCTGAGCTGCCCGCCGACCCGGGGGAGTTGGCCCAGGCGTTCCCAGAGATCCGGCAACGCCTGGCCCTTGGCTCCTGCCGGTTCCGGAATTGTCGTCATCTGGGGGATCCGGGCTGTGCCATGGGCACGGACTGGCCCCGCTTCACCCTCTATCGCCAGTGCCTGGAGGAGGTGGAGGCCCTGGCTTCGCTGCCTTCCCGATTGGCCCCAACCACCCGGCGCCGCACCCCCCGCCGTCAAACCAGCCAGGGCATCAGCCGCCCAGGCCAGGAAGATTCAGATCCAGACCACCCGTGAGGTCATCCATCCGCTCCCGCATGGTGCTGGTGGAGGTCTCGTAGGCGTTCTTGAGGGCTTCAAACACGGCCGTTTCCACGGCGTTCGCCGGCTGGCTGAGCAGGGCGGGATCGAGCGTCACCTTGAGGGGTTGCTGGTTCCCCGAGAGCCACACCTTGGCGAGGCCATCGGCGCTGCTGCCCTCGATCTCCATCGCGTCGAGGTCTTCCTGAAGCTTTTGGGCGTCCTTCTGGATCTGCTGGGCCTTGCGGAAGGCCTCGGTGAGCTGACCAAAGTTGGGAAGTCCGAAGCCGGCCACGACGCGTTGCTGAGACAGTGGCGGCAGGTTAGTCCCCGTCGGGCGGGAATCCCAGCCTTTTGACCTCCGGATGCAGGTCGATGCCGGTGGATTCCAGCACCCGTTGCCGCACCAGCGCGATCAGGGCATCGATGTCGGCGGCCGTGGCGCCACCGGTGTTCACGATGAAGTTGGCATGGAGTGTCGACACCTCGGCTCCGCCGATGCGGGTGCCTTTGAGCCCCAGGCTCTCCACCAGGCGGCCGGCTTTTTCGGGTTCGGGGTTGCGGAACACGCTGCCGCAGCTCGGTTGCTGGTAGGGCTGGGTGCTGGTGCGGCTGTGCAGGTTGGCGCTGGTGCGGGCGGTGACGGCTGCGGGATCGTGGCCGGGTTCGAGCAGGAAGCGGGCTGAAACCACCAGCAGGGGTTCCTGCTGCAGCCGGCTGTGGCGGTAGTCGAAGGCGAGATCGGCGGCGCGGATGCGATGGGGCTCGCCCGATCCGTTGGGGTCGAGCACCAGCACCGAGTCGAGCCATTCGGCGGTGCAGCCCCCCTGGGCACCGGCGTTCATCACGGCGGCCCCCCCCACGGTGCCTGGGATGCCGACCGCCCACTCCAGGCCGTGCAAGCCGGCCCGGGCCACCTTGCGGGCCAGGGTGGGGATCGGTTCGCCGGCCTCGGCCTCCACCACCCCGCTCTCGCCATCCACCCGACTGCCCTGCAGTCGCCGGATGCAGACGGTGAGGCCCGGCAGCCCCTGGTCGGCGATCAGCAGGTTGGAGCCCGCGCCGATCACCCGCAGGGGCAACTGGCGCTCCCGGGCCCAGCGGGCCAGGGCGACCAGCTGGGCCCCATCGGCGGGTTCCGCAAACCACTCGGCTGGTCCCCCCACCCGCCAGGTGGTGAAGTCCTGGAGCGCTACCCCCTGCCGCAGACCTGGCGGGGGATTGGGCCCGGGCCCCATCTCAGGCCACCAGCGGAGTCGGGGCCGCGGTGAGCCGAGAACCCTCCAGGTTCTGCAGGCGATCCCAGAGGCTGTTCACATCGCCCGCTCCCATCGCCAGCACCAGATCGCCCGCCTCGGTGCAGGCGGCCACGCGCTGGGCCAGGTCCGTGAGATCCCGGCTGGCCGCCACGGTGCTGGAGGGGATGCGCGATTGCACGGCGGCAGCCAGCGCTTCGCTCGACACCCCCTCGATCGGGTCTTCCCCGGCGGCATAGAGGGGGGCTACCAGCACCAGATCGGCGGCGGCGAGGGCATCGGCGAACTCCTCGAGGAACTGGGCCGTGCGGCTGTAGCGATGGGGCTGGAACACCGCCACCAGCCGGCGGGGTTGGCTGGGAAGGGGGCTGCGGCCGCTCTCCACCATCAGCCGGGCCATCTGAAGGGTGGCGGCCACCTCGCTCGGATGGTGGGCGTAGTCGTCGACCACGATGCGACCACCCCAGAGTCCGCGGCAGTCAAAGCGGCGTCCGGGGGGCTGGAGTTGCGCCACCGCCTCCTTCAGCGCCGCGAAGGGAACACCCTCCAGCCGGCAGGCGGCCATGGCGGCGGTGGCGTTGCTGAGATTGTGGCGGCCCGGCAGTGGAAGTTCAAAGCTGCCTACCAGCTCGCCGTTCTCGAAGAAATCGGCCCGGGTGCCATCGCCCCGTTCTTCACTGGCGATGGCGGCGAAGGCCACCCCATCGGCCCGCTCGGTCGACCACCAGCTGTCCGCCGTGAAGGACTCCCGCAGGATCGGACAGTCTTTGTTGGCTAGCAGGCGGCGGCTGGATGCCGCGAAGCGTTGCAGGGTGGCCACCAGGGCGGCCAGGTCGGGGTAGTGGTCGGTGTGGTCGAGCTCGAGGTTGGTGATCACCCCCAGCTCGGCGGCGAACTTCACCAGCGAGCCATCGGATTCATCGGCCTCCGCCACCAGCAGTCGGCCATCACCATGGCGGCCGTTGCTGCCGAAGGCCGGCACGATGCCGCCGATCACGGCGGTGGGGTCGTGGCCGGTGGCCTCCAGCAGGGTGGCCACCAGGGTGCTGGTGGTGGTCTTGCCGTGGCTGCCGGCCACGGCGATCGAGGGCTGGCCGGCGATCAGCGCGGCCAGCACATCGGAGCGATGACAAAGGGGATACCCCAGCCGGCGGGCTTCCTGCACCTCCGGGTTGCTCTCCGGCACGGCCGAGCTGAGCACCACCAGCGGGAGCGGGGCCGCCTTGGAAGCGGCATCAGCACCGGCCGTCTCGGCTCCGATCGCGTGGAGGGTGGCGGCGTTCTGCTCGTGGAAGATGCGCACACCGGCCTTGCCCAGGGCCGAGGTCACGGCATTGTCGCGGGGGTCGGAGCCGCTAACGCGGAAGCCGCGGCTCGCGAGGATCCTCGCCAGGGCCGACATGCCGATCCCGCCCACGCCGATGAAATGGAGAGGCTGCTGGCGGTCGAGCTGTAGGCCCAAGGGCTTCTCCGGGGATCTGCTGAAAATACGGTGTCGGATGGCCCCTGTCGCGCCCCGCTTTCTTACGAATTTCATCGCGTCTCCTCCTGCCTCGGCGTGGTTCGGAAGGGCGGTTGGGGTGATTGGCCATCCCCCGGGCTTGCTTTCGGGCCTGGCCCGGCGATTCAGCCCCCAGCGGCGGAACCCCTAGACGTCGGCCATCCGCCTTCCAGCGGAATTCTTCTGGGCGAGCTCCCAAGAGCTTCTGATCGGCTCTTCACCGCGTGGGAGGCTGTGGTCGCTGCTCCGCGCCGTCTCGACCATCCCCGATCCGTGTCCGAAGGAGCCGCACCCCGATTTTGTATGATCGGCGCCCAAATCACCCTTACTAGCGGATCTCGCCGCTGCTTGCCATGACCTTGAAAGTTGCGATCAATGGATTCGGACGGATCGGTCGCAATTTCATGCGTTGCTGGCTGAGCCGCGGGGCTAATACCGGCATCGAGGTGGTGGGTCTCAACGACACCTCCGATCCGAAGACCAACGCCCACCTGCTCCAGTACGACACGATGCTGGGTCACATCCGCAATGCGGAGGTGAGCCACACCGACGACACGATCGTGGTGAATGGCAAGCACATCAAGTGCTTCTCCGACCGCAACCCCCTCAACCTTCCCTGGAAGGAATGGGGCGTGGACCTGGTGATCGAGGCCACCGGTGTCTTCATTGACCAGAAGGGCGCCGGCAAGCACATCGAAGCTGGTGCCAGGAAGGTTCTGATCACCGCCCCAGGCAAGGGTGAAGGCGTGGGCACCTTCGTGGTGGGGGTCAATGCCGACCAATACCGCCACGAAGATTTCGACATCATCAGCAACGCCAGCTGCACCACCAACTGCATGGCACCACTGGTCAAGGTGCTCGACCAATCCCTCGGGATCGTGAAGGGCATGATGACCACCACCCACAGCTACACGGGTGACCAGCGCATCCTCGATGCCTCCCACCGCGACCTGCGCCGCGCCCGCGCCGCCGCCGTGAACATCGTTCCTACCTCCACCGGTGCCGCCACCGCCGTGGCCTTGGTGTATCCCCCGATGAAGGGCAAGCTCAACGGCATCGCCCTGCGGGTGCCCACCCCCAATGTGTCGGTGGTGGACATGGTGCTGGAAGTGAGCCGCGCCACCACCAAGGAGGAAGTGAACAGCATCTTCAAGGCCGCTGCAGAGAACGGCATGAAGGGCATCATCAAATACTGCGATCTGCCCCTGGTCTCCACCGACCACGCCGGCACCGATGAATCCACGATCGTGGATGCCGACCTCACCCTGGTGATGGACGGCAACATGGTGAAGGTGATCTCTTGGTACGACAACGAGTGGGGCTACAGCCAGCGCGTTGTGGATCTGGCCGAGGTGGTGGCGAAGAACTGGAAGTGAGGTTCGGGCCTCGTACCCCGATCAGGGCCGTCCTTCGGGGCGGCCTTTTTTGTTCTGTCCGCCAGATTTCGATCATCCTTCGCCCCGCACGACATCCTGCGGCTGGCCTTCGGATCAGACGGGCCGGTTGAGGCGGTTCAGGCGCAGGGCGCTGACGGAGGCGATCGCTTCAAAGTCGGCGTCGAAGCTCACCAGCAGAGCGTTGTGGTGCAGTGCCACGGCGGCGATCAGCAGATCAAGGCTCAGCACGCTGCGGCCGATCTGGCGGCAGGCCTGGCCCAGGATGATCGCCTCCTGCCACAGGTCCGCTGGCGTGGGCAGGCAGGGCAAGGCGTCGAACTGGGCCTCCAGCAGGCGAGCTTCCTCTGGACGGGCAGAGCGCAGCAGCTCGATGCGTACCGGTTCCGCCAGGTGCGCCTCGGGATCCAGCACGTAGGGCGCAATGAACTGCTTCAGGGGAGTCGGACTGCGGGAGCGGGTGAAGTCGATCCAGAGGCTGGTGTCGAGCAGCAGGGTCATGGGGCGATCTCCCGAGCCCACAGGCGCTCGCGCTCTTGGTCGGCCTGGTAGGTCTCGAGTTCCACGCCCCATTCGCCGCTGAGGAAGCGCTGGGCGATCTGAGCCCGGCGGCGCTGCTGCAGGGCCTCCTCCATCAGGCGGCGGATGGCCGGGCCTTTCTTGCGCTCGCCGGTGAGATTGAGGATTTCGGCCATCTCCTGGTCGGAAAGCTCGACGGTCACTTTCATGATTTTATGCCCTGAGAGTCGGACTCTGAGGTCAGCATGACACCGTTTGTTCCTGGAGTGGCTGGGGCTCTTCCCTTCTCGGCAGGGCTGCACGCCTGTCTGGGCCAGGCGGCGGACCTTCCGAACCAGCGCGGTCGTATCCGGTTCAGACTGCCCCCATCGCCCCGGAGCCATGCCGCCCGATATCCGCTGGCAGCAGCGTTTCAGCAATTTCTGCCAGGCCCTTGATCAGCTGGAGACCTTTTTTCAGCCTCCCGCGCTCAATGAGCGCGAGCGTCAGGGCCTGATCAAGGCCTTTGAATACTGTTTCGAGCTGGGCTGGAACACCCTGCGGGACCTGCTGTTGGCGGAGGGCAACGCCGGTCTGATCGGTTCGCGCGACACTCTGAGGCTGGCCTTTCGGGTGGGGCTTGTTCGCGACGGAGAGGCCTGGTTAGCCATGGTCCAGGACCGCAATCTCACCAGTCACACGTACAACCGCAGCACCGCTGAGCAGGTGAGCGAGCAAGTGGGCACTCGCTATCTGCCCTGTTTCCGGGAGCTGCGCCTGGTGCTGAGCGAGCGCGTTCAGGCCACTGCCGCTGGCGAGGGGCATGGCTGAGATTCCAGGCGCTGCGGCCGCTACCCCCGCCGCGATCCCCGGCGTACCGCCCGAGGCCTCAGCTCGCCTGCTGGCCCTGCTCAGTGCCGAGCCCGCGGTGGAGGAGGTTTGGCTCTACGGCTCCAGGGCCATGGGCCGCCATCACGCCGGCTCCGACATCGACCTCACCCTGGTGGCGCCGGGCCTGAGCCACCAGGGACGCCTGCGCCTGATGGGAGCCCTTGATGACCTGCTGCTGCCCTGGAGCATCGACCTCTCACTGCGGCACGAGCTGCCCAAATCCCTGGCTCAGCATGTGGCCCGGGTGGGGCGGCGGCTGGTGCTTGGCTGAGGGGCGCCGGTATGACGCTTGTTGCCGAATGCCGATTCGATTGGGTGAATGCTTGACAATCCCTCCCCATTGACTTGGTTAAACTAAGTCCACCCTGCCATCGCTCCCCGTGCGTCAGGTCAACCTGCACGAAGCCAAGACCCACCTCTCCCGGCTCGTGGCGGAGGCTGTGGCGGGCCAAGGATTTGTGATCTGCAAGGCGGGCAAGCCGCTGGTGCAGGTCACCCGGCTGACCGGCGACGAGGACGCATCCACTCCCCCCCGGCGCCGCCTCGGTCTGCTGGCGGGTCAGTGCTCGGTGCCCGACGACTTCGACCAGATCGCCGCTGAGGAGATCGTCGATCTGTTCGAGGGCTTGCCGGCTTCCGCGCCCAGCTCTGGCGGGCTATGAAGCTGCTGCTCGACACGCACCTCCTGGTCTGGGCCATGGGCGAACCGGCCCGGCTGGGGCCTGCCCTGCGGGAGCTGCTGGAGGATCCGCAGCACACGCTTTGCTTCAGCGTCGCCTCCCTCTGGGAACTGGTGATCAAGGCGGCCTTGCGGCGCGAGGGGTTTCAGGTCCAACCGTCGGTGTTGCGGCGCACGCTGCTGGATGGCGGCTTTGTGGAGCTGCCGATCGAGGCCGCCCATGTGCTGGCGGTGGCCCAGTTGCCGCCGTTGCACCGCGATCCTTTTGATCGCCTGCTGCTGGCCCAGGCGGAGCGGGAAGGGCTCCTGTTGATCACCGCCGACGCTCTGGTGGCCCGCTATCCGGGTCCGGTGCGCCATCAGGCCAGCTTCTGAGCCTGTAGTTGGGGTGAACCGAGCAGCCACCACAGCCAGAGGTGGGTGTCGATCAGAACGTTCACTGCCGCGCAGCGGTTCCCATGGTCTTGCGGGAGTCCGCCCCCGCCTCAGCTGAAGTGGCTGTAGCCGCTGGACGCTGCGCTCCCCCCATCGCCTGGGCTCCAGGGGGCGCCATCGGTCCAGCCCAGAGCCCCCGCATCCCCCGCCACCAGTTCGCCGATTCGCGTCGTGCCCGGCAGGGCTGCGATCAGGGCCTCGGCCCAGGCGGGTTCCAGGGCCAGCACGAGCTCGAAATCCTCGCCGCCCCCTAGGCACCAGGCTTCCGCTTGGGGGAGGCTCGCCATGGCTGGATCCAGGGGCAGGGCGGTGCGCACCAGGCGGGCCCCGCAGCCGCTGCTGGTGGCGATCGCGGCGGCGGCGGCCGCCAGCCCGTCGCTGCTGTCACAGCCCCCCACCCGCCAGGGCGCGGTGGGGGGCCGGCAGGCGATCAGGGCTCGCACGGCGTCGAAGCGGGGCCGCGGGCGTCGGTGCGCCGCGATCGCCTGCTCTCTCGATGCGGCTGTGGCTGCCTTCGCGCCGGGCGACAGGGTCGCCGAGGCTGCCGGTTCCTCCGGGAACTCGCCTTGCAGCAGGGCCAGCCCCAGTCGGCTCAGGCCGTGGGGGCCGGTGCACACCAGCAGGTCGCCCGGGCGGCCGTCGCCGCGACGGATCACTCCCCAGCCGCGATCCCCCGGCTTCTGGCCGGAGGAGGCCTGCTCGGCCGGGTCCACCCTGGCCAGCCGACCGATCGCCGTGACCGCCAGGATCCGCTGGGCTCCGCCGCTGCAGTCACCCCCCAGCAACACCCCGCCGTAGGTGTCCAGGGCATCCCGGAGGCCGCCGTAAACCCCTTCCACCCACGACCATGTTGTGGACGCAGGGGCCACCAAGCCCACCGTGAGTCCCACCACCTCGGTGCAGCCCATCGCGGCCAGATCGGAGAGGTTGGCCGCTGCGGCCCTCCAGCCCACATCCGCAGGTCCCGTGGTGGCCTCGCTGAAGTGCAGGCCCTCCACCAGCACGTCGGTGTTCACGACGAGACCCCCGTCGTGCCCCCCGTCGTCCCCATCTGGCAGGAGGGCTGCATCATCGGCGAACTGGTCGGGTGGGGCGAAGGCCCCCAGCCGCCGGATCAGTTCCCATTCGCCCAGATGGGCGAGGGTTTCGGGGCCCGGCTGGGCAGGCGCGCCAGGGGGATGCTCCTGCGAATCGGCCAAAGCCCTCAGGCGTGCTCCTGCAGATTCTCGGCCCCTTCCAGCAGCTTGGCGCTCACGATGCCGTCCTCGGCGGTGAGTTCGTTCAGCACGTCCAGGCCCTCCACCACATAGCCGAAGGCGGCGTAGCGGCCATCGATCAGGTTGAGGCCGGCCGGGGTGAGTTCGGGCTCCGAGAGGAAGAGGAAGAACTGGGATGAACCGTCGTCGAGGGCGTCATCGGAGTGGGCCCAGCCCAGGGTGCCTTTGGCATTGAACGGGAGAATCGGTTCGGCCTTGAACAGCCCCAGGTCCTCGAAGGTCTCGTTGTAGAAGGGGCCTCCCTTGCCGGGCACCCGGATCTCCAGGGGCACGCGCCGCACACTCTTGGTCTTGGGATCCACGTAGCCGTCGGCGTCACCCTTGGGGTCGCCGGTCTGGAGCACGTAGAAATCCTCGGCCCGCACGAAGGGCAGGTTGTCGTAGAAGCCCCGCTTCACCAGGTCCACGAAGGCACCGGCGGTGAGGGGGGCGTTGTAGCCGTCCACCACGGCGGTGAGGTCGCCCTTGGTGGTGCGCAGCAGCACGGTGGCCCGGCCCAGCAGGCGGGGCAGGGCGTCGAATTCGCTGGGGATGGCATAGGGGAAGGGGCCCACCAGCAGGGCCTCGGCCGTGCCGATGCTGCTCAGGGCAGACCGGCGGGCCTCCAGGAAGGCTTCGCGTTGCTGGGCATCGGCGGCGCTCGAGAGGGCCTGGAGCTGGTCATCGAGGCCGTCGAGCAGCTGGCCAACCCGGGCCTGGTCGGCCGCGGGGAAGCTCGCCAGGATCCCCTGTCGCCTGGCGGTGGCCAGGGACTGGCTGCGGCGCGCTGCATTGGCCAGGGAATTCCAGCGCTTGGCCCGCAGGTCGTCGCTGGTGTCCTCGATGCGGTGCTGCAGGTCCTGCAGGTCGCGCTGGTCGATCGGCAGGGCGTTGCGAAGCAGGGCGGCCGGATCGGTCACCGCATTGCCCCGGGGCAGGGCCGCCAGGGCCGGTGCGGCTGCCGGCAGCAAGGAGAGCACCAGGGCCAGCAGCAGGCCCAGCAGGCCTTGCCTTGCCCGCCCGCTTCCGGAGCCCCGGGAGCCACTGGGTTGCAGCGTCTGATCCATGCCCATCTTCATCTTCATCTCCATGCCCATTTCCATTCCCATCGTGGGCTCTCGGAAGGGCAGCGGCATCATCGGGGCGCCACCGCTGGCTGTTGCACCCATCGACTCAGCCGGCCAGCCGGCCGTGCCCCGGCTGGTTTTGCCGTTGTTCGCGGTGGCGCGTGATGGACTTAAGCCCATGCCCTTTCCAGTCCCTGACAGGACTTTGGCATAGCCGCAGGAGCGGCCGAGGGGGTTGCGGCGGGGCTGCGGCCGGAGGGCTCGGTAGCCAGCCGTACAATCGGCCGGATTCGAACCGCCGGAATGATCTCCAGTAACGACTTCCGCACCGGCACCACGATTGAGATCGATGGTCAGGTCTGGCGCGTCGTGGAGTTTTTGCACGTCAAGCCCGGCAAGGGCTCAGCTTTCGTGCGCACCAAGCTCAAGGCGGTGCAGACCGGCAACGTGGTCGAAAAGACCTTCCGTGCAGGAGAGTCGCTGGCCCAGGCGGTGCTCGAAAAGGCCACTCTCCAGCACACCTATATGGAGGCCGATGACTTCGTGTTCATGGACATGGCCACCTATGAGGAGACCCGCCTCACCGCCAAGCAGATCGGTGACCAGCGCAAGTACCTCAAGGAGGGCATGGAGGTGAGCGTGGTGTCCTGGAACGGCAAGCCCCTCGAGGTGGAGCTACCCAATTCCGTGGTGCTGGAGATCACCCAGACCGATCCTGGCGTGAAGGGCGACACCGCCACCGGCGGCACCAAGCCCGCCATCGTGGAGACCGGCGCCCAGGTGATGGTGCCCCTCTTCCTCTCGATCGGCGAGAAGATCAAGATCGACACCCGCAACGACAGCTACCTCGGCCGGGAGTCCTGATCCATGCAGCTTGATCACGACCAGCTCCAGCAGCTCCTGGCCCTGCTCGGTGAGAGCGACATCCAGGAGTTCTCCCTTGAGGGCGAGGATTTCCGGCTTGAGGTGCGCCGCAACCTTCCTTCCGCCGCGCCTGTCACCCTGGTGCAGGCTCCGGCCGCTCCAGTTGCCACCGCTGCTCCCGCCGCTGTTGCTCCGGCGGCATCCCCCTCGGCCCCGCCCCCACCGGCCGCCGCTGCCCGCAGTGATCTGCAGGCGATCAGCGCGCCGATGGTCGGCACGTTTTATCGCTCCCCCGCCCCCGGCGACCCCGCTTTCGTGGAGGTTGGCAGCCGCATCACCTCCGGCCAGCCGGTGTGCATCCTGGAGGCCATGAAGCTGATGAACGAATTGGAGTCGGAGATCAGCGGCGAGGTGGTGGAGATCCTGGTGGAGAACGGCACACCGGTGGAATTCGGTCAGGTGCTGATGCGGATCAAGCCGGGCTGAGCGGATCGTTCAGATCCGGTTGTCGCGGTCGATGCGCTCCCCAGTTCCAGGGCCGCCCTGATCGCCGCCTCCATGCTGTCCGGCCGGGCCCTGCCTTGGCCGGCGATTGCAAAGGCCGTGCCATGGTCCGGCGAGGTGCGCAGGAAGGGCAGCCCGAGGGTGGTGTTCACGGCGGCATCGAAGGCCAGCAGCTTCACCGGAATCAGTCCTTGGTCGTGATAGAGCGCGAGGTAGCCGTCGGCTCCATCCCCGTCCCCCCGCCAGGCCGCGGCGGCCTCCAGCCAGCAGGTGTCGGGGGGCAGGGGTCCATCCACCACCACGGTCGGATGGCGGAGGCGCCAGGCCCGCAGGCAGGGCTCCAACCACTCCACCTCCTCACGGCCGAGGTGGCCCGCCTCGCCGGCGTGGGGATTCAACCCCGCCACCACCAGCCGCGGCTTCGGTTCAAATCGCTGGCAGAAGGCCAGAAGCCGATCCAGCTGGCGCTCGACAAGCGCCGGAGTGAGCCGCCGCGGCACCTCGGCCAGGGGGATATGGGTGGTGGCGAGCAGGGTGTTCAGGCGCCAGCGGCCGTGCGGAGCCCGGGCGGTGAACAGCATCGAGGCCTCCTCCACACCGCAGAGTTCGGCCAGTCGCTCGGTCTGGCCGGGATAGCGATGGCCCGCCGCCTGCCAGCTGGCCTTGGCGATCGGCGCCGTCACCAGCGCCCGGCAGCGGCCCTCCAGCACCAGCTGGGTGGCCCGGGTGAGCCAGGCGAAGCTGGCGGCTCCTGCCGCCGTCCCCGTCTGCCCCGGGGTGATCGGCTCGGCCAGCGGTAGATCCACCATGCGGAGCCTGGCCGGATCGACCAGGGAGGTGCAGCCCGCCTCCCGCAGCAGCTGGTGCTGCTCCTCCAGCCAGCGGCGGCAGCCCACCAAGACGACGGGGGCGTCCTCCCCAGCACGGGCCAGTGCTTTCAGAACGATTTCGGCGCCGATCCCAGCGGGGTCTCCCAACGCCACGGCCAGGAGGCCACAATCAAGATCGGACTGTCGAGCCCAGCTCTCGTCTGCCTGCATACCCATGCTCCGCTTGCTCTTTCTGGGTTTGATCGTGACGGGCGTGGGCTTGGGTCTCCAGCGCGGCTGGATTCAGCTGAACTGGGATCAGTTCTACCGGGATCTCGGCGTCCGCGTAGACCCTTCCGGTCAACCCGACCTGCTGCATTTCTATCTCAAGTCCAAACAGTCGTTGTAACCCTCCCGGTAGGTGGGGAATTGCAGTCGATATCCCAGGCCCTCCCGTAGCAGAAGGCTGCTAACCCTGCGATTTTCGCTCCAGAAACTGCGGGCCATCGGGCTCATGGCGGCCTCGATCGCCCCCCACGACTGAACCTCCGGCAGCTTGCAGCCGAGCAGATGGGCGGCGTAGCCCAGGGTTTCGCTGGAGGGGCAGGGGGCCTCGTCCGCCAGGATCAGGGTGGACGGCCGGCGCTGGGCCGGCAGCCCAATGCAGTGCAGCAGGGCGCCCACGATGTCATCCACATGGATGCGGCAGAACACCTGCCCCGGCTTGTGGATCAGCCGAGCCGTGCCTTGGCGGAGATCGCGGAAAGGGGTGCGATCGGGGCCGTAGATCGCCGGCAACCGGAACACCTGAAGGGGCAGCTCCTCGCGGCGCCAGGCCATTTCGCAGGCCAGGCGGGCGCGGCTGCGCCCCAGGCCGGGCGCCTCCGGCGTGTTTTCATCCACCCATCCACCACCGCGATCTCCGTAGACGCCGGTGGTCGAGAGGTAGCCCACCCAGGTGAGCGGCAGGGTCTTCAGCAAGCCCGCCATGTGGGTCAATACGGGATCCGTGCCGCTGCCATCCGGTGGAATCGTGACCAGCACATGGGTGGTGCCGGCCAGATCCTCGGCCGAGGGCACCACACCGTTGGCGGGATCGAAGCGGACCCAGCGCGGACCTCCCTGATCGCCCCTGCCCTCGGCTGGGGGCTCCCTGCGCGTCAGGGTCACGGCAAGCCCCCGTTCGGCCAGGGTGCCGCCGAAGCGCTGGCCGGTGTAGCCGCCCCCCAGCACCAGCAGTCGTCCCTCCGGTAGGGGAGGTGCCGCATCCACCCGGTTGACAGAAGCCGTGACCATGAGTACACCTGTATCAGTGCTTTGTCAGCCAGCCCATGGCCGCCTCGCTTCTGTTTACTTCACGCCTCTCCTCCCGCGCCCTCCCCGCCGCCTGGTCTCCGCAGCGCCCCGCCTGCAGGCCCGCCGGTTCCACCCGTCCCGGTCCCGCCGGCATGGGGCAGGGGGGTCCGCGGCGGCTCGTCCGGGGTCTGCAGGCTGCTGCGCCGGCCGGCGTGGTGGCGCCCGAGCCGACAATCCCCACACTGCCGCTGGTGCTGGTGGGGGTTCTGGTGCTGCTGGCGGTGCTGGTGGCGCCGGAGCGGCCCCGGGATCAGGCGGCCATCTGCCAGCGCCACGCCGGTCCGGTGGCCTGTCGCGTCTGGTGAGGGCGGTCGGCGCCTGCGTTGTTCGGCGCCGCCGCATCCGTGATCTCCTGGGGTGAGGCCCAGGCGAGTAGACGCATGGCCAGCCGAAGATCCCCCTCGGTCCAGGCCCTCAGGGCCATGGCCCGCCGCGGGTCGTAGAACCGCTGGCGCCGATACCAGTCAAAGGCGTCCGCATCCCCTTTCTGGCCGTTGCAGGCCAGGCAGGCCGGGACGCAGTTCTCGGTCACACTCAACCCCCCCCGGCTCAGGGGGTGCACATGGTCGATCGATTCCGAGCGATCACCGCAATACAGACAGCGGCTCTGGGTCACTCCATGGAGGGACTGTCGCCATCGCCTCGCACGCAACTTGGGGCAGAGATCCTCAAGGAAAACCCCATCCCTGGCCTGCATGCGACAGCCTCAGTTAGCGGCAGTTTGCCTGTGGAAGCAGGGATGTCAATGTAGTCTGCGCTGCTTTCCTGCTCCTTGGCCGCGTCCTCGGTCGCGATGCGGTTGGGCCCCACCGGGCTGATCGAGGTGGTCTCCCCCTTCGACGCCGTGACCCAGGCCCAGCTGCGTGCGATCCGCCCGGCAGGCAGCTGGCACACCCGCCGCCTTTGCTGGCAGTTTCCGCTGGAGGCCGCGGCGATCCTGGAGCGTCAGCTGGCGGGCCGCATTCCGCCGACGGCGGAGCTGCAGGAGTGGCTCGAATGGTTGCGGCAGCCCCTGCCTCCCCTGCCACCCCATCGGGAGCTGGTGGCGGCCGCCGCTTCGGCCGAGGTCCTGCCCGATGGCCGGGGCTTGCTTGCCCATCAACGTGCCGCTGTGCGCTGGTTGCTGGCCCGCCGTGGCGCCGTGCTCGCCGATGCCATGGGCCTGGGCAAGACCCTCACGGCCTTGGTAGCTGCCCGGGCCCTCGTACGTCTGGCGGATTGCCGCATCCTGGTGATCGCGCCGGTGGGCCTCCATCCCCACTGGCGGCAAGAGGCGGCATCCCTAGGCCTGCGGCTTGAGTTGCACAGCTGGGCCCGGATCCCTGCCGCTTTGCCCGAGGCCGGCACCGTGGTGATCGCCGATGAGGCCCACTACGCCCAGAACAGCGCGTCCGTTCGCACCCAGGCCTTCCTGCGCTTGGCGCGTCATCCCCGCCTCCGGGTGATCTGGTTGCTCACCGGCACACCGATGAAGAACGGCAGGCCGGTGCAGCTCCTGCCGCTCCTGGAGGCGATCGGCCACCCCCTCGCCCGCGATCGGAGGGGCTTCGAGGAGCGCTACTGCCAGGGACACTGGCGGGACCAGGGCGGGAGACGGATCTGGCAGGCCAACGGTGCCACCCAGTTGGAGGAGCTGCAGCGGTTGTTGCGGCCCTTGGTGCTGCACCGCCGCAAGGACCAGTGCCTCGACCTGCCCCCCAAGCAGCGTCATCTCATCCCGATCGAACTGTCGGCAGCGGCGGCGGTCCGTTTCGAGACCCGGCTCCAGGCCTGCGTCGACGATTACCGCCGCCGGGCGTCATGGGGTGAGGTGCGCCGCGATGCCGAAGCTCTGGCGGTGCTCACCGCCCTCCGCCGCATCGGGTCCCGCGAGAAGCTGCCGCGGGCCCGCGATCTGGTGGTGGATCTGCTGGCCCGCGACGGGCCGGTGGTGGTGTTCACCGCCTTCGTGCCCACGGCCCGCTTGCTGCATCGGGTTCTTGGCGGAGATTGCCAGGGGGCACTGCTCACCGGCGCCGTGCCTGCCGCCCGCCGCCAGGCGCTGGTGGATCGCTTCCAGGCCGGCACCGTTCCGCTGTTGATCGCCACCTACGGCACGGGCGGCCTTGGCTTCACCCTGCACCGGGCGCGGCATGTGGTGTTGCTGGAGCGCCCCTGGACCCCGGGGGACACGGAGCAGGCAGAGGATCGCTGCCATCGCATCGGCATGGGCGCCATGCTCACCAGCCACTGGCTCCAGCTCGGTGTGGCCGACCAACTGGTGGATGACCTAATCGCCAGCAAGGAGGAGCGGATCAGCCGTGTGCTCCACGGCCGCCCGGCCCGGGGCCGTCGGGCTTCCCTACCGGTTCTTGTTCGGGAGCTCTTGGACCGCTGGTGAGGGCGCCATCCCAGTGCCCAGTCCGGCGGAGACGCAGTCCGCCCGGCGGATCTGGAGGTCGTGGCGGAGGATTGGATCGAGCCGTCCTGCAGGAATCCGGGTGGCCAGTTCCAGGGCCTTGGCCAGGTCGCGGCAGGCGGCCTTGTCGTCCTCGGCAAGGGTGTGGAGCACGTAGCGCTCGTTAAGGGGCAGCGGATCGTTGGGGTAAGCCGCCACCACCTTGTTGCAGTTCTCGAGCGCCTCCTTGAGCTTTTCCATCCGCACCTCGCTGAGGCAGTCGTCCGTGCTGATGCGCCGCTGGGGTAGGGGTTCCTCAGCGCAGCCCGCGAGCATTCCCGCCACCGCCACCATCAGCACGATGGGGTGGGCTGCTGCAGCGGGCCCCCTTGAGCCGAGGTGCCGCCGGTTCTTGTCGGTTCGCTGAGCCGCAGGTGCGCTCACCAGCGGGTCTGGCCACCGCCCACCGCCGTTCCCCCGGCCGGCGTGGCCGCAGCGGGAGCGGCTGTCGCGCCTTGGCTGATCACCACGGTGCGCTTGCGGGTGTAGAGATCACCCAGGTAGCGCCCACAATCGGGATAGGAAGTCGGATTTTGAACCACCGCTTCGGTGATCATCACGGCGGCGTGTTCCGGTGAAGTCTTGAACAGGCTGGCGCTCTGTCGTTTCACCAGGGCATAGGCGGCAGCCCAGCTCACCTCGTGGATGTTGCCGTTGTTGCGCATGAAGCAGTACACCTGCGCACCCTTGCTGCCGGCGATCTGGGCCTCCGAGGCCTGTGCGGCAACCTGAGCCGCCCCGGGGGCGGGGGCTCCGAGCTCCAGGGCAGTGGCCAGGCCGGCTCCGGCGATCAGGGCTGTGGCTAGTCCACCCTGGAGGCGGCGCTGGGCTAGGCGAACACAAGGAAACATCGCTGGGGGCGCCGGACGGGTCGGGGGCAAACCTTATCGAGCCTCGGCCGTCTGTCCAGCCGCGGACCGTGGGGGAGGGCTCAGCCAGAGGGGCCGCCCCCCGGCAGCACCAGCTTCACCACCAGGGGTAACACCAGCAACACGGTGATCAGCCGCACGGCATGCAGGGCGGCCACGGCGGCCCCCACCCCGAATTCGGCCCCCACCAGGCTCATGCCGCTGATGCCGCCGGGTGCCGCTCCCAGCAGCGCCACCACCGGATCGACGCCCAGCATTCGGCTGCACCACAGACCCACCACCAGTCCGGTGAGCACCAGGCTGAGGGTGATCAAAAGGGCTGGTCGCCAGAGCTGGCGTAATTCGCCGAGGGCCGCTGCGGTGAGGCCGCTGCCGATCACGGTGCCGATCGCGATCTCCAGGATGGTGCGGGTTCCGTGGGGCCACTGGGCCGGTTCGACCCGGCCGATCACGCTCACCAGCGCCGCTCCGATCAGGGCCCCCGCCAGCGGTGCGGCCGGGATGCCGGTGCCCAACGCCACCAGCCCCCCGGCGAGGCCGGCCAGGGCCAGCATCACGAGCTGCCAGGGGTGGGTCATCGTTGGCGACTAGCTGGCCACAGTCTGCGTGGTGTGTTGTCATGCAGACCATCCGTGTCCGCAACCATGGCCTCCCCTTCGGTTTCATTCCGGATCAGCCGCAGCGCTGAGGATCTCGCCGGCACGCTTCACCTGCTGTCCCAGCGTCTGGTGCTGCTGGAACAACGGCTCGAGGCCCTGGAAGGGCAGCGGCAGGCCTCCCAGCAGGAGGATCCTGGCCTGGAGGAGAGCCTGGGCAATGCCGAGCGCCTGCTGTTGGATTGCCGGGCCCTGCTTGGGGGCGCCCTCGATCCGATCGAGGGTTCTGCCGATCGGGACGCCGTGAGGACTGCGTTCGAGAGGGATCAGGAGCAGGATGGCGAGTCAGGCTTCGATTTCGAGGTGCCCAAGCACCAGGCCCGGGATGTTGATTCCGACGCATCTGAGACCGAGAGCCCCCTGTTTTCGAACGGACCCGTCAATCGCGCCGCGGCCTGAGGCTGACTTCCCCTGGCCAGGGATGGCAGAATGGAAAGAAAGTGAGCGATGGCCTACCCCTCCTCCCACGCTTCTGGTCATGCCGCCGGGCCCTCCTCCGGAACAGCCGGTACTCAGGGTTCCCGCCGCTGTCAGGCCTCCAGCCCATCGGAGGGTGAACATCAGCTCGAAAAACTGGAATTTGCTCTGGCGGTGGCCCTCACCCGCGGGGATCTGCAGCGCTCGGAGCAGCTGAGGCATGCCATCGCCGCCCTGGGCGGCAACCTGGAAGAGCCTGGCACCTGAATGGTGAGCGGAGATTGACACGAAGTGCCGCTCGACTATTCGGTGGGATGACCACTCCCTAATCCACCTCGAGGGTTGCGGAGTGGCGCTAGGATGAATTGAAATTGTCGATCGGTTAAATCGAATCAACGATTCCGAGCGCGAAGATTTTCAGGGGCCTTGATTTTTTCTGGATGCTCACCGGCCTGATCACACTCTGTACCGTTCGTCCTAGCCCGCCCCGGTGATGGTTTCGATGAATCCCTGATCTGCCGGGCCGGCTTCTGGCTCCAATCGTCCTCGCTCCTGTCTCCGATCACAACCCGTTTTCTCGCCCCGCTCGCATCCGCGTGCAACCCATGATTGGCACGAGATCCCTGCCCGTTTCCTTTCCCGTGAATCCTGGTCCGGGGGGCTCAAGGCCGGCGCCGGTCCGCCCCCAGGTCGAGGGTGGCCGGGAGACGTTGCTGGCCCAGGCCTTCGGTTTGCAGGATCGGGCTCGGCTCAGCGCCGAGGCCGGTGACATCAGCAGCGCGGCCCAGTTGATTCTTCAGGCGCTGGATCACGAGCGCCGGGCCGGTGGCTTGGGGCCCCAGGTGCTCCAGCTGATCAAGCCCCGCTGAGTGGTTCGGGGTCGGGTTCCGGCAGCAGTTGGGGTGGTTGTTTGCCAAGGGATTCGCGGAGTAGTTCCGAGGGTTTCACGTGAAACCGCTGCTGGAAATCCATCGCAAACAGATTGAGGGAGCGGTAGCCACAGGCCTGGGCGATGCGGGTCACCGTTTCTCCAGGCTGGGGCTCCTGCAGCCAGCGGCGGGCCCGCTCCAGACGCATGGTGCGGATCCATTGGGTGGGACTGCATCCGAGCCGCTCCAGGAAGGCGTATTGGAGGGCGCGGCGGGAGTAGTGGCTCCTGGCCTCCAGCTGGTGCAGGCTCAGGGGTTCATGCAGGTGCTCCTCCAGATAGGCGATCAGTTCCTCGAAGCGGTCGCCGCCTTCACGCTGGCGGGAGCGCAGCCGGCCGAGGGAATCGCTCTCCCGCAGCTCCGGAACCACCAGCGCCGCCAGGAGGCGGTAGATCAGCAGATCCAACTCGAGCCGCTCCAGCAGCGCCTCGCTCTGTTCGATCAGCCGGCTGGCCATGGCGAGCACCTCCCGAAGGCTGGCGTGTAGAGCCTGGCTGGCCCTGCTGTTGTCGGGTTGCCAGGGCCCCTGGGGTTCGAGCCGTTCCCGCCAGCCCTCCGGCAGGGATCGCTGCTCCGCCATGGCCATCGCCACCCGCTGCAGCCGCTTTCGCTCCAGGTGGAGCATCACCAGGCTGCAGCTACTGCTCTCAAAGCGCCATGCCGCCCCTGGAAGGATCAGCAGGTCCTGTTGGGAGCAGGACAGCTGGCGGTCCCCCTGCTCCACGTTGAGGATGCCGGCGTAGATGACAACGGCTGTCAGGTCGGCCTGCATGTTGATCGCCAGCCGCATCGGCGCCAGCACCGATGCATGGCTCACGAGGGCGCCAATGCAGGGATTGTCGTGGTGGTGCCACCAGGGTTGACTGTTGTCTGCGGCCGCGATCGAGGCAATTGGAAGAACAGATTGAAGCGACGCTTTGCTTTGCTCCAGGCTGTTCGTGAGGCGCAGTCGGTGCTGGAAAGGGTTCTGCAGTGGCGGTTGGCCTTGCATCGGATCCAGGCGACCCTTGGACCTTAGGCCTCAGGGAAGCCAATCAATCTTTGAGGGCATTTTCCAGGATGTAGGCGGCCAGGTTGGAAAGGGAGCGGCCCTCTTCATCGCTGCGATCTGCCAGGGCCAGGTGGGTGCTGTGGGGAACGGTGATCGTGATCCGCACGGGTTTGCGGAAGCTGACCTGCAGGCTGGACGAGTGCATCGTTCTTGCATCCACGTAACGAAATGCAACCTAGTGTTCTCGCCGTGCAGGTTGCGGCCCTCTTCAGGGGATCTGCCTGTATGTGCGTCATCCTGATCCTCTTGCGCGATCAGGAGTTGGCTTGTATGGCCAGGGATGGTTTAGCCTGAATATTGACCTTGGTCCGCAGAGTTTTCTGGCGAGCTCGATGCCGATGGATTAAGTTGATTAACCCCATTAAAATCGCGTCCATATTGGTTTAATTGGCTAGCCAATCTTTGCTGGGTTGCCGTTAGTTACGGGTAGTAGTCTTTCCTGAACAGCCCTGGCGGTACGGCACGGTGAAGCAACCGCCTGAACAGGCTTCGGCCCTTCACTCCGAGCCCGATCCCTCCGGGAGCGGAGATCCCCAGCCTTCCGATGCGGTGGTGATCCGGCATGTGGTGGGCATCGGCGCCTCGGCGGGCGGGCTGGAGGCGTTGCAGCAGCTGGTGGGCCAGCTGACGCCCACCGGCGCGGTGAGCTACGTGGTGGCCCAGCACCTCTCCCCCGACCATCCCAGCCTGATCGTGGATCTTCTGGCCCATGCCACCACCCTGCCGGTGGTGGCGGCGGCCGAGGGCGATCTCCTGGCGCCAGGCGTGATCGTGGTGGGGCCTCCCAACCGGGACCTTCGGGTGGAGGGGGATCGGCTGCGGCTTTTGGATCCCGAGCCCCGCTTCGCCCCCAGCCCCTGCATCGACCTGCTGTTCGAGTCGATTGCCGAGCACTGGGGCGAGAACGGCGTGGCGGTGGTGCTCTCCGGCACCGGCTCCGATGGTGCCCGCGGTCTGCTCTCGGTGCGGGCCTGCGGTGGCCTCACCCTGGTGCAGGCTCCGGAAACGGCCCGCTTCGATGGCATGCCCCGCTCGGCCATCCACCTCGGCGGAGCTGACCTGGTGCTCGATCCGGCCGCGATCGGCAAGTTGCTCGCCAGCCGGGTGGCGGATGGGGGCGAGTGGATGGCCAGGGCCGTGCAAGAGGAGGGCCTCCCCCTGACGCCGATTCTCCAGGGGCTGCGGCAGCTCTGTGGCATCGACTTCAGCCAGTACAAGGATTCGACCGTGCAGCGTCAGTTGCGGCGGCGCATGGCGATCCGCCAGGTGGTGGATCTGGATGCCTATCGCGAATTGCTGTTTCAGGATCCCCAGGAGCCGGCGGCCCTGGTGCGCAACCTGCTGGTCACGGTGACCTCCTTCTTTCGCGATCCGGCCGCCTTCGATCGGTTGGCGACGCGGCTGAGTGATGACCTTCAACACCGCGGGGATTGGTCATCGCTGCGGGTGTGGGTGCCCGGCTGTGCCACCGGCGAAGAGGCCTACAGCATCGCCATGCTGGTGAGTCAGGTGCTTGGCCATCCCGTCGATCTGGCCAGCCGGCTGCGCATCTTCGCCACCGACCTGGATGAGGAGAGTCTGGCGATCGCCCGCCGGGGTGAGTATCCCCTCTCCGCCGCCACGGCGATTCCGCCGGAGCTGCGCGACCGTTTTGTGACCGTGGGGCCCGGTGGGATCACGGTGTCCAAGGGGCTGCGCAGCTGCGTGGTGTTCGCCCGGCACAACGTGGGCGAAGACCCCCCCTTCCCCAGCCTGGATCTGATTTCCTGCCGCAACACCCTCATCTACTTCAAGCCGGCCCTGCACGATCGGGTGTTGGATCTGTTCCGCTTCGCCCTCCAACCCGGAGGGCTGTTGCTGCTGGGAAGCTCCGAGAGCCTCGGTTCGAACACCCCTGGCTTCGTTCCGGTGGATGTGGCCCAGCATCTCTATGGGCGCATCCCGGGCGAGGTGCGGCCGGCCCGCTCGCCTGGTTCCGGCCCTCTGGCCCTCCGGTTTCCACCCCCTGGGCGTCAGCTGGTGCGCTCCTCCCTGCTGCCGGAGGCGGTGCCGGAGCAGCATCTGGCCCTGCTCGAGGCCCTGGTGCGAACCCTGGCGCGCCCTTCCCTGGTTCTCGATGAGCATCACGAGCTGCTCCAGGTGATCGGGGATGTCAGCCCCTACTGCCGCATTCCGGAAGGACGAATCACGGCGGCGGCCACAGCCCTGCTGCGCCCCGAACTGCAGGCTGAGGCTCGGGCCCTGTTCCTGATGGTGCGTGCGGATGGGCGGCCGGTGATCAGTCGCCCCCTGACCCTGGCGGATGGCGGCTGGGGGCTGCATCTGGAGGCCCGGCCCATGGTGCTGGGGGATCGCTCTTTGTTGCTGCTCTCCTTTGTGCCCCAGGACGCCGAAGTGTCCGAGCCCGGTGCGGCGGGGGAGGCGCTTCCCCGGGTGGTGGGGGAGCGGGATGGGAGCTTCGATGCCACGATCGAGCGCCTGGAGCGGGAACTGCTCACCAGTCAGGACGATCTGCGCCGCTCTCTGGTCGAACTGGAGCAGGCCAATGAGGAACTGGAGGCCTCTTCCGAGGAGCTGCAGGCTTCCTCGGAGGAACTGCAATCCTCCAACGAGGAGCTCGAGGCCTCGAACGAGGAGCTCCAGGCCACCAATGATGAACTGGGCAGCCTCAACCAGCAGCTGCGCAGTCGCGGCGAACAGCTCGAACGGCTGAACAACGAGCTGGAGAACATCCAGACATCCCTCAGCCAGGGCATGGTGATCCTCGACGAGCAACTCCTGATCCGTCGCTTCTCCCCCCTGGCCGTGCGGGTGTTCGGGCTGGTGGAGACGGATATCGGCCAGCCGCTGCTGGGGGTGCCCACCACCGTGCCCCTGCCGGATCTCTCCGGGGCCCTGCGGGCCGTGTTGGCGGGGGATGCTTCGCGTCGCGCCTTCGAGGCGGCCAGCGGCGAGATGGCCTATCTGGTGCAGGTCCTGCCCTTTCATGAGCGGGATGGCCGCCGCTGCGGCGTGATCGTGACCCTCACGGAGGTGTCCGAACTGGTGGCCCTGCGGCGGGTGGCCGAGGCTTCCCTTGCCGAGTTCGCCAGCCTCACCGATGCCCTTGAGGAGGTGGTGTGGAAGCGGGACCGGGCCATGCATCGGCTGCTGTACGTGAGCCAGCGGGTTCAGACCCTCACCGGCTGGACCCCGGAGGAGCTCACCCATCAACCCCACCATCTCGATGACCTGGTGCATCCGGACGACCGCCCCCGTCTGGTGGCCTGCCGCGATCTAGCCCGCGGTTCCTGGTCGGTGGAGTATCGCCTCGCCTGCCGGGATGGTGCGTACCGCTGGTTGCGCGAGTCGGCCCGGCTGCTGGAGGAGGATGATGAGAGTTTTGTGGTGGGTACCCTCACCGATCTCACCTCCCAGCGGGACCTGGAGGAGCGGAGCCGTGATCTGGAGGCTGTGTTCGAAGCGGTGTTCAACAGCGGCCGCTGGGGGGTGGCCCTCTTCGACAACCAAGGCCGCCTGGAGCTGGCTAACCGACGCTTCTGCGACCTGGTGGAGCGGGATCCGGCGGGGATCGTGGGGTTGCCTTGCACGGAGCTGGAAGCCGACCCATCCGCCGGCCTCTGCCCGGCCCTGCGGGAGGTGTTGATTCCGGGCGCAGCGGGGGGTGTTGTGCGGTCCCTGGAGCTGCTCACCGCCCAGGGAGGGTTGCTGCCGGTGGTGGCCGAGATCCTGGCGGTGGCGCGGGAAGCGGCTTCGGCCCGGGCCCTGCTGCTGGTTCAGGCCGAGGGCTCCGCCGTGCCGCAGAACCGGTCCCAGAAGGTGAAATAGAGCCCGAAGTTGCGGCCCGGTCGTCGGTGATGCAGGCCATGGTGGGTCGGGCCGATCAGCCATCCACCCAGCCGCTCGCTCCGGGGCGCCCCGCTCTCCTGGGCCGGATCGAGATGGTTCACCACCGCCCAGGCGCTCATCGTGACAAGCAGGGCCAGCAAGGTGGCGCTCTGCAGGGGGAGCAGGAACACCACGCCCACCAGGAAGCCAGCCTGGAGCAAGCCTTCGCCTGCATCGAAGGCGAAGGCGGTCCAGCCGCTGGGGTGGCGGCTGTGGTGATGGCCCTGGTGCAGCCAGCGATAACAGAGGCGATGGTGCATCAGGCGATGCAGGCCGTAAAAGAGGGTGTCTTGCAGCAGCAACACCGCCACGAACTCCAGCGGGGCCAGCCACCAGGGGGAGCCCGGTTCATGGATCAGCCGGGTGAGTCCCAGCCCATCGGCCTGGATCACCACGGCACCGCCAAGGGCGAAGATCCAGCTCGATCCCAGGGAGAGGGCGATGTCGTGGCCGCTGGGTCGGCGGGTCCGCTTCTCCGGCGCTGCTCCGTCCGTGGCCCTGGCCCCGGGCAGCATCCCCACCAGGGGGGGAATCAGGGCGATGAGCACCAGGGTGCGTGCCAGCAGGATGGCCTCGAGGCCGAGCGTGAGTGAAAGCAACGGCCGGAGCATCATCACGGGGTCCCCGGAAGATTGTGAAAGGAGCGATGGCCCCAGGCTGGCGCTTCCGCGCATCGGCGGCATCACCGCAGCCAGTCTTCTGCGGGCCACCGCCGCTGTGGGGTCGGCCGCGGCACACCGCGTTGCCCCGGGCACGAACCGCCGCGAAGCCTTCCGGGCCTGCGGCACTCCCGCTGCTGATGGTTCTGGCCGCCGGCAGCCTCCATACAGTTGGGCCATCACCCTGCGGCGGGCACCATGCCAGGCGCTCGGCGCTACAGCCTTCGTGATCTCAGTGCCAGGGATTACTGCCTCTATCGCGTGATCTGCATGGAACTGGAGAATCTCGAGCAGGAGATTCAGATCGAAGGCAAGGTCGGCCTGGATCTGCCGGCCCTCTCCACCGCCATTCAGGATCGGCGTCTGCTGGTGGAGTGGTTGCGGGAACTGCTCTTCCCGCCGGCCTCGCTCTACAACGACTGCGGCATCACCGAAGCGGTGGAGGATATCCTGCTGCGGGAAACCTGCTGAACGGCATCAGCCGTCGAGCACATCGGCGTGGAGGAGATCCATGGCGGCGAGCACGGGGGCGGTGTCGACCTCGAGGAGATCCAGGGTGGTGGCGAGGTTGGTGAGGATGTTGCGCTCATCGACCTGCAGGGGCCCATCGGAGCGCATGATCTCGGCGGCCACCGCGTAGGCCGTGGCCCGTTGGCGGGGGTTGAGTTGCTCGGCGGCCTCCACCATCAGATGCTGGGGACCGACCCGGCGCAGTTCGGCCAGCAGGGAATCCATCAGGGCCACCATGGCCTTCTGGCCGTAGTGCTGGTAAGGCTTGCGGTAATCGAGGGAGTGGCGCAGGGCCCGGGAGCCGGCCATGGTGAGCACCCCATCCCAGGACACGGCCGCCAGGGCAATGGCGGCGAAGGCGGTGGCGGAATCCATGCTCAGGTTGCTGGCGGGTTGGTCCTCCCCCGATGGGGAGGTGCCCGTGGCGATGGCAGGGTTGAAGGGAAGGGTGCTGACCATGGTTTGGAAAGGGAGATGGACGGCCTTTGGTAAGGGCTTGTGCCGCGGCTGGACCGATGGGGACCAGCATTGATCTGGCCCTGCCCCACCCGTGGTAGCCATTCCGACCGGCCCGGAGGTTTAAGAATTCGTACCTAGAAGGGGAGTCACCCTCTGGGGGTGTGAGACCTGTAGAGCGCGCGGGTGAGGCGCCGGGGTTCAGATGTATCGCACGGCTGAGATGTCGCCAGCCGTATTCAGGAAGAAGGTGCTGAGCAACTGAGCGGCACCCAGGGGGGAGGCGTTCACGAAGTGGAGAGCGCCAAGGAGCCCAGCACCGCCGATACCGTCAAATTGATTGAAGGTCATCACGGTCGCCGTGTCGCCGTTGCGGGTGCCGGCACCAAAGCCATTCGCCACATCCATATCCGTATCAAGTCCGGTTGCATCGGGAGCCGATGCAACCGCTGGATCGCTCGGCGCTGGCCGCTGACCTGCACCAGTTGCAGGCTTGCGTGCCCCTCGTCCCTGGCGATCGACAGCACGGCCCCCTCTCTTGCCCAGCGCCACGGCACGCACGAGTGCCTCGCGATCCCGCATGTCGCAGGCCAGGTAGCTCGCGAAAGACAGGCTTCTAAGTTGATCTTTAAAGATCTTTGCCCTGAATGAGAAGCGGGTGACCGGATTCGAACCGGCGACGTTCAGCTTGGGAAGCTGACATTCTACCACTGAATTACACCCGCGATGAAGTTTGCGATATCGCTTCACCTTTTCTGAGTGTAGCACATGATGCCATGGCTAAAGTTTTTTGGATGTCAACAGTCATCGCTTGCTGTGCTGGTTGAGTTCGGGTCTTGGGCTGAGCCGACTCGGGTAGGTGGCTTGGTCTGCATGCGGCCGTGCAGCTACCGCAGCACAACTTGATCGTCTTTGGTGTAAGAATGCACTAACCCTGGCCTTACAGTTTTATTGAAAGCCTCCTGAAATAAATCAAAAGGAACTTCATTTAAGATGGGACTGAGCTTTCGGTATAAATATTGACAGTCTTTTGTTATGAGGGGGTATTGCATTAGGGTAACTGGAACATCAAACCTTGACAATATTAACATCAATTTATAAATTACTTCAAGCAGGACTTCTTCTTGTTTGCCGCTCTTGCTGGATTGTGCGGCCCCAATAATCCCCCCGTCGTAAATTTTGAGCTTAAACGCTCCAGGGCCATATAGAAAACGCAACAGCTTCATCTTTAATCGCAATAGAAGCGACTCTTTCCGTTTGTTTTCTCTTGTTACAACACGTCTGCTCTCTGCGGCGGCGACAAGGTCTCGCATGGGTACAAAAACATGGTCAATAATGATGTCATCCCGAGAAAGCACCTCTTCTGCGTGGTTGCAGAAGCCTGGATTTTTAATAATATAGCCGCAATCGGCGTCTCCGACGTTCTTTTCAAGGCCTGCCCGTGCGATCTCATCCTTAAGGCCGCTCAAGTTTCCAGAATTAAATCCTGTGTCCAGTCCAAGATTGGTCAGGAGTTCCATTAAGAAAGTGGTTCCAGCTCTGCCCGTGCCTGTGATGATTACATGATGCCGCGGTGTAAGGCTTTGCATGCGGACAATCTTTTTGCATTATAAATGCTTCATTTTAGGGGCGCAATGCGTCAGAAATCAACTCGAGGCAGAAATTAAGAGGCTGACCTCGGTCATGAGAATCAGCCTCCACTGGGCCTCTTGCCCCTCAACCAGCGAGAGAGTCGGGGGTTGGATCAGCCCTTCGCCAGCTCGGTCGCCGCCGCCGCCACGCCGGCGCCGGTGGCCACCTTGCCCAGGCCCAGGTCCTGAAGGGTGGCCTCGATCGCCGCCACGGCCGTGAGGATGTCGCGGTCGGCCACGAAGCCCAGGTGGCCGATGCGGAACACGTGGCCCTTGAGGTGGTCCTGGCCGCCGGCCAGCAGGATGTCGAAGCGGTTCTTCACTTCCTTGCGCAGCGATTCGGCGTCGATGCCTTCCGGGGCTACGGCCGTGATCGCGGGGCTGCCGTGGCCTTCGGCGGCATAGAGGGGCAGGCCGATCGCCTTCATGGCGGCACTGGTGGCCCGCTGGTGGCGGGCATGGCGGGCGAAGATCGCCTCCAGACCCTCCTTCTCCATCATCCCCAGGGCCGCCTCAAGGGCGAAGTAGAGGTTGATGGCGGGGGTGAAGGGGTTGCTGTTGTCGGCGGCCGCTTTGCGGTACTTGCCGAGATCCAGGTAGAACTTCGGCAGGTCGGAGCGCTCGTAGGCCTGCCAGGCCCGGGGCCCCATCGCCACGAAGCTGAGGCCCGGCGGCATCATGTATCCCTTCTGGGAGCCGGAGCCGATCACGTCCACACCCCAGTCGTCCATGGGCACGTTGGTGGCGCCGAGGCTGGTCACACAGTCGGCGATGGTGAGGGCGGTGCCGTGGGCTTGAACAAAGCTGGCGATGGTCTTCAGGTCGTTGATCACCCCGGTGGAGGTTTCCGAGTGGGTGAGGATCACGGCCTTGATCGCCTTGGCGGTGTCGGCCTCCAGGGCGGCTTTGAAGGCTTCTGGATCGAGGGGCTGGCCCCACTCGGCCTTGATCACCTGCACATCCAGCCCGTAGGCCTTGGCCACCTTCACCCAGCGTTCGCCGAACTTGCCGTTATCGCCGCAGATCACCCGATCGCCCCGGCTCAGGGTGTTCACGATGCCGGCCTCCATGGCGGCCGTGCCGCTGCCGGTGATCACCAACACCTCGCTCTTGGTTTGATGCAACCACTGCAGCTGCTCGGTGGTGCGCTTCACGATCTTCTGGAAATCGGCGCTGCGGTGGCCGATCGGATGGCGGCCCAGCGCCTGCAGCACGGTTTCCGGCACCGGTGTGGGGCCGGGGATCATCAGGGTGAGTTTGTCCTGCATGGGAGGCGGGGCGTCGCGGACGCGTAGGGGTGGCCCCGAAGGGGGCGTGGCTGGGGGCTTGCGGCGCCGGCTGGGCACGCAATCGACCACCATAAAAAACGACGTTCCCCGGGCCATGGACTCCTGGGCCATGGATCCCCCGTTCCGTCCTTCCTCCGTGACCGGAGTTCCGTGCGATGGCTGTGTCCGATCCGGCCGGCGCCGTGGCGTGCAACCCAGGCCCCGTGATGTCTCCGTTGGCCCCCTCGGGGGTGGATCCCATGACTGACATCACCCCTGCGCCCCGCGGCTACACCCTGCCGGTGTGGGTGGCGGCCGCCGCCCGGGCGGCCCTCGGCTCGCTCTTGGGGGAGCCCGTGGCCCCGGCGGTGGCTCTCGAGTTGCTGGAGCCACCGGGCGCGGGAGCCGTCCCCGTCGAGACCGCGGCGCTTCTGGGGGATGGCTGGGCCCTGGGCCAGGCCCGCTGTGATCCGGGCGAGGGCCTCGATCTCACCCGAGGTTTGGTGGTGTGGGTGCTCTTGCGCTGGCGGCAGGCGGTCCCAGCCCCAGCGGCGCTCGAACCCAGCCTGCAGGACTGGCTGTTGATCGAGGCGGGCGAGGGCGTTGGCATCCATGCCGCCAGCGGTGATGCCTGCCTTTCGGATTACGCTCGCCGCCTGCTGGCGGCCAACCTGCGGCCCCTGGTGCCCTCTGGCCAAGGCTTGCAGCTGCGGGTGGTGCTGCCGGCCGGCCGGGCGCTGGCGGAGCGCACCAGCAATGCCGCCTTCGGGGTGGTGGAGGGCCTGGCCCTGATCGGCACCCGCGCCGCCGTGCAGGCCGGTGCCTCGCCGGATCAGCTGGAGGCCACCCTGGCGGCCCTGCGTCAGAGGGTGGGCGAGCCAGGCTTTCGCGGTGATCTGGTGCTCGTGATCGGTGAGAACGGCCTCGATCTGGCGCCCCGGCTCGGGCTCCCCCATCAGCTCCTGCTGAAGGCCGGCAACTGGATCGGCCCGGTGCTGGTGGCGGCGGCCGAGGCGGGGGTGCGGCGCCTGCTGCTCTTCGGCTACCAGGGGAAGTTGATCAAGCTGGCGGCGGGCATCTTCCACACCCACCACCACCTGGCCGATGGCCGCGCCGAGGTGCTCACCGCCTTTGCGGCCCTGGAGGGCCTGGCCGGCCCGCCCCTGCGGGCGCTCCATAGCGCGGCCACGGTGGAGGCTGCCTTGGCGGAGCTGGAGGCCGCCGATTCGGCCTTGGCCCAGCGGCTGCGCGACCGGCTCGCGGCCGCAGTGGAGAGCCGCAGCGCCTCCTACCTGGCCCGCCACGGGGGTGGCTCCCTGGCGGTGGGGGCGGTGCTGTTCGACCGCAGCCGCCGCATTTGCGCCGCCGGTCCGATCGGCGGACCCCTGCTGGAGGCGCTGAGTGAGGTTGTCGCCGCCTCGCCGCCGCCTCCGGAATCGAGAGTCTGAGGGCCAACGGTCCACAGGCCAGCCGCAGGCCCCCCGGCAGTGCTGCCGGCGACAGGAGCCTCTGCAGGGGGGGGCCTTTAGGGTTAGGCAACGGTTCTGAGTTGCAATGGTCCACGTGAGCGGAGCTTCCCCGCAGGCAGCGGGCCGGGACCTCACCAGCGGATCAACCCGTGACCCCGGGATGGTGAACCTTGATTTTGTTTCCCACTAT
>Ga0310334_100009_pt1 | contig 73440 bp, 73 predicted proteins | sample LakMicMIDCLREDC7_FD_195548 | JGI IMG/M metagenome (GOLD analysis project Ga0310334, IMG submission 195548) | Enriched freshwater cyanobacterial communities from Lake Michigan, Michigan, United States - MI23.DCL.RED.C7 (v2) (version 2) | ecosystem: Environmental > Aquatic > Freshwater > Lake...
GTGGGGCCGGGCTCGGTTCTACTCGGCGCTGGGCTTGCCAAGCGGCAGCAGACACTTGTCGGAGTCGCAGCCAGCGGGGCCAGCCTCCATCAGTTCACCGCTGTCGTAGCGCTGCAGGGCCTCGAAGAAGTCGCTGGTGCGGCGGCGCTCCACGACCTCATGCTGCAGGCGCTCGTAGGTGCTGTGGTCAATCGGCTCGAATGGCAGACGCGGGAAGGTGGCGTTGGCATCGAAGCGGGCCAGAAGCGCTGCGGAGATGTAGCCCTCGCCGTTGTCGATCGCCTGGTGGATGGCTTCAGCCAGTGGTTCGATCTCGTTCTCACGGAATTCCACCGTGGCTGAGGTGTTGTGGGCTGTGTAGTGCTGCTGCACCTGCATGTAGAAGTCGAACTGGGCCATGGCGGAGAAGTTGTTGATCTCCACGGCATCCGCTCCGGGGATGTTGGCCCAGCTCACCTCCGTGGGGATTTCCACCAGCCATTCGGTGCAGCGGGGATCGAAAGCGTCGTCCAGCAGGCGGCCCTGCTCGTCCTTGTCGGATTGGCTCGGCACGATGGTGTAGCCGTAGTCCATGCAGGCCAGCGCCACCGGATCGTTCTTGCGGAAGGTGATGCGGCGGATGAAGCGCTGCGCCTTCGGCGGATGCCAGCCGGGCGAGGCACCGGTGAGCAGGCTCTTGGTGCCGGCCGGTTGCACGGTGGTGCAGCGATTCGGGCGGCGCAGGCCGTGGCGATCGCAGTACTCCCACACCGCCTGGTTCACGCTCGCTTTCCAGCGGCTCAGATACTCCGCTTCCTTGGCCTTGAAGGCACGGCCCTCATCGGTTTCCGGGCGGCCGGCTTCCCACCACTGCAGCCAGGGGGTGCCGAAGGCGTGCACGAAGAAGTCGAACAGGCCGGTGAAGCTGACGCCCACGATCGGATCCCAGGCACGGCTTTGGCGGTAGCGCTCCACCTCGAAGCGATGGTTGAGCAGGCAGGCCACCGCCAGGCCACCGGCGGTGAAGGCCTCCTCCTGGGCCACCAGATCATCGGGATCGATGCGGTTGAGGTGGATCTCCGCCAGGTTGCAGTGGAAGTCGGCGCCGAGGATCTCGCCGCAGGGGTTGAGGCCGTAGCGGCTGAGGCGGTGCTCAAGCTCCTCGGGGCTGATGCCGGGGTGATGGGTTGTGAGCCAGAGGCCCGCTTCCTCGCGGCCCTGGTCGCAGTAGATGTCGATGAATTCGGCCCGCAGCTCCGGCGTTGGCAGCAGGTCGGCGTTGGATCGTGCGATCGCCTCAGGGGCGAATTGGATCGCGCCCTCGCCGCTCTGGAACTGCTTGGTCACCGCCTCCAGCACCGTGGCGCGATCGGGGCGGTTGTGGAAGACGCGGGTGTGGTTGGCCATCCGCAGCGAATCACGCTCTGGATCGATGCGCCAGTTGCCGTCGCTGTCCTGCTGCCAGAGGTTGTCCTTGGCGTTGGCGGCGCTCAGATCATCGGCGGCGAACTGGCGCATGCCGGCGCTGCGGCGGATGTTGCCGGCCACGATCGTGACGGCCGCTTCATCGATCAGCAGGCAGCACTCCACCGAGGTGAGCTGGCGGCCCTGGGCCTTGTTGAGGATCTGGGCCACGCGGCCATACAGGTCCTTCAGCTTCACGGGATTGGCCATGCCGCCGAAGCCCTTGAGGGTTTCACCCACCGGCCGCACGTCGGAAAGATCCACGCGCACCGTGATCGGTGTGGCGGCATCGAAGCGCTCGTCGCTGCAGAGATTCAGCAGCAGCTGGTAGCTGTCCACCCAGCCGCGGCGCGTGTCGCCCACCTTGATGGCCACCTGCTGGCCCTCAATGCTGTGGCTGGTGTGCTCCTGGCGTTGGCCGGCGGGGGTGGCGCCGATGTCGCTCACCGCAGCGATCTCCAGGCGGTTGCGCACTGCCGGCAGGCGGCTGATCAGGCGCGGCTCGATGATGGCGCCGGTGCCGCAGCCCATCATCGCCAGGTCCATCATCAGACCGAAGGCTTCCCAGTCCACCAGGTTGGTGGAGGTGCAGTTGTAGGCCCCGGAGAAGTTCACCTCCTGCGCGATCCAGGGGGTGCCGCCGATCCACAGCCAGCGGCCGGATGGCAGCGCTTTCTGCTCCTGCTGCATGCGGCGCAGCAGGGTCACCTCCTGCTCGTTGAGGTGGCCCAGCTTGCGCAGGCCTTCAAGGTTGCGCTCGGCCACCTGATGCCAGCTCTCGCGGCCGCCGGGCAGTTTGCGCGAATAGGTGCGATAGAAAACCGGGTTCGCCGCCGGGGCCGTGGCCGGAAAGTCGGGCCTCGGGCCGTTCAGGACAGTGCCGTTGCTGGCGCCAGCGTCCTCGATCGCGTCTTGGAGAGCGTCGAGGTCAGGGGCAGCCGCACCATCGAGGGCGCGGGATCCAGGAACAGACAGGGTCACGACGTGGCGGCAGCAGCGGGCGTGCCGGCACCATAACGCCACTGGTGGGGTCGGCAAGCTGTCGTTGCCACCAGTGGCGGGGGCGCTCCCGTGGCCCTGCAGTCTCGCGGAGTGATCCGTTCCCGTCGGCCATGCAGCGCATCCCTGAACCCGAGCTGATGACGGGCCTGGAGCAGGCTCGGGCCTACGCCGAGGCTGATTTCACTGTCAGCGATCAGGCGTTCCTGGCGCGTGTGCGCCAGCTGTTCCCTGAGGGACTCGGCGAGCGGCTGGTGGATCTGGGCTGCGGCCCCGGCAACATCAGCTTCCGGCTGGCGTTCAACTATCCGGCGGCCGCAGTGTTCGCCCTCGATGGCTCGGCTCCGATGCTGGCCCTGGCGCACGAGCAGCTGCAGCAACAGCTCCAGCAAGAGCCACAGCTGGCGGAGCGTCTGCGCTTCGTGCAGGCGGTGCTGCCGGATCCGGCCCTGCCCGGTGGTGCCAGCGCCGTGCTGAGCAACAGCCTGCTGCATCATCTGCACGATCCCGGTGTGCTCTGGCGCAGCCTGCGGCAGCTGGCCGCCCCCGGTGCGGCGGTGTATGTGAAGGATCTGCGCCGGCCGGCCTGCCTGGCGGATGCCGAGGCTCTGCGGGCCCGCCATCTCGCTGATGCGCCACCCGTGCTGCAGCACGACTACCTCGCCTCGCTGCAGGCCGCCTTCACGCCGGAGGAGGTGGCCGCCCAGCTGAACGCCGCCGGCTTGGGCTGCCTGCAGCTGGCAGCCCTGGAGGACCGCTACCTGGAGGTGTGGGGCCGGCTCGACTGAAGCCTGCACGGCGCTGACGCAGCCTGGCAGGCTGGGCCGATGACCAGCAGCATCAGCTCGAGCGCCGGCGGCGCCGCCAGGAACTCCGAACTGGAGGCCCTTGCCGAGGCGGTGGGCCGCCGCCGCAATTTCGCGATCATCTCCCACCCGGATGCGGGCAAGACGACGCTCACCGAGAAGCTGCTGCTCTACGGCGGTGCGATTCAGCAGGCCGGCGCCGTCAAGGCCAAGGGCGAGCAGCGCAAGGTGACCTCCGACTGGATGGAGCTGGAGAAGCAGCGCGGCATCTCGATCACCTCCACCGTGCTGCAGTTCGATTACGCGGGCAGCACGATCAACCTGCTGGACACCCCTGGCCACCAGGACTTCTCTGAGGACACCTACCGAACCCTGGCTGCCGCCGACAACGCGGTGATGCTCGAGGACGCCGCCAAGGGCCTCGAACCCCAGACGCGCAAATTGTTCGAGGTGTGCCGGATGCGGCGCATCCCGATCTTCACCTTCATCAACAAGATGGACCGCCCGGGGCGTGAACCCCTGGAGCTGCTCGATGAGATCGAGCAGGAGCTGGGCCTGGCCTGCTGGCCGGTGAACTGGCCGATCGGCAGCGGCGATCGCTTCCGCGGCGTGATCGATCGCCGCAGCCGCCAGGTGATTCTGTTTCAGCGCGCCGAGCGGGGTCGCGCCTCCGAGGAGAAGGTGCTCAGCGTCGACGACGCCCGCGCCAGCGGCGCCGTGGAGAGTGAGCTGCTGGAGGCGGCCCTCGAGGAGCTGGAGCTGCTGGAGGGTGCCGGCAATACGCTTGATCTGGAGCTGGTGCATGCCGGTGAGCTGAGCCCGGTGTTTTTCGGTTCGGCCATGACCAACTTCGGTGTGCGGCCGTTCCTTGATGCCTTCCTGGAGCTGGCTCAGAAGCCCACGCCCCGCAGCAGCAGCGCCGGTGTGATCGAACCGGTGGCCCCAGGTTTCAGCGGCTTCGTGTTCAAGCTCCAGGCCAACATGGATCCCCGCCACCGCGACCGCGTCGCCTTCGTGCGGGTGTGCTCCGGCCGCTTCGAGAAGGACATGACGGTGCAGCACGCCCGCACCGGCAAGGCGATCCGCCTGTCACGTCCGCAGAAGCTGTTCGGCCAGGATCGCGAGGTTGTGGAGGACGCCTACCCCGGCGATGTGATCGGCCTCAACAACCCGGGCATGTTCGCCATCGGCGACACCCTCTACCTCGGGCCGAAGGTGGAGTACGAGGGCATTCCCTGCTTCAGCCCGGAGATCTTCGCCTGGTTGCGCAACCCCAACCCCTCCGCGTTCAAGAGCTTCCGCAAGGGGGTGAATGAGCTGCGCGAGGAGGGGGCCGTGCAGATCCTCTACGACACCGACCAGAGCAAGCGCGATCCGATCCTGGCCGCGGTGGGCCAGTTGCAGCTTGAGGTGGTGCAGTACCGCCTCGAGAACGAATACGGCGTCCAGACCCGGCTTGAGCCTCTTGGTTTTGCCGTGGCCCGCTGGGTGGTGGGTGGTTGGCCGGCCCTGGAGGCGGTGGGTCGCATCTTCAACTGCAAGACCGTGCGCGACGCCTGGGACCGGCCGGTGCTGTTGTTCAAGAACGAGTGGAATCTCAACCAGCTGCATGAGGACCATCCCGACCTGGCGCTGAGTGCCGTTGCACCGGTGGTGAGCGGCGTTGAGCCGATCGCCCTCTGATCCGGGTGGGGGTGTGGTGATCCCAGCCACGTCTCGCCTCTGCGGACGCCAGACTTGTTTGCAACGAAAGGTCACGACGGCGAGTGCGCGATGGCAAGACCTCTCTGGCTCGTTCGACCCCGCGCCGATGGCGGCAGCGACTACGTGGCCTTCGTGCCCGGTGATGCCAGCGTGGAGATGCGTGAGGGCAGCCACCTCCCGCCCCAGATGCCGCTGCTCAAACGCCGCTGCTGGCTCCGGCGCGACGAAGCTGAGCAGCAGCGACGCCGCCTGCAACAGGAAGGCGGCTACCGCCACAGCGAACCGCTTTTCTGACCTCCCCGTTGGAAGGCTCGCCCAGTTCGGCGGTTCGTCCCGGTCTTCAGCGCCGTTCGCCGCCGTGCCTGCCTACGCTCGGACCAATCTGCCGCCTGCGGCTCGGCCATGACCCTGGGAGCGGACCCCTCACCTGACGCCAACCCCGCCAGCGGACCGTACGAACGGCTGGGGATCAGCCCTGATGCCGGTTTCGATGCCGTTCAGCAGGCCAAACAGCAGCGCCTGAACGAGGTGGCTGACGACCCGCAGGCCCGGGCCCGCATTGAGGCGGCTTACGACGCCGTGCTGATGGATCGGCTCAAGGAGCGCCAGCAAGGCAAGGTGAGCTCCGCAGCCGTCAGTGCCTCCCAGCGGGAAGCCAGCCGCCCATCCACCGCCTCACCAGCGGCCAGGCCGAGCCTGCCCTCCCTGCCGAATCTGGCCAGCCTCCCCAGGCCCTCCCTGCCCTCGCTTCCGGCTTCACGCCTGGCGCTGCCCAGCCTTGGCCTGGCCGAGGGCAAGGCGCGCTGGCTGCCGCTGATCGGTGGTGGCAGCCTGCTGGCCGTGCTGTTGCTGGCACCGCCAGCAGCGGCTGAGCTGGTGCTGGCCCTGGCCACGCTGCTCACCGCTGTGCATCTCCAGCGCCGTGGTGGCCGCTTCCTGCCGGCGGTGGGCTGGAGCCTGCTGCTGCTTAGCGCCGGACTGCTGCTGGGTGGGCTGCTGGTGTCCCTGCTGGATCCCGGCCTGCCCCTGGGCCTGCCACTGACCATGCAGCAGGTGCAGAGCCTGCCGGCCTTGCTCCTGCTCGCGCTCGGAGCCCTGCTGATCGCCTGATTGCCGATCCGCTGATTGCCCGCTGAGCGAACCCGCTGCCCTCAGGCGGCGGGTGTGAGCTCATGGATCAGCTCCTGCAGCTCGCCGCCATTCACCTCGTAGATCTCGTTGCAGAAGTGGCAGGTGAGCTCGGCACGTCCGTCCTCGGCCAGCATCTCGCTCAGTTCGGCTCGGCCCAGCAGCTTGAGGGCATTGAGGCTGCGGCGGCGGCTGCAGGGGCAGTGGAAGCTCACGTCCTGGCTGGCCTCGGCGTCCTCCAGCAGCTGCGGATCGAGGTCCGGGAAGATGTCCTCCAGCAGGGTCTGCAGGTTGCCCTCGCAGGCGGCCAGGCGCTGGCTGAAGCCGCTGATCTCGCGGCAGCGATCTTCCAGCAGGGCCACCAGGGCCGGTTCCTGGGCTGCCTTGGGCAGCACCTGCACCAGCACGCCACCGGCGTGGCGCACGCCGCTGCTGTCGATCTGCTCGCCCACGAACACCGCCGAGGGCGTCTGCTCGGAGTGCAGCAGGTAGGAGGCGATGTCATCGCCGATGCCGCCGCTCACCAGTTCCACCGTGGAGCTGAACGGCTCGCCCTCGCCCAGATCGCGCACCACGTGCAGGTAGCCGGTGCCGGTGGCCTGGCGGAAATCGAAGTGATGGCCGCCACCCGGCTCCGGCACGAGATCCAGTTCCAGCTGTGGATCGCCCACGTAGCCGCGCACCGTGCCGTCACGCCCCGCATCCACCATCAGCCCGCGCAGGGGGCCGTCGGAAGCGATGCGCAGATTGACCCGGCCGTGGGCCACCTTCATCGAGCTGGCCAGCAGCAGGCCAGCCGTCATCGCCCGGCCCAGCAGGGCCGTGGTGAGAAACGACAGGTTGTGGCGGCGACGGGCGTAGCGAACGGCCGTGGTGCTGCTCACCGCCACCAGGCGGATGCCGCCCTGGGCCGCCGTGGCCCGCACCAACCGATCCGCCATGGTCCTCGCCCCAGTGGTGGAACTGTATTCAGCGGCGCCGGTCGGCCGCCAGCGCCGCGCTGCGCTCCGCCGCCAGGGGCTGCAGCTGCCCATGCAGCAGCCGCCAGCTGCAGGCGGGATCCACCCAGCCGGCGAACAGCTCCGGCTCGTGGGTGACCACCAGCACCACACGATCACGGCTCAGACGCTCCAGCAGCTCCAGCACCTCATCGCGCACCGACCAGTCGAGTCCGGCGGTGGGTTCATCCAGCAGCAGCACGCGCGGATCCCGCAGCAGCTGCACCGCCAGGGCCAGGCGCCGCTGCTGGCCGCCGCTGAGCCGCTCCGGCGCCTGCTGCAGTGACAACCCCTGCAACCCCACCTGCCCCAGCACCCGCTCGGCGGTTTCCCAGGGCAGGCGCCGCTGGCCCAGCTTCAGCTCCTGGCCCACGGTGAGACCAAGAAAATGGCGTTCCGGGAACTGGAACACCAGCCCGCACAGCCAGCGGCGCTGGCGGGCGTTCAACGGCTCACCGTTCCAGAGGATCTGGCCGCCGCCCGGATCGGCCAGGCCGCAGATCAGCTCCAGCAGCGTGGTCTTGCCGCTGCCGCTGCGCCCTGCCACCAGCGCCGGCCTGCCGGCCTCCAGCTGCAGGCTGACATCCCGAAGCACCGGTTCCGCAGCCGTGGCGGCCTGATAGCGCAGCGCGCGCAGCTCGAGCATCGCTGGAGAGGGGGTGCGGACGGACGGATCTTCCAGCATGTTGGATGGGATCACCCACGCCAGGCCGCCGCCGCTCGATGGAGATTCGCTTCCGGGAGTTCAATCCCTTCAACTGCTGGATTTGGCTGCGCTTCAGCAACACGCCCGGCCAGGGGGAGCGCGGCTATATCGACACCGCCTTCGAGAGCTGGTTCTTCCTCGGCAAGCTCGGTGGCTTCAACGCCGAGAACCTGCAGGTGCACGAGCAGGGCGCCGATGTGAACTGGATGACCTACGACGGCGAGGGGGCCGAGCGGGCGGTGCAGGCGGTGATGCACAACATGGGCGAAATGGAATACCAGGGCGACTGGGCACGCTGCTGGCTGGATCTGGGCACCAGCGATGGACTGGCGATCGACGTGCTGATCAACACCCTGCGCCAGCTCAACGTCGATGTGGTGGAGATCGAGGAGTTGGTGGTCGGTGGCGTCAACGACGACTGGCCGGTGGACACCCATCCGGACAGCCCGTTCGCCTTCGACGACCCCGACGCCTGAACGATGGCCCGCGAGCAGCGCCGGTTGCTGATCGCGCCCGCTCGGCTGGCGGCAGCTGCAGCGGCCTCCGGCGGTGGCAGGCAGGAGGTGATCGAGCTCTGCCTCAGCCCGGCTGAAAGCCGCTATCTGACCCGGGTGCTGCGTTACGGCCCGGGGGATGGATTCAGCGTGGTGGATGGAGCCGGTCATCTCTGGAGTGCCCAGCTGCTGGCGGCGGATCGGGCCCGGCTGGTGCAGCCGCTGGCGGAGCCCCTGCAGCACCAGCCGCCGCCGCGACCGCGGTTGGTGCTCGCCGCTGCGGTTGTCAAGCGCGATTTCGAGGTGGTGGTGCGGATGGCGGTGGAGCTTGGCGTCGACCAGCTCTTGCCGCTGCTGTGTGAGCGCACCGCCGTGCAGGGCCAGCTGCGTCCCGAGCGCTGGCGCAGCATCGCCGCCGAAGCGGCTGAACAGTGCGAGCGGCTGTGGTTGCCGGAGATCGCCGAGCCCTGCACTCTGCCGGCGGTGCTGGAGCAGGCCAGGGAAGCCGGCGCGGCCAGCGCTGCGGATGGTGCCGCTCCGTTGCTGCTGTGGGCCACCACGCGCCGTGCCGATCGGCTGTCACTGGTGGACGCCCTCAGCCACCAGACCAGGCAGCCCTCACAGTGGCCGGAGGCGATCTGGCTGGCCTGTGGGCCCGAGGGTGGCTGGGCTGACGGGGAGGAGGCTCAGGCCCTGTTGGCCGGCTGGACGGCGGTGGATCTGGGGCCACGCATCCTTCGCAGTTCCACGGCCTGTGTGGCCGGCCTCAGTGCGATCAGCAGCTGGCGCGGTGGGGTTTGCGGCTGCTGAGATGACCGGCCAGCGCTGATCCGTTTTGGCGCAGCGGGTTAAGCCGCAGCTCACGGGCCTCAGTCGCTCACCGGTGCCAGTCGCTCACTTCTTGCCGAACAAGCCGCCGGCCATGCCGCGGAAGCCGGCGAGGTTGGCGCCCCCGCGGCGGCGGCGCATCGGCAGGGCCGTGCCGGGCACCAGGCAATCGGGAGCGAAGGTGGCGTTGCTCACGGCGGGGCGAGCTGCCTGGGCTGCGGCCAGCTCGGCCGCGATCGCTTCAGCTGTGGTCAGCACCGGGCCGCTGGCCGGTTCACTGGCCGGTCCACCGGCAGATCCACTGACGGTGGCTGCCGAGGCCCCTGTGGAAGCTGGCGCGGCCGCTGCGGGCTTGGCGGCGATGCTGGCTTCAGGGTTGCTGGCTGCTGGCTTGGTGTCGGCAGCCTTGGGTGCCGTCACCGGGGCCACGGTCGCCGGCTTCTCGGGGGCCTTCTCATCAAGGTTGAGGAAGAAGTTGCCCTTGCGGTTGAACACCATGACGCCGATCAGCAGGCCGCTGGCTGGATTATCCGCTGCCGATGGCCGCGCAGGCCCAGGCCCTTAGGGCAGTGCAACAGAAGGGGCACGCTCCCGGGGTGCCGAGATGGCGCCGGCATGTTGAGCTGGGTCACTGCTTTGCCTGCGCACCATGCTGGAGCTGATGGTCCTGGCCAGCCCGGAGCGGCTGCAGCACTGGTTGTGGGCGCTGCTGATCAATGCGGTGCTGATCGCCCTGGCCCAGCGGCTGCCACTGCTCACCCGCGCCGGCTGGATCCATGCCGGCGTGCTCGGCACGCTGCTGCTGGGCAGCCTTGACTGGCCCGGCTGGTGGGCGGTGGTTCTCTACCTCGCCCTTGGCTCCCTGGTGACCCGCCTCGGCTTTCGCCGCAAGCAGGAGCAGGGGCTGGCGGAGGGCCGCGGCGGCCTTCGCGGTCCGGAGAACGTCTGGGGTTCGGCGGCCACCGGTGCCGCCCTGGCGGTGCTCACCGTGTTGCCGGCGGCGCCGGTGGCGCTGCTGCGGATCGGGTTTGCCGCCAGTTTCGCCGCCAAGCTGGCCGATACCTGTGGCAGCGAGATCGGCAAGCGCTGGGGGCGTCGCACGTTTCTGATCACCAGCCTGCGGCCGGTGCCCCCCGGCACGGAGGGTGCCATCAGCGCCGAGGGCACCGTCGCCAGCGTGGCCGGCAGTGCCCTGATGGCTCTGGTGATGGTGGCGCTGGGCCTGCTGCAGGGACCGGAGCTCCTGGGCCTGGTGACCCTGGTGGGCCTGGTGGCCACCCTGATCGAGAGCCTGATCGGCGCCACCCTGCAGCCTCGCTTGCGCTGGCTGAGCAACGAACTGGTGAATGCCTTGCAGACCCTGATCGCTGCCCTGCTCGCCATGGGCCTGGCCCTGGCGTTCGGGCTGGTTTAGGCCAGATCAGCCGCCAGGTCGGGGCCCAGCTGCTGGCGCAGCAGCTCCAGCAGCTGGGCGAAGCGGCGCTGGGTGACCTTGGCGCTGAGCCCGAACTGCGCGCCCAGTTCGCCCCAGGCGCGCTGCTGCAGCACCCGTCCCAGCAGCAGGCGGCGCTGGCTCCGCTCCAGTCGACGCAGCGCGCGCCAGAGCAGGCGCCGCCGCTCCGAGCGGATGGCGCCGGCGTAGCGATCCGCGCTGGCCGGATCGACGAGTTGGTCCTGCAGGGTCAGGCTTTCGCTTTCCTCAAGCAGCTGGGGCTGGTCGAGGCTGGCCAGCCGCAGCGCCTGCTGCAAGCCACGGGCCTCCTGCCAGCGGGCAGGGCTGCAGCCGAGGGCCTGTGGCAGCTCCGCGTCGTTCAGAGGCGGCATCTGCTCCTGCAGGCGCTGCTGCTGAAGCTGGTGGGCTCGCAGGGTCAGCTCGTGCAGCGTGCGGCTGGCGCGCAGTGGCTGGCAGCGGTCGCGCAGGTGCTGGCGCATGGCCCCGATGATCCAGGGCATGGCGGCGCTGCTGAGGCTGGCGCCGCGCCCGAGATCGAAGCGCTCCACCGCCTTGATCAGACCGAGGCAGCCCACCTGGCTGAGATCCTCGAAGCTGTGGCCGCTGCGCTGACTTTCGCGGCGCGCCGCCTGCCAGATCAGTGGCAGGTTCGCCCGCACCACGGCGTTGCGGCTGTCGATGCTGCGCTCGCGCACATAGACGGCAAGGAGCTGGCTGTTGCGCTCCTGCCAGCTGGCCGATGCTGCGGTAGCGGAACCGGTGGCGCTGGTGGGGTGTGTTGCGCTGGGGGAGAGGTTGGTGCTCATGGAGGGTTGGGGAACTCCGTGGTTCCACCGTCCGCTCGGAGCACCGGGCCGAGCGTCACCCGGTGCGGGGCAATCGCAATCCCCCGCCCGGGGGATGCCCATGGGCGCCGTTCAGGCCAGCGGTGTCTGGATCGCCAGGGGCTGCAGGTCGGCCCAGCGCAACAGGGCAGGCCAGTGCCGCACCCGCTCGTACACCTGCCGGTGTCCGTCGCTGTTGAGGTGCACGCCATCCGTGCCAAGCCAGCCGGGCCAGGCGGGATCGTCGAGCAGGCTGTTCAGCAGCGGCAGGAAGGGCACATCCGCCTCCAGGCAAGCCTCCTCCAGCAGCCCTTCGTAGCGCCGCACCTGGTCCAGCCCGTACCAGAGCACATCGGCATAGGGCATCACGGCCTCATCCACGGGTGTGAGCCCGAGCACCAGCACCGGAGCGATGCGGCGGGCCTGCAGCAGCAGCTGCTGCAGGCCGAACAGGAATCCCTCCGCATCCAGCTGCGGTCGTCCGTCGGGTCTGCCGACACGTGCACAGTCGTTGAGTCCGACCGCCAGCAGGATGCCCTGGGGAATCTGCCGGCGCAGTTCACCGCGGCAGTGCACCTCCCGCTCCAGGCGCGCCGCCACTCGCTCGAGGCCATCGCCGCGCACGCCGAGGGGGTACAGCACCGGGCCATCCGGCAGAGCCATCCAGTGGCGCCGCAGCCGCTCGCACCAGCCGCCCTCCTCGGGATCGCCCCATCCGTAGACGCCGCTGTCGCCCAGCACGATCAGTTTGCGGGGTACGGCCAGGGGCATGGGCGGGGAGGATCGGTGCTGCCGGCTCAGGGGGGGCGGTTGCAGGAGGCGGCTGCAGACGGCCGGCTCAGGCGGTGCCGAGCAGGCGCTGGCGGCCGCGGTCGCTCAGATCTTCCCCCACCAGGGTGAGCAGGGCATAGACCGCCAGCAGCGCGGCGAGCTGGTCCCAGGCGAAGCCGCTCAGGCTCTCGCGCAGCTGGCTGCCCAGGCCGCTGCCGGCCACCAGGCCCACCACCACGGTTTCGCGCAGGATCACATCGCTGCGGTAGGCGCCGTAGGCCAGGTAGGTGCGCGCCAGGGCGCTGAAGCGTCCGTAGAGCAGGGCCAGCCTGGGGGTGGTGCCGCTGCAGAGCAGGGCCTGCTCCGTGGCCGGGCCTGCCGCTTCGCAGCCCTCAAGCAGCAGGCGCCCCAGGATGCCCAGGTTGTGGAAGCCGAGGGCGAGGGCCGCGGCGATCACACCCGGCTGGAGCACGAACAGCAGCAGCAGCGCCGTCAGCGGTGGCGGCCAGAGGCGGCCGAAGGCCCAGAGGAGCTGCAGCAGAGTCCGCCCCCAGGGCCAGGGGGCCACCGCCAGTAGCAGCAGCGGAGCGGTCCCTACCGCCAGTCCCGCGGCGATCAGGGTGAGCAGCAGCGTGCTGCCGATCAGGCTGGGCCAGGGCAGGGCCAGGGCCGTCGCCCAGCCCTGGGGCGCCAGCGGTGGCAGGGGCTGCCACTGCAACAGGTCCGTCGGCTTCACCTCCAGCGCGCCGGCCACCAGCAGCAGCACGGGAAGCAGCAGCACCAGAGCCAGCACGATCTCCCGACCGCGTGAACCCACGGGCACCGCGGCGGCGGCCAGGCCAAGGCGGCGGGGCATGCTCCAGCGCCGTCGCAGCAGCGCGATTGTGCTCTCGAGCGTGAGCATCACCGCCAGCAGCAGCCACAGGCCGCTCCATAGCTCATGGAACTGCAGCGACTGCAGGGTGAGCAGCAGCTCATTGCCGAGGCCGCCCAGTCCGAACACCCCCAGCAGGGTGGCGCTGCGCAGGGCACATTCGAGCCGATAGCCGCTGTAGCTGATCACCCCTGGCAGCAGCGGTGGGCCGATGGCGGTGAGCAGAGCGCCGGTGGCAGGAGCGCCCGCCGTGCGCAGGGCCTCCAGGCCGCGGGTGGGCAGGGCATCAAGCAGGTCGCTCACCACACGAGCCACCAGCGCGCCATAGGGGATGGCGATGGCCACGACCGCTACGGCCGGCCGCTGACCGATCAACTGCAGCAGCAGCAGGCCCCAGATCAGTTCGTGAATCGAGCGCGGCAGCGCCAGCAGGCGCCGGATCAATGCGGCCGGCGCCGCTGTGCCGCTGAGGGTGCGCCAGATCAGCCGGGAGCTCAGCAATCCGAGCCCGAGCCCCAGCAGCAGGCTCAGCGCCCAGCCCAGCAGTGCCATGCCCGCGGTGATCCCCAGCCCCCGTAGCAGGGACTGCACCACCACCGGGTCGGTGGCGGGCGTCAGCGCTGCCCAGGCGAACTGGCCGATCAGGTCCCAGCCGCCGCCGTGCAGCAGCTGCGGCAGCAGCAGCACCGGCAGCAGCACCAGGGCCGGCAGCAGCACCAGCAGGGGTGGGGCTGGCCTCATGCCACCAGCTCGCCGCTGCCGGCGTAGAGCTCCTGCAGCTGCTCGGGCCGGATGGCCTGAAGGGGCAGGTCGAACTGCAGCCGGCCGCCGCGCAGGCCGATGGCTCGATCGAAGCCTGCGAGCAGATCGGGGCGGTGCAGGCTCAGCAGCAGGGCCCGCGGCGCCTCGGCCTCCCGCAGCAGCAGCCCCAGCAGCTCCTCCGCCAGGCGTGGATCGAGACTGGCGAGTGGTTCGTCGGCCAGCAGCAGCGTCGGCTCCTGACGCAGCAGCCGGGCCATGGCCACCCGCTGGCGCTGGCCGCCGGAGAGGGCCGTCACCGGCTGACTGAGCAGTTCTGGATCCAGGTCCATGCGGCGCAGCACGGCGGCGCAGGCCTCGCTCTCCAGGGGCAGCAGCAGGTTGAGCAGCGCGCGGGGCCAGCTCCAGCGCGCCAGGCGCGCGGCGTTGAGGTTCTGCTGCACCGTGAGCTCCTCGATCAGGCGCAGCTCCTGCCAGAGGGTGCCGATGCGGGCCTGCTGGCGGCGGCGGCGGCCGGCCTGGCGGGCCCGCGGCATCCCCTCCCAGATCACCGCCCCACGCTGCGGAACCAGCAGCCCGTTGGCCACCGCCAGCAGGGTGCTCTTGCCGGCGCCACTGGGGCCGAGCAGCGCCACCCGCTCGCCGGCGGCCAATGTCAGCGAGACGCCCTCCAGCCGTGGCTGGCCGCGGCCGGCCACGTGGATATCACGCAGTTCGAGCACCGGGTACGGCGGGCTGGCGGGGCTTGACGCGCTCATGGCCCCATGCTGCCTGGCTACGGGAGGGTGAACCGGAACACGATCAGCGCCAGGATCACCCCCACCAGGGCCACTTCCACGAGATCAGGTCCGCGCGGATTCATCGTCCGATCTCAGAGGCTGCCCTGGCGGCGACGCTCCAGCCGCGCCACCGACGGCAGAGCCAGGGCTCCCAGCAGCAGGGGAATCTCCAGCCAGAGCACCCCGTTGCCGATGGCGATCATGGACAGATCGATCACCGCCAGCCCGCGCAGGAATAGCGACCAGACCTCATCGCCCTCGCTGCTGCTCCGCTGCCAGAGCACCAGACCGGCAGCGAGCAGAATCAGATCGAGCAGAAGGGCCATGCCGATAGCGGGAGCCTGAGCTCCAGCGAATGCTGTCTCGATCCGATTCAACCACTCCCGGCTGATTCATGCCGCTGCGGGTGCAGGAGGTCAGCGGATCTTGCCGATCTGCCGACCCACCTGTTCGATCTGGCCGTAGGCGGCGGCGTTGGCGTCGGTGAACTGTTGGGCACCGAACAGGCCGAGGATCTGCTTCTGCTCCGGATCGGAGGGGCGCCAGCTGACGATGGCCTGCTGCACCTTGGTGGTGAAGCCCTTGCCGAAGCGTTGATCCAGATTGGGCTGGGCGATCCAGTGGTAGTCGGGGTAGCCGGGGGTCTTCCAGATCGCGATCACCTTGGAGCGGTTGGCCTTGCCGTCGCGGAGGCTGGAGCGCCACACCTGCGCGTTCACGGCCCCGGCGTCGTAGGCGCCGCTCTGCACCAGGGCGATGGTGGCGTCATGGCTGCCGCTGAAACCAGGTGCACCACCGGCGAAGTCGCTCAGCTTCACGCCCGCCTTGCCGAGGAAATACTGCGGCATCAGCCGACCGGAGGTGGAGCTCTCGGAGCCGAAGGTGAAGCGCTTGCCCTTCAGTTCCGTCAGCCCCTTCACGTTGGTGAAGGGCTGAAGCCCGCTGCGGGTGCTGGCGATGAAGATCGTGTGGAAGGAGGCGTCGATGTCTCGTTGGGCCAAGACCCGCGCACCGGGTTTCTGCAGGCGCGCCTGCACGCCGGTGAGGCCACCGAACCAGACCAGATCCAGATCACCGGTGCGGAAGGCGCTCACGGCGGCGGTGTAATCGGTCACGGGCACGTACTTCACCGTGACGCCGAGCTGCTTGCTGAGTTCATTGGCCACCAGCCCGTAGAGCCGGTTCAGCTTCTCCGGCTTCTGATCGGGGATGGCGCTGATGCGCAGCACCTTGGCGGTGCTGGCGGGTTTGGTCTGGGCCTGGGCGCGCGGCAGCACCGACAGCGTGGCGCTTCCCGCAGGCGTCGGGGCTGGGTTGATCGGCAGGACCGCCGGCAGGCAGGTCAGGGCGAGGCCCGCCAGCACGGCGGTCAGAGGTTCTCGGGCTTGCAAGGCGAAGAGCATGCAGAGCTCTCGATCGTGCCTGATCTCAGGGCATCCCGTGCGCGTTCGCGGCCGGGTTCGGTCTCAGAGGCCGGCGATGAACCGCCGCAGTCGGGCCAGGCCGTCTTCGATCGTGGCGTTGGAGGCTGCACAGGAGAGGCGGATGCAGTGGTCGTCGCCGAAGGCAACCCCGGGCACCACCGCCAGCCCCTGCTCCTCCAGGAGTCGGTTGCAGAAGCTCATCGAGTCGAGCCCCGTGCTGCTCACATCCGGGAAGGCATAGAAGGCTCCCTCGGGAGGCAGCAGGCCCAGCCCGGGAATGGCGCGCAGGCCCTCGCTGAGCAGGCTCCGGCGCTCGTTGAACTGCGCGGCCATCGCCTGCACGCAGGCGCGAGGGCCACGGATGGCGGCCAGGGCGCCGAACTGGGCGAAGCTGCACACGTTGCTGGTGCTCTGGCTCTGCAGGGCGATCGCTGCCTTCACCACCTCGGTTGGACCGGCCAGCCAGCCGATGCGCCAGCCGGTCATCGCCCAGCCCTTGGCGAAGCCATTCACGGTGAACACCCGATCGGCCAGGTCTGGGGCCACGGCGGCGAAGCTGTGGTGCTCGTGGCCGGGGGCCAGCAGGAATTCGTAGATCTCGTCGCACACCACCGCCACCTGCGGATGGCGGCGCAGCACGGCGGCGATCGCCTCCAGTTCCGGTCGGCTGAGCACCATCCCAGTGGGGTTGCTCGGGCTGTTCAGCACCAGCAACTTGCTGGCCGGGCTGATCGCGGCTTCGAGGCGATCGGCATCGAGGCGGAAGCCTTCGGCCGCTGAACTGGGGATCAGCCGCACCGAGGCGCCCGCCAGCCGAGCCAGCTCCGGGTAGCTCAGCCAGTAGGGGGCCGGCAGCAGCAGCTCATCGCCGGGGCCGAGCAGTACCTGGAACAGGTTGTACAGGGCCTGCTTGCCGCCGTTGGTCACCAGAACCTGCTCGCCGCGGGTGGGGACCCCGTTCTCCTGGCTCAGCTTGGTGGCGATCGCATCGCGCAGGGCCGGTTCGCCGGCGGCTGGCCCGTAGCGGGTGTGCCCGGTTTCCAGGGCCTCGGCCGCCGCCTGGCGAATGAAGGCCGGAGTGTCGAAGTCTGGTTCGCCGGCGCTCAGGCTGCAGATGTCCTCCCCGGCAGCCTTGAGGGCCTTGGCACGGGCGGCGATGGCCAGGGTCAGGGAGGGCTGCAGCGCTTCGGCCCGGGCGGAGAGCGTCAATGGGCGCGGCATCGGCGGGCGCAGCATCGGCGCTAGCGACAGGAGACAGGCCCTGCGCAGACGTGCCAGGGACTACACGCATCCTGCCGCATGCACCACCGCTGGGTTGTTGCAGCCCAGACTTTTTCGGTCTGATCGGCAACCTGGATGGCTGCACACACCCTTGCTCCCGCCGGCAGCGTGGTGCTTGCGGCGGACGATGCCCCGGCACTGGCCGGTTTCTACGGGGCCCTGCTGGAGCAGGATCCAGCTCCCGGTTTCGGGCCCAACCATTGGGTGCTGACCCTGCCCGGTGGCGCTCCCTTGGAGATCTACACGCCTTCGGCCAGCCGCCCACGCCCGCGACAGCCGGGCCGCCTGGCCCTCTGCCTGCGCCGCATCGGGGCAGGGCCGGTGCTGGAGGAGTGGATCGCAGCCGCCATCGCCCGTGGGGCGACTCTCCAGGAGCCAGCACGGAGCGAGCCGTTCGGGTTGGAGGCCTGGCTTGCTGATCCTGAGGGCAATGCCCTGCTGCTGCTGGTGACGCCCGCCCTGGCTGACTCCCCATAGGATCCCGCCAGCACGGCCCCGTGATGAGCGCTGCTCCCTTGTTCGAACCGGGCGCCGGTGCGGGAACGGTCGATGCCGTTCTCCAGGCCAGGGAGCTGGAGGCGCTGGCTCACGACTGTGAGGCCTGCCGCTGCTGCAGCCTCGCGGACGGGCGACAGACTGCGGTGGTGAGCCGCGGCAACCCGCGGGCCCGGCTGATGCTGATCGGCGAGGCGCCCGGCGCCCAGGAGGATGAGAAGGGCCTGCCCTTCGTGGGGCGTTCCGGTCAGCTGCTCGATCGCCTGCTCGAGAGCGTCGGCCTCGACAGCAACACCGACGCCTACGTCTGCAACATCGTCAAGTGTCGGCCGCCGGAGAACCGCAGGCCCACGGCCCAGGAGATGGCGGCCTGCCGCCCCTGGCTGGAGCGTCAGATCCAGCTGATGGATCCGGCCGTGATCCTGCTGGTGGGTGCCACTGCGGTGGAGGGGCTGCTGGGCATCAAGGGCGGCATCACCAAGCTGCGCGGCCAGTGGAGCCGCGGGGAGGGTGGCAGCCTGGAGGGTCGCTGGCTGATGCCGATCTTCCATCCCTCCTATCTGCTGCGTAACGGCTCGCGCGAGCCGGAGTCGCCCAGGTGGCTCACCGGGCAAGACCTGCAGGAAGTGCAGCGCCGCCTGGCCCAACTGACGGCCCCGCTGTGACAGGCTTTGGCCAACCTTCTGGCCCCGCTGAGACCGCCGCCATGACCGGTACCCTGGCCCGCTCCGATGCCCAGGCCTCCCAGGCGCAGAGCCAATCGCAGCTGGAAGCCTGGGCCAATAATCCGCGCTACGCCACCACCATCCGCCGGCGCAAGACCCGCAGCGTGCGCGTGGGCGATGTCTGGATGGGCAGCGAGCACCCGGTGGTGGTGCAGTCGATGATCAATGAGGACACCCTCGACATCGAGGGGGCCACGGCCGGCATCCGCCGCCTGCACGAGGCGGGCTGCGAGATCGTGCGGGTCACCGTGCCGTCCCTGGCCCATGCCAAGGCCATGGGCGAGATCCGCCAGCGGCTGGAGAGCACCTATCGGCCGGTGCCGCTGGTGGCGGATGTGCACCACAACGGCATGAAGATCGCCCTGGAGGTGGCCCAGCACGTCGACAAGGTGCGCATCAATCCGGGCCTGTTCGTGTTCGACAAGCCCGACCCCAACCGCACCGAATTCAGTGAGGCCGAGATCGCGGCGATCGGCGATCGCATCAGCGAGACCTTCGAACCCCTGGTGAAGCTGCTGAAGCAGCAGGACAAGGCCCTGCGCATCGGCGTGAACCACGGCTCCCTGGCGGAACGGATGCTCTTCCGCTACGGCGACACACCGCTGGGCATGGTCGAGAGCGCGATGGAGTTCATCCGCATCTGTGACCGCCTCGACTTCCACAACATCGTCATTTCGATGAAGGCGTCGCGGGCGCCGGTGATGCTGGCCGCCTACCGGATGATGGCGGACCGCATGGACGCGGAGGGTTTCCATTACCCCCTGCACCTGGGTGTCACCGAGGCGGGTGACGGCGACTACGGCCGGATCAAGAGCACCGCCGGCATCGCCACCCTGCTGAGCGAGGGCCTGGGCGACACGGTCCGTGTCTCGCTGACTGAAGCACCGGAGAAGGAGATCCCTGTCTGCTACGCGATTCTTCAGGCCCTGGGTCTGCGCAAGACGATGGTGGAGTACGTGGCCTGCCCGAGCTGCGGCCGCACGCTCTTCAATCTGGAGGACGTGCTCCACAAGGTGCGCAGCGCCACGGCCCATCTGACGGGGCTCGACATCGCCGTGATGGGCTGCATCGTCAACGGTCCTGGCGAGATGGCCGATGCCGACTACGGCTACGTAGGCAAGACCCCCGGTGTGATCTCCCTGTACCGCGGCCGCGATGAGATCCGCCGTGTGCCGGAGCAGGAGGGCGTCGAGGCATTGATCGCCCTGATCCGGGAGGATGGCCGCTGGGTCGATCCCTGAGTCGATCCCTGACGCTCTCCCCAGACCAGGCCGGCAAGCCCCCTCTTTTCTTCCGGTTTCCCGGCCGCTGGACGGCGGCCGATGGGCATTAGCTTTCAGAGTGAAATCAGAGTCTTTCGGGGACGCGCTGAATGGCCAGCGGTGATGGTTCGGTGCGGGGTCTTGGACGGGCTCCGATGCTGCTGCTGGTGGGGATCGGCGCGATGACCGCCGTGGTGGCACCCCCGCTGCTGGCGCCGGGTGCCGCCTCCCTGATCAGTGACAGCCCCAAGGAGGTGATCGACCAGACCTGGCAGATCGTCTTCCGGGATTATCTGGATATCAACGGCAAGTACACGTCTGATAAGTGGCGCACGCTGCGCAAGCAGGTCCTGGCCAAGAGCTACGGCAGCACCAAGGAAAGCTATGAGGCCATCCGCGGCATGCTCGCCAGCCTGGATGACCCCTACACCCGTTTCCTGGACCCGCGGGAGTTCAAGGAGATGCAGATCGACACCTCCGGCGAGCTCTCCGGGGTGGGGATCCAGCTGAGCCTGGACAAGGACACCAAGGAACTGGTGGTGGTGAGCCCGATCGAGGGATCACCCGCCTCCCGTGCCGGTGTGATGCCGAAGGATGTGATCACGGAGATCGACGGCAAGAGCACCAAGGGCATGAGCACCGAGGACGCCGTCAAGCTGATCCGCGGCCAGGCCGGTACCAAGGTGACCATCCAGCTGCGCCGCGCCGGCAAGCTGATCGACACGCCGCTGGTGCGCGAGCGCATTGAGCTGCACGCCGTTGATCACAAGATCAACACCAATGCCGATGGCACGAAGATCGGCTACATCCGCCTGAAGCAGTTCAACGCCACCGCCGCCAAGGACATGGCTGCTGCGGTGAAGGATCTCGAGGGCAAGGATGTTCAGGGATACGTGCTGGACCTGCGCAGCAACCCGGGCGGGCTGTTGATGGCCAGCGTTGCCATTGCCCGTCAGTGGCTGGACGAGGGGGTGATCGTTTCCACCAAGACCAGGGACGGCATCCAGGACGTGAAGCGCGCCAACGGCCGGGCCCTCACCAAGCGCCCTCTCGTGATTCTGGTGAACGAGGGCTCCGCCAGTGCCAGCGAAATCCTGTCCGGTGCTCTGCAGGACAACAACCGCGCCGTGCTGGTGGGTGAGAAGACCTTCGGCAAGGGATTGGTTCAGTCGGTGCGGGGGCTGGCCGATGGATCCGGCATGACTGTGACCATCGCCAAGTACCTCACCCCCAGTGGCCGCGATATCCACAAGCACGGCATTGATCCCGATGTCCGCGCCAAGCTCGCTCCGGATGATGCCCAGAAACTGCGGCTTGAGGACCTTGGCACCAAGAAGGACAGCCAGTACCGCGTGGCTGAATCCACCCTGGTGAAGCAGCTGAAGACAGCTGGATCTGTCAAGAAGGCCAGTCTGTACAACCCGACCAGCGCCAATGTGCCGGCTGCAGTGGACGCCGGCCGCTGACGTTCAGGCGCCGCTGCCCACGGGCTGCATCAGCCCGCCACCGGGGGTGGAATCGTCGTCGTCGTTGTTGCCGGACTCACCTTGGAGCAGGGCGTAGATGCCGAGGGCCAGCAGGCTGAGCACACCGGAGATCAGGCCATAACCGCCCTGAAGGCCGGTTCCCAGATCGATCACCTCGCCCATGGTGGCGCTTAACAGAACTTCTCAGAATCGTAACGGATGTTTGCGGGATCCGCAGGCGATCCGGGGTCCTGCCTTGCGGCGTCAGCGGTTTCGGGTCAGACCGATAAGACTGCCTCGTTGCGGCTGCTCTGCTGCTCGGCCCGCTGGGCGTCGCTGAGGCCATCGCTGCCGGGGATCTGAGCGGCCATCTGGGCCAACCACTCCTTGAGCTCCTCCACCTGCTTCTCGATCGGCAGCACCCCCAGTCCGCGGGCCAGCACCTTGGCCGTGCTGCCGGCGCCGGGTTGATACACGAGGCGGCCGTGCAGATGCTGCGGCAGGCCCTGGCGCAGCAGCCGGAAGGCGGGCTCCTCCATGGGGGTGTCCAGGGCGATGTTGGGCTTCTCCGGCTTGATGCGCGAGAAGCCGCAGCGCTTCGCCAGCAGCTTCAGCTCCATCAGTTGCAGCAGGGAAACCACCGGAGCCGGGATGGCGCCGTAGCGATCCACCCAGCCGGCGGCCAGCTCCACGAGGGACTCGGGGCTGCCGCAGTCGGCGGCGGCGCGGTAGGCGGCGATCTTCTCGTCGTTGTCGGCGATCCAGTCGCCTGGGATGAAGGCGGTGATCGGCAGGTCGATCTGGGTGTCGTCCACCGAGGGGATGTCCTGCCCCTGGATCTCCGCCAGCGATTCCTGCAGCATCTCCATGTAGAGGTCGAAGCCGATCACCTCCATCTGGCCGCTCTGCTCCACCCCCAGCAGGTTGCCGACACCGCGAATCTCCATGTCGCGCATGGCCAGCTGATAGCCCGACCCCAGCTGGGCGAACTCCTGGATCGCCCGCAGCCGCTGACGTGCCGCTTCGCTCAGGGAGGCGTCACCGGGATAGAACAGCCAGGCATGGGCCTGAATGCCGCTGCGGCCCACCCGGCCGCGCAGCTGATAGAGCTGGGCCAGGCCGAACTTCTGGGCGTCCTCGATCAGGATCGTGTTGACGCGCGGAATATCCAGGCCGCTCTCCACGATCGTGGTGCAGAGCATCAGATCCGCTTCGCCGGCGTTGAAGGCCACCATGGCGCTCTCCAGCTCCCCCTCGGCCATCTGGCCGTGGGCCACCAGCAGCTTCAGTCCCGGAACCATCAGCCGCAGCTGCTCGGCCACCTCCTCGATCCCCTCCACCCGCGGCACCACGTAGAAGATCTGGCCGCCGCGATCCAGTTCCTGGCGGATGGCGCTGCGCACCGCCTCCTCATCGAGGGCGGCCAGGTGGGTCTTGATCGGTCGGCGCAGCGGCGGCGGCGTGGTGATCAGGCTCATCTCGCGAACCCCCGAAAGGCTCATGTAGAGGGTGCGGGGAATCGGCGTGGCGCTGAGGGTCAACACGTCCACGTCCTTGCGCAGCGCCTTGATCTTTTCCTTCTGGTTCACGCCGAAGCGCTGCTCCTCATCCACCACCAGCAGCCCCAGTTGCTTGAAGGCGGTGCCCTTGCCGAGCAGCTGGTGGGTTCCAACCACCACGTCCACCGTGCCCTCGGCCAGCCCCTCCTGGATCGCCTTGCGCTCGCTCGCGGTGCGGAAGCGGTTGAGCAGGCTCACCTTGAGCGGATAGGGCGCGAAGCGCTCCGAGAGCGATCGCCAGTGCTGCTGCGCCAGCACCGTGGTGGGCGCCAGCATCGCCACCTGCTTGCCGGCGGTGACCGCCTTGAAGATGGCCCGGATGGCCACCTCGGTCTTGCCGAAGCCCACATCGCCGCACACCAGCCGGTCCATCGGCTGGGGCTTCTCCATGTCGCGCTTCACGTCCGTGATCGCTTTGACCTGATCGGGCGTGGGCTCGTAGGGGAAGGAGTCCTCCAGTTCGTTCTGCCAGGGCCCATCGCCGGGGAAGGCGAAGCCGGCGGCCTGGTGGCGCTCGGCGTAGAGCTTCACCAGATCGAGCGCCACCTTGCGCACGGCCTTGCGCGCCCGCTCCTTGGCCTTGCTCCAGGCGGTGCCGCCCATGCGGTTGAGCTCGGGGGCCTGCTCGGTGGTGGCGCGGTAGCGGCCGAGGCTGCCCAGCTGATCGGCGGCCACCCGCAGCAGGCCATCGGCGTACTGCACGACTAGGTAGTCGCGCGATTCGCCGCCGATCGCCAGCTTCTCGAGCTTGAGGAAGCGACCGATGCCGTGGTTGCGGTGCACCACGAAATCGCCGGGGCGCATCTTGTTCGGGTCCACCGTGCGGCTGGCGGCCTTGCGGCGGCGGCGCACGTAGCCCGTGGCAGCCAGGGCGTGCTGGCCGAAGAATTCACGGTCGGTGATCAGCGCCAGCTTCCAGGCCGGTAGCTGCAGGCCCTCCAGCTCGGCGGTGCCCTTGGTCTTGAGGGCCACCGGCGTGTTCTGCTCGATCAGGCGCCCGATCGTGGCCGTGTCGGCCGGGTTGGGCACGAAGCGGGTGATGCAGTCGTGCTCCTCCAGCAGGGCCACGGCGCGGCTGGGCTGGGCCGAGAGCAGCCACACCCGGGCGCCGTCGCGCTTCAGATCCTTCACCAGGCCGGCCAGCCGGCCGAAGGCGTTGGGGAAGGCCGGCACCGGCCGGCTGGCCAGATCGAAGCTGTTGGCGTGGTTGTCGCTCTCGTGCAGCTCCGCCAGGTCGAAGCCGCGGAAACGCCGGCAGGCCTGGTCCAGCGCCGCGGCCGGATCGCGGTGCAGGCTCGCCGGCAGCAGGGCCTGCGCTGTGGCGCCGCCGGGATGTGCTGCGGCGAGCTCGGCGCACACCTCGCCGTGGTGCTCTGTGGCGTGCTCAAACCACTGCTGGCCGTGGGAGAGGCAGTGACGCCGCTCGTCGACGGCGATCAGGGTGGCCTCCGGCAGGTAGTCGAGCAGGCAGGCCGGTTCCTCCCAGGCCAGACCCATCAGCCGGCGCATGCCCTCCGGTGTTCCCCCCTCCAGCAGCTGCTCCAGGGCTGCGGGGCTGAGCAGCTGCTCCAGCCCATCCGGCATCAAGTCGCGCAGGGCCTCGGCCACCAGCGGCCCGTAGCCGCTCGGGGTGAGGCGCACCACCTCGATCGGATCGAGGGAGCGTTGGCTGGCGGGGTCGAACTCCCGCAGCTTCTCCAGTTCCTCGCCGAAGAACTCCAGCCGCACCGGCAGCTCGGCACTCACCGGGAACACATCAACGATGTCGCCGCGGCGGCTCCAGCTGCCCTCCTGTTCGATGCTGGTAACCCGCTCGTAGCCGAGGCGTGTGAGCGTGTCGCCGAGTTGCTCGAGATCAACGCTGTCGCCCTTGCGCAGGCTGAGGCAGCGAGCCCGCAGGCTGGAGGGCGGGGGCAGGTGCGGCTGCAGGGCGCGCTCGGTGGCCACGATCGCCAGGCGGCCGCCGCCGGGTTGGGCGGGCAGATCCAGCAGCTCGCTGAGCACCTGCAGCTGTCCCCAGGTGATCTCGTCGGTGGGATCGAAGGGCTCGTAGGGGCTGCCTTCGCTGGTGGGATAGAGCTGACTGCTGCGCCAGCCCATCAGCTCCAGCAGCGCCGCCCAGCGGCCCGCCTCCTCCAGCGTGGGCACCAGCACCAGCAGGGGGGCCGCGGCGCAGCCCGCCATGGCACTGCTGATCAGGGCCCTTGCCCCCCGCCCGGCTCCGCTCAGCCGCAGCCGCTCCGCACGATCCAGGCGGGCCAGCACTTCCCCGGTGAGGGGCACCTGCTGCAGCTGGCGCACCAGGGGAGTGAGGGGCATGGGGGATGGCACTTGGAGCGGGTCATCCTCGCAACCGGGGCCTGCCGTGGTGGCTTGCTCGCTGCGCTCGCCCGCTCGCAGACGCAGCGAAGCGCTGGAGTGGACGGTGGGCTTACATTGAAACCTCAGGGAGAACCACCTGTGTTCCAGTCCCCGGTCGAGATCCTGGCCGGATCGACATCGTGAGCGACATCGATCCGGCCACTCAGCCCCCTTCTCTCGATTCCCTGGCGTCGGGGGACAAACCCTTTGTTCTGGCTGATGACCACGGTGTCGTCATCGACATGAACGATGCCTTCCGAGATTTCTACGGCTGGGACGACGCCGGCCTGATCGGTGAGCCAATCGGCTTGATCCTGCCGGAGGCCTTCCGTATGGCCCATCAGCTCGGCTTCTCCCGCTTCACGGCAACCGAACAATCCACGATCCTGGGCCATCCGCTGCGCCTGAAGACCCTCTGCGCGGATGGACGGGTGATCGTGTCCGAGCACTTCATCGTGGCGGAGAAACGCACCGAGGGCTGGGTGTTCGGGGCCACCCTCACGCCGTTGCCCGAGGGCAGCGAACCAGACCAGTGAACGAGCAGTCCCTGTCCCAGGATTCATCCCTGGTGCGGGAGCTGCGTCGCACCATGGCCCGCATGGAGCTGGCCCTCGGCCAGATCTCCGATGGCCTGGTGATCTGTGACGGTGCCGGCGAGATTCTCTGGTGCAACACCACCTTTGAGCAGTTCGTCGGTCAGCCGCGGCTGCTGTTGATGGGGCGCCGGCTGATCAGCCTGATGGGCGCTCTGCTGCCGGCCGAGACCCGCCTCAATCTCGATGGCTTGCTGCTGCAGCGGCCCGAAGGCGGCACCATCACCGCGGTGGCGTGCCGAGAGCCGCTGCAGGTGATCGAGATCGAGTGGCGCCCGGTGCTCTCCGAGCAACCCGTGCCCTACGTGTTTCGTTTCCAGGATGTGAGCGCCCGGGTGTCGCTGGAGGAGCTGCGGCTGCGCTCCCAGGAGCTGCTCGATCAGCAACTCTCGCTGGCTGCACAGGTGGTCACCTGTCCGGTGACCGGCCTGCCCAATCGACGTGGGCTGCTGCAGGCCCTCGACGCATCCCTGGATCAACTGGAGCACCAGCCGGGCTGGCTGGCGGTTCTGTTCTGCGACCTCAATCGTTTCAAGGAGGTCAATGACATCTACGGCCATGCCGTGGGTGATCAGTTGCTGGTTGCCCTGGCACGGCGCATGCAGCGGGCCCTCCGGCCGGACGACGTGGTGGCCCGCCTGGGCGGGGATGAGTTCGTGGTGCTCTGCACCAGCCTCATGCATCCCGATGAAGCGCAGTTCATCGCCCGGCGCCTGCTGGACATGGTGGCCTTGCCCTGGACTCCGGAGGACACCGGTACCTCGCTCGAGATCCTGCCGGAGATGAGTGTGGGGATCGTTCTCTGCAACAGCGGCAAGCGTTCCGCCGCGCAGATCCTTCATGACGCTGATCTCGCCATGTATGAGGCGAAGCGATCGCGCAGCCGTGAACCGGTGATCTTCGATGCCGCGATGGATGCCCGTGTGGTCCGCCGGCAGGAGATCCACGACAGCCTGCGTCAGGCTCTCAAGGACCAGCGGCTCGGCCTGCATCTGCAGCCTGTGGTGCGGTTGTCGGATGGGCTTCTGGTGGCGGTGGAGGCGTTCTGCCGTCCTGTTGATGGGCAGGGGCAGCCAATCTCTCCGCGGGAGTTCATCGCGGAGGCCGAGCTCACGGGTCTGATCGGCTCGCTGGGCCAGCTGATGCTGCAGCGCTGCTTCGCGGCCGCCCGTGACCTGCGCCTGAAGGAGCGAGGCCTGCGGCTGGCGGTGAATTTCAGCACCCATGAGCTGGCCCGGGCCGGCTTTGCCGACGATGTGATCGCCATGGCCAGGGTGCATGCGTTTCCGCCTGAGCTGCTCACGATCGAGGTCACCGAGACCGCGCTGGTCGATCAGCCTCAGCGCACCCGCAGCGAGCTGGAGCGGTTGCGCCATGCCGGTTTCCGGCTGGTGCTCGATGATTTCGGCATCGGCAGTTCCAGCTTCAACTCACTGGTGGATCTGCCAATCGATGGCCTCAAGCTCGACCACACCTTCACCGCCTCCATGGTCACCGACCCGCGCCGCTGCGTCCTGGTCGGGGCGATCCTGAACCTCGCCCGGTCCCTGGATCTGGATGTGGTGGCCGAAGGCGTGGAGACCTGCGAGCAACGTCAGCTGCTGCTCGACATGGGCTGCCGGCTGGCTCAGGGCTTCCTCTACAGCCATCCGCAACCCCTGGATCAGGCCCAGATCTGGCCGGTACAGCTCCAGCCGCTCCACTGCTGAGCACCGACGGCATGTCTCGCACCCAGCGTCGACCCCGCAGCCCTCTGCCGCTGGTGATCGTGCTGGTGCTGGCGGGGGCCGGCGCTGCAGTGCTCACCCGGCCGGATGCGTGGCCTGAGCCGCTGCTGGCGGCCCTGCCCGCACCACAGCCACAGCTGCAGCCCCAGGATTTCCCCCTTGACCTGGGCCGTGAAGGCGTTCTGTTCAGCCAGCTCGATGCCGCCGATCGCGCCTGGACGCCTCGGGCCGAACCGATTCCCGGCGGCGGCACCCGCTACGTCTACAAGCGCCGCGCTGGTGATCCACCCCTGAACCTTGCCCAGATCAAGGCGCTGATGCTCGATCCTCCCAGCTTTGCGATGGAGCGCCGTGCCATCGAGGCGCTGCTGCTGGAACTGCGGCGCGTGGGCGCCCGGGTGGTGTTGGGTCCGCCCCGCAAGCAGGGTGCCGCCGGCGAATGGGAACCGCGGCGCAATGTGTTGCGCATCCGCCCCGATGTGCCCGCCAAGGGCAGCCGTGAGTTCGTGCGGGTCCTCAACCACGAGGCGATCCATGTGGCCCAGAGTTGTCGCCGCGGCAGCCTGAACGCCCGGCCGATGCCGCTTGGCCTCTCCCGCGCTGTCGATGCCCGGGCCCTGCGCAATCTGGCGGCACCGGTGTATGCCGACGCCAGCCCGCAGGAGCGGGTGCTGGAGGAGGAGGCCTACGCCAACCAGGAGAACCTCAGCCTGGGGGTGCAGCTGCTGCAGGCGCACTGCCGAAGCCGATGAGCTGCTCCTCCAGCAGCATGTTGAACTGCAGCAGCTGTTCATCGCCCAGCTGCTGACGGCTCGCCAGCTGAAAGTGCTGCTCCAGGAACTGGCGGCCACGGCCGGCATCCCAGCCGAGGCTGGCGAGCAGCTGCTCGCACTGGCTGAGCAGCTCGCTGCGGCGCAGGGGGATCGCCGCGCTCTCGGGGCTGCTGCCCGGGCTCAGCACCCGAACGGCCCGTAGGTAGGCCGCAAGGTCGGCGAAGGCGGTGAGGCGGTTGCGGCTGGGATGGCCGAAGGCTCGCTGCAGATAGATGGATTCCTGGCTGCGGTCCCAGCCGAGGCGCTGCAACTGCACATCCAGCTCCGCCAGCTCCTCGCTCCAGTCGTCCGGATCGGCGGCCGGTTCCACGGGCAGCTGCGGCAGCTGAGGCTGTTGCGGCTGCTGCGGCTGTTGTGGCAGCGCAGCTGGCGCTGGGGCCGGGGCCGTCTTCTGTGGGCTGGTCTGCTCGCTGGCCGCTTCGTTGGCCTCCTCCTCGCTGTGGCGGATCAGAGCCTGGCGCGGCTGGCTCGCCGCTCTCTCGGTGGTGTCCTGCAGCGCAGCCAGCCGCTGGCTGAGGCGGGCGATGGCGCGTTCCTCGGCGGTTTCGGCATCCTCGGCTTCCCCCAGGCAGCGACCCAGGCACTGGCCACCGCGCCAGCCGCTCACTTCCACCACCCGCCGGCCGGGCTCGCCATGCACCAGGCGGGCCTCCCACACCACGCTCTGCTGAGCCGGGGACTGCATGGCGAACTCTGGGGCGGCGGGGGCCTCCCTAGGGTGCATGTTCAACGCCGCCTCTGAGGGATTGCATGGAAGCGGAGTCCATTCCTTCGCTGTCGCCGCTGATCGAATCGGCGGATCAGTGGGGTGAATGGCTGCTGCTGCTGCCCCTGCTGGTGGCTCTGGAAGCGGTGCTCTCGGCGGACAACGCCATCGCCCTGGCGGCGATCTCGCGCCAGGTGCGCGATCCCGCTCTGCAGGGCAAGGCGCTCAATTTCGGCCTCGGGCTGGCGCTGGTGTTTCGCCTGGCCCTGATCGGCCTGGCCCGCTGGGTGCTGGACTTCTGGCCCCTGCAGCTGCTGGCTGCCGGCTATCTGCTCTGGCTCTGCCTGAGCAACCTGGCGCCTCTGCTGCGCGCCGCCATGGGCGATTCCGACGGGGGTATCACCGAGGCCGAGGCTGGTGGCGGCGATGCCCATCCCCCCCACGATCGCGGCCTGATCGCCGTGGTGACCACCCTGGCCCTCACCGATCTGGCCTTCTCGCTCGACAGCGTCGCCGCTGCCGTGGCGGTGAGCGACAACCTGCTGCTGGTGATGGCCGGCGGGTTCATCGGTGTGGTGGCCTTGCGGCTTACCTCTGGGCTGTTCATCCGTTGGCTGGCGGAATACAACCATCTCGAAAGCGCCGGCTACCTGGCTGTGGGCCTGGTGGGCATCCGCCTGCTGCTGCGCCTGGCGCTGCCGCAGCTGGTGCCGCCTGAATGGGTGTTGCTGGCGGTCGTGGCCCTGCTGTTCGCCTGGGGTTTCTCCAAGCGGACCCTGCTAGCCGAGTCCAGTTCCGACCCGGCTGAGGTGGTTCCCTGAAGCGATGCAGGTGGAACTGCGCCAGGCCGGCAGCAATCGTCTGCTGCAGCGTCTCGAACTGGAGGACGTGCCCCATCCCGGCCGCTGGCTGGTGGTGGAGGACCGCAGCTTTCTTGTGCTGCAGCGCCACCATCGCTACCAGCTGCGCGGCGGACGCTACGAACTCAGCAGCATCGCTCTGCAGGTGAAACCCCAGCGGCAGCCTGCCGATGCCCGCCACTGGCAGGGGCGCTGGGTGATCGGCGATCCCAGCTGCCGCTACAACGCCCGCACACCGCTGCTGCGCTGCGCCGTGCTGCCAGAGGGGCCCTGTGAGCGCTGTGCCCACTACCGCCCAGCCGTTCCGTGAGCGGCGCGCTGGCCTCGGAACCTGCACCGCTCTGGGTCGAGGGCCGGCTGGTGGCGGGCCATGGCGTGGCCTCCGGCCGCGCGGCCGACAGTCCCTACCCCTCCGGCACGATCGCCCTGCAGGCCCCCCTGTTCGCCACCCACGGACTTGATCTCGCGCCGTATCAAGCAGCCACCCTCAACCTCTCATTCGCTCCGGGGGAATGGCGCCTGCGCGACCCGGACCACCACGTGCCCGAGCTGCGCTGGACGGATCGTCACCCTCCGGAGACTTTCTCCTTCTGGCACTGCCGCCTGAGGCGCCTGAGCGATCCGGCAGCGACGGATTCGCCGGCTTTGATCTATCACCCGCATCCGGAAACCAAACGGGCCCACCACCAGAGCCTCTCGCTGCTGGAGGTGCTGGCACCACCTCTGCCGGCGGTGACGATCGGCGAGCGCTTTGCCCTGGCGCTGGATCCACGGCGCTGCCGGCTGATCCAGCCGGCCCGCCTGCGGGCACGTCTGCTGGAGTTCCTCAAGTTCCGGGTGCTGGCAGCCCAGGAGGCGTTCTTCAGCCCGGAGCCTGATGCCACGGCGCTGCGCCGCTGGCTGGCCGGGCTGTGGCCGGAGGCCTGCGATCTCAGCGATGCCGATCTGCTGCGCTGCCTGGAGCAGGCGCGACAGCTCTACACCGAGGAGCCGAGCAGGGGCGGACCCTAGGGTGAAGGGATCTGCGGGGCTGCTGCCATTTCGCCGTCATCCAACCCCGCATCCAGTGTCCGGCGCCGTCGCAGCAGTGCCCGGCCCGGGGCAGCCATTCCCAGTGCTGGCAACGCAGGGGAGGCAGGCCAGTCTCAGCCTGTGAGTGATCCAGGTGCGCGCACCCCGCAGCCGGTCCGCCAGCTGCCTGTTCCCAGTGAGGAGGCCCTCAGCAGCTCACCCTTCACCGCCCTCGGCCTGTGTCGGCCGATCGTGCAGGCGGTGCTGGAGAAGGGCTACACCACGCCCTCGCCGATTCAGCAGCAGTGCATTCCGGCAGTGCTGGAGGGCCGTGATGTGATGGCCGCGGCTCAGACCGGCACGGGCAAGACCGCCGGGTTCACCCTGCCGATGCTGGAGCGGCTGCGGCATGGGGCCCACGCTCGCAACAACATCGTGCGAGCCCTGGTGCTCACCCCCACCCGCGAACTGGCGGCCCAGGTGGGTGAGAACGTGGCGGCCTATTCGCGCCACCTTGATCTGCGCTCCGACGTGGTGTTTGGCGGTGTGAAAGTCAACCCGCAGATGATGCGCCTGCGCCGCGGCGCCGATGTGCTGGTGGCCACGCCCGGCCGGCTGATGGATCTGGCTCAGCAGAACGCCGTCAAGCTCGATCGCGTCGAGATCCTGGTGCTCGATGAGGCCGATCGCATGCTCGACATGGGCTTCATCCGTGACATCCAGAAGATCCTGGCGCTGCTGCCGCCGAAACGGCAGAACCTGCTGTTCTCGGCCACCTTCGAGGCCTCGATCAAGAAGCTGGCCACCGGCCTGCTGCACAACCCCGTGCAGCTGCAGGCCACGCCGGAGAACCGCACGGCCGCAACGGTGGAGCATGTGCTCCATCCCTGCGACATGGACCGCAAGCCGGAGCTGCTTGGTCACCTGATCCGCAGCAACGACTGGCAGCAGGTGCTGGTGTTCTCTCGCACCAAGCACGGCGCTAATCGCATTGCCGAGCGGCTCACCAAGGAGGGCATCGAGGCCGCCGCCATCCACGGCAACAAGAGCCAGGGGGCCCGCACCCGCGCCCTGGCGGGCTTCAAGGGCGGCGAGGTGCGCGTGCTGGTGGCCACGGACATCGCCGCTCGCGGCATCGACATCCACCAGCTGCCGCATGTGGTGAATCTCGATCTGCCCAACCAGGCGGAGGACTACGTCCACCGCATCGGTCGCACCGGGCGCGCCGGCCACAGCGGCCATGCCGTCTCGCTGGTGGCGGCCGAGGAGCACGAGCTGCTGCGCGCGATCGAGCGGATGATCGGCAACCCGCTGCCCCGTCAGGCGGTGCCCGGCTTCGAGCCCACGGTGCTCTCGGCTCCGCCGCTGGATCTGAGTGGCGGTCGCGGGCGTGGTGGTAGCCGCTCGGGTGGTGGGCGTTCCGCTGGCGGCGGCCGATCCGCTGCTGGAGCGGTGGCCGGCGGCGCCTCCCGTGGCCGCTCCCAGGCGCGGCCCCGCAGCCGCTGAGCTGAGGCCCGCCATCGCCCATGGGGTTCGATCCACGCCGTTGGTCCTCCCCGCCGCGGCAGCCCCGGCCGGTGACCAGCAATCTCGAGGGCCTGCTCGCCGAAAATCAGGCCCTGCGCCAGGAAGTGCAGCAGCTGCGCCGGCGCCTCGCCCAGCTGGAGCGGCTGGATCGACATTCCCGATCCGCCGGCCCGACCGGTGCTGAACCCCAGGCCCCGCCGCGCGTCACCGCCGAGCAGGCGCGCCGTTGGGGTGAGCGGCTGGCTCGCCAGAGCGGCTGGACGGAGCTGCGTTCCGGTGGCGACGACAGCGGCCTGCGCGGACTGATCGAGGCGCTGAACCGCGGCAGCTTTCATCCCCACCTCACACTTGAGCAGCGGCTGGATCGCCTGGCTCCGGGCCTTGGCGCGGATCTGCAGCAGGCTCTGGCCGGGCCGCTCACCAAGAAGCGCCTGGCGGTGCTTGCCGCCTTCGGGCTCTACGGCATCAGTGCCAGCGAATGGTTGGAGGACGATCCCGCCCGCGTGGTGGCCGACCTGCGCCAGCGCCAGCAGCGTCTGGAGCGGCCTCGATCGCAGCATCGTCAAGGCCGCCGCACCCGCACGGATCAACGCAGTACGGATCAGCGCAGTACCGATCAGCGCCGATCGGACCGCCAGACCCATCAACACTCCGCCGCTGATCCGGCTCCGGCTGATGCGGATCCCCGCATGCTGGCGGCTCTGCAGGTGCTTGGGCTCCGCTGGGGAGCATCACGCGAGGCAATCAAGGCTGCGCACCGCCGGCTGGTGAAGCGCCACCACCCCGACATGGGTGGTCAGGCAGCTGATTTCCACCGCATCAACGCGGCGTATCAGCTGCTGCTCGCCTGAGGGATTGCTGATCGCAACGCTGCCCTCTGCCTGCATTCAGCCCAGGCGATCGCCAGGTTTCACCTGCAGTTGCTGCAGCAGCTGGGTGCCTGCTGCGGCCGCCTTGCCCTCCACCTGCGCCTCCCGCACCAGCAGCGGACAGCCGCCGCTGGCCACCACCAGGCCAACCTCCGGCACCACCTCCAGCACGGTGCCGGGCAGCACAGTGCCGGCAACGGTGGGCTCAGCCTCGGGCTGTGTCCCCACGGGGCGCACCAAAGCGGCAGCCTCCGGGCTGAGCTGATCCTTCAGCCGCTCCACCAGCGGTTCGGTGGCCAGCAACTTCAGTCGCTTGCCGTGCCAGCTGGCGGTGGCTCCGGGGTAGAGGCCCATCACGCGGCGATGGATCGCCAGCGCCGACTGACTCCAGTCGATCAGGAAGTCCTGCTTGGTGAGCATGCGGGCGTAGGTGAGGCCGTCCCCCGCCTGGCTGCGCACCCCGAGGCGGGTCAGCCGTTCCGTTCCCGGCCCCGCCGCTTCGATCCGTGGCATCGCCCCCACGAGCAGCGCGGCGGTGAGCTGGGCCAGGCGCTCCCCCAGTTGCTTGGCGTTCTCCAGCAGGCCGATGGGAATGGCCTGCTCCAGCAGCACCGGCCCGGTGTCCAGGCCCTCCTCCATCGCCATGATCCCCACGCCGGTGCTGGCATCGCCCTCCAGCAGGCACCACTGGATCGGTCCGGCGCCGCGCCAACGCGGCAGCAGGGAGCCGTGGCCGTTCCAGCATCCCAGGGGCGGCTGTTGCAGCACTTCGGGTGGCAGGATCTGGCCGAAGGCCACCACCACGTAGGCATCAGCGCCAAGAGCGGCGAGCTCCTGCTGGCATTGCGGCTCCCGACGGATCCGCTCCGGGGTGAACACCGGCAGCCCGAGTTCCAGGGCACGCACCTTCACTGGTGAGGGCATCAACTCCCGTCCGCGGCCGCGGCGCCGGTCCGGCTGGGTCACCACCCCCACCAGCTCATGGCCAGCGGCCGCCAGCGCATTAAGGCTCGGCACGGCGTAGGCGGGCGTGCCCCAGAACAGGATCTTCACAGGCCCCAGGGTCTTGGGAAGCGGACTTTCACTGGTAGTTGGTCCACCCGCCACTGAAGCGGCAGCGCTTTCTCGAAGCGGGCAGGCAACTGCAGCGCCAGTCCGTCAGCGCCGAGGCTGGCCAGGCCTTCTCCTCCGACGCTGGAGCGCAGGCCCCGCGGCAGCAGCCGGGCGAGGTCGGCCTGCTGCAGGATTCGGGCCTTCAACCAGCTGTCGTCCGGCATCCTGACCTCCACGGATCCGCCAGGCCGCGCCAGCTGGGCGTCCCGCGGTCGCAGGTAGATCCACAACAGGGGCTCCTCCGCCCGTTCGACGCGCATCAGCAGAGTGCCTGGACCGACTGACTCGCCTTTGTTCACCAGCAACTCCGACACCCGCCCCGGGTTGTCTGCCCGGATCGAGAGCAGATCGAGCCGCGCCGCCAACCAGTCACGTTCGCGCCCATCTCTCAGATTCTGGATTGGTTCGCCCTCCACCTGAAACCGCTCCTGTCGCAATCGCCGTTCCAGCTCCAGCAGCGCCAGACGCTGCATGTTCAGATCAACTTCCGAGCGCAGCAATTCCGCCGAACTGGTCGCTCCCTCGCGGTGAAGACCCTTGAACAGCTGCACAACCTGACCCTGGAGCCTGACGGTCGAGTTCTGAAGGCTGGTGGCGGAATTGCCGAGGCCATTCGGGTTGTCCGCTGAGGCCGGTTGCAACTGATCCAGCCGCAATCGCCAGTCGGGGTTGTCCAGTCGCAGCAGCAGATCACCGGGCTCGACGCGCTCGCCCACCTCCACCCCCACGTCTGCGATGGTGCCGCTCTCTAGTGCTCGAATCTCCGTGCTCGGCACCTGGAGCTGGGCCGGCACCTCCACCCGCAGCAGGTCGAGGGTGATCCGCCCGAACACGTAAACCAGCGGGGAGAGCACCAGGGCCAGGATCAGGTACCAGCGCAGTCGGTAAGCCACGCGCTTGGAGGGCCCGTAGAGCACCTTCAGGCCGTTGTCCTGATCCGGCCGGAGCTCCTTGCTGCTGTCAAACCGCACCTTCATGGCTCAGCGCTTGCTCGGAAAGGCTTGCCAGTCCTGCCAGTCGATGCCGCCCACTCCATCGGGTCCTAGTTGCTGCCGCCAGCGTTGCACCTGGACCTGCAGTGCGCCAGCCGTGCTGCCGTGCCAGCTCAGCCCTGGTTCCATGCCCGCCTCCACGCTCTGGGCCAGCCGAAGGCGCAGCTTGGGCCAGCGCTTGGCGATCGCCGTGGCCCGTGCCGCTGAGCGTTGTGGATTCCGTGTGTAGATCATCAGGCTCACGCTCTGTGATGGTCTGATGGCGCAAGGAACGCAGGGATTGCTGGTGTCGCTGGTTTCGAACCAGCGCGGGTGGCTGGAGAGGTTCACGGGCCAGGGGCTCACCTGGGCCGCTGCCTGAAGGGTGGCGATCCAGTCCCGCAGACGCTGCGGTGGAACGGGCCAACCGAGTTGCTCCACCTCCAGATCGAGATGCAGGCCGTCGAAGGGCAGGGTCTTGTAACGCCGGATCAGCGCCAGTAGACCGGGCCGCCCACTGGGCAGGATCCACTCCGGATCGCCCAGCAGCAACTGCACCCGGAATCCAAGCCGATGGGCGCGATCAATCAGCTCCTTGAGCTGGCGCTGGGTTGCCGCTCCAGCTTTCACCTGCAGACCGGACAGTCCGACCATCAGCTCAGTCATGCCGGCCCGGCGCAGGTCGCGCAGTTCGTCTTCGCGCTGCTGCGGATCCAGCAGCGACGTGCTGTCCCAGATGTAGGTTCCCTGGCTCCATGGCCCAGATTGCTCAGCCGCGACCACCGAGTGCTGCAGGGCCAGCGCGGCGATTGCGGCGGGCAGCACCTGGCGGAGCAGCGGCATTGAGAAGCTGACCATCAGAAGCGCGTGCCGCGTTGCAGCACCCACCACGGGGCCATGCTCGTTTCCTCATGACCACGCCGGAACCACTCATTGAGCATGGCCACGGCACTCCAGCAACGGATTACAAACATCGCTAGTGGGAAAAGTGGCAGCAGTGGTAGAAGCCTCACATCCTTACCGGGCCGTTCCGAAACCATCAGCAGCATGATCAGAAACTGCAGCGTCATCACTACTAGGTAGAATAGATAGACTAGGGCTGAAAGCGCAATAAAGTTAGCCCACGGCAGGATCAAGATGCAGATGATCGTGTATCCCACAATGATGAATGGGGATATTAGCTGAACGAACAGACCGTTGAACAAAGTCATCAGGAAGTTTGGCCATCCCATCAGGCCTGGGGAGAAGCTGCCTCGATGTTTACGGGCGTAAAGAAACAAGAGATCACCATCCCAGCGCAGTCGTTGCTGCATGAAGGCTGGGAAGGTGTTTGGAGCATCGGTATGCCCGATAGCTCTCGGTTCAAAGGGGATCCGCAGATGGTGCTGACGACCGAAATAGCCCTTGATTCTCAGAGTCAGATCGAGGTCTTCGGCTGTTCCTGTATCCCATCCTCCGATGCTCTGCAGCGTGCTGAGGCGAAAAGCGCCGAAGGCTCCGGATATGTTGTTGACCAGGTTCCACTCACTCAGGCCGATCTTGAACGTTTGGATCGAGAGTAGATATTCGATAGATTGAAGGGCAGTTGTCAGTGATGCCCAAGTGTTGCGCACGCGCAGGCTGCCGGACACGGCAGGTACGTTGGGATCCTCAAAATGCCGCACGATCGAGGTCATCATCGTGTTATCGAACGAGGTGTCTGCATCCATGGCCATGACGATCTCACCCGTGCACATCGATAGGCCGGCGTTGAGAGCGGATACACGTCCGCCCCGTTTCCATTTGGCGATCGGTCTCATCCGGACGTGGGGGTAGAGATAGGGATCAACACTGAATTCGCGCACTGCTTGCATCGTCTGAGGATTGGCGGTTGCGCCATCAATCACTGGTATCAGCTCGATCTCACCCTTGTAGGTCTGCTCACAGAGGCTACGTAGTGTTCTCTGCGATGCCATGCCTTCCCCGTAACAGGTGATGATGCAGGACACCCGCGGCCGATAGAGGGACTTCAGGGGTATCAGGGTGTGTTCTCGAATCCACCAGCGAAATACGCCGATCGTCACGATCAGAGCGATCGGCAGATCAACCAGGATGAAGAACGGGAAGAAGAGCCAGAACAGCCGCCACAGTCCGTCCGGTCCTTGGATCTGCTCGACCAGCATCTGCAGGTCGACGGTCTGTTCAAGCCCGGACTCCATTCGATTCGATCAGCTCAGCTGAGGTCGCCGGCCAGCCTGGCCAGCAAGAGGGCGGCATCTTCCTCCTTAAGGGTCTGATCGGGAAGCACACAGCCCACAAAGCGCAATGTGATGCTGACCTCGGTGCTGCCGTTCATCTGTTTCAGGCCTTCCATTAGCCTCTCCTGCAGTCGGTTCAAGCCCTGTGCCGGTGTCTGGGGCAGCAGGATCCAGAGCACGTCCTCGCGCCCGTGCATGCAGCGGTCGGTGTCGCGAAGAACCTGCTGCAGTCGCTCCATCAGGCTCTCCAGCATGGCGGTGCCCATCACTTCTCCCGCCTCCTCCATCACGCGGGCAAGGTTCTCCAGTTTCATGCCCAAAACACTGGCCATGGTTGGGCCCTTCGGTGGTCCGTAGCGACGGGCAATTGTGAGCTGCCAGTTGAGGAGGTCGAGGAAGTCGGCCTGGTTGATCAGTTTGAGCCGGCGGAAGTACTCGGCCGTCACGCTGCTGTCACCCAGGCCCTGCCGGCAGGCCAGGTTGCCTGATTCGCTGAGCCGGAACGGCCGGATCTCGCGCACCCGCAGCTCTTCCGGAGTGTGGCGCTGGTTGCAGTCGAAGCAGTACACATCCACCTCGGCATCGACGAAGAATGCACTGCAGCTGCGACACCGGTAGTTCTCCATCGGCCGGTCGTAATCGCTGCCGATGTGGCGCAGCTGCGTGAGGCAGTTCGGGCATACCAGGCTCTCGCCGCGCAGAAAGTCCTGCTGGGAGCCGACATGGCCACAGACGAAGCAGTGCAGGGAGGGCTGGCGCACGATGTCCAGATTTCTGCACTCTGGACACACATCCACGTAGTTGAGCCGGCTGGACCCGCAGCTGGTGCACTGGCGCAGTCGGTCGCACAGCGTTCCGGCATCGAGCTGGTTGGTCTGGCGCAGTTGCTGCAGAAAACTCCAGGCGTTCACGCTGCGGTCGCCCGCAAGCGCCTCCACCAGTGGGTAGCGGTACACCTCGCGCGCCTCTGGATCCCGCAGGGGTGTGATCGTGGCCTCGGGGCGCTGCCACAGCCAGCACAGCAGTCGCTCTGTGAGCTGCGCCGGCGGGCGCCCCCTGTTGAAGAGCGTGAACCGTTCCCGCCAGAGGGTCCAGGCCTCCAACAGACCCGTCTCCTCATCGGGCACGGGGCCGTCCGCCAGTGCGGCGGCAAGTGCGCCCCCCTCAGCGTTGAGATAAATCAGGCGCAGGTCGCCATGCGGCTGCGAGCGCAGTTCCTGAAGAAGCGGCCCAGCATCCGTGAAGCCATCCACCACAATCACATCGGCCGCGGGGCCCTCCAGGAGCTGATCCGGGCTGCTGATGTGATGCACGCCGCCCTCAAGCCAGGCGGGTGTGCTCGTGGAGGTGCCACTGGGTGAGATCCAGGCAACAAGAGGCCTGGTTGGTGATGACATTGGCGCCTCAGGACTCGCCGGTGACTGACAGGCTTTCTACCCACACCAACGGGCAGAGGCCATCCGGTGTGACCTTGGCCTCACCTTCGAAGCCCACGATCGCCTTCAGCAGGCTGCGGATATCGCCGGCCACGGTGGCGGCCTCGATCGAGCGCGCTTCACCGCCGCGCACCAGCCAGCCGTCGAATGGCAGCGAGAAGGAGCCCTGGCTGGCCTTCACGCCGGCGTGCAGGGCCGAGAGTGAATCGATCCAGACGATCGGTTCACCAGCATTGAAGCGATCCAGACCCGCCTGACCGCCGCCGCTGCCGGGGGTTGCCGTGATCTCGAACCAGTCTGGCCCCACAGACACCTTCGCCCCAAGGCCAGCGTGCCCGGTGGGGGCAACGCCGAAGGCCCTGGCCGTGGCTTCGGAGTGCAGGAAACTGCGCATCACGCCGCCCTCCAGCAGGGTCAGCGGGCTGGTGGGTGTTCCTTCGCCGTCGAAGGCGGCGGCGCCGATGTTGCCCGGGTGCAGGCCGTTGTCGTGGATCGAGAGGAATGGCACCGCCAGCTGCTGACCGATCGACTCGCGGTTGCTGAGGCTGACGCCGTCGAGCACGGCGCGGGCATTGAACAGGCTGCTGAAGGCGCCGATCAGATCAAGGAAGGCCTCGGGGCTGAACACACAGGTGTAGCGGCCGGTCTCGATCGGGGCGTAGTCGAGGTGGGCGATGGTGCGCTCAGCGGCTTCGTCGATACAGCCGGCGATGTCGAGCTCGCTGGCGCCGTAGCCCAGCCGCACGGCTCCGGCGCTGCGGGGTTTGCGGCCCGTCTCCTCGGCGCGGGCGTAGAGGTAGAGGCTGGCGGTGGTGAGGCGCTGCTGACGGCAGGCGCCGGTGCTGTTGAGATAGATGCGTTCGCTGCTGCGTTCCGCCAGGCCGTTGTACGGAACCGTGCCGATGGCCTTGTGGCGGCCGAGCAGCTGTCGCTCGGCATCGCGGAGGGTGTCGAGCAGCTGCAGGATGCCGCGCGGTTCATGCTGCGGCTGATCCAGATGCGCTAGGGGCGCAGTGGCCAGTGGTGAGAAGGCGGGGGTGTCGTCGGGGTTGCCGTAGGCGCTGGCATCGCGCGCCCCGGAGAGGGCACGGGCCAGTCCGGAGTAGGACAGATCGGAGGTGCTGGTGACGCCCACCAGGCCGTCGTCGTTCCAGACGCGCACGGTGATCGAACTGCGCTGGGCGCCCTTGAGCTGCTTGGCCTCACCGCGATCCACCTGTACGGAGGTGTCGGTGCTGCAGGCGGCGCCGAGATCCCATTGGCGGATACCGGCGGAGCTGGCGAGCTGCTCGAGGCGCTGGCGCAGGTGCTCGGCGTTGAGGCTGCTGGTCGCGCTGTCTGCGCTGCTGCTGTCTGCAGGGGTGGAGATGGTCATGGTCAGCGGCCCCCCACGGTGATCGAATCGACCTTGATGTGCGGCTGGCCGACGGTGACGAAGATGCTGCCACTCACGGAGCCGCAGAAGCCGGCGGCCAGCTCGAGATCGTTGGCGCACATCGAGATGCGCGGCATCACCTCCTTGGCCTCGCCGATCAGGGTGGCGCCCTTCACGGGTTTGGTGAGCTTGCCGTTCTCGATCAGGTAGCCCTCCTCCACGGCGAAATTGAACTGGCCGGTGGGGCCCACGCTGCCGCCCCCCATCGACTTGCAGTACAGCCCCTTGTCCACCGAGGCGATCAGGTCGTCCGGGGTGTGCGGGCCGGCGGCGATGTAGGTGTTGCGCATGCGACTGGCGGCCGCGAAGGTGTGGCTCTGGCGGCGGCCGCTACCGGTGCGGGCGTGGCCCGTGCGCAGTTCGCCGGCGCGGTCGCTGATGAAGCGCTGCAGCACGCCGTTCTCGATCAGCACCGTGCGCTGCGGTTCCATGCCCTCGTCGTCCATCGACAACGAGCCGAAGGCGCCGCCGGTGAGGCCCTCATCGATGGCGGTGACGGCGGCATGGGCGATCGGCTCGCCCACCTTCTCGGCGAAGGGTGTGGTGCCGCGCTCCACCTGGGTGGTTTCCAGCAGGTGGCCGCAGGCCTCATGGAAGATCACGCCGCCGAAGCGGTTGGCCAGCACAACCGGCAGCTGTCCTGCTTCCACGTAGTCGGCATAGAGCATGGTGCCGGCGCTTTCGCAGACCTCGGCCGCTGAGGCTTCCGCGTCCCACTGGCGCAGATCGTCCGGCCGCCCTTCGGTGCCGTAGCGGCGGCCGACGCCGGCGCGGTGCTCGCCATCGGCTGCCAGAACATTCAGGCCCACCGACTGATGCAGGCGCACGTCGCGGCCGAAGGTGCCGTCGCTGGCGGCCACAAGCACCTCCTGCCAGTCGCGGGCATAGCTGCCGCGGCGAGCCTGCAGATGACGGCCGCGTCGCTGCAAGGCGGCGGTGCCGTCGAGTAGCCGAACGGTGGCCTCCTGCAGCATCGGGCAGCGTTGCAGCCAGTCGGCTTTGGTGGCAGCGAAATCGCGCAGCGGTGTCAGACCGTCGAAGAGAGAGGCCGCCTGGCTGTTGCGCTGCAGGCCGAGCATGCCCAGCGCCTGCTCGAGTGCCCGCTGCAGCCCCGCTTCGCTGAGGTCATTGGTGCTGACGAAGCCATCGCGGTGGGCCAGGAACACCCGGATGCCGGCGCCCATGCCGAAGGCCGGGGTCACGCTGGTGATCCGCTCCTGCTCCGCCAGCACGCCGAGGTGGTCGGTGCGCTCCAGAAAGACCTCCACCAGATCGGCACCGGCGGCCCGGCCATCGGCCAGAAGGGTCTCCAGCCGGGGGCGCCAGTGATCGCCGAAGCCGTCGGCCAGGCTGGCGTTCGCTGCGGTGGATGGGCTGGCGGAGGGGGTGGCGATCACGCGAGGTCTCTGGCGATCAGGGCTTGGATGGGCTGGTGTTGGGCTGTTGGCCTGCAGGACAGCCTGTGGGAGGGCAGCTTGAGAGGCCTGCTGGAGGGCCCTGCAAGAAAGCCCCGGCCGCAACGGCCAGGGCCAAGGGGACGATGCGGCGTTCGCCGCTTCAGCGCACGGCGGGCTGGAACTGCTCGCTGCGGATCGGGCTCGTCAGGAACAACTTGGCCATCACGGCGGCGTTGGCGATCCAGAAGGGGAGCTTGCGCAGTGCCTTGAGCGGCGCCGGTGCCGAGCCTTCGTCGGCCTTGCTGAGCTCGGCGTTGTTCTGCACCAGCTGCTCCAGCCGCTCATAAAACTTCGGATGGTCGACGTTCAGCACCACCGGGAAGACCCGCGCCGTGGTCTCGTTGGTCTTGGCGATCACGTACTTGTCGTACTCGCGCGCATCGAGGCCGAGGGCTTCGTAAAACTCCTTGCGGGCCACGTCACGCACGTACATGGTGGCGAACACCGCCAGCAGGAAGAAGCGGCACCAGAGGCGGGCCTTGAGACCGGTGACCGTGCTGGGCTGAGCCTTCATCAGGGCGTCGAAGAAGTCGCCGTGGCGATTCTCGTCCTGGCACCAGTTCTCGAAGAAGTTGAAGATCGGGAAGATCTTGCTGTCGGGGTTCTTCTCGAGGTGGCGGTAGATGGCGATGTAGCGCCAGTAGCCGATCTTCTCGCTCAGGTAGGTGGCGTAGAAGATGTAGGCGGGCTTGAAGTAGGTGTAGGCCTTGTTGGCGGTCAGGAAGCCAAGGTCGAGCTGAAGACCGAAGTCGCTCATCGACTTGTTGAGGAAGCCGGCATGGCGGGCTTCATCGCGGGCCATGTGCGCGAAGCACTCGGCCAGCAGGGGGTTTTTCTCCTTGATGCGGCGGCTCAGCTCCTTGTAGAGCAGGAAGCCAGAGAACTCGGAGGTGCAGCTCTGCTCGAGAAACTCAACGAACACCCGGCGGGTGTCGGGATCGAGCTTGTCGGCTGCGCCTTCGAACTCCTCGTTGCGCACGAAGTGGTGGCGGTTGTAGTCCTTGCGGAACTCCTCGCAGATGGCCTCCAGCTCCACCTCATTCGGGCGGAGGTCCATGGCGGCCATGGCCTCGAAATCGGTCGTGTAGAACCGCGGGGTGAGGATGGTGTCCTTCACCGGATCCTTGACGGCCGGTGCGTCAGGGGTGCCGGTGGCGGCTGTCGCGGCGTCGGGCGAGGCAACGGCGGAGGGAGGCACCATCGGGGCGGCGGCAGTGGACGGGCTTGCATCGTAGGAGCCGCCGGGGGCTTGGCGGCGCCACGTTCATGTGTTGGCAAGCCATGTGTCGGCAAGTCATCTGTTGGCATGCCATCTGTTGCCATGCCCAGCGTTTAGGCGACGCGCCTAGCCCAGAGTCCTCAGTTGGCGCCCAACCACTTCTGACCGTTGAGCCGCTGCACCAGCCGCGACACGATCAGCGCCAGCGTCATCTTCTTCTCGTCGATCAGGAAGGACTCCAGCAGGCTCGGCTCGGCACCGGCCTCGGCCACGGCGATGGTCTTGCTGGAGCTGATCGAGTCCGCCGTGAAGCAGAGCCAGAACCGGCGTCCGCCCGGCAGTTCACCCTTCACCATCCAGGCGGTGCTGCCCACCACCGGCATCGGTCCCTGCTCGAAGCTGAGGGTGGTGTCGGGGCCCCCGTAGGCCTTGATCTCGCTGGCGATCGCCGGGATCAGCAGATCCGGTACGAACTCGCCGAAGGGTTTGTCCTCCGGTGCAGGTGGCTTGGCAGCTTTGGCCGTGGTGGCAGCCGTGGCGGCGGCGGGAGCTGGCTGGGCGGAGTCGGTCACCGTCGCGGGCCTCGGGCGGAACGCTGGCGGAACTTTAGGGAGGGTGGCGGGCCGGATTGTGCCGATGCCATGCAGCGCGACACACCGTGCGATCACCAGTCGTCGGAGGCGGGAGTTGTCCAGTCGTCAGCGCTGGATCCGCCCGGGGGCTGGCTGGTGGTTCCTGAGCTGGCTGCTGAGGCCCTGGTGGCGACACCGGCGCTGGACTGGGGGCGTCCCTTGCGGATCACCCGGAACGGCACGGACACGGTGGGAGCCGGCTCCGCGGCCGCTCGGGTGGGACCGGCCCAGCCGCTCCAGCCGCCCCAGGCGGGCGATTCGGAGGTTTCAGCGCTCTGCCGCTGCCGTGGGGATGCTGTTCGGGTCTGCGGTTCGTTCACCTCAGCCGACGCCGACCAGTCGTCTTCGGGCCGACGGCGCACCTGCCGGCGCTCGAGCGTCTGGGCAGCCCCCTGCAGCGCCAGCCCCGTGGCAGCGGCGCTGAGGCCGGCCCCTGCGGCAGCGGCAGCGCCGATCCAGGCCCCCAGGGGCCATGCCGGTGAGGTCCAGGTGAGCAGGCGCAGTGCCACCCAGGGGCGAGGGTTGACCGCAGCCAGCAGCAGCAGCGCCAGCAGTGGGCTCAGCAGCGGCAGCAGCAGCAGGCGTTGCAACAGGCTCACAGGGGGCTCATGCAGGCGTTGGGCGCTTGATCAGCAGGGTGCTGAGGGACTCTGCGGCTGGACGGGACCGTTCCAGCGGTGCAGGGGGCCGAGCTCGTAACCGAGGCCATCGAACACGCGGATCACCAGAAAATCCACCATGTCATCGATCGTGGTGGGGCGGTGATACCAGGCCGGCACCGGTGGGGCGATGCGGGCACCGGCCTCGGCCAGGGTGGTGAGGTTGCGCAGATGCACCAGGTTCCAGGGAGTCTCCCGGGGGCAGATCACCAGCGGCCGGCTCTCCTTGAGGTGCACATCGGCAGCCCGCTCCAGCAGGTCGGTGGCCACGCCGGCGGCGATGCGGCCCACGGCTCCCATCGAGCAGGGCAGGATCACCATGCCGCGGGTGCGGTGACTGCCGCTGGCGATGGCGGCCGCCTGATCGTTCCAGCGGTGGCAGTGCAGCGTGCCTGCCTCACAGTCGGTGCGCTCCCGCCAGAACAGCGCCTGGCTCTCCGGCTCCGAGGGCACGCGGATGCCGAGTTCGGCCTGCCAGACGCCAATCGCTCCGCGGCTGACCACCAGCTCCACGGTCTCTCCCGCCTGCAGCAGTAGCTGCAGGGCCCGTTCCGCCAGGGGCTGGGCACTGGCGCCGGACACCGCCAGCACGATCGGCTCGCGGCCGGCGGTCGTCATGGCTCAGTCCTCTCCGTCCTGGCGGCTGTCTTCGTTGTCGCCGGTGTTATCGGGGCCTTCGGGGTCATCGGAGCGGTGCCCGCCCTGATCGCCATCCAGCTCCTCGTAGCCCTCCGGCAGGACCACGGCCAGATCGATCTGATGACGGAGCACATCCACCTTCTGGATGATCACCTCGACCGCGTCGCCGAGCATGTAGGTGCGGCGGTTCTTGCGACCCACCAGGCGGTTCTGGCGCGAGCGGTACTCGTACCAGTCGTCCTTGAGGGAACTCACGTGCACCAGCCCCTCCACCTGGGAGGGCGGCACCTCCACGAAGAAGCCATAGCTCTGCACGCCGCTGATCACACCGGTGAGGGTCTGCCCCACCAGCGGTTCCGCCTGGCGGGCCTGGGCCATCGCCAGCGCATCGGCCTGCAGCTCGGCGGCGAAGCGGGAGCGGCCGTTGAGGCGGTGCAGCAGGCCAACGCTGCGACCCTCCTCAGCCGGATTGATCTGGCTGGGGGCCAGCAGCGGCCAGTCGATCACGCCGTGGCTGCTGTCGCCGGCGATGTCCACCCGGGTCTTGTGGCGCACCGAGGGCCGGTCCTTGCCCTCGGCGAGCAGCAGCACCAGCACATGCTGATTCCAGATGTCGGCGTAGTGCAGCGACGGGCAGCACCACGGGGCGTAGGCCAGCGGTTCGCCGGCGAGCATGTTCGCTCCCGGCTCGCAGCTCAGGGTCACCGGCCGCAGCGGCTCGCGCAGTTGCTGTTGCAGCACCCGGCAGCGATCGCTGGCGGCGAACGCCACCGCCAGCTCCTGGGCGGTGGCGTTGCCGTCGGCGGAGAGCTCCAGCGGGATCTCCAGGGCAAGGGCCGCCTTGGCCACATCGTTCACGGCATCGGGTTCGGGAGGCGGGTTCTGGGCGTAGATGGCCGGTAGCTCGAGGGCGGCCATGTGCCGACCGAAGGCGCGGTGGGCCGGCAGCACCAGCTCACGCAGCAGCCCGGCGGCGCTGAGGGCCGGATCCAGCTGCACCAGCCATCCCTGGCGGCTTTCATCGGGTTCCGGAATCGCCAGATCGCCGAGGCCCTCGATGGCGGGCATCGCCAGATCGAGATCGATCGAGCCGTGGCTCAGGCGCTGCTGGCGCAGCTGCTCGGCCAGAGCAATCAGCTGCTCCAGGAGGGGCAGCTGATCCTTGAGAGCCTTGAGGGCGGCCGGGGTGGTGCGTGCCTTGGGTTTGCGCTCGGCGAAGGCCTGCAGTGCCGCCTGGTTCACCACGCCGTCGGGGCGGATGGTGCTGCGGCTGAAGCGGTAGTGCTCCAGAACGCCATCGGCGCTGAAGTCCAGGCCCACGGAGAGGGCAGCGGCGCTGCTGCCCAGCGGGAAGGCAGCGGCCTTGCTCAGGCTGGTCGGCAGCAGCGGCAGCCAGGTGGTGCCCACGCAGAAGGCCTCGCCCTGCTCCCGCAGGTGCTGATCGAGGGCGCTGCTGAAGCCGACCCGTTCGGCGACAGCCGGGGCGTGCACCCAGAGGCGCAGGCCGTTGTCGAGGCTTTCCAGCGAGACCGCCGGCAGGATCGGTGCCTCGCTGCCGTCCCAGCCCTGCAGCAGCAGGGTCGGCAGGGCGGTGAGATCGTCGCGGTTCTTGCTGTCCAGCGCTTTGGCGGTGGCCTTGGGCGCTGCCGGCCGGTCGCGCAGGTCGTGCTTGGTGAGCAGCAGATCGAGATCGGCCTCCGGACCCGCATTCACAGCCAGGCTGCGCGCCACATGGCCCTGGGGCGGCAGCTGCCCGACGGGGAAGCGATCCACCTTCACCTCCACCACGGCCTCCTCGGCAGGCTTCAGGTGCTCGGCATCGCTGGCGGGGAGCTCCACCGCCGTGAGCAGCCGGTCGTCGAGGGGCACGGCCACCAGCCGTTCGTTCTGCTGCTCCACATGGGCCAGCAGGCTGGTGGTGCTGCGCTCGAGGATGCACTGCACGCCGCCTTCGGGCGAGCGGCGTCGGCCACCCTCACGGGTAACGCGCACCAGAACCCTGTCGCCGTTCCAGGCGTGGTTGAGCTGGTTGTCCCGGATGTAGATGTCCTCGCCGCCATCGTCGCGCAGGGCGAAGCAGAAACCCTTGCTGCTGCAGCGCAATCGGGCCTCAATCAGTCCCTCGTCCTGCACCCGGCTGATGCCGGCCTCCGCTTCCTCCAGCACGCCAACCTTCACCAGGGCGGTGAGGGCGATGCGCAGCTGTTCGCGATCGGTCTTGGTGCTGAGGCCGAGGGCCTTCTCCAGCTTCGCCACGCTGAGCGCGTCCTCGGCGGGCAGCTGGTCGATCAGATCGGCGACCGTGAACTTCATGGGGATGATGAAACGTTCTCTCGTGCGGGCCGGTCAGCTGGGGTGGTTCACCTGGTTTGGTTCACCTGTTTGGATCACCAGGGTGTTGAGCAGCAGAGCCCGGCACCGGCGTGTTGCTCGCAGCAACCCAGGACGGCCAACGCCCTGAACTGATGGATCAATGCCACCAATCTAGACAGAGGCTGCGCCGCTGTCCGCTGCTTCACACGTCCCCGTTCTGTTCAGCGTTCTGCTCAGCGCTCTCTTCCGCGTCCTGATTGCGGCCGGCCAGCAGCAGCAGCCGTCCGCCGATCACCAGGAACCCCACCGAAGCCGCCAGCTGGAGGGCATCAGGCGGAATCACACTGGCGAGGGAGCCGCCGGCGCCGGCCCCCAGCAGGCTGGCCAGCACCAGGGCGGCGGCACTGCCGGCAAACACTGCGCCACTGCGGCTGGAGGTGCCGCTGATGGTCACGATCGCCAGCTGGGTCTTGTCGCCCAGCTCCGCCAGGAACACGGTCACGAACGTGGAGGCCAGCAGGGGGAGTTGCATCGCTGTGGTGTGTCAGGCCAGGGGCAGCATGGTCATGGCAGCCTGACGGCCCAGCCAGAGCCCCAGGCCGATCATCAGGATCCCGGCCAGGCGCTCGAGCTGCTGGGGGGGAAGAACGCGAGACAGCCAGCGGCCGAGCACCACCCCAACCAGGCTTGAGCTGATCAGCGCCAGGGAGGCGCCGATGAACACGATCACCGGGCGGCCGGATTCGGCGGAGAGCAGCAGAGCCGCCAGCTGGGTCTTGTCACCCAGTTCCGCCAGAAACACCGTGGTGAAGGTGGTGAGGAACACCGCGCCGAAGCTGCCGGCACGGTCGGTAGCGCCTGCTGTCGTCTGTGGCGAAGGCGCCGGGGCCTCGGTCGAGGCCCGATCGTCGGCGGGCGGTTGGCCGTTGGCGGGCTCGGGTGCGGGGGGTGGCAGCTCAGACATCAGCGGTGGTGGCCGGTCTCTGGGGCCTCGTCAGGGAGCGGGTCTGCAGGTTGGCGGATCGCCTGCTCGAACCGCTTCATCACCATGCCACGACCCCCATGTTCGCTGCGGATCTGCTGCCGGCAGCAGGCGATGGCGAAATCATTGGCCTCCTGCTCGGGAACGTGGAACAGGCGTGCCAGGTTCTCGACGCGGCAGAACATCGGCCGCTCGTCGTAGATGCGACAGGTGCTCGAGCCCGTGTCGAAGTGGATGCACCAGCCGTCAGGCCCCACCATGGCCAGGTACTGCTCCTGCTGCTCCGGCGTGAGCGCTTCGAGGGCTTCGTTGCGCTCACCCGGATCCAGGCGGCAGCAGGAGCCGCAACCGCTGATGCAGCGCCAGTGCAGTTCCTCACTCATGGCAGCCCTCCACGCTGCTGTGACAACCCGTCACAGTGGCGATGCTGCAGGACTTGGCGCCCACCGGTCGCCCCGTAGTCTGAGCCTCGATTTGTGCAGCCGCTGCGCCGTTCTTCCATGGGAATCGACTTCCATCTGATCGCCAACTTCGCGGCCCTGTTCCTGATCACCATCGCCGGCCCGGCCGTGATCTTCATCCTCTTCTATCGCCGCGGCGCTCTCTGAAGCCTTGAAGTTGGCTTGCCAAGGCGAGCCGATGTCTGCTTCTCGGCCTTTCCATTCCGCAGCAGAAGTCCGCTGCTGGGTCCGGTCCGTTGCTCAGGCGGCCAGCCCCAAGGCCATGGCGGCCTCGCGGAAGAGGGCCCGCACATAGGGGTGGTCCGCCTGGGGATGCTCCAGGGCCAGTTCACCAGCCTCCGAGCCGCTCCCCGCCCCGGCGATGCCCCTCAACTCGTCGCCGGCGGCATTGCGAATCACCAGCGCTGCCCCGTCACGCCGCACCCAGTAGCGGCGCTCCTGGCGCAGAAGCAGCACCGTTTCGCTCGTGCTGGCTCGCAATCCTTTCAGCTCCAGCTGCAGCTGCTCCTGACCCTGCCAGCGGTTGAGCCGCAGGTGGAAGGCCACGTCCAGCTCGTTCGGCAGGGTCCACGCACCGGCCCAGCGCCAGGCGATAGCCCGGGCCGTTGCCCCCTCCTGCTCCAGGGTGAGCTGCAGATGGCCGCCCCGTAGCTGGCGCTGCTGCACCACCCGGCAGCGGCTGCTCCAGAACAGCGGCGTGGCGTGGCCGATCCCGAAGGGCTCAAGCCGTTGCAGCTGTCGCCAAAAATCCGGAGTCAGCTCCGCCAGGTCGACCCGCACCTCCGGTTCCAGCAGCTGGCTGCCGCCGTGCGCATCCCGCCAGTGCTCGGCCAACACATTCAGGCGCTCGTGCAGTTCGCTGAGCTTTTCGGCGCGCACCGTGAAGCCGCCGGCGGCCGGATGGCCCCCGTGGCGCTCGAGCAACTCTGTGCAGGCCTGCAGGGCCGCATCCACGGCAAAGCCCTTCGGAGCGCGCACGGAAGCCCGCAGCCGGCCATCTCCCTCGCTGGCCAGCAGGGCCACCGGCAAGCCGAAATGATCCACTAGCCGCGCGGCCACGATGCCGATCACACCGTGGTGCCAGTGGCTCTGGGCAAGGAGCAGGAACGTGCTGCGCTGCTCGCCATCGGCCTCCACCAGGGCCCGGGCTTCCGCCTCGACGGCATCGCAGAGCTCACGGCGCTGGCGGTTCAGGCTCTCGCACTGGCGGGCCAGCTCCAGGGCGCACTCCTGATCCGTGGTGGTCAGCAGATCCACCACCAGCTGTGGATCCCCCAGCCGCCCCACGGCGTTGATGCGGGGAGCGATCTGGAAGCCCACGGCCGTGGCGTCGATCGGCACGTCATCGAGCCCCGCCACCTGCTGCAGGGCCTGCAGGCCCGCCAGGGTGCTCTCCTTGAGCCGGGGCAGGCCGTCCATCAGCCAGCGCCGGTTCACCCCCAGCAGTGGGGCCATGTCGGCGATGGTGCCGATGCAGAACAGATCGAGTGCCAGGGCCAGGCCTTCGCGGGAGCGGCAGGCGCGGGCCAGGGCCTGGGCCAGCACCGTCGCCAGGCCCACCCCCGCCAGGCCGCGGTAGGGCGATTCCTCCGGGGTGCAGGCCGGATGCAGCAGGGCCAGACAGGGGGGGAGTTCGGCCGGCAGGGTGTGGTGGTCGGTGATGACCACATCAAGATCCAGCTCGCGGGCACGCTCCAGGGCTTCACGGGCGGCGACGCCGTTATCGACCGTGACCAGCAGCTGGATGCCATCAGCCGCCAGCCGTTCCACCATGGCGCTGTTGAGCCCGTAGCCGTCGTCCATCCGGCTCGGAATCGCCGCCACCGCTGCCGCACCCAGGCGCTGCAGCAGACCCACAAGCAGGGCCGTGCTGGTCATGCCATCGGCGTCGTAGTCGCCGCAGATCGCCACCCCTTCGCCGGCCCGGCAGGCCTGGCGCAGGCGCTGCACGGCACGCTGCAGGTCGGGGAAATGGCGGCTGGGATCCGGGGCTTCGGGCGGATCCAGCAAGGCCTTGATCGCCGCAAGGCTGGTGTGCCCACGGCGGAGCAGCAGCGTGAGCAGGGCATCGGGCAAGCCCAGCTGGCGCAGCTCTGGTGTGACGCTCACCGCGGCCGGTAGCTGCCAGCGTTGCTCAGGCATGGAGGTGAGCAACGGCACCGATCGGCAGGGTTCCCATTGTGCGGGGCGCTCCTGCCGGGAGCCAGGGGTCGGTGGCGGGGTGGTCATCAGCGATTCGGTTCATGCGCGCCGGCGCTGTCGTCCCTGAGGGTTCCCACCTAGCCTCCGCATCAAGCCTTCACACGGAACCACAGGTCTGATGGCAGCACATCCGGCGGCTCTGCTCTGGGATGTGGATGGCACCCTCGCGGAGACGGAGCTGGACGGCCACCGCCGGGCCTTCAACCGCGCTTTCGAGGAGGCCGGCCTGCCCTGGGTGTGGGATCGGCAGCGCTACATCCAGCTGTTGCGGATCAGCGGTGGCCGCGAGCGACTGAGCTATTTCCTGGCGGAGGTGGATGGGCTGCCTGCGGCCCCGGAACGGGTGGAGGCCCTGCAGGCTGCCAAGCAACGCCACTACCGGCGGCTGGTGGCCGCCGGTGAGCTGACGCTCAGACCAGGCGTGGCGCGACTGATGGCGGCAGCGGCCGAGGCCGGCATGGTGCAGGCGATCGTGACCACCAGCGGCCGGACGGCGGTGGCAGCCCTGCTTGAGCAGCTGTTGCCCCAGCACCACGTGCAGCTGCAGCTGTGGGTGTGCGGGGAGGATGTGGCCGCCAAGAAGCCCGACCCCGAGGCCTACCGACTGGCCGTTCGTGAGTTGAAACTGCCTCCCGAGCGGGTGCTGGCGATTGAGGATTCCGCCAACGGCCTGGCGGCGGCCCATGACGCTGGCCTGGCGGTGCTGGTGACCCGCAGCGCCGCCAGCGCCGCGGAGCCTGCCGAGGCCTTCGCGCTGGCCAGCGCCCAGGTGACGCACCTGGGGGATCGGGATCACCCCTGTGCCGTACTGAACGGTCCCGCTTGCCCTGAGGGCTGCATCACGCTCTCCTACCTGCAGCAGCTGCTGCCGAGCGGATGAGTCCGCCTCCCTTTCAGGTCACCCGTTTCGATCGCTTCCAGCGACGGGTTGGCGAGTTGCTGCTGTCGGGGTTGCGCGGCAGCTGGCGGCGCCGAAGCCTCATCGTGCTGGCGCTGCTGCTGGGCTTCTACGGGGGCCAGAACATGACGGCCCTTTGGCTGGAGGAGATCGGCCGCCGCCCTCAGGTGGTGCTGGTGCTGGTCCTGGTGATTGAACTGATGGTGCGGTTGCGCAGCCGCTTTGTGGCCGATCGCACGCCCCTGGGCTGGTTGCTGCTCGACAACCTGCGCATCGGTCTGGTGTATGCCCTGGTGCTCGAGGCCTTCAAGCTCGGCTCATGAGCGAGGCCATCCAGCCGCTGCCACAGGAGCAGCCACAGCCGCAGCCGCTGGGGCAGGAGCAGGAGGCGCTGACGCTGTTGCTCCTGCAGGACTGCCGCAGGATGATCCAGGCCGGCCATCGTCCTGTGCTCGGGCTGAACGGGCCGGTGGGGTCCGGCAAGAGCACCCTCTCGCGCCAGTTGCGCCAGGACTTCGCCCGGGCGGGGCTGCAGCTGGCGGTGGCCTCGATCGACGATGCCTACCTTCCCTGGGCCGAGCGCCGGCAGCGCATGGCCGGGAATCCATTCGGCGTCAGCCGCGTGCCGCCCGGGAGCCATGATCCGGCTGCCCTGGCAGAGCCGATCCTGTGCTGGCGGGAACAGCCCTGGAGCGGGGATGGCCGGGCCACCGCAGCATTGGACCTGCCCCGGTTCGACAAGACCCTCCGCGATGGGGAGGGGGATCGCACGACGAACTGGCATGGCCAGGCCGATGTCGTGCTGCTTGAGGGGTGGCTGCTGGGCTGCCGGCCGGTGCCGGAGCATGAGCTGCTGGCCTGGTCAGCTCCCGCAGGGCTTGATGCGCCGGCGCAGGCCTGGCTGCAGCGCAGCAATCAGGCCCTGCAGGCCTATCTGCAGCTCTGGGGCACGATCGATCAACTCGTGCAGCTGTGGCCAGCAAGCTGGAGCCTGCCGCGCCGCTGGCGCTTTCAGGCGGAGGCCCGCCAGCGGCGCAGCGGTGGCGGCTGGCTCAGGCCGGAGCAGCTGGATCAGCTGGTGCAGGCCACGCTGCAATCGCTGCCTGCACCGCTCTACCAACGTCCCCTGCTGCAAGGGGCCCGTTGGGTGCGTGAACTGGATGCCCGCCGCAGGTGCCGCTGGCAGGGCCCTGGCGGCGAGCTGCTGAAGCGACTGGATCAGTCCTCGTCGGCCTGCTCTTCAGCCACGGGGTAAACGAAGCCCTGGGCGCGACCGCTCAGCACAGCCTTGCCGATCGAGAGCGCTTTCTGAGCAGCCACTGCGGCTTTGGCCTTCCAGGTGGCATGGCGCTGGTTCCGCTTGCCCTTGGAGGTTTTCTTCTTGGGAACAGCCATCCCGCTCTCGTTTTGCCAAACCAAGATCTTCCGCTGCCGTCCTCCCTTTCGTCAAATCGCTAAGCTCTTCCCAGCGGCAGACCCCTGTGAGCAGCAGCAGTTCCCCGGGGTCTTCCTCCGCTGCATCCCCTTCTGAAACCCAGCCTGGCCGCACCGCAGGTCCGCTCCAGCCGGAGGGCGCTGGTCGGGGCCTGCTGCGCGATCTCGGCCTGAGCCGCCCGCCAGCCCCCAGCTACAGCCAGCTGCTGCAGCAGATGCGGCAGGGCCAAGGCCCCAATCGCATCAAGGACCTTGAGCTGTCGACGGCGCAGCGCCAGGTCACCGTGACCTATGCCGACGGCCGGCGCAGCCAGGTGCCGGTGTTCAGCAACGATCAGCTGCTGCTGCGTACGGCCCAGGAGGCCCGCATTCCGCTGAGCGTGCGCGATGACCGCCAGGACGAAGCCACCGCCAGCCTTGTGGCCAATGGCCTGTTGTTGCTGTTGCTCTTCGGTGGCTTGGCGCTGCTGATCCGCCGTTCGGCTCAGGTGGCGAACCGGGCCATGGGTTTCGGCCGCAGCCAGGCCCGCATGGTGCAGCCGGAAGCGAGCGTGGCCGTGCGTTTCGAGGATGTGGCCGGCATCAACGAGGCCAAGGAGGAACTGCAGGAGGTGGTCACCTTCCTGAAGGAGCCGGAACGGTTCACCTCCGTGGGCGCGAAGATCCCCAAGGGTGTGCTGCTGGTGGGTCCGCCCGGCACCGGCAAGACGCTGCTGGCCAAGGCGATCGCCGGTGAGGCCGGCGTGCCGTTTTTCTCGATGGCGGCGTCGGAGTTCGTTGAATTGTTCGTGGGTGTGGGGGCCAGCCGGGTGCGGGACCTGTTCCGCCGCGCCAAGGAGAAAGCCCCATGCATCATCTTCATCGATGAGATCGATGCCGTGGGGCGTCAGCGTGGTGCCGGCATCGGTGGCGGCAACGATGAGCGGGAGCAGACGCTCAATCAGCTGCTCACTGAGATGGACGGCTTCGCCGAGAACTCCGGGGTGATTCTGCTGGCGGCCACCAACCGTCCTGATGTGCTCGATGCGGCCCTGATGCGCCCCGGTCGCTTCGACCGCCGCATCCAGGTGGATCTACCGGATCGGCGTGGGCGAGAGGCAATCCTGGCGGTTCATGCCCGTTCGCGCCCCCTTGATCCGGAGGTCTCCCTGCCGGACTGGGCCAGCCGCACGCCTGGCTTCTCCGGTGCCGACCTCTCCAACCTGCTGAACGAGGCCGCCATCCTCACGGCCCGCCGCGACCACCAGACCATCGACGATCAGGCCCTGGGGGATGCCCTCGAGCGCATCACCATGGGCCTCACCGCCGCTCCCCTGCAGGACAGCGCCAAGAAGCGGCTGATTGCTTATCACGAAGTGGGCCACGCCCTGCTCACCACGCTGCTGCCGGCGGCCGATCGGCTCGACAAGGTCACCCTGCTGCCCCGTGCCGGGGGTGTTGGCGGTTTCGCCCGCACCATGCCGGATGAGGACGTGCTCGATTCCGGGCTGATCAGCAAGGCCTACCTGCGTGCCCGTCTGGTGGTGGCGATGGGTGGACGGGCCGCCGAACTGGTGGTGTTCGGTCCCAGCGAGATCACGCAGGGCGCCAGCAGTGATCTTCAGATGGTGAGCCGCATCTCCCGCGAGATGGTCACCCGTTACGGCTTCTCCAGCCTCGGGCCGGTGGCCCTGGAGTCCGATGCCGCCGAGGTCTTTCTCGGGCGCGACTGGCTGCGCTCCGAGCCTCACTACTCCCTGGAGACCGGCAATCGCATCGATGCCCAGGTGCAGCAGCTGGCACGGCAGGCGCTGGAGCAGGCCGTCGAGCTGCTCCAGCAGCGGCGGCCGCTGCTGGATGAACTGGTGAACCTGCTGATCGAGCGCGAAACGATCGACGGCACAACATTCAGTGCCATCGTCGAGCGCTACGAGCAGGCCGCCGGGGCAGTTGTGGTGCCAGCCGATCCAGCCCTGGCGGTGCAGGCCGGGGCCTGATGGCCCCGCCGTTCAGGCAAAACGGATGTCGAGGCTGCGCAGGTAGGTCTTGAGGCCGGCGTCCTGGATCGGCAACAGATAGGCGGTGCGCCCGCTCTCGTTGACATGGGCGTGCCAGTGACCCGGCGGGGTGATGAAGGCGCCACCGGACTGCCAGTCGATCCGCTTCGGGTCGCGGATCGTGCCGTCTGCGGCCAGCTCGGTGCCCACGAGGGTGTAGCAGCCGGGGTCACAGTCGATGATCAGATCGAGGGCGACCGACTGATGGCGGTGCGGGGCCTGCGTGGCGCCGGAGGGCACCATGCCGAACATCGCCCAGAGCACGTGGGTCACCGTGCGGGTGTTGGGAAGGTCGCGATTGGCCAGCAGCAGGCTGAGGCGGTTGCTGCTGGCGCTGCTCGGATCCGCTGCCAGCTGGGCAAGTTCTGCCTTCAGCCAGGAGCCCGGATAGTGGGTGGTCTCAAAGCGGGGTGCACTGGGCACCACCCCCAGGTAATCGAGCAGGGGAGCGTCGTGCACCCAGTAAAGAATGCTGCGGCTGTCGGCCTGCAGCAGCGGCGCCGGGCCGGCGGGCAGCACGAACAGGTCACCGCTCTGCCAGGTGAGGGTTGTGCCAGCGCTTTGGCCATCGCCAGCCCGCTCGCAACGGCCGCTGCCGGACATCACATAGAACAGCGAGCTGGTGGCATTGGCCGCCGCCTTCACCCCTTCGCCGGGCTCAATCCGGATGAAGTGGGCTGCCAGGCCGGGGCTGGTGGCGGGCCCGATGGCTCCCAGCTCCTCGCTGAGATCGAGGGGCAGCACGGCGCTGGGTCCGGAGGCATGCAGTTCCGGACCCCAGCAGCGGTAGGGGATCGGGTCGCTCAGCCCGCGCCTTACCGGGTTGGCGGCCTTGCGGTAGTCGTACAGGAGGGCCTTGCTCTCCCCCTCAGGGTGCACGGCTGCCGAACAGACCATCGGCTGTTCGACACTCATCCGTTCCGGGGTCTGGGTCATGGCACGCGTCCCCTGGCAGTGGAATCAACCTATTGAGCAGCCTGTCGGAGCTGACGACTGCCAGCCTCGCTACCGATCAGCCTCCGGCCACTGCGGGCACGATCGAGACCTCGTCGCCATCGCTGAGGGTGGTGGCCTGGTTGTCGAGGAAGCGAATGTCCTCGCTGTTCACGTAGACGTTGAGGAAGCGACGCAGCTTGCCGGCTTCATCGCAGAGGCGGCCCTTGAGGCCGGGGTAGCGGCCGTCGAGGGCATCGATCAGGGCATCGACGCTGCCGGCGTCCAGGCTGACGCTGGCCTCGTCGTTGGTGAACTTCTGCAGGGGGGTGGGAATCAGAACCTGAACGGGCATGGATCCAGTCGGATTGGGCGAGTCGGGTGGAGGGGTGGTGGCGGGATGTGGGCTCAGCCGTTGCTTTGGGAGGCCTGGGCCTGCTGCCAGGCGGCATTGAAGCTGTCGAGCTGGGCCTCGATCGTGTAGGGCTTGCCGATGGCATCCACCACGGCTTCCGTCGTCTTGAGGCCGTTGCCGGTGATGTAGGCCACCGTGCGCTCCTCGGGGTTGATCTTCCCCTGCTCCACCAGCTTCTTGAGAACGGCGATGGTGGTGCCGCCGGCGGTTTCGGTGAACACGCCCTCGGTTTCGGCGAGCAGCTTGATGCCGTCGATGATCTCGCTGTCGCTCACGGCGGCGATGGTGCCGCCGGTGCGGTTGGCGATATCGATCGCGTAGGGGCCGTCGGCCGGGTTGCCGATGGCGATCGACTTGGCGATGGTGTTGGGCTTCACCGGCGTGATGAAGTCACGCCCTTCGGCGAAGGCCTGGGCGATCGGGCTGCAACCCTCAGCCTGGGCACCGCTGAAGCGCACCGACTTCTCTTCGACGAGGCCGCATTTGATGAATTCGTCGAAGCCCTTGCGGATCTTGGTGAACAGAGAGCCCGAGGCCAGCGGCGCCACGATGTGATCGGGCAGTTCCCAGCCCAGCTGCTCGATCACCTCGTAGCCGAGGGTCTTGGAACCTTCGGAGTAATAGGGGCGCAGGTTGATGTTCACGAAGCCCCAGCCGTAGGTGTTGGCCACCTCCGAGCACAGGCGGTTCACCTGGTCGTAGTTGCCGTGCACCGCCATCAGGGTGGGGTTGTAGATCAGGGTGCCGAGCACCTTGCCCAGCTCCAGATCGCTGGGGATGAACACGCAGCACTCGAGGCCGGCGTGGGCGGCGATGGCGGCGGTGGAGTTGGCCAGGTTGCCCGTGGAGGCGCAACTCACGGTCTTGAAGCCGAGCTCGCGGGCGCGGGTGAGGGCCACGCTCACCACACGGTCCTTGAAGGAGAGCGTCGGCATGTTGACGCCGTCGTTCTTGATGTAGAGGCTCTTCAGCCCGAGGCGGCGGGCCAGGTTGTTGGCCTTGAGCAGAGGCGTGAAGCCGGTGCCCACATCAATCGGATCCCCCTCGATCGGCAGGAATTCGCGGTAGCGCCAGATCGAGGCGGGGCCGGCCTCGATCGTGGCGCGGCTGACCCGGCTGCGGATCGCGTCGTAGTCGTAGACCACCTCCAGCGGACCGAAGCAGACGTCCTCACAGACGTGGCGTGCTCCGGCCTCGTAGGCATGGCCGCACTCCTTGCAGCGCAGGCCAGTGAAGGTGGAGCGGGAGAGCGTGACGGTCACGGACAGCCCGGCAGTGGAGTTGAGGCTATCAGCGCCGGCCGTTGCGGTGAATTAAATCCGATGTGCGGGGTCGGGATTAATTCGCTCTTGTCACCTCGGGCGTCCTGCCTACGCTCCGGGCGTGCGATCCGCCTCTTCCATCCTGTCGCCAGGCCTGCGTCGCGTCGCTGTCGTCGGCGTCGCGATGTTTGCCGCGGCCCTGCTCGTCTGGCTGTTGGCCCGGCTCTGGGTTGAGTGGCAGTGGTTCGGCCAGTTCGATCTCACCGGGCCGCTCGCCCGCCGCTGGGCTCTGCAGTTGCTGGGTGCTGGGGTTGGCCTTGCTCTCTGCTGGGCGATGGAGGCCTGGCTCACCCGCCTCTGGCGCCTCCCCCGCGATGGCCGCCGGCGCATGCCCTTGGCGCCGCTCCCCTACGCCGGCTCGCTGGTGCTGCTCGCCCTTGGACAGATCCTTCCGGGGCTGCTGCTGCTGCGGTTGGCGCGGCGTCTTGTGGTCGACCCCTTCGTGGCGACTCCCCTGCTGGGCAGCCTGTCGCTGCCCAGCGAACCGCTGCCGTTGCTGCTGGGCCTGGGCCTGGTGTGCGTTGCCGGCCTGTTGCTGCGTCCCCTGGCCACCGCCCGCCTGCTGGCGGCACTCGCCGCTGTGGCGGCGTCGGCCTGTCTGGCCAGGGGCTGGGGGGTGTGGAGCCTGGCCCTGGTCGCCCCGAACGCCGGGGTGAGCGAGCCCGTGCTCGGGGCCGACATCAGCTTCGGCCTGGTGCGCTTCCCAGCCCTGGCCCTCATCTTGGCCCTGCTGGCGGGGCTGCTGATCACCGCCTTGGCCGCGGGACTCTGGGGGCTGATGGCCCGCGCGCCCCAGCTCAGTGATGGCCGCTTCGGCGGCTTCTCGTCAGCGCAGCTGAGGGCCCTGCGCCGGCCGCTCGGCCTGCTGGCGCTGACAACGGCCGCTGCCTTCTGGCTGGGGCGGCATCAACTGCTGCTCAGCACCCAGGGCAGCGTGCCGGGTGCCGGCTGGCTTGACATCCACCTGTCCCTGCCCATGCGCACCCTGGCCGCCCTGCTGGCCCTGGTGCTTGCCGTGGCCGTGACCCTCAGGCTGCCGCGTCCGGGGCTGCGTGCCCCAGCCGTGCTGATCAGTGGGGGGGTGCTGCTGCTGGTGCCTCTGCTGGAGGCCGTGTTGTTGCCGGTGCTGCAGTTGATCGTCGTCAAGCCGCGGGAGCTGGAACGCGAGGCCCCCTACCTGGCCCGCTCGATCCGCGCCACCCGCGAGGCCTTTCAGCTGAACCGGATGGTGAGCCGCAACGTCAACCCGAAAACCCGGCTCACCCGTGCGGATGTCGAAGCCAGTCGCGCCACCCTGCGCAACATCCGCCTGTGGGACAGCCAGCCGTTGCTGGCCACCAACAATCAGCTTCAGAAGCTGAGGGTCTACTACCGCTTTTCCGAACCGGCCGTCGACCGCTACGACCTGGGTCAGCCCCGCGCTGATGGCCGTCAGTTGGTGATGATCACCGCCCGGGAGATGGACCCCTCAGCCCTGCCGGTCCCTGCCCGCACCTGGCTGAACCGTCACCTTGTGTTCACGCACGGTATGGGCTTCACCGTGTCGCCGGTGAACACCAGTGGTCCGGATGGTCTGCCCGAATACTTCATCAGCGATCTGGGCAACCCCCCCCGGATTTCAGGCAATCCCCAGCTCGGCATCACCCGCGACCAGGTGAAGGCGGCGATCCCGATCGGCCGCCCCAGCCTCTATTTCGGAGCCCTGCCCAGCCCTTATGCGATCGCGCCCACGCGGGTGCAGGAGTTTGATTTCCCTCAGGGAGAGCAGAACATCTACACCCACTACACCGGCAACCTCGGTGTGCCGGTGGGTGCGCCGCTGCAGCGCCTGGCGGCGGCGCTGTACCTCGGCGAGCCGAAGCTGCTCAGCCGTGGTGCCCTAACCCCCAAGAGCCGTCTGCTGCTGCGCCGCGAGGTGCGCCAGCGGCTGCGCACGCTGGCGCCGTTCGTGCGCTTCACCGCCGAGCCCTACCTGGTGTCGGCCAAGATCGGTTCCGGCAAGCCGTTTCCGGCAAAGCAGCACCAGTACTGGATCGTGGACGGGTTCACCGTCAGCCAGAGCTATCCCTACAGCGCACCGGTGCCTGGCCATCCGGAGATCCGCTACCTGCGCAATTCCGTGAAGGCGGTGGTGGATGCCTACAACGGCAGCGTGCGGCTGTACGTGAGTGAACCGCGCGATCCGATCATTGCCGGCTGGTGGCGCCTCTTCCCGGAGCTGTTCGAGCCGCTGCGGGCGATGCCGCCTGCCCTGAAGGCGCACGTGCGCTATCCGATCCGCCAGTTTGAGCTGCAGACCGCCCAGATGCTGCGTTACCACGTCACCGATCCGCGTGTTTTTTACAGCGGAGACGATGTCTGGCAGGTGCCCAAGGAGGTCTACGGCCAGCGCCAGGTGCCTGTGCGGCCGTATCACATCAGCGCCCAGCTCAGCCCGCAGCTGCCTCCAGAATTTCTGCTCCTGCAGCCGCTCACCCCCCTGGCCCGGCCCAACCTGGTGGCCTGGCTGGCCGCTCGCAGCGACGATCCCCACTACGGCCAGCTGGTGCTGCTGCGTTTCCCCAGCCAGACGACCATCTTCGGCCCCGAGCAGATCACCGCCCTGATCAACCAGGATCCGGTGATCAGCCAGCAGTTCGGCCTCTGGAATCGTTCCGGTGCCGAAGTGATCGAAGGCAACCTGCTGGTGGTGCCGGTGGGAGAGGCCCTGCTGTATGTGGAACCGATCTACCTGCGGGCCCGGCAGGGGGGCTTGCCGACCCTGGCCCGGGTGGTGGTCAGCGACGGCACGCGCATCGTGATGGAGCGCAGCCTCGACGCGGGCATCAGCGCCCTGCTGGCGGCAGGCGAACGGGGAGCCAAACCAGCTGGCGCCGGCGCGCAGCCATGAAAAAGGGGCCCCTTGCGGGGGCCCCGAATCGATCAAACCGGAAGGATCGGAGGTTGATCAGGCGGCAACGGCGGTCTTGGGGTCGAGTTCGCCCTTGGCGTAGAGGCCGGCGTAGTAGTTGATGTCGCGCTGCTTGATCTTGCTGGCGTTGCCGGCGCACCAGAACTGCTGGTAGCGATCCAGGCACACCTGCTTCATGTAGGCCCGGGCAGGCTTGTTGAAGTGGCGGGGATCGAAGTTGGCAGGATCCTTGGCGGCGGCTTCACGCACAGCGGCGGTGAAGGCGAGGCGGTTGTCGGTGTCGATGTTCACCTTGCGCACACCGTTGCGGATGCCTTCCTGGATTTCCTCAACGGGCACGCCGTAGGTCTCGGGGATGGCACCGCCGTACTTGTTGATCATGTCCAGCCACTCCTGGGGAACCGAGGAGGAGCCGTGCATCACCAGGTGGGTGTTGGGGATGGCCTTGTGGATTTCGGCGATGCGGCTGATGGCCAGCACTTCACCGGTGGGCTTGCGGGTGAACTTGTAGGCGCCGTGGCTGGTGCCGATGGCGATCGCCAGGGCGTCCACCTTGGTCTTGGCCACAAAATCAGCAGCCTCAGCGGGATCGGTGAGCAGCTGGCTGTGGTCGAGCTTGCCCTCGAAACCGTGGCCGTCCTCGGCTTCACCCATGCCGGTTTCCAGGGAGCCGAGGCAGCCCAGCTCGCCTTCCACGCTCACGCCGATGGCGTGGGCCACGTCCACCACTTCCTTGGTGACAGCCACGTTGTACTCGTAGCTGGCGGGGCTCTTGGCGTCGGCCATCAGCGAGCCGTCCATCATCACCGAGGTGAAGCCGTTGGCGGCGGCTCCGAAGCAGGTGGCAGGGCTGTTGCCGTGGTCCTGGTGCATCACCACCGGGATGTCGGGATAGGTTTCCACGGCGGCCAGGATCAGGTGGCGCAGGAAGTTCTCGCCGGCGTACTGGCGTGCACCGCGTGAGGCCTGCAGAATCACCGGAGAGTCGGTTTCGTAGGCCGCCTCCATGATCGACTGCACCTGCTCCAGGTTGTTCACGTTGAACGCAGGGATGCCGTAGCCGTTCTCAGCGGCGTGGTCGAGCAGCAGCCGAAGAGGGACGAGCGCCATGGGGGAAACCTCGGTGGGAATGCGGGCGATCCTAACCGGCGACTTTTCGCCCCTTTGAAGGCCGCTCACCGCCCACGGACGGGTCGCGGCGGGCGCACTGGCAGCCGCTCAGATCCGTTGGCGCAGCCCTGTATCGGCCGACACCAGCGCCAGGTCGCAGACCCTCTGGCTCAGCACGGCCTCCGCCAGTCCGGGCCGCATCGGCCGCTGGTCCCGGACGGCTTCGGCCCACCACTGGATCAGACGCCGCACGGGCGCCACCCGCCCATCGGGCCAGGTGTGGGGGAAGGCCAGCTGCGGGTCTGGCGGGATCGGCGTGAAGCGGCCGGCCCCCGGGCCGCTGCCGGCGGCCTGGCTGAGTTCGAAGCCGTGCACGTAATCGGTCTGATTGGCTGAGCCGAGCACCAGGCTGCCCTCGCTGCCATAGAGCTCGATCCAGTAGCCGCGCCCGGGCCGGGTCACGGAGGCCAGGCTCACCTGGGCCGGCAGCATCCGGCCGCTGGCCAGTTCGAGCTCCAGCTGCAGCAGGGCGATGTCTTCGGCGTCCACCGCTGCCGGCCTGCCGCTGCCATCGGCCAGGGGGCGCTGGGGAATGGCCAGGCTGCGGCTGGCGCTGACGCTGCGGGTGGGGCCCAGCAGCCAGTGGAGTGTGTCGAAGGCGTGGGTGCCGAGCGACCCCAGCACCCCGCCGCCGGCGGCACGCTGCGAATACCAGTTCCAGGGTCGCGACGCATCGGCGCGGCTGCCCATCAACCAGTCCAGCTTCACCAGCCAGGGGGTGCCGATGGGATTGCTGTCCAACAGGGCAGCCAGCTGCTGGAAGGCTGGAACAGCCCGGTATTCGAAGTCGACCGCCACGGTGACCCCGGCCGCCAGGGCCAGCCGCTGCAGCTCCTCGATCTGGGCCGCCTCCAGGGCCACCGGTTTTTCCAGCAGCAGGTGCTTGCCGGCGGCAATAGCGGCGCTGGCCAGTGCAAAGCGCGGCCCCGGAGGCGTGGCAATCACCAGGGCCTCCACGCGTGGATCGGCCAGCAGGGCGTCGAAGTCTGTGAAGCCTTGCAGCTCAGCGGCGGTGCAGGCCTGCTCGAGCCGCTCGCGGCGTGGGTGCCAGAGGGCCACGGGCTCGGTGAGCGGGCAGTCGCGCAAGGCGGGCAGGTGCACCGACTGGCCGAAGCCGAGGCCGGCAACGGCAACGCCCAGCGGCTGTGGATGGGAGCGGAGGGCGGTCAGAGCGGCGGTCAAGGTGGCGGCTGCTGCAGGGGCTGGCTCAGGAGCCTGCCAGCAGATCGGACCCGGCCGCACACACAGCCGCCAGGGTTTCCTCGATCAGGCCATCGGCGCCCACCGGCTGCCAGTGGCTGCCCCACTGGGGAATGCCGTTGATCGAGGTGTCGCGGAACAGGCTCTGGCCGCAGTCCACCTCCATCACATAGAGGTCGCTGGCCGGCGGGCGCTGGCCTTCGGCCTCGTCGGCGGCGGGTTGAAAGCGGCTGAGCACGCTGAGATTGCCGTCGCGGCTGAGGCGCAGGCTGCCCGCATCCCACCACTGACGGCCCTCAGCGGTGGCGGTCACCTCATGCCAGTCGACGGGCCCAGCCAGGGCGGCCTGGGGGAGAGGCAACGCCAGAGCGAGCAGCAGGATCGCCGGCACCAGCGGCGCCACGAGCAGGTTCCAGAGCTGCTGAAGCAGCCGCGGCCGGTCTGCGGCCAGTTGAGTGCTCATACCGGCACCGCACGGCTGCAGCCGTGCATGGTGAGCAGGCTCACCAGGGTGCTGCGCAGTTTCGTGCGCGGCACGATGTGGTCCACGAAGCCGTGATCACGCAGGTATTCGGCGGTCTGGAAGTCGTCGGGCAGTTTCTCGCGCAGGGTCTGCTCGATCACGCGCCGCCCGGCGAAGCCGATCAGTGCCTTGGGTTCGGCCAGGATCAGGTCGCCGAGCATGGCGAAGCTGGCGGTGACGCCGCCGGTGGTGGGGTGGGTGAGCAGCGGCATGTAGAGCAGCTCGGCCTCGCGGTGGCGCTCCAGCGCTCCGGAGATCTTGGCCATCTGCATCAGCGAGAGCATGCCCTCCTGCATGCGGGCGCCACCGGAGGCGCACACGATCAGCACCGGGATGCGGCGTGCGGTGGCCGTTTCGATCAGGCGGGTGAGCTTCTCGCCCACCACCGAGCCCATCGAGCCACCCATGAAGCGGAAATCCATCACCCCCAGGGCCAGCGGGCGCCCTTCGATGCGGCACAGGCCGGTGATCACACCGTCGTTGAGGCCGGTGGCGCGCTGGGTGTCGCGGATGCGGTCGGCGTAGCTGCGCCGATCCTTGAAGGTCAGCGGATCGGTGGGGGCCAGATCCGAATCGAGGGGCTCGAAGCTGCCGTCATCGGCAATCAGGCGGATGCGCTCCTCGCTGAAGATGCGGTGGTGGTAGCCGCAGCCGCTGCAGACGCTGGCATTGGCGGCCAGATCCTTGCGGTAAACCACCAGCCCGCACTCCGGGCACTTGCTCCAGAGGCCGTCCTCCTCGTTCACCTCCTGGGCATTGCGCACCACCGGCGCGGTCTTGCGGCGATCGGCGAACCAGTCGAACAGCGACATGGGCTGGCGGCGATGGCGATGGGATGAATCACACCATTAAAGGCGGGCCCGCTTGGCAGGCCGGCTGGCGCAGCCGCGGGCTTCAGCCGAGGTTGTTCCAGCCCAGCAGCCCGCTGATCTGCTGCACCCAGAACGCATTGCCGCCGATCCACACCGCCAGACCGGCTCCGGCCAGGAAGGGGCCGAATGGGAACGGCTGACCACGCTGCAGGCGACCGCTGACCAGACCGAGCACACCGAAGAGGGCGCCGCTCAGCACCGCCAGCACCACCATCAGACCCAGACCGCTCAGGCCCAGCCAGGCGCCGAGCAGGGCCGCCAGCTTGGCGTCGCCCAGCCCGAGCGCCGGTTTGCCGAGCAGCCGGGCGGCGCCGGCACTCATCGCCTCAAACCCCAGCAGGCCGGCACTGGCCGCCAGCAGATGCCAGAAGAGCAGGGATCGCCCCACGCCGTCGCCCTGGCTGAAGCCCGCCACCGCGGTGACCACCAATCCCAGCACCACGCCCCAGCGGCAGAGGGGCTCCGGTAGCCAGAGATGGTCGAGGTCGATCAGGATCAGTGGCAGCAACAGCCCCACCAGCAGCCAGCCGGCCAGCAGCTGCAGCAGCGGCTCAGCGGCCGGCCCCAGCCCGCTGGGCTGAGCGGCGGCGGCGGCCACGAACAGGCCGGCGCAGAGCAGTTCCACCGCCGGGTAACGCACGGAGATGGACGTGCCGCAGTGGCGGCAGCGGCCCCGCTGCAGCAGCCAGCTCAGCAGCGGCAGGTTTTCGTACCAGCGCAGCGCGGTGCCGCAGCGGGGGCAGTGGCTGCCGGGGAACACCACCGATTCCTGCCGCGGCAACCGCCAGGCCACCACGTTCAGGAAGCTGCCGAGGCAGGCGCCGAGCACCGCACAGATCAGGGCGGCTGTGGAGAGAAGAGGCTCTGGAAGTTGCAGCAGCATCAGCCGCGGGTGAAGGGGCGGGGGTTGCGGCCCCGGCCGGTGCGAGGGCGCACCAGCTCCAGGGGGAGGTACTGCTCGCCGGGAAGCAGCACTGGCGGCTCGAAGACCGCCCGGCCCAGACTTGCGCTCTGGCCGCTGGGGGTCGCGGCGATCACGATGCCGATGGGCTCGGCGCAGACGGAGCCGCTCGCCAGATAGTCGTGATAGATGCGCCGGGCGCAGGCGATCACGTCCGCGCTGTTGATGCGATCCCAGCGCGGCCCGGATACAGAAACACCCACCGCTCCCCGGATCTCGAAGGAGGGGGAGGTCGGTGGGTTAAGCCGCCGGGGTTGCCCGGTGGTGGTTGGCTCTGGAGCGAGCGCGATGGCCGTCACCGGGTCCGCCGATGGGGCCAAGAGTAAGCCCGCAACGGTGGAGTCGCCGCTGTTGCTCAGGCGAGCTTCTTTTTCTCCTCGATCATGCGGTGGATGATCGGGGTGAGAATCAGCTCCATTGCGAAGCCCATCTTGCCGCCGTCCACCACGATCGAGGTGGGGCTGGACATGAAGGAGTCGTGAATCATGTCGAGCAGGTGGCGGAAGTCGATGCCCCACTTCTCGCGGGCTCCCTTGCGGAAGTGAATGATCACGAACGACTCATCCGGGGTGGGGATGTCCCGGATCATGAAGGGGTTCGAGGTGTCGACAGTCGAGACCCGCTGGAAGTTGATGTCCGTCTGGCTGAACTGCGGGCAGATGTGGTTGATGTAATCCGGCATGCGGCGCAGGATCGTGTCCACGGTCGCCTCAGCGGAGTAACCGCGCTCCTTGTTGTCGCGGGCGATCTTCTGAATCCACTCCAGGTTCACCACAGGCACCACGCCCACCAGCAGATCGGCCAGGCCGGCCACGTCGTAGCCCTCACCCTTCACGCCGCCATGCAGACCCTCGTAGAAGAGCAGGTCGGTGTCGGCCGGGATGGTTTCCCAGGGCGTGAACTGGCCCGGCTCGAGGGTGGTGCCGAGGCGGGAGTTGTGCTCGGCGGCCTCCTCAACGGAGTGCAGGTAGTAGCGCTTCTGGCCGCTGCCTGTTTCGCCGTAGGTCTTGAACAGCTCCTCGAGCTTGTCGAACAGGTTGGCCTCGGGGCCGAAGTGGGAGAAGTTCTCGCCCTTGGCCAGGGCCGAGGCCATGGCCTCCTTCATGGGGCCGCGCTCGTAGCGGTGGTAGCTGTCGCCCTCCACCACGGCCGGGGTGATGCCTTCGCGCTTGAAGATGTGCTCGAAGGCGCGCTTCACAGTGCTGGTGCCAGCGCCGGAGGAGCCGGTGACCGATACGACCGGGTGACGCTTCGACATGCGCTGGGATCCAGAAAACCGACCGTGAGTTTGGCAGGTCGTGGGACCCGGCACGAAACCGCCGTGCTTCGGCGCCGCAGCGCCGCTCGTGCTCAGGCGGGCTGAGCAGCCTCCAGAGCCGCCAGCAGCTGATCGCCCATGGCCTTGCAGCCGAGCGGTGTGCAGCCCTCGGCCATCAGGTCACCGGTGCGATAGCCGGCGGCCAGTACGCGATCCACCGCGGCTTCCAGATCCGCGGCGGCGGCATCCTGCTTCAGTCCGACCCGCAGCAGCATCGCGGCGCTGAGCACCATCGCCATCGGGTTGGCCTTGTCCTGGCGGGCGATGTCGGGTGCAGAGCCATGGATCGGTTCGAACAGGCCCGGCCCGCTCTCCCCGAGCGAGGCGGAGGGCAGCATGCCGATGGAACCGCTGAGCATGGCGGCCTCATCGCTGAGGATGTCGCCGAACAGGTTGCTGGTGAGCAGCACATCGAACTGGCGGGGGTTGCGCACCAGCTGCATCGCCGCGTTGTCCACATACATGTGGCTCAGGGCCACGTCGCTGTACCTGCCGGCATGCAGTGCCTCGACGCGGTCGCGCCAGAGCTGGCTCACATCCAGCACGTTGGCCTTGTCGACGCTGCAGAGGCGGCCGCTGCGCTGGCTGGCCAGATCGAAGCCCACCTTGGCGATCCGGTCGATCTCGTAGTCGAAGTAGGCCATGGTGTTGAAGCCACGCACATGGCCGTCGGCCTCGACGCGCCCCTTGGGGGTGCCGAAGTACACGCCGCCGGTGAGCTCGCGCACCACCAGCAGATCCACCCCTTCGATCACCTCCCGCTTGAGCGTGGAGGCATCGATCAGGGCCGGGATGATCTTCACCGGCCGCAGATTGGCGAACAGTCCCATGCCGGCCCGCAGTCCCAGCAGACCGGACTCCGGGCGCTTCTCACGGGGCAGGGCGTCGTACTGGGGGGAACCGATGGCGGCCAGCAGCACCGCATCGGCGGCCTTGCAGGCCGCCAGTGTGCTGGCGGGCAGGGGCTCACCGGTGGCGTCGATGGCGGCGCCGCCCATGGGCTGCTCGTCGTAGACGAGCTCGAAGCCGTGGCGGCGGCTCACCGCATCCAGCAGCTGGCGGGCCACATCCGTGATCTCCGGGCCGATGCCGTCGCCGGGGAGCAGGGTGATCCGGTAGCTGGTCATGGCGGACTGCGGCTGCACGGCGGCTGCCGTGGCATGGAGGGCGTGGCGCGAGGCTACGCCGCAGCGTCCTCAGCAATCTCCTCCCCGATGCCCTGCGCCAGATTCAGGGCGTGCGCCCCTTCTCTAGCTGGCGGATCGCCCGGGTGAGGTCCGGCAGCTTGTTAAAGGCGGCGGAGCAGCGCAGCCAGAGCCTGTTGGGGATGGCGGGATAGCCGCTCACCACCTCCCCGGCGGCCACCTCCCCGTGCACGCCAGATTTGGAGGAGGCGATCGAGCGGTCGCCCATCACCGCCTTGTTGGCCAGGCCCACCTGGCCCGCCAGGATCACGCCGTTGCCGAGCCTGGCGCCGCCGGCGATGCCCACCTGGGCGGCCAGGGCGCAGCCTTTGCCGGTGGTCACGCCGTGGCCGATGTGCACGAGGTTGTCGATCTTGGTGCCGGCGCCGATGCGGGTTTCGCCCACCGAGGGGCGATCGATTGTGCTGCCGCAGCCCACCTCGACGCCGTCCTCCAGCACCACCAGGCCGGTCTGCGGCATCTTGCGCCAGCCGTTGGCGGTGGGCACGAAGCCGAAGCCCTCGCTGCCCACCACGGCATTGGAGTGCACCACGCAGCCGCGGCCCAGCCGCGAGCCCGGATGCAGCACTGCACCGGCATGGATCTCGCAGCCTTCGCCGATCTGCACGTCGTCGTAGAGCACCACCTGGGGATGCAGGGTGCAGCCGGCGCCGATCTGCACGTCGGCCCCCACCACCACCTGGGGGCCGACGTGGGAGCCCATGCCCACCACAGCCGTTGGATCGATCACGGCACTGGGGTGGATGCCGGCTGGCTTGGGCCGTCGTGGATGCAGGGCATCGAGTGCTTCGGCGAAGCCCAGACGCGGGTCGTTCAGGGCGATCCAGGCCAGGCCCCGCGCGGTGGCCTGCCGCTGCAGGGCATCGGCTTCCTCCCCGCGGGCCGGCAGCAGCACCGCAGTGGCGCCGCTGGCGGCCAGGCCGGCGGCCAGGGCATTGCCGGGTTCCAGGAAGCTCAGCTGGCCGCTGGTGGCCTGGTCCAGAGCGGCTGCACCACGCAGGTCAGGGTCGGCGGCCAGGTCATGCGCCAGGACCAGAGCCTGGCTGCCGCCGCCGGCCTGCACTTCGCTCAGGTGGCTGAGCAGGTCGCTGAAGCGCATGGGGCGGCCGTACGGTCGGCCGGATCGTAGGCCCCGTCAGCTGGCCTCAGCCGGCCTGGCGGTGAGCACCAGGTGATCGCGGTGCACCACCAGCCCCCGCTGACCGATGCGCTGCTGCACCTCGGCGCTGCTCAGGGCGGCGAGGCCGCGGGCCAGTTCACGCCCATCGAGGCTGAGCACCCGCACCGGCTCCCGCCGCTCGAATGCCCCCTCCACGCTGCGCACGCCGGCCGCCAGCAGGGAGGCGCCGCGCCCCAGCAGGGCCTGCTCAGCGCCGGCATCCACGCGGATGCTGCCCTTGGGCAGCAGGGCATGGGCCAGCCAGCCCTTGCGGCTGCTCAGGGGTTGGCTGCTGGCGCGAAACAGCGTGCCGCGGGATTTCCCAGCCAGCAGGGCCTCCAGCACCGCCGGATCGCGTCCGTCGGCCAGACGCATCTGAATGCCGCTGGCGGTGGCGATGCGTGCGGCGGCGAGCTTGGTGGTCATGCCACCGGTGCCCCAGCGGCCGCCTCCCCGGGCGGCGCCGCTGAGGGCCTCCAGCTGGGCCGGGCCCTCCACCACCGCGATCGGGCGGGCACTGGCATCGCTTCGGGGATCGCCGCTGTAGAGGCTGTCGATGTCGGTGAGCAGCACCAGCTCATCGGCGCTCACGGCTTCGGCCACAAGGGCTGAGAGGGTGTCGTTGTCGCCGAAGCGCAGTTCGTCGGTGGCGAGGGTGTCGTTCTCGTTGATCACCGGCGTCACGCCCCAGGCCAGCAGTTGCTCAAGGGTGCGGCAGGCGTTCTGGTAGCGGCGCCGGGAGGCCAGATCACCGCGGGTGAGCAGCACCTGGGCCACGCAGCGGCCGCGGCGGGCGAAGGCCTGGTCGTAGAGGGTCATCAGCCGGCCCTGCCCCACGGCGGCGGCGGCCTGCAGGGCCTCGAGCTCGGAGGGCCGGTCGGAGCGGCCGAGGGCATGGCAGCCCAGGCCAACGGCGCCGCTGGTGACCAGCACCACCGGCTCACCTCGCTGCCACAGCCCGCAGAGGCTGGCGGCCAGATCATCGATCACCTGCTCGGTGCTGCGGCCCTCACGGCCCCGCAGCAGGCTGGTGCCCACCTTGATCACCCGGCGCATCGGCATCGCGGTTCAGGCCAGCGGGGCGCCCGCCAGGCGGGCCAGCTGAACCTCCAGCTTCTGCCAGCGGTCGTGGCGGCAGGGCCGTCCCTCGGCGTTCACCGGCTTCACCAGCACGGTGTAGAGGCCAAGGCGGTTGCCGGCCAGTACATCGGTGAACACGCGATCACCCACGATCGCCACCTCGCCGGCGGGCATCGCCAGCTCCTCCAGCACCCGCCGCAGGGGGGCCCGCCGCGGTTTGCCGGCGCTGGTGGTGAAGGTCACGCCGAGCTGCTCGGCCACGGCGCCGATGCGGCTGCGGGAGGGGTTATTGCTGAACAGGTGCAGCGGCATGCGCTGTTGGGCCTGGCGCAGCCAGTGCTCCACGCTCTGCGGCATGCGGTTGCCATGGCGCGGCAGCAGCGTGCGATCCACATCCAGCACCAGGGCCCGGATCCGCCGCTCGAGCAGATGCTCCAGGGGAAGCTCCGCCAGGGTGCCGGGGGCCACCCAGTCGGGCTGCAGCAGCTGCGGAAGCGAGCGGGGGAGCAAGGGGCTGGCCGGGGGAAGAGGCGGAGGAGGGATGTGGACTTGTTCAGACAGGATCAGTCTGGATCAGTCGGCGGCGAGCTCGCGCTCCTCCAGTTCCGCTTCGATGCGGGGCTGGACCCGCTCGAATTCCTCGCCCTCCACCAGCACACCCTCGCCGTTCTGGATGCGCGCCACAACGAAGAAGGGGTCGAGGGGAATGAACAGACCGTAGTCCTGCCCCTCGGCGCGGAACTGGATCAGCATTTCGTAGAGGTCGGTGTCGTCGTCGTCCTCGCCGTCGATCTCCTCATCGAGTTCGTCCTGATCGGGCTCCTCCAGTTCGCCGCTCACCGTGAGGGTGACCGCGGAACGCACCAGGGTGAGTTCGTGCTCCTGCAGCACCACCTCCGCCACCGAGAGGATCGGCTCGGCGCCATCCAGCTCCTCGATCACCTCGTCCTCCTCGTCGTCATCGCCAGCGATGCGCACCAGGCACACCGGGGTATCCACGGGGGTGAGCAGGCCGTAGTCGTGGCCATCGAGGGGGATCAGCTGCTCGAGGAAGCAGAGCAGCTGCCGGCCCTGGCCATCGCGCACCAGCACCGTGGGCACATCACCGGAACCGTTGCTGCTGCTGCCGTCGCTGGGGCTGCTGGTGCCGTCGGAGCTCATGGGGCGGGCCAAGGGTGCTAGTTCAGGATGCCTGGGCGTCCGCCCCCGGGCCACGGGCAGGGGTCGCCGGCGCGACCGGCGCAGGTTCGGGGCCCTCCGCCAGCCACTGCTCGAGCAGCAGAGCTGCGGCCGCGCTGTCGAGGGCGCCGCTGCGGTCGCCATGCAGGCCGTGCCGTTCGGCTGCGGCCCAGCTGCTGGCGTGTTCGTTCACGAAGGCCAGCGGCAGGTTGAGGCTGCGGGCCAGGTTTTCGCCATAGCGGCGGCAGTGGAGGGCCTGTTCGGTGGGCTGCTGAGCGGAGTCGAGCGGCAGACCCACCACAAGCGCGGCAATGCGCCGTTGCTGCACCAGGGGGGCCAGCAGGCTGATGTCGGCCGCGAACCGGCCCCGCCGGAGGGCCGGAAGCGGGGTCACCGTCAGGCCGAGGGGGTCACAGCCCGCCAGGCCGATCCGTCGCCGACCCACATCCAGGGCCAGCACCGAGCGTGGAGCCGGTGCCGGTGCCGCCATTCAGCGGCCGAGGGGGGTGGGAATCGGGCGCTGGCGAGGCTGCAGCTGCCCCAGCACCGCCTCGAGCCGGCGGGCCATCTCCTGGCTGGGCTGCGGGGCATGGCGGCGCCAGACGCTGCGGGCCATCAGCACCTCCTCGCCTTCGGCCACCATGCCCAGACGTTGCAGCCAGCGGCTGCGTTCGTCGTCGAGCACGTCGCTGCGCACCACCAGCTGCTCGGCGCCGGCGGCGCAGCGCTCCAGCAGCAGCTGCAGCGGTTCGCCGAGCAGGTGCTGCCAGCCGGGATGCAGGCTCAGTTCCAGTTCCGGGAGTCCGCCTGAGCAGGGGCGTAGCCGACGGGCACCGGCCACAGCCTGGTTGCGGGCCACATCGATCAGCATGAGGCTCGGCTGCTCGCTCTGATCGAGCAGGTCGTCGACGCGGCGATCGAGCAGCTGGCGCAGCTGGGCCGGAAGCACGGCCTGCTCCAGTTGCCACATGGCGGCGGCGGTGCGGCGGTTCAAGGGCCTGAGCTGCAGTTCGCGCGGCAGGGCCCTGGCGGTTGATGCACTGGTGGCGGCTGTGCGCTGCCAGCGCCAGAGGGTTTCGCGGCGCAGGGGCTGGAAACCCTGCTGGCGCAGCACCGCCAGGCGGTCTTCGTCGCCACTGGAGCTGGTGGCGATCCAGCTGGCGGCGTGGCGGCTGCGCTGGATGGCCTCACGCACGAGGGCCGCCTCGATCGCCAGACGACCGGTCTCGCCGGCCTCGAGGCAGCTGTCGCTGGTGCGCAGGTGCAGCAGCTGCCAGCAGCTGCCGCTGCGGTTGAGGCGCTGACTCACCACCAGGCCCAGGGGGTGTTGCGGATGGCGGGAGGCCACCAGCACGTCGGGCGCCAGGGCCGGCCGCGGCGTCAGGCTGTGCAGCAGTCGCTCCGGACCCTGCAGGAGCAGAGAGCGCTGCAGCAGGGGCAGCAGATCAAGAAAGACCGGGTCCTGAAGCAAGGGCAACTGCCAGCCCCGCAGCGAGCGCACCTGCAGGGGGGTGTCGGGCCCCGGAGTGCCTTGAGGTGGGGCCTCGGCTGGCGGGGGCTGGGTGGCTGGCGACACGGTGGGATCCCCGGAGTTGACCGTCCCAGGGAGCGACTCCGCCTGGGTGCAGGGCGGCCACCGGCTGGGGCCTTTTCACCATGTTATGGGCCCGGTGGCCTAAGGGCGCACCAGCACCAGTGGGGTTCGTTCGTTGGCGTTGCCGGCGGGATTTGGTCGCAGGGCCCGCTGCAGCAGGCCTTCATCGCAGCCGGGGCTGGAGGCCAGCACCTTGACGCGTCCTAGAT